>Ga0335079_10005245_pt1 | contig 14851 bp, 10 predicted proteins | sample Lox_Sample_33_FD_206719 | JGI IMG/M metagenome (GOLD analysis project Ga0335079, IMG submission 206719) | Soil microbial communities from Loxahatchee National Wildlife Refuge, Florida, United States - Lox_Sample_3.3 | ecosystem: Environmental > Terrestrial > Soil > Wetlands | place: USA...
GATCACGCCGGTGGCGATGGAGAAGGGGTTGCGGTTCGCGATCCGCGAAGGCGGGCACACGGTGGGCGCGGGCACGATCTCGGAGATTGTGCAGTAGGGAAGCGTGGCTCGGATGCCCTCCGCGCTACATAATCAAGATGCATAGGTTTTTCGGCGACAAAGAACGTCGCCACAGGATGACAAAGCTAAAGGCTAAAGCCAAGAGCGGATTTGGAGTGAGCAATGCCCCGAGAGATCATTACGATGCAGTGCGGTGATTGCAAAGAGCGCAATTACTCGACGACCAAGAATCGGAAGACGACGCCGGACCGGCTGGAGATGAAGAAGTTTTGCAAGCGATGCCGGAAGCATACGCCGCACAAGGAAGTGAAGTGACGCGGTTTTGCGGGGCGTCTGAGCCCTGCAGGCGTCATCCTGAGCGAAGCGAAGGATCTGGCGAGGGTCGCTCGGGAATAGTGAATTCAGGGGCGTAAGCTCAACGGTTAAACTGTCGGTCTCCAAAACCGAACTTGGGGGTTCGAATCCCTCCGCCCCTGCCAGAGTTTGAAGGATCGGGCCCGCAGAGAGCGGAAAAGGAAAGAAGATGGCAACCGCTGTGGAACAAAACGCAATCACGACGACGATCAAGGCCTGGCCGGAGCGCATCAAGTCGTTTTATAACGACGTCCGCACCGAGATGAAAAAGGTGTGGTCGCCGTCGTTCAAGGAAGTACAGGCCACCACTGCCGTGGTAATTGTCACGGTCTTCTTATTTGGTCTTTATTTCTTCATCATCGATAACGTGATCGGCAAATTGATTGACTTCATCTTCCGTTATTTCCGGACTTAAACGTTTGAGAGAGCAGCAAAGAGGATGAGTATTCCAGAGCCAGTTATGCAGGACGAAGAGAAGAACGAAGCCGGAACCAACGGTGCCGACGCATCGGGAAATCCCGAAGGCGGGACTGCGGGCGAAGCTCCCCGCAATCCGAACATGAAGTGGTACATCATCCACTCCTACTCGGGGTTCGAGCGCAAGGTGAAGGAGTCGCTCGAGTCGCGCATCCTGGCTTTCGGCCTGCAGGACAAGATCGGCCGCGTCATGATACCGACCGAGGCAGTCACCGAGGTGCGTGGCGGCAAGAAGTACACCTCCGAGCGCATGTTCTATCCCGGCTACGTGCTGGTTGAGATGGACATGGACGATCACGTGTGGCACGTGGTGAAGTCCACGCCGCGGGTGACGGGGTTCGTGGGTACCGGCCAGCAGCCGACGCCGTTGTCTGAGGAAGAAGTCAACCACATCGTGTACCGGGTGGGTGAGGCCAAGGACAAGCCAAAGCTCAAGGTCAAGTTCGAGAAGAACGAGTCGGTGCGCATCACCGAGGGTCCGTTCGCCACCTTTACCGGCATCGTGGACGAGGTCAACGAGGACCGCGAAACCCTGAAGGTGATGGTGACGATTTTTGGCCGGTCAACGCCGGTGGAGTTGGAATTCAACCAGGTGGAAAAGGTGGCGTAAGGATGCGCGCCAGACGCGCGGATTATGCGTCCGCAAAGAACGCGGACGCCTCGCGCGGCGCGCCTGGATCCTTGGCAAAACAGAAGGCGTCTTGCTCCGGATGACAATTGGAATTGAGGACTGAGTAAATGGCGAAGAAAGTCACAGGTTCGGTAAAGCTGCAGATTGCCGCCGGTAAAGCGACTCCGGCGCCTCCGGTAGGACCCGCTTTGGGTCAGGCGCAGATCAATATCATGGAGTTCTGCAAGCAGTTCAATGCGCGCACCAGCGCCAAGGAACTGGAAGGCCTGATCATTCCGGTGGTAGTTTCCGTTTACAACGATCGCTCTTTCACATTCATCACCAAGACGCCGCCGGCCTCCATTCTGTTGAAGCGGGCCGCGGGCATCGCCAAGGGATCCGGCGCGCCCAACAAAGACAAAGTAGGCAAGGTGACGCTCAAGCAGGTGGAAGAGATCGCCAAGCAGAAGATGCCGGACCTGAACGCGGCGTCGGTGGAATCGGCGATCCGGAGCGTTCGGGGAACGGCGCGTTCGATGGGGATTGAAGTGGTTGGATAGCGCTTGATGAAGGAGGACGGGCGTCTCGCCCGTCCGGACAAAGTGAGTCGAATACTACGGCCTATCAATCCAGCGGTGGGCGGTGGGAGACAAGGAAGCCATGAAAAAGGCGGGAAAGAACATCACCAAGGCCCGGCAGGCGGTAGAGGCTCGGTCCTACACCCTGCAGGATGCTGTTCCCTTGCTGCAGAAGGTCAAGTACGCCAAGTTCGATGAGACCGTCGAAGTCACGCTGCGTCTGGGAGTTGATCCCAAGCATGCCGACCAGATGGTCCGCGGCACAGTAGTTTTGCCGCACGGCTTGGGCAAGTCGAAGAAGGTTCTGGTCATCGCCAGCGGCGACAAGGTGAAGGAAGCCGAGCAGGCAGGGGCCGATTTCGTGGGTGGCGAAGAGATGGTCGAGAAGATCACCAAAGAGAACTGGACCGATTTCGACGCCCTGATCGCTACGCCGGACGTGATGAAGTCAGTTGGCCGCCTGGGTAAGATTCTAGGACCGAAGGGGCTAATGCCGAATCCGAAGACAGGCACCGTGACCTTCGATGTCGCACGCGCCGTGCAGGAAGTGAAAGCCGGCAAAGTGGAGTTCCGCACCGACAAGACAGCCCTGGTCCACGTTCCGGTGGGCAAGATTTCGTTTCCGCCTGAGAAGTTGGTGGAAAATGCGACGGTGCTGATCACCAGCGTGATCAAGGCGAAACCCACGGTGGCCAAGGGCAAGTACATCAAGGGCTGCTACATCAGCTCGTCGATGGGGCCGGGGATTGCGCTCGACACCAGTGCCGTGGAAGCCGCGGCGAAGGCCTAAGTTTTTCGGGCAGGGCTCGACGGGCGAGATGCCTGTCATCACATGAGCCTCCCCCACACGAGATGCGGAAGGAATAGAAGATGCCAGTTACCAGAGCGAAGAAAAAAGAGCAGGTTGAGACTCTCAGCACTGAGTTGAAGAGCGTCTCCAACATGGTGGTAGCCACCTACACGAAGCTCACCGTTGCCCAGGATTACGAGCTGCGCAAGGCGTTGCGCAGTTCCGGCGCCAAGTACCGGGTGGTGAAGAACACTCTCGCCGAGCGCGCCGCCAAGGGCACAAAGGTCGAAGAAGCCCTGAAGAACCTTGAGGGCGTGACCTCCATCGCATACACGACGGGCGACCCGGTGGCGCTGGCCAAGGCGCTCTCCAAGTACGCGAAGGACAATCCGGAGTTGACCTTCAAGACCGGTGTGGTCGAAGGCCGCGTGGTCTCCATCAAGGAGATCCAGGCGCTGGCCACCATGCCGTCGAAAGAAGAGCTTTATTCCAAGCTGCTGTTCCTGATCAATGCTCCAGCGCAGCGCCTGGTGACAGTGATGAACGCGGTCGGGAAAGACCTGGCGGTGGTCATCAATCAGGGCGTGGAGAAGGGCAAGTTCAAGGAAGCTTAGGCAGCCTGTAGGGACGGGTCAAAGACCCGTCCCCACGTACAAGTTCGGGGCGGCGAGAGCTGCCCGGAAGGGTTCGGTTGTCGGCAGTCAGGGGTTGCGCGGCATCGATTTTGCGTTGTCTGGCGCGAGGATCGAGAGCCCAGTCGCACTGGAAACCTGGACTACCGGTGACTTGATCGACAAAACAAATCAGTAGCGACGCAGCCTGCTGCGCCGTTACGGAGAAATCGGAGACAATACAATGGCGGATTTGCAGCAGTTGGAAGAAGCGATCGTAGGTTTGTCGCTGCTCGACGCGGCGCAGTTGGTCAAGAAACTGGAAGAGCGGCTTGGTGTCTCGGCGGCGGCCGCGGCGCCGGTCATGATGGCCGGTGGCGGTGGTGCGGCGGCTGCGGCCCCGGCCGAAGAGAAGACGGAATTCAGCGTCATTCTCAAAGACGTGGGCGCCAACAAAATCAACGTAATCAAGGCGGTTCGTGAAGTCACCAGTCTCGGCTTGAAGGAAGCCAAGGACCTGGTGGATGGAGCGCCCAAGGCGGTGAAAGAAGGCGTCTCCAAGGAAGAGGCCGAGAACATAAAGAAGAAGTTCACAGAAGCGGGAGCGACTGTCGAGGTGAAATAGCGGATTTAGTGCCCGGGTGGGGGCTGTTTAGCATGAAAAAAGCACCCGTCCTGCACCTAAATTAGTGCAAATTCGGCAGTTGGGGACGATCATCATTGTGAAGCCTGGGAAGTGGTGTTAGCATCTATATAAACATCGCTTCCCGACTTTGCCCGAAGTGAATGCGACCTTGATGTTCTGAGGCTCTGGGAAGCGAGCGGGTCGTGCGAAAGAGTTTGGCAGCTGTTCCGCAAAGGCGGAACCGGAACAGGCCGTAGAGACTGGCGCGGAAAGATACAAATCAACCAGCACGAAGCGCCGCCATTGGCGTCTGCGGGGAGCTATGTCCCTGCAGGCGCCCACGTGTGTCACGGGCTCCAGTAAGTTAATCGATTACCTCGGCGCCACAGCGCCCCTCTTAGGTTCGCCGCGACTTTCAGCCGCGGATGACAGTATTGGGAGTTTCTGAAGAATGAAGAACAACACCTTCCGTAAGCGCTTTGATTTTTCCAAAATTCCGGCAACCATCCAGATTCCTAACCTGATCGAGGTGCAGAAGCGCTCCTACGACCGTTTTCTGCAGATGGATCGCCTCCCCAGCGAGCGTGACGACGCGGGGTTGCAGGCGGTCTTTCAGTCGGTGTTTCCGATTACCGACTTCCGCAACGTCTCGCAGTTGGAGTTCGTGGACTACGCCATCGGCAACTGGGAGTGCAAATGCGGCCACCTCAAAGGGTTGCATCACCTGCGCACCACTTGCCGCAATTGCGGATCGACGGTAATTACTGACCCGTTTCATCCCGGCGAAGTGCTCTGCCAGAAGTGCGGAACGTACAACGCCAACACGCCCGATTTCTGCAACAAGTGTGGTGACCCGGTCGGGTTGCAGCTGAAGTATGACGTCAGCGAGTGCGAAGAGCGCGGCATGACCTATTCCGCCCCGCTCAAAGTTACGATGCGGCTGACCATCTTTGAAAAAGACGCGGAGACCGGCAACCGTTCAATTCGCGACATCAAGGAGCAGGAAGTCTTCTTTGGTGACGTTCCTCTGATGACGCAGAACGGCACCTTCATCATCAACGGTACCGAGCGCGTGATCGTCAGCCAGTTGCACCGTTCGCCCGGCGTGTTCTTTGAGACCGCCAACAACCGCACTTATTTCCTGGGAAAGATCATTCCGTACCGCGGGTCGTGGGTGGAATTCGAATACGACCAGAAGAACGTGCTCTATGTCCGTATTGACCGCAAACGCAAATTCCTGGGCACGATATTTCTGCGCGCCCTCGGCCTGCGCTCGAGCGAGGACATCCTGCGCACGTTCTACACCGTTGACCGGCTGGTGATCCGCGACAAGAAGCTGCTCTGGACACTCGATCCGGCTTCGGAAAAGCCGACCAATCTCTCCGGCATGAAGCTGGCCCACAGCATCAAGTCGAAGTCGGGGGACGAAATCGCGCATTCCGGCCGCAAAATCACCGGGCAGATTTTGAAAGAAATCCAGAAGGCGAAGATCAGCGAGATCGAGGTGGACGTAAGCGACCTCGAGGGCGCGTGGGCTGCGAGCGATATCGTCGACACTACCAGCGGCGAGATTCTGCTCGAAGCGAATTCCGAAATCACCGCCGACAAGATCGCGAAGATTCTCGACAACCCCGGCATCGTCGAACTGAACATCTTCTTCCCCGAGCGGGATGATGTAGGCGTGGTGATCAGCCAGACCCTGAAGCGCGATGCGGTGAAGACGCCGCAGGAGGCGCTGATTGAGATTTACCGCAAGCTGCGTCCGGGCGATCCGCCGACACTGGACACCGCCACCGCGCTCTTCCACGGCATGTTCTTCGACCCGCGCAAGTACGACTTCTCGCGCGTGGGCCGGTTGAAGTTCAACATCAAGCTGTTCGAAAAGAACGATGCGACCAGTCTCGACCAGCGCACGCTGGAGCCGGAAGATTTTTACGGCACCATTCGCTATCTGTTGAAACTGCGCAAGAACATCGGCGCGGTGGACGACATCGATCACCTGGGCAACCGCCGCGTGCGCGCGGTCGGCGAACTTCTGGAGAACCAGTTCCGCATTGGCTTGGTCCGCATGGAGCGCGCCATTAAGGAAAAGATGAGCGTGTACCAGGAAATGTCCACCGCCATGCCGCACGACCTGGTGAATGCCAAGCCGGTAATGGCTGCAATTCGCGAATTCTTCGGATCATCGCAGCTGTCGCAGTTCATGGATCAGACGAACCCGCTGTCGGAGATCACGCACAAACGGCGTCTGTCGGCCCTCGGGCCGGGCGGTTTGTCGCGGGAACGCGCTGGATTCGAAGTCCGCGACGTGCACCCGACGCATTACGGACGTATCTGCCCGATCGAGACGCCGGAAGGTCCAAACATCGGACTGATTTCCTCATTAAGTTGCTACGCGCGGATCAACGACTACGGGTTCATCGAATCGCCTTACCGGAGAGTTCGCAACGGGAGGGTGCTGGACTTTATTACTGTGGTCAACGCCGGGGACAGCGAGTTCAAGGTCGGCGATCACGTCGAGAAGCACGAGGCCGAGAAGCTGAATGCCGAGCTCAAGGACCGGCGCAAGAAGCCGGTGGAAACTGAGCCTTATTCTTTCTATCTGTCGGCTTGGGAAGAAGACCGGCACGTGATCGCCCAGGCGAACGTCGAACTGGACGACAAGGGGCGCGTCGTAGCCGAACTGGTCAATGCCCGCAAGGCCGGGAACTTCGTTCTCGTGAGCCGCGACGAAGTCGACTACATCGACGTCAGCCCGAAACAGCTGGTGTCGGTGGCAGCGTCGCTGGTGCCCTTCCTGGAGCACGACGACGCCAACCGGGCCCTGATGGGTGCGAACATGCAGCGGCAATCGGTTCCATTGTTGCGTGCGCAAGCGCCGATCGTTGGCACCGGTATGGAAGGAGTCACGGCGCGGGACTCGGGCGCGGTGATTCTGGCGCGACGCAATGGAGTGATCGATTCGGTGGACTCGGAACGCATCATCGTGCGGGTCGAGGGCGAACATCATCCCGGGCAGCTGTCGCGTGAAGTGGGCAGCGATATTTATCAGCTGACCAAGTTCAAGCGCTCAAACCAGAACACCTGCATCAACCAGAAGCCCACGGTCCTGCGGGGACAGCGGGTGACGAAGGGTCAGGTCATCGCGGACGGTCCTTGCACCGACCACGGCGAGTTGGCCCTGGGACGCAACGTCCTGGTGGCCTTCATGCCATGGCGTGGCTACAACTTCGAGGACGCCATCCTGGTTTCCGAGAAGATGGTCAAAGAGGACTATTACACCTCGGTTCACATCGAGGAATTTGAAATCGAGGCGCGCGATACCAAGCTGGGGCCGGAAGAAGTCACCCGGGACATCCCGAACGTCAGCGAATCCATGCTGCGCAATCTGGACGAAGCAGGCGTGATCCGCATCGGTGCCACCATCAAGCAGGGCGACATTCTGGTCGGCAAGGTTACGCCCAAGGGCGAAACCCAGCTCACTCCCGAAGAGAAGCTGCTGCGCGCGATTTTCGGTGAGAAGGCCGGCGACGTGCGCGACGCTTCGCTCTATTGCCCTCCCGGCATCGAGGGCGTGATCGTCGACGTGAAGATCTTCTCCCGCAAGGGTCAGGAAAAGGACGAGCGGGCGAAGGCCATTGAAGCGGCACAGATTGCGAAGCTCGAGAAAAACCTGTCGGACGAAATCCGAATTCTGACAGACGAACGCCTGAAGCGCCTGGAGAACATCCTGGGCGGCAAAGAAGTGCAGGCCGACCTGCACGACGAGCGCACCAACAAGCGCCTGCTGACCAAGGGCGCGCTTCTCGACCGCGACACGATCGAGCGCATCTCTACCCGGAACCTGAAGCGCATTAAGTACAACGACAAGGATCCAAGGGTGAATGAACAGATCGACGAGATCGAGGAAATGACCTCGCGCCAGATCGACGTGCTCAAGAAGATCGTCAACGAGAAGAAGGAAAAACTGACCAAGGGCGACGAACTGCCGCCGGGCGTGATCAAGCTGGTCAAAGTCTATATCGCCATGAAGCGCAAGCTGAGTGTGGGCGACAAAATGGCCGGTCGTCACGGCAACAAGGGCGTCATTGCCCGCATTCTGCCGGAAGAGGATATGCCGTACCTCGAAGATGGTACGCCGGTGGAAATCGTGCTCAACCCGCTGGGCGTTCCTTCCCGTATGAACGTGGGGCAGATTCTTGAAACCCACCTCGGATGGGCGGGCCACAAGCTGGGCGAGAAGATCACCGAGTTGCTGAGGGAGAACTCCCGCGAGGAAGCCATCAAGCGCGAACTGAAGGCGCTGTTCAAGGACACGCCGCTGGCTGACTCCATCGCCGAGTTGGACGACGATGAGGTCAGCGCTGTGGCCGACAGCCTCAAGCGCGGGGTGTTCATGGCATCGCCGGTGTTTGATGGCGCGCGCGAAGGCGAGATCAAGGCGCTGCTCAACCAGTCGGGCCTTCCGGAGTCGGGCAAGACGTATCTCTACGACGGCATGACGGGAGATAAGTTCGAGCAGCCGGTCACGGTCGGTTATATCTACATGCTGAAACTGTCGCACTTGGTGGACGACAAGATTCACGCTCGCTCCATCGGGCCGTACTCGCTGATCACGCAGCAGCCGCTGGGTGGCAAGGCGCAGTTTGGAGGCCAGCGCTTCGGAGAAATGGAAGTCTGGGCGCTGGAAGCCTATGGCGCGGCGTTCATCCTGCAAGAGTTGCTGACGGCGAAGTCGGACGACGTGTATGGCCGCACCAAGATCTACGAGGCCATCGTGAAGGGCGAAGCCGCGATGGAACCGGGCGTGCCCGAGTCGTTCAATGTGCTGATTCGCGAATTGCAATCGCTGTGTCTGGACGTGGAGTTGATCAAGTCCGGAGAAAAGAAGCCGGTATCGGCCGCTGCGGACTAAGGGTCCAGTGGCTGGTGGTCAGGGGCTAGTTTCAGCGCTGACCGCTTGCCGCCGCTACAACGAGTTCAAGAAGGAAACGGCTGCCAGCCTTTAGCTCCTAAGCTGGTGTGCCAGGAGAGCTGGCCGCTGACCACGAATCACTGGCCACTGCTAGGAGCCGCCGGCGGCGGGCGTACTGCCGCAGGAGTGGAGGAATACCTTGTTTCGAGCGAGCCCATTTGATCTGGCCAACCCGATTGCTGACTTCGACGCCATCCGTATAAGTCTGGCCTCCCCGGAAAAGATCCGGAGCTGGTCGCACGGCGAAGTCACCAAACCGGAGACCATTAACTACCGTACCTTCAAGCCCGAGCGGGACGGACTGTTCTGTGCCCGCATCTTCGGCCCGGTTACCGATTGGGAGTGTCTGTGCGGCAAGTACAAGCGGATGAAGCACCGCGGCGTGATCTGCGACAAGTGCGGCGTGGAAGTTACGCTGTCGAAAGTTCGCCGCGAACGGCTGGGTCACATCGAGCTGGCTTCCCCCTGTTCGCACGTCTGGTTCTTCAAGGGGCTGCCGAGCCGCATCGGCCACCTGCTGGACATCTCGCTGCGCGACCTGGAAGCGGTGCTCTATTTCGAGGCCTACGTCACGGTCGAGCCCGGCGACGCACCCGTCAAAGAGCGCGAGGTCATCAAGGATGAGACCAAATTCCGCGAACTCGACCAGCAGTATCGTCCGACCGGCTTCAAAGCCATGATGGGCGCGGAAGCTATTAAAGAGCTGCTGAAACGCGTGGAAGTGGACGGACTGTCCACGGAACTGCGCGAGAAGATGAAGAACGAGAGCTCGCTGCAGAAGCGGCTCAAGTACGCCAAGCGCCTTAAGGTAGTCGAAGCGTTCCGCAAGAGCGGCAACAAGCCGAACTGGATGATTCTGGATGCGATCCCGGTGATTCCGCCGGAACTGCGTCCGCTGGTTCCATTGGATGGCGGCCGGTTCGCCACCTCCGATCTGAACGATCTCTATCGCCGCGTCATCAACCGCAACAACCGGCTGAAGAAGCTGATGGATCTGCACGCGCCGGAAGTCATCGTCCGCAATGAAAAGCGCATGCTGCAGGAAGCGGTCGACGCCTTGTTCGACAATGGCCGTCGTGGCCGTGTGTTGCGTGGGGCGAACAATCGTCCGCTGAAGTCGTTATCCGACACGCTTAAGGGCAAGCAGGGCCGCTTCCGTCAGAACCTGCTCGGCAAGCGCGTGGATTACTCCGGCCGTTCCGTCATCGTGGTCGGTCCCGAGTTGAAGCTGCACCAGTGCGGTCTGCCGAAGAAGATGGCGCTCGAACTGTTCAAGCCGTTCATTTATCACCGGCTGGAACAGACCGGACACTGCACCACCATCAAGCAAGCCAAGGAGATGGTGGAGCAGCAGGAGCCGATCGTTTGGGACATCCTGGAAGAGGTCATTAAGGACCATCCGGTGCTGCTCAACCGCGCTCCGACCCTTCACCGCCTAGGCATTCAGGCGTTTGAGCCGGTGCTGGTGGAAGGCAAGGCAATCAAGATTCACCCGCTGGTGTGCACGGCGTTCAATGCCGACTTCGACGGCGACCAGATGGCGGTCCACATCCCGCTATCGCCGGAAGCCCAGGTTGAAGCCAGCGTACTGATGCTGTCGTCGCATAACATTCTGTCGCCGGCCTCGGGTCAGCCCATTACCGTGCCCACCCAGGACATGGTTCTGGGACTCTACTACCTGACCAAAGGCAAGCCCGGCGCCAAGGGCGAAGGCCGTTCCTTTGCGAACATCGAGGAAGTTCTTTTGGCTCTCGAAGCGGGCGAAGTGGAGACGCTCACTCCGATTCGTCTACGTCACAGCGGCGAAGTCATCGATCTTACGACCGCATACGACGATCAGGAGATCATCCATACCGACCCGGTGCCTTACGATCGCACCTATCTCAATACGACGGTCGGACGCGCCATCCTGAACGATCACCTTCCCGAAGGCATGCCGTACATCAACGGCTTGCTCAAGAAGAAGGGCATCGGCCAGTTGGTGAGCTACGGCTATCTGCGATTCGGCCTCGAAACCACGGTCAAGATGCTGGACGAAATCAAGGAACTTGGCTTCCGGTTCGCTACCCGCGCCGGATTGTCGATCGGCATCGACGACATGGTTATTCCCGACAACAAGAAGATCCTGGTCCGCGACGCCGAGAAACAGGTGGTCAGCGTCCAGCAGCAGTACCTGGACGGAGCCATCACCAACGGCGAGCGCTACAACAAGGTCATCGAAATCTGGTCGGCCATCACCGAAAAGGTGGCCGACGAGATGTTCGGACAGATGCAGAAGGCGGACAAGGAAGGCGCCATCAATCCGATTTACGTCATGGCCGACTCCGGCGCCCGCGGATCGAAACAGCAGATCCGCCAGCTCTCCGGGATGCGCGGCTTGATGGCCAAGCCGTCCGGCGAAATCATCGAGACCCCAATCACGGCGAACTTCCGCGAGGGGTTGACCGTGCTGCAGTACTTTATTTCGACGCACGGCGCCCGTAAGGGTCTGGCTGACACGGCGCTCAAGACAGCCGATTCCGGCTACCTGACGCGTCGCCTCGTTGACGTCGCACAAGACGTCATCATCAGCGAGTACGACTGCGGCACCGTGGACGGCATCTACGTTTCGGGTATCGTCGAAGCCGGCGAAATCATCGAGCCGCTTCGTGACCGAATCGTGGGCCGGGTTTCGCTGGAGAAGATCAAGGACTACGACGGCAACACCGTGGTCGACATCAACCAGGAGATCACCGAAGAACTGGCCAGCTCGATTCAGGCAGCCGGCATCGAGCGGGTGAAGATCCGCTCGGTGCTGACCTGCGAATCGAAGCGGGGGGTTTGCGTGATGTGCTACGGCCGCAACCTGGCGTCGGGCCGGCTGGTCGAACTGGGCGAGGCGACCGGCGTCATCGCGGCGCAGTCCATCGGCGAGCCTGGGACGCAGCTCACCATGCGTACCTTCCACATCGGTGGAACCGCATCGCGAGTCTCCGAACAGTCACGGCTGGACGCCAAGAGCAACGGCACCGTTCGCTTCATCGGCCTGCAGACCGTGAAAGCAAAGTCAGGCGACCTGGTGGTGATGAACCGCCAGGGATCGATTGCGGTGGTCGACGACAAGGGCCGTGAGCGCGAGCGCTACTCCGTGGTGTATGGCGCCAAGCTCAAGGTCAATGAAGGCGATCAGGTTCAGCTTGGCCAGGTGATGGTCGAATGGGATCCGTACACCTTCGCCATCCTGACCGAAATCGGCGGCACGGTGCAGTTCAAAGACCTGCAGGAAGGGGTCACGCTGCACGAGGAAGTCGACGAAGTCACCGGATTGTCGCGTCACGTGGTGGCGGATTCGCCGGACGAGAAACGCCAGCCGGCGATCGTGATCAAGGGCAAGACCAGCAAGCGCTACCTGATGCCATCCCGCGCTCACCTCATGGTGCAAGACGGCGACACGGCATTCCCGGGCGACGTGCTGGCCAAGATCCCGCGCGAAACCACCAAGACGAAAGACATCACCGGTGGTCTGCCGCGCGTGGTCGAACTGTTTGAAGCCCGCAAGCCACGCGAAACCGCGGTCATCAGCGAAATCGATGGCTTGGTCAAGTTCGGCGAGGTTTCCAAAGGCCAGCGCAAACTGTACGTTCAGGCCGACAATGGCACGGAGAAGGAGTATTCGGTGCCGCGCGGCGTTCACATCAATGTGCAGGAAGGCGAGCGCGTCAAGGCGGGCGAACCGCTGATGGATGGCCCGCTCAACCCGCACGACATCCTGGCGGTGCTCGGCGAGAAAGAGCTGCAGGCTTACCTGGTAAACGAAATCCAGGAAGTCTACCGTCTGCAGGGCGTGAACATCTCGGATAAGCATATCGAGGTGATCGTGCGGCAGATGATGCGCTGGGTGAAGGTCGAAGACGTGGGCGACACTACGTTCCTCCTTGAACAGCAAGTGGACAAGTTCCGCTTCCGCGAGGAAAACGAACGGGTCATCCGCGACGGCGGCAAACCGGCAACGGGCCGGCCGCTGCTGCTCGGCATCACCAAGGCGTCGCTCTCGACCGAGTCGTTCATCTCGGCGGCCTCGTTCCAGGAGACCACGCGCGTGCTCACTGAAGCTTCCATCCAGGGAGCAGTCGATCACCTGCGCGGCCTGAAGGAGAACGTCATCGTCGGACGCCTGATCCCCGCCGGCACCGGCATGGAATACTACCGCAACGTGCGTCTCTCGCCAGAAATGGAAGAGGCCGCGGCCAAGGTGCAGGAGGAGGTCTCGGCGGCGTACGAAGAAGCCGAGCGGGCGCTGGAACTCATGCGCCACGAGGGCGAGACCGAGGAGCTGACCGCAGAGTAATTCAACCAGGCAGAGGGGCAGGCAGCTGCTCCTCTGCCTTTTTCTTTGATTGATGCACGCAAATCCCAAGCACTTTAAACGCCAGGCCCGCGATTCCCAGTTGCGCCCGCAGCCTGCGGGCAATAATCTAGGGCCACCGATGTTGCGCTTCCTGCGTCTGTTGCGGCTGGCTTTCTGGCGCGCGTTTCAGCACGATGCGTTCGCCATCGCCAAAGCCTCGGCCTATTCCTCCATCCTCACATTTTTCCCCGGACTTCTGATCGTAGGTTCGGTGCTGGCCGCGTCTCATAAAACCGAGGTATACCTGCGCGAGATTTCCTATGCGGTGGGACGAATTCTGCCCGCGGGCAGCGGCACGGCGCTAGGTTACCTTAAGGGCACGGTACAGCATTCCGTAGGCCTGCTCATCTCGGCGTCGCTGATCACCCTGTGGACAGCCTCCGGCGTGATGGTCTCGTGGATGGAAGGGTTTCGCCGCTCCTACCAGTTGCCTAAGACCTGGGGCCTGGTGAAGGAACGCATGATTGCTTTTTCGCTGGTGATTATGGCGGGGATTCCGCTCACCTTTGCCACGATCCTGGTGGCCTTCGGCAGCCGTATTGAAACCCGCATCCTATTCCATATCGGCCACGAATTCGGTCCCCTGATTTTGCTTATGTGGACCGCGATTCGATGGCTGATCGCGACCCTGACCAGCATTGCCGTGATCGCTCTCATTTATCACAATGCCGTTCCGCGGACCCAGCCTTGGCCGAGCGTTTTGCCCGGGGCCACGACTGCCACGGCTATGTGGTTTCTGGCCACGGCCCTGTTCGGTTGGTACCTGCAGCGGTATGCCGATTACAGCCTGATTTACGGCTCGCTGGGCGTGGGCATTGCGCTCCTGGTCTGGATGTACATGATTTCGCTGATCATTCTGGTTGGGGCGGAATTCAACGCGATGCTCTTTCCGCGCGCCCGCTTAGGGCGTGAGCTGAGCGAGTCGAGTTCCAGCATTCCGATCATGCGGGGATAAGGTAGAACGTCTTCCGCGATTTCTTTACGAGGTGGCGTCTGGACTTACTCGCTGGAGATACATCGGCTCAAATCGGCAGTGGCGCCGACAAATCGACGACCGCCCGTCGCGCCAAGATTATTTGCACCATTGGTCCCTCGTGCGGGACTGAATCCACCATGCGCGATCTTTTACGCCTGGGCATGGACGTTGCGCGGCTCAATTTTTCGCATGGCTCACATCCCGATCACGCTCGTAACATCAAACGCCTGCGCAGCGCCGCTAAGAAGGAACGCCGTACCGTTTGTATCCTTCAGGATCTCCAAGGCCCCAAAATCCGCACCGGACGATTGAAAGGCCATACTCCAGTTCTGCTCAAGACCGGTTCCCAGGTTACGATCACCCCGCGCGAAGTGCAGGGTACCGCCGAGCTGATTGCCACCGTCTTTC
>Ga0335079_10005246_pt1 | contig 14848 bp, 10 predicted proteins | sample Lox_Sample_33_FD_206719 | JGI IMG/M metagenome (GOLD analysis project Ga0335079, IMG submission 206719) | Soil microbial communities from Loxahatchee National Wildlife Refuge, Florida, United States - Lox_Sample_3.3 | ecosystem: Environmental > Terrestrial > Soil > Wetlands | place: USA...
CCTACTGCCAGGGTTTGGGGCAGCGTGAAATTGTATTGGGCAGTCAAGCCGACAACTCCAGCCTGGTAGCCCTCTCCTCCGATGTCCCACACCTCCACGCTCGATTGCATGGCCGAGAGATCACGCCTGAACCTCGCCACGATGTCCGTGGAGTATGCCTTGCCGGAGGACGCCGTGTAGGAGCACGCCGTAGCATCCGCGCTGATCGTCACCGCATTCCCAGACACGGCAGTGATAGTCTGATTTGCATTTAGACTCGCGCATCCCGTTCCGGCAACACCTTGCAGTGCGATCACGCTACCGGCTCGCATGCTAAGCCGAAACGGCGTGGCGGCCAATGTGAGGACGGCCGGGTTGGTGGACGAAATGGAGGTGACGGCAATATTCGGCGCATTCACCACGACAGAGTAATTGCCAACGGTAGGGTCAGGCCCACTGAAAATGAACAGGGCGCCATTACAGAGTCTTATGCTCGGGTAGAGCGTTGAGTGAATGGTGGAAACCACGCTCGCACAAGCTGTCGGATAGTTCCACCCCCATAACCGGATGTCCATGTAATAGGAACCAATCTGGTTGTACGGCGCGGAATTCGGGATGGTGTACGTCCCCGTAAAGGAAGCGCTGTTAAGTGCCAGCGACTGCGTACTGCCAAAGGCCAGTGGGCCTATAAAAAGGATGGACAGTAAAAGTCTCTTCATCTACTCACCTGGTTAGTGCGTGTAATAAACGTTGACTTGCCCACGAGCGCCGGCGCAGCCCGCATGGTTATCCCCGGCATTAGTTGAGGCTCCCGCACTACCGCCGCCACCGCCAGGAATCGTCCCGGCAGTACACGCTACATAACCACCGCCGCTCGTCCAGCCTCCGCCGTTACCTCCCGCACCACCTAAGCTCGACATTCCTCCCGTACCACCGGTCGCGTTATTGTACCCGCCAACCGCGCCACCCCCACCACCGCCGATGGCATTGCCGCCGTTAACTCCTGGATTGCCTGAAGTGGTGACGCTTCCTGCGCCGCAACCGCCCTGATCGATTCGCACGGCGGAAGGCCCGGCCGTGCCCGCCGCCGCGGCGGCAGCGCAAGGAGATGAGGTAGTATTCACCGTGGTCAGCCCGGTTCCGGCGCCATTTATCCAAACGGCCGGTGCTCCAGTGATCATTCCGGACAAACCGGAATTTCCAGTGGAACCCGTATATTGCTTCGCGCCCTTTAGAGTGAAACAGGTTCCAAAGCTGGAGTCGCCAGCATCGAGAGCCGAAGAGCTTCCGATCCCCGGGGACGTACCCGCAGGTCCCCCTATCCCGACCGCAACGGAGTAGGAATTTCCAGGAGTAACCGCGCACACAGTTTCAACATATCCACCCCCTCCGCCTCCAACTTGGGATCGCACGTTGCCCTGCGAGGCTTGTCCACCCTGGCCGCCACTCCACGCCTGCACGCGAACCCAGTACACGTTAGATGGCACAGTCCAGCTGGCGCTGCACTGAGCGCCTGCTCCTGAGGTGCATGACCACGTGAGCGTCGAGCCATCTCCGGGGTTGGTAACACAGGAAGCCTGCCCGCTCTCGCAACCAGTACCAAAGACCAACGTGCGGTCCACAGCATTACTGCTGCTGCTTGTGCAATTCTGCGCGTTCCCTTTGGCATCTACCCCCAATGGATAGTTGCCGGCGGCGCATTGCGACGGCTCGGCTGCGAGTTGCGTTGCCGTTGCGGCGTTGCCGGTCGTGCCGTTCGCAATCGTTCCGGTTTGCGCAATCAGTTGGCCGGATGAATTGCTGCCCAGCAAAGTAGCGCCCGTGGGGATGGACGCCCCGTTTACTCCGCTGACCGTTACGGCTGCCGTGCCGCCGACCGTAGACACATCTCCCGTCAGAGCCGGTAACCTTCCGGCCGCAAGCGTTCCGCTTGTGATATTGCTTGCGATGGTTGTATCCACGGTAGCCGAGGTGGCAAGACCGCTGATATCCGCGGCCGCCGGTTGCGTCCATACGGGGGCGGCGGATACGGTGCCCGTCCCCGTCTCCGTTAAAAACTTTCTCACGGTGCTGTTGTTGCCTGGCAGTTGCGCCCATTGCGGAGCGGAATTGGCGTACAGCAACCCGCCCAGAACCGGATTCGTAGCGGCCGTGTCGCTGTGGGTTGCGCTCAGAAGGGCGTGTGTGGCGGGTGCAAAGTCGGTACCGGAAACGGCGGCCGTAAACCCGCCGGTTCCATTGCCCTTGAGAAGCGCGCTGCCGGAAGTGACGGGTGCATAATCCGTACCTGAAACCGCGCTGCTAAATCCCCCAGATCCATTTCCTTTGAGAATTGCTGTACCAGAAGTCGCGGGGGCATAGTCCGTGCCCGCTATTGCCGCCACGGCATTACCGCCACTTCCCTTGAGCACGGTTGATCCGGTGATCGTCGGGATGGTCGGGATGCTGGCAATCTGGCTGTATTGCACCTGGGCACATGGCTGCGTTGTACCAGTTGCCGTGCCGGTGGCATACTGGCCGGTCGAACAGTTACCGACTCCGGCGTAGGTTCCGGCGGCTTGATAGTCGGTGCCGGAAACGGCGGCCACAAATCCACCGGCTCCATTGCCCTTGAGAAGGGTGCTGCCGGAAGTGGCGGGCGCAAAATCGGTGCCCGGCGTCGCAGCCACCGCATTACCGGTTCCCGACCCCTTAAGCAAAGATATTACGGACGGAATACTCGGAATCACTGGCTTATTGACCAAATCATTATAGCTCCCGGATGTTGCTACGGTTGCCAGCCCACCGTTGCCGGTTGATCCGCTGCTGCTTCCTGTCATTAGCCGGAATGAAACTCCGTCATACCATACGTTGTACAACTGCCCTGCCACAATATCTGCCGAGCCGGGATTGGTCGCTCCGTCCGCCAGTTTCAGCGGCGTGGCTCCTAACTGGTCGATATTGAGTGTCGTAGCCCCTCCCGTACCGTTAACATCAGGCTTCCAGTGCAGCACCATCCCTGCGGTGTAGGCCGAAGCCGTCGGGCTCAGCGAGCACTGATATTGACTGCTCGACACACTCGCCGAAGCGCACAGCACCGCCGTTCCGGCTTGCTCCCCCGATTGCGTCTGAACCGTCGCCGTGTCCAGGCCGATTTGTACATTGATCTCCGATCCGGTATTGGTAATCGTGTTCGTCAAGCCGGTGCCCGTCACGAAATTAGCCGCCCCGCTGCTTCCGACCAATACTCCGTCACTGTAAATCGAGAAAGCGCCGTCGAACAGCAGCGTCTTTGGTTCCCATTGTAGGAGGGAGCTGTTCCATCCCAGGTATTGTAAATTGCTGGGAATGGTGCTGGCTACGGTTCGCCCTTCGAGTTGCCCCGCATTGAACGTCGATGGCACGCCGGTCAGCTTGCTCCACGACAGCGCCGTAATCCAAACCGGGTTGGAGTAGCTGGCTGTCTGGTCCACCGCATTGCTCACCTGCGCCGCCGAGTAATCGCCGATTTGTGCCGTCACCCCTCCGGATCGGCCAAACACCGTCGATACCTGGCCGATCGGTAAGGTTTTAGGTTCCCATTGCCCGGCTGAACTGTTCCATCCAAGGTACTGCAAATCGGTCGGGCTTGTGCCTGCTAAGGCTCGTCCCTGTAGTTGCCCGGCATTGAAACTCGGCGGCATTCCGCTCAATTTGCTCCATGCCAGCGAACTGATCCACGCAGGGTTGGTGTAACTGGCTGTCTGGTCTACCGCATTCTGCACTTGCGCGGCTGATGGCTGTGAAGTGTGGGCCACGCCCGCGGGCGTGATGTAATCCACCCACTGCTTCGCCGTGGCTACGGTACTGGTCATTACGGGCGAGTAGATGTTCCCGCCACCATCCTTGCATTCCAACACTTGCGAAGTCGAATTGAACCAGCAGTTCTGGCCCGTCAAACCAGACTGCAGTGACCAGGTATTGGCCGGAGCGCATCCGTAAAGGTTCGATCCTGATGGGGCGTTTGTTATAAAAAACAGATCCCCGGCGACGCACGTACCTGGCAGAGTAGTCCCCATTTTGATGGGCCGCTTCAACTGAGTGGGGTCAACTTGAGTCGTTTGTGCCATGGCTGCCAGTCCGGCAGTTATGAAAAGCAGTGTCTTGCGCATATCCCTCTTCCGACCACTACTCTTACCTCTTGGAGAATCGGAAAAAAACGGACCTCCCTGGGCAAGAAGGCTATGAGCTTTCATTTAGATCGACTTACCGACAGTGCCAAACTTCCGTGCGAATGAACACTAGTTTCGCAATAGATCGAATTTTCCGTCTGCTGCCAGAAGATATCAGGTAAACTACCGACGCAATCGTTCGGGCAATGGTGGCCCTGTTTCAATAGATAATGCATGCGGCGTTAGATTGTTCGAATCAATCCGTTCTCAACTATGTGTTTGCAAGTAATCCTACTCGCAGCCTTGCGCCCGGCGTTGTTTGCCGTCGTATATTTCGAGAGCATACTAAAATGGAGTTCGAACGCTGTTTGAACTCTGCTGCGGCGACTACGGGGTTAGCCCAGTCTGGATTCGTTCCTAGGAAGTCATATTGTCCACGGCGCCTGCTTCTTCCCCTCGATCCCTCTTTGTCGATGCGTTCCGCGGCACGCTGGTATACTCCATCCCGTATGTCGGCCAACGGGCAGTGGGCATTCTGGTACTGGCGGTCGTCACCCGCGTCCTTACGCGCGACGACTTCGGGATGCTCTCGCTACTGGAGCAGGTCGGCTCCGTGCTGTCCATTCTGCTGTGCGGAAGCTTTTCGGCATCGCTCGGCTATTTCTATTTCCGAAAAGACCTGCTGACCCAGCGCGCCCGCGTGGTGGGAACGGTCATCCTTGGATCCGTTCTCCTCGGCGTCGGAGCCGCGTCGATCTCCTGGCCGGCCTCCGGATTCCTGGCTGAGAAGGTCTTCCGCAGCCGCGATGCCCTCCGCTATCTGCCGCTTGTCTTTTTGTCCATGCCCTTCGATTTCGGATTGGAAGCGTTTTACGGTTGGCTTCGCGTAGAGAATCTGCAAACGGCCTTCGCCAGGATCAGTCTGCTGAAAATCGCTCTCGCTGCAAGCGGGATCGTTGTGCTGGTGGGCGTCTTCAAGATGCAGGTCATGGCTTACCTGGGCACTAACTTATGCGTCAACGCGATCGTTACGGCCATCCTCGTGGCGTATCTCTTTCGTAGAGCGCGCCCATCCGCCTCATTCAGCCTCTTCGTCGAGATGTTTCGCTTTTCCGTGCCCCTTGGTTTAAGCCTGATTGCCATGTTCGTGGTCAACTTTGGTGACCAGTTCGTATTGCGTCAATACCGCTCGTTGGCCGAGGTCGGTGTCTATGCGCTCGCCTACCGCCTGGGTATGGTCGTCGCTCTGGCGTATCAATCATTTCACACCTACTGGGCCGCCCAGGTTTATGGCATCTTACAGAGGGAGGATGCGGACCCGGTCTTCGCGCGGCTGTTCACTTATGCCAGCCTCCTGCTGTGCCTTTGCGTTTTGATCCTGACCCTCGGTGCCAAACCCGGACTGCGGTTGCTGGTGGCTCCGGATTTTCGCGCGGCTGCGCCTTTAATTCCGGTTCTCGCCGGCGCCAACGCCATTCGGTCCGTCAGTGAGTTTTTACGCTGCCGGTTCCTGGCTGCCGGACGTCCGGCGTACAAGACCTACATCGATTGGGCCGGCCTGGCCGTTTCGCTCACCTTGTACTTCCTCTTGATTCCCCGCCTTGGCATGTGGGGCGGGGCGATCGCTACCTTGGGGACTTTTGTAGTGATGGCATTGCTGTCGATCGTCGGGACTTACTGGATGGACCCCTACAAGGTGGAATCCGCCCGCTTACTTAAAATGGGGACCGTTTTCGCCGTAATCCTGATTCTCTACTACCTGGTTCCGGTCTCGTCCTTTGTTGCGCAAGCTGCTTGGTCCTCACTATTGTTGGCCCTGTTCCCTGTCGGATTGTGGGGCCTTCGATTCCCCACTGAAGGCGAGCGGCAAACCCTGCGGTCCGCCCTATACGCCGTAGTGAGCCGGCATCGCCGTTCCGCGGATGCATAGGAATCGCTCCGCAACCGGCTACGGACGTACTGTGGCCATAACCGCTAACCGCTCTTGGTTGTTTTGAGACCGCGAAATCCGCAGGAATCCCTCTGCTCCTCCAATGTCCCGATCGAATTCAAGACTTCTGAAAAAAATGGGAACATCCCGCCAGTGGAGATCCGGATTATCTCCCTCCACCCACAAGAGGCTGTCTGCCGGCTGAGCACCCAACGCCGTCTTCTCCACCCATAGGTTCCGCCCATCGGCCCAGTTCTCCTCGACCGACCGCGCCAGCCTGACCGGCCATCGCGCCGCCTCTGCGCTCATTGGATTCACGGCCCAGACGAGACGCGTGCCTTTGGGCCGGTTCAATGGATCGAAGACTAGGAGGTCCACATCTTCCAACGGTTCTGTGGGCATGACCGTGATGATGGCGTCGTCGGGGCCGGCATTGGCGCGAAATCCTTTAAGCCTTTCGGATACTCGCCGGTGCAGCGCGGAAGATCTCTCTGCAAAGGCGGGCCAATTCAAAACCGGCAGCAGCGCAGCGAACAAACAAACCCCGGTTAAAGCTACCGCCGTTATCCCATGCCGCGATCGTTTGTCGGGCCAACTCGCAACCACGGCCAACAGCAGGAAAGGAAGCACCGGCAGGAACCGTTCCGGTGAGCTGGGCTCGAAAACCGCGATTGCCGCCGGGAGCGCCAGGCCCCCGGCCAATAGGAGCGGCGCCAGCGCACGCCGTCCGGTTTTGGAAAGCCATGCGAGCGCCAGGGCACAGACCAGGAAGGCGTAGAACAACGCGACCTTCCACAGACTATACCGGATCAAACTCGACGCGTTCACCGGATGATAGGGATCGTGAAACAGAAACCGCTTCAAATATACGCCGTCCCGGCCCAGCTCGATGAATAATCGAGAGCTGCCGGTGATGGCGCGAACGGCTTGCCGGTTCTGATGTAAGCCGTGCTGCGCTGCTGTCAGCCAGGCCAGCCCATCGGGAACGGAACGAACTCCCGCCAAAATAGCTGTCAACCCCATTCCCACCGCCATTACCGCTCCTGCCACCGTCGCCGAAAGCAGTACCCGGTTCCACGGCATTCTCTGCGCGCCCGCTCCGGGAACCTGCACAAACCGTCGCGCGCAGCAGGCCGCCGGAATGGCGATGGCATAAGGCAACCAAAATAGTGCGGCTATCCCGAACAGCGCTGCTGGCCCGGCAACCGCCAGCCACCCTTCACTGCGGGCCGTAAGTTGCCACCATACTCCCAAAATGAGAATCGACAACCCGGTTACGTATGGCATCCCACTCTGCGAATACGCCAGCACGGCGTCTCCCCAGACGAACAGGATGGTTGCTATCAAAGCGGCCGCATTTCCCGCCAGTCGGCGGCTCAGGTCGAAGATTAATAGAGCGGCCATCGCGCCGCACGCCAGGTTCACCAGCATCAGGCCATAGCAGATCTTGAGAATCGGCGTCCACGCCACACGGTCCGGAATCAGCTTAAGAAATCCGGGTGCGCCGATATACCCCAAGGGCCGCCACAGAGGATGCCCCGATTCCCACAGCTTCGCTACGGGTTCCTGGTGATTCTTGATGGCGGCAATCTCTGTGGCGTAGTCCCGGCTGTCGCCCATGAATGGCGGTTCTGTAACAGCCGCGGAGATTGCGAAAATTAGTACAGGTACCAGCAGCCAAACCCGCCGCTTGGATTTGCTCGAAATTCCGCCGGTGCTTGGTTGCTTTAGTGTCCCCGCGCTCGAACTCACCCCCGCATTGTAAGCAGAGCAAAATCCCGGGAGATGGATGCCTGCTTCCTAAGCGTGACTTTGCGAATGCTGGGCGTATTCCCGTGCGAGAATTGGTACTAAGAAATCGTACTATTCGTGTAATCGTAATAAATCATGCCAAGTCTATGTTAAACTAAGCACATGTCTGTAGCTTACAGGCAGATTTCTTTGTGTGCCGCGTTTCGCGCTGGGCGTTGAGGGACTGTAATGCTGGCCTGGATACTGCTTGCGGCGGGAAGCGCTATCGTTTTTTATATCCTCATCGCGTATCCCGCGCTTCTGGCTTTTTCCTGCCGTCGCGAAGCTCCGCCGGTGCGCAAAGACCCGGCATTCCGTCCCAAAGTCTCTGTCCTCCTGGCGGTTCATAACGGCCGACCCTTCATTCGCAAAAAACTGGAGTGTCTCCTCGCGTTGAACTATCCCCGCGAGTTGCTGGACATCCTGGTGGTTTCGGATGGATCCAGCGATGCCACCGAGCCCATTGTGGAAGCTTTTGCGCAGCGAGGCGTTCGCCTTTTACGTGTTCCGCGCGGCGGCAAGGCGGCCGCCCTGAACGCAGGTCTAAAGCACGTCTCCGGTGAGATTCTGTTTTTCACCGATGTCCGCCAGGATCTTCCCGCGGACTCCCTGGTTGAGCTGGTAGCCAACTTTGCCGACCCCTCCGTTGGTGCTGTCACCGGCGAGCCCCGCTTCCTCAATCCCGACCGCGCCGGCGAGCAGGCCGACATGGAACTCTACTGGCGCTATGAATTATGGGTGCGGCGCCGGCATTCGCGCATCGCGTCGGCTTGCAATACGACCGGTTGGATTTACGCGCTCCGCCGCAGCCTGGCTACGCCCATTCCGGTCGATACCCTCACCGACGATGGCGTCATTCCCCTGAAAACCATCTGTCGCGGCTATCGAGTTGTGGTCGAACCCAAAGCGCTGGCCTTCGATTCCCCCCGGATCAAGGGCGGCGAGTTCCGGCGCAAGCTGCGAACCCTCGGCGGCTTGTGGCAGGTGCATGTGCGCATGCCCGAGCTCTTTACCAGCACGAACGCGATGCGATTCCATTTCCTTTCGCATAAATCCGCGCGCCTGCTGCTTCCCTGGGCCATCCTGATGACCTGGCTGCCGGCGTTCCTCCTGCCGGCTTCGCCGTTCCAGCGGTCCCTGGCGTTCGATCCTTTGTTTTTGCTCGCGCTGACCGCCCTCGACCCCTTGGTGCCCAAGGGTGTTTTCTTTAAACGGATTTCTTCTCCGGTGCGGAGTTTCCTGATCATGAACCTCGCGGCCCTGCTGGCTCCCGTGGTGTTCATTGTCCCGGCCGGAATCCTGTGGCGTCCCACCGTGGTCGCCGATGCGCCTGCGCTTTCCGGCGCGGTTAAGAACGAAGCTGGTGTTTTGAAGATGCAGCCCTGAGGCGGATTGGGTAAATGTCTTTCGTGCTTTTTCTGATTTCGATCGCCGTTCTCGACCAGCTTCTGCTGCGCAAGAACCCTACCCCCAAACAAGCGCCGAAGTCTGAAATCCCCCCGCCCAAGTCGAAGGCAGCCGGCTCCGGCAGCGTCTGATCCGCCTCCCCGTCCGGCGCCGCCGCTTCGGCGCCTTACTGTATTCTTTGTGAACCGCCACCTACGGACGCCGCCATCGCCGCTCTTTCTCCCGCTTGCGTCTGGTTTTCCGGTTGCGCCCCTCGCCCATGGCTCTCCAGCATGCTTCCCAGGCTATACAGGTTCGCCGCCTCTGGTTCCCCCCGCGTGCTCCCTTCCTGTCTGGTGCGGCCCGCATCCGCGCCCCGGTCTCCTTCGGGCCGCTGCAGAATATACTCCACCAGCCCGATGGAAGCCAAAACTATCAAGGTCACTAACGTAGACGCCGTCCCTCCGTAACCATATCGGCGGAATCCCCTGAATCCTGAGCGTGTGAGTCTTAGCTTGCTCACATGCCCGGGCCATCCGGTGCAACCGCTCCGCTCAGTATGCACCCCTCAGGCGCCTCATGTATGTGATGTTCCCTCCCAAGGACCCTCGACCGCGTGCGCTACCAGCCTTTACCGGCACCCGGAAGTTCAAAACAACAGGAACTTTAGAGTATGATACGTACATGCCGGAAGGCATACGTGTCAGGGTGCGCCGCTTGCCCGGTGGGGACTTTCGCGACGCGCTACAGATCTCCTCGAACGGCCGCTTCTTGGAATTGAGTTTATGGGGGGAAGAAGTGCCATTGGGCTCTCTGCTGGAAATCGAGCAGGGCTCATCGCTTTATTGGGGGGAGCTGCAACAATTGGGCGGATCGACGGCGCTTGTCTGCGTCGAACATTCGTTGGACAGATCCCGGTTACAACCCATCGGGGAAATTTGGGGTGAATAGAGTTTTGGGAGCGGGCGGGCGGGCGTTTTCCGCCTCGCGGGCGGTGTTGAGTGTGAGCCTATGAGCGAACTCCTGTGGATGGCCGGCAAAGCTTTCGTCATCGCTCTGATCCTCACTCCCATCATTCGTGATATATCGCGTTCCTTCAACTATGTAGACCGGCCCGGCCACCGTAAAGTCCATGCTTATCCCATGCCGCGCGTGGGCGGCATCGCCATCGCGATCGCCTATGGCGCGTCCCTGATCCTGTTCCCGGGTTCCGGCAGCGCCCTCAGGGACAACTCCCTTCATGCCGTCTGGAAACTCATCCCCGGTGCCGCCCTGGTCTTCTTGATCGGCCTGATCGATGACTTCTTCTCGCTCCGTCCGCTGGTCAAAGTCTTCGGCCTCATCGCCGCCGCATCGGTGGTCTTCTTCAGCGGTATCAGCCTCGGCGGTATTGCCGGACATGAGATGGCGGTTTGGCTCGACTACCCGCTTACCGTCTTCTGGCTGCTGCTCACCAGCAATGCCCTCAACCTCGTCGATGGTTTGGATGGCTTATGCGCCGGTATGGGCTTCCTGGCTACCCTGGCACTGTTTACCGCGGCCCTCATCCATGGCAATCATCCGCTTGCTTTTGTCACCTTCCCCCTGGCCGGCGCCCTCCTCGGTTTCCTCTGCTACAACGTCGCTCCTGCCACCGTCTTCCTGGGCGATTCCGGCGCCCTGCTGATCGGCTTTCTGCTCGGCTGTTACGGCATGCTCTGGACGCAACGAGCTTCCACTCTGCTCAGCATGCTCGTGCCCTTGCTGGCCCTCTCCATCCCGCTGCTGGATGTTTCCCTCTCCGTGCTGCGGCGTTTCCTGCGTAATCAGCCGATCTTTCTGGCCGACCGCGGCCATATCCATCACCGCCTCCTCGACCGCGGCCTCTCTCCCCGCCAGGCAGTCTGGGTCCTTTACCTGTTCGCCGCCCTGGCTGCCTCCTTCGCCTTGCTGGCCAGTTCCTTCGGCGGCCATTATCAGGGCCTGGTTATTTTGGCTTTTTGCGTGGCCGCTGCCATTGGGATTCGCCAGTTGCGCTACCCCGAATTCGACATCGCTGGCCGCCTCCTCTTTCGCGGAGAGCTCCAGCGCGCCATGAACGTGAAATTGAAAATCGAATCCGTGGCTGCCGCCCTGGAAAGCTCCGCTACCGCCGACGACTGGTGGAAAACCCTGGTGCAGTCGCTTGCGCCACTCGGATTGAGTGTCATCCGCTGGACTTCGCCCGCCGGCGTCCGCGAACAACTCCAACCGGCGCCCCCGGTCGCGTGGTCGTTTCGCGTTCCGCTTACCGGTTCCGATTGGGTTGAGTTCGAAGGCGTCTCTCCGGCCGTCGGGGTGCCCTCCGGAGCAGCCTTCGATCTCATCGGCTTCGCGGAGGTCCTTGGACGCACCTACCCACTGAACCGGCCCGTCGCCCATCCAGCTGCTGCCGGAACCATAGCGGCTGTTCTGCCATGACCGCCAGGCAGGAAATCATCGGGGCCCGCCGCCAGGGTGTTCGCTTTTGGCTGGCCGGATTCGATTTGCTGGCTTGTCTGGTGGGTTTCTCCGTTGCGGTCTGGTTGTATGCGGCGCTGGCTGCGGGCGGCGGCTTCGCGCTGAATTGGCCCGCCGAAGCTACTCGCCAAACGCTGGTTTCCGCTTTCACCGCCTGGGTGGCCATCGCCTTCACCTGGAACCCCTGGAGCGACGGCGTTCGCCTTTGGATTGACCGCCTGTTTTCCGCCATCGGTTTTAACCTGATGGTGCAGTATGGCCTGGATTACCTCTTTCACATTTCTCCCACCCCCTGGTCCGTCGCGGTTGTTGGCAGCATTCTGGCCATTGCTTTGATCGGCGCATTTCCCCGGCGCCTTGATCCCGCCTTCCCCGACCCCGCCGGAGGAACTCTGCTTCTCGGCTACGACTCCATGGCCGAAGCCGTTCTCCCCGCGCTCGGCCAGTCGGTTATCGGCGCCCTCGGCGAAGTGCCGCCACCGTCTTTTCCCTATCTGGGCGGCCTGAACCGGTTTGAAGAGGTGCTCGCTTCCCGGAAGCCGGGCCGTATCGTCGTCAACGATCCCTCGTGGCCTTCCCTGATTTCTCCCCGCCGCCTGCTCGCTTTACGCTATGCCGGAGTAGCCATCCAGGGCACTCCCTTGTTGTTCGAAAATCTTTTAAAGCGCGTCTGCTGGGAGCGCCTTGACCCCGTAGATTTACTGCTGTCTCCACGGCTGAACGTCAACCGTCCGGCGATTGCTCTCCAAGCCATCTATACCAACGTGATTGGCCTGGCCTTGCTGGTGCTTTTGGTTCCCTTGCTCATCCCCGTCGCCGTCCTGACCGCCATCGCCACCGCCGCTTCCCCCCTGGAGAGCGTCGAATGCCTCGGTTTTCAGCGCATTCCCTTCCAGCTCCTCCGTTTTCGCACACGCCGCTCCGACGGAACTCCCGTCTGGGTCGGTAAGCTCTTGCGCAATCTGCACCTGATCAACCTTCCACAGTTGATCAACGTAGTTCGCGGGGAAATGGCTCTGTTCGGTCCCCCTTCCGTACGCAAGGAGTTTGCCGGACCGCTTGCTGAATTGATTCCCGCATACGCGCACCGCTTCAGCGTCAAGCCGGGGGTCGTCGGTTGGTCGCAAGCCAATCTGTCCACCGTGCTACCCGTTCCCGATGAATGCCTGCGGCTCGAATACGATCTCTACTACATCACCGAGGAGAGCCCGTCCCTCGATCTGGACATTCTCTTTCGGACCCTTTTCCGCATCCCCTTTCGCCCGCAATGAATCCTGCTGTCATCTCGGTAACGCCGGCGATCTTGTCGCCGGCGTGTGCTGTCTTTGCGGTCACCACCCTGTTAGTCGCCTACATCCTCATCGGTTACCCGCTGCTCCTCGCCATTTCCTCCGCTCGCCCAGCGCCTCCCATCCGCAAAGATCCCGCTTTCCGCCCCACGGTTTCAATTCTCCTGGCCGTTCATAACGGGGAAGCATTCATTGCCAAAAAGCTGGACTGCCTGCTCGGGCTTCATTACCCCACCGCGCGGCTCCAGATTCTGGTGGTCTCCGATGGTTCCACCGATCACACCGACCGCATCGTCGAATCATATGCCGCTCGTGGTGTCCGCCTGCTCCGCCTTCCCCGCAGTGGCAAAGCTACCGCCCTAAATGCCGCCTTGCCCTACGCCACCGGCGATATCCTTTTCTTCACGGATGTCCGACAGGCCATCGATCCCGATGCTCTGTCTCATCTGGCCGCCAACTTCGCCGACCCTACCGTCGGCGCCGCCACCGGTGAGTTGCGCATCCTCGATCCCGGCCGCCATGGCGAACAGGCTGATATGGAGCTCTATTGGCGCTACGAGCTATGGGCGCGCCGTCACCACTCCCGCATCGATTCTATTTTCAGCGTTACCGGATGCATCTACGCTTTGCGGCGCAGCCTGGCCGAGCCACTGCCGCCCGGCACTCTTACCGATGACGCCGTCTTTTCCCTACGGGCATTTTTTCGCGGCTATCGCGTCGTCTTCGATCCGGAAGCCTTGGCCTACGATTACCCTACCGCCGAAGGAGCCGAGTTCCGCCGCAAGCTGCGCACCCTGGCCGGCCTCTGGCAATTGCACGTCCGCCTCCCCGCGCTATTCACCCGCGCCAATCGCATGCGCTTCCATTTCCTCTCCTATAAATTCGCCCGCCTGCTCCTTCCCTGGGCCGTGCTGCTGGTTTGGATTTCTACGTTTGCTCTCCCTGCGGGCGCCTTTCGCGATGCTCTGATCGTTGACGAGTTGATGTTCATCGCCGTCGCGATGCTTGACTTCGTTGTCCCCAAAGGCTGGCCGCTGAAGCGCATCTCGTCGCCGGCCAAAAGCTTCCTCGCCATGAATGCCGCCGCCGCGTTGGCGCCAATTGTATTCTTCGTTCCCGTGGAAAGCCTTTGGAAGAAACCCACCCAGGTGGCCGCCCCGCCCGCTCCGCGGCCCAGGGTCGTCCGCCGGGAACCGTAATTCGAGTTCCGATCGCTCCCCGGTAATTCGCGCCGCGCGCACCGCGGTAACCTGATGTTTCATGCAGCGCTGTGTTCTCACCCTTTTCTTACTCTCCCTGGCAGTTGTCTGGGCCCTTGTCTGGCCCCTGCGGGCTGTGCGCGCCGATAACCTGATTGCCGACCCGTCATTCGAGCTCACCAAGCCGCGCGACCAGTTCGGACGCGTCTTCGCCAGGTGGGAGGGCTGGAAGTATGAAGGCGATTGCTCGTTCGAGGTGGGCGAGGTGGCGCGCACCGGCAAAACCTCCGCCTTGCTGTTCTGCTCCACCGCCGGCAGAATCCGCCTCTTCCAAAACCAGGAGTTGGAGCCCGGCCGCTACCGCATCACCGCCTACCTTCGCGGTTTGGATATCGGCATCGGTACCTGGAATCTGGACACGGAATTCGTGTTCGCCGACAAGCACATCCCCCTGAAGAAAGCCGGCGCATTCGGCTGGACCCGCCTCACCTATGTCGCCGATCTTCCCCAGCGCATGAAAACCGGCCCGGCTTTCGGCCTGTTTGCGCCGGGCTATTTCTGGATCGACGACGTCACCATGGAGCAGGTGGGGAATGACGTCAAGCTTACTGAGAAGCCGCAACTCGATCCTGAAGAAGCTCCCATTGCTCCTCCGGGTCCGCTGGG
>Ga0335079_10005247_pt1 | contig 14844 bp, 10 predicted proteins | sample Lox_Sample_33_FD_206719 | JGI IMG/M metagenome (GOLD analysis project Ga0335079, IMG submission 206719) | Soil microbial communities from Loxahatchee National Wildlife Refuge, Florida, United States - Lox_Sample_3.3 | ecosystem: Environmental > Terrestrial > Soil > Wetlands | place: USA...
ATCAATGAGCACGACGGAGTACCCCGGCAGCGGCCGCCCCATCGAGCCGGCCCGCACCGGCTGGCCCGGCGTATTCCCGACCTGGGCTGTCGTCTCGGTCTGGCCGAACCCGTCCCGCACCGTGATCCCCCAGGCCTTGCGCACCCGCTCGATCACCTCCGGGTTCAGCGGCTCGCCCGCCGCGACGCACTCCCGCAAAGACGACACGTCCGCGGCACCCAGTTCCGCCTGGATGAGCATCCGCCACACCGTGGGCGGCGCGCAGAACGTCGTCACCTGGCACGAACCGAACGCGGCCAGCAGCGACGCCGCCGAGAACCGCTGGTAGTTCAGCACCAGCACGGTGGCACCCGCGTTCCACGGCGCGTACACGTTGCTCCAGGCGTGCTTGGCCCAGCCCGGTGAGGACAGGTTCAGGTGCACGTCGCCCGGCTGGATGCCGATCCAGTACATGGTGGACAGGTGCCCCACCGGGTAGCTGACCTGCGTGTGCTCCACCAGCTTGGGCAGCGCCGTCGTCCCCGAGGTGAAGTAGAGCAGCAGCGGATCCGAGGCTCGGGTGACGCCCTCGGGCACGAACGAGGCGGAACCGGAAAACGCCGACGAGTACGAATGCCACCCCTCCGAATCGCCGTCAACCACGATCCGCGTCCAGTCGCCGGGCACGGCAGCGAACTTCGGCACGCCAGCCGCATCCGTGATGACATGCCGGACTTGCCCGCGCGCCACCCGGTCCACCAGGTCGGCGGGCTGCAGCAGGGTGGACGCCGGGATGATCACCGCCCCGAGCTTCATCGTGGCCAGGATGACTTCCCACAGCGGCGCCACATTGCCGAGCATCAGCAGCACCCGGTCGCCCCGCGCCACGCCGAGCCCGCGCAGCCAGCCAGCCACCTGCGATGACCGTTCCGACAGCGACCCGTACGACAACGAGACGTCCGACCCGCCGTCGGACAGGATCCGCAGGGCCGGACGGTCCGGGTGCTCGGCGGCGATCACGTCGAACCAGTCGAGCGCCCAGTTGAACTCGTCCAGCGCCGGCCACTCGAAGGAACCCAGCGCCGCGTCGTAGTCGTCCCGGTACCGGAGCAGCAGGTCCCGGGCCGCCCGGAACGAGGACGTCGAAGAAGTCATGAGCCTATCGTGGCAGCTATCTCCCCCTGCCGGTATCTCCCCCTGCCGGGTAGATCACCCCAATGCCGCATACTGATCCCGTGACCGAGCTGACCATCGACACCGACCCGGCCGAACTCGGGCTGGACAAAGAACGGCTCAAGCGCATCGACGCGCACTTCGCCCGCTACGTCGAGGACGGCCGCCTGGCCGGCTGGCTGCTCACGATCGGCCGGCACGGCCACCTGGCGCACGTGGCCCGCTGCGGCTCGCGCGACCTCGAGGCGGACCTGCCGGTGACCGACGACACCCTGTGGCGCATCTACTCGATGACCAAGCCGATTACCTCGGTCGCCGCGATGATCTTGTACGAGGAGGGCAGGTTCGCGCTCACCGATCCGGTCAGCGCGTTCATCCCGGCCTTCGAAGACGTCCGCGTCTACGACGGCGGCTCGGACCAGAAGCAGGTGACCGTGCCCGCCGCCGAGCCGGTCAGGATCTGGCACCTGCTCACGCACACGGCCGGGCTCACCTATGGCTTCCACCGGGTGCACCCGGTGGACGCGCTGTACCGCGCGGCCGGGTTCGAGTGGGGCACGCCGCCGGGCACGGACCTGGCCCAGGCCTGCGACATCTGGGCCACCATCCCGCTGCTGTTCCAGCCCGGGGCCGAATGGAACTACTCGGTCGCCACCGACGTCCTCGGCCGCGTCGTCGAGGTGGCCTCAGGCCAGCAGCTCGACGACTTCCTCGAGCAGCGGATCTTCCGCCCCCTGGGCATGACCGACACCGCCTTCTGGGCCGGGCCAGCGGCCCAGGAGCGGCTCGCCGCCCTCTACCGCCCCGGCCGGGACGGGCGGGCCGTCCGGCTGGACGAATTCGGGCGGGCCGCGCTCAGGCAGCCGCGGATGCTCGGCGGCGGCGGCGGCCTGGTGTCCACCGCGGCCGACTACGACCGGTTCATCCGGATGCTGCTGCGCACCGACGCCAGCCCGGCCGGCGAGCTCGACGGCACCAGGCTCCTCAGCCCGCGCACCGTCGGCTACATGGCCCGCAATCACCTGCCCGGGAACAAGGACCTGGAGACGTTCGGCCGTCCGCTCTACGCCGAGTCCCCATTCCGCGGGGTCGGCTTCGGCCTCGGCTTCGCCGTCCTGCTCGACCCGGTGCCGGGCAAGGTGATCGGCACTGCGGGCGAGCTCTCCTGGGGCGGCGCCGCCAGCACCATGTTCCTGATCGACCAGGCCGAGGGCCTGACCGTCTCGTTCTTCACCCAGCTGCTCCCGTCCAGCACCCACCCGATCCGCCCGCAGCTGCGCCAGCTCGTCTACCAGGCGCTAACATAACCCGCCCGGCGATACCAGCCCGGTCTCGTACGCCAGCACGACCGCCTGGACCCGGTCGCGCAGCTGGAGCTTGGCCAGGATCCTGGCCACGTGCGTCTTCACCGTCGCCTCGCTCAGCGTCAGCGCCGCGGCCAGCTCGGCGTTGCTCAGCCCGCGCGCGACCAGCCCGAGCACCTCGAGCTCGCGCGGCGTCAGCGCCGCCAGGCCGGCGCCCCCGGCACCGGCCGCCCGCGGCGCGAACCGCTCCACCAGCCGCCGGGTGATGGACGGCGCGAGCAGCGCGTCGCCGCACCGCACCAGGCGGACCGCGGCGACCAGGTGCTCGGGGGAGACGTCCTTGAGCAGGAAGCCGCTGGCCCCGGCGGACAGCGCCGCGTACACGTACTGGTCCAGGTCGAACGTTGTCAGCATGATGATCCGCGGGCCGTCCCCGTCCCGCGCGGCGGCCAGGATCCGCCGGGTCGCCTCGAGCCCGTCCATCTCCGGCATCCTGATGTCCATCAGCACGACGTCCGGCCGGTGCCTGAGCGCGGCCGCGACCGCCTCCCGCCCGTCGGCGGCCTCGGCCACCACCGCGATGCCCGCCGCGCCGAGGATCAGCCGGAAGCCGCCCCGGACCAGCGTCTGGTCGTCGGCGACGACTACCCGCGGGCCGGCGTCCGTAGCCACGCTCACCGCGGCGACGCCAGGAATTCGGGTCTTCGGGCCCGAACGGGCCCGGCCGGTCCGCCCCCGTCAGCCGGCCCGCCCAGCCGGGCCGAAACCCCCAGGCCCTCCAGCGGGATCCTCGCCCGGACCCGCCAGCCGCCACCCGGGCGCGGGCCCGCGTCCAGTTCGCCGTCGTACAGGCCGATCCGTTCCCGCAGCCCGATCAGTCCCCGGCCGCCCGGTCCCGGCGCCCCCGTCACCGGATGGCCGTCGTCGGTCACCGTGATCAGCAGGTCGTCCGGGCGGTACTCCAGGACGACGGCCGCGCGGGCGGTCCCGGCATGCTTGATCACGTTGGTCAGCGCCTCCTGGACCACCCGGTACGCGGCCAGGTCGACGCCGGGCGGCAGGTCGCGCGCCCCGGTCACGGACAGCTCGACGCTCAGCCCGGCGGCCCGGACCCGCTCGACCAGGGCCGGCACCCGGGCCGCCCCGGGCTGCGGGACGAGCATGTCCTCGTCCCCGCCGGCCGGGGCCAGCAGGCCGAGCAGGTGCCGCAGCTCGCTCATCGCGGTCCGCCCGCTGGCCTCGACGGCCAGCAGCGCCTCCCGGGCCTGTTCCGGTGAGCTGGACAGCACGCTGCGGGCCGCGCCCGCCTGCACCACCATCACGCTCACGTTGTGGGTCACGACGTCGTGCAGCTCGCCGGCGATCCGGGCCCGCTCCGCCTCGACCGCCCGGCGGGTCTGCGCCTCGTGCTCGGCCTCGGCCCGGAGCAGCCGCTCGGCCGAATCCCCGGCCCGCTGCCGCCACCCGCGCATCCCGACCGCCACGGCGGCGGTCGGCGCCAGCACCAGCAGCGCGGTGAACCGGGCGGGCACCTGCGGCGTGGTGTCCGGGAAGACCGCGGTGGCGATGACCGCGCCGGTGCCCACGGCCAGCAGCGCCGCCCAGCGGAACCGGCCGTACAGCACCGCGCTGTACGCGGCGAAGATCACCGCCGCGAAACAGATCGTGGTCGCGTGGTCGTGCGCCACGAGCACCGCGGCGAAGATCACGCCGAACGCCGTGGCCGGATACCGGCGCCGGAACGCGAGCGGCGCCGTGGTCAGGACGATCCCGAGCGCGACCCACGCCGACAGCCCGGGCGGGACGGCCGGATGCGGCCGTTGGCCCGGGTCGACGACGAACGCGCCGTCGTGGTGACCCAGCACGACCGCCGCCCAGACGGCCGCCAGCGTAGCCGCCACCGCGATGGCCGTGTCGATGACCCATGCTGGCCGGGACGCCTTCACCGTCCCATTGTCACCCGGCCTGAGCCGCGCAGCCATCGCCCGCGCGGCGGAGAACCGTACATCCCCGGGATGACGTCAGCCCGCTACGGTACCGCAGTTGCCTCCGGCGGCCGACGCGCCGCGGGCGGCCGGCTCCGTACCGTCCTGGGCATGGACGCACTGGTGCAGCTCAGCGACGTGACCAAGCGCTACGACCACGACGGCGCGGCCGCGGTGGCCCGCGTCAGCCTGGAGGTGGCGCCGGGCGAGGCCCTCGCCGTGATGGGCCCTTCGGGCAGCGGCAAGTCGACGCTGCTCAACCTGATCGCCGGCCTCGACCGTCCGACCAGCGGCACGATCGGCGTGGGCGGGGAGCGGGTGGACAGGCTCAGCGAGACCGGCCTGGCCAGGTTCCGGCGGCGGCAGGTCGGCATGATCTTCCAGTTCTTCAACCTGCTGGACGACATGACCGTCGAGGACAACATCCTGCTGCCCGCCCAGCTGGCCGGCCTGCCCGCGGCGCGGGCCCGGCAGCGGGCCGGGGAGCTGATGGCGGCGCTGCGGATCACGCCCCGCGCCCGCGCCTACCCGGCCCGGCTGTCCGGCGGGGAGCGCCAGCGGGTGGCGATCGCCCGGGCGCTGGTGAACCGGCCCGCGCTGCTGCTCGCCGACGAGCCGACCGGGGCGCTGGACACGGCGACCGGCGAGGAGATCGGCGAGCTGCTGCTGGACCTCAACTCCTCCGGGCAGACGCTGATCCTGGTCACCCACAACCCGGACCTCGCGGCCCGGTACGCGCGCCGGGTCATCCAGCTCGTCGACGGCACCGTCGCCGGCGACGTCACCACGGGGGCACGGCGTTGAGCGCGGCCGCCGGGCGCCCGGCCGTCAGGGCCGCCCGCGCCGGGCTGACCGGGCGGCGCGTGCAGGCGAGCGTGATCGCCCTGGTGCTGCTGGTCTCTACCGCGGCCGCCACGCTGGCCCTCGGCCTGCTGGCCGACTCCAACGCCCCCTTCGACCACGCGTTCGCCGCGCAGCGCGGCGCGCACGTCACGGCGGCGGTGGACGCCCGGGTTTCCTCCGCCCGGCTCGCCGCCACCACCAGGCTGCCCGGCGTGACCGCGGCTTCGGGCCCGTTCCCGCAGGTCACTGTCGGCGCGGATATCACCTTCACCGCGCCGTCCGCGGGCCCAGGCGGCCAGGGCCTGTTCTCCACCCAGCTGAACCTGGTCGGCCGGGCGTCACCGGGCGGCCCGGTCGACGCCCTCACGCTGACCGCGGGCCGCTGGGCCCGGCAGGCCGGCGAGGTGGTCTGGTCCGGCAGCGGAAACGGCCCGCAGGCCTCGGTCGGCTCGCACGTCACGGTGCACGGGGTACCCGGCTCGCCCCGGCTGACCGTCGTCGGCGTGGCCACGTCGGCCACCGTGAGCGCGCAGGCCTGGGTGACGCCGGCCGAGATCGCCGCGCTGCGCGCACCCGGCGCTCCGGCCGTGAGCCAGATGCTCTACCGCTTCGCCCGCGCGGGCAGCGCCTCCCAGGTCCGCGCCGACGTCGCCCGGGTACGGGCCGCGCTGCCGCCCGGCTCGCTGCTCGGTGCGCAGTCGTGGCTGACGGCCAAGCTGCGGGCTACCCGGTCGATCGCGCCCTGGGTCCCGTTCATCGTCGCGTTCGCCCTGATCGGGCTCGTCATGGCGGTGCTGATCGTGGCCAGCGTGGTCAGCGGCGCGGTCGCTGCGGGTACCCGGCGGATCGGCGTGCTCAAGTGCGTCGGCTTCTCGCCCGGCCAGGTGGTGGCCGCCTACGTGCTCCAGGTCGCGATCCCGGCGGCGGTCGGCGCCGTGGCCGGGGTGCTGGCCGGCAACCTGCTGTCCGTGCCGCTGCTCAGCCAGACCGCGCGGGTCTACGGGGTGGGCGCGCTGGCCGTGCCGCCCTGGGTCGACGTGGCCGTGCCGCTGGCCTTGATCGGCCTGACCGCGGCCGCCGCGCTCCCGCCCGCACTGCGCGCGGGCCGGCTCAGCGCGGTGCAGGCCATCACGACCGGGCGGGCTCCCCGGGCCGCCCGCGGATACCGCGCCCACCGCCTGCTCTCCGCGCTTCACGGGGGGCTTCACGGGCGGGCCGGACGGCTGCCCCGGCCGCTGACCCTCGGGCTGGCCGCGCCGTTCGCGCGGCCCGGGCGGACCCTGGTCATGCTGGTGGCGGTGCTGCTCGGCGGCACCGCGGTGACGTTCGCGGCCGGCCTGGCCACCTCGCTGGACCGGGTGGCGACGGACCTGTCCCACGCGCGCGCCGAACCCGTCCAGGTCGGCCTGCCCGGCCAGGACGCCGTGATCCAGCCACCCGGCGCCCCTGCGCTGCCCGGCCCGGCCGCGCAGCAGCGCGCCGTGCGGGCCGCGCTCCGGGCGCAGCCGGGGACGCTGCGCTACGTGGCCGAAGCCGACGACGACATCGGCGTGCCCGGCCTGCCGGAGCAGCTGTCGCTGGTCGCGTTCGGCGGCGACGCCAGCTGGACCGGCTACCAGCTCATCACCGGACACTGGTACCGCGGCCACGAGCAGGCCGTCGTCAACACCGGCTTCCTCACCGAGACCGGTGCGCGGGTCGGGGACTACTCCACGATCACGTCCGGGAGCAGGCACGTCACGGTGCGGATCACCGGCGAGATCTTCGAGCCCGACGGTGGCACCCCCAAGATCGTAGCCAGCCTGCCCACCCTGTCCGCCCTCGACCCGCACCTGCAGGTGGGCCAGTACGACGTGGCCCTGCGGCCGGGCACCGTCGCCGCCTCATACGCGAATACGCTGGCCACGGCGCTCGGCCCGGACTACTCCGTCTCCGCCGACAGCGGCATGCCCAGCGGGTTCGCCGCCGTCATCGGCCTGATCGTCACGCTGACGCTGCTGCTCGCGGCGGTCGCCGGGCTCGGCGTGCTCAACACGGTGGTGCTGCAGACCCGGGAGCGAGTGCACGACCTGGGCGTGTTCAAGGCCGTCGGCATGACGCCGCGGCAGGTGACCGCGATGGTGGTGTGCTCGGTGGCCGGCGTCGGCCTGGTGGCCGGCCTGGTCGCGATCCCGGCCGGGGTCGCCCTGCAGCGCTACGTGCTGCCGGTGATGGCGCACGCCGCCCAGAGTGGCGTGCCGGCCTCGGTACTGAACGTCTACGCCCCCGGCGAGCTCGCCCTGCTCGCGCTGTCCGGCCTGGTCATCGCCGCGGCGGGCGCGCTGGCCCCGGCCGGCTGGGCGGCCCGCGCCCGCACCGCCGCCGCCCTGCGCGCCGAGTAGGCCGCGCGGCCGCGCGGGCTGTTTCCCGGGCCGTGCCCGCCGGACCCGGCTGGTCGGCGGGCCAAGTCGTGACACGGGGGGCGCCTGGTGCGGGCGTGTGTCGTGAGGCAGCCAGCCGCGAGAACGTGGTTGATCCGGGTTATGAGGTTGATCCGGTGCACTATGGACCCCCAAATCAACCGTATAGCCCGAATCAACCACGTAACAGTCGCTATTACCGTACTGGTGAGCGAATCCTGATGCAGGAAAGGTCAGCGGGATTGGTGTTCTCCGCATCGGGCGGAATGGACAAGTGATCCGAATGGCCTGATCGTCCGGGCCAGCCGGCTACTTCCGAGGCAGTCTTCACATCGTCTCCATCCGTGCCACACCGGCCGTCCTCACCCGCCGCGAAGGATCGGCTCAGGCCACGACCAGACCAAGACCAGATCACGAGGGGAGGACAGGTGGCACAGATTGTCGTGATGGGCGGCGGGCTCAACGGCCTGACCGCCGGGATGCTGCTCGCCCGCGACGGGCACCAGGTCACCGTCCTGGAACGAGACGTCGCGGGCCCGCGCGGCCGGGCCGCGGACCTGTGGCAGCGGTGGGACCGCCGCGGGGTGAACCAGTTCCGCCAGCTCCACTTCATGCTGCCCCGCTGGCGCGCCGAGATGGAGCGGGAACTGCCCGGGGTGATCTCCGGACTCGAAGACCTGGGCGGCGTCCGCACCAGCATGCTCGGCGCCCTGCCGGACGAGATGACCGGCGGCAAGCGCGACGGCGACGAGCGCTTCGAGACCGTGACCGGGCGCAGGCCCGTGCTGGAAGCCGCGGTCGCGCACGCCGCCAAGCGCACCGACGGCCTGACCGTCTGCCGGGGCGTCGCGGCTACCGGCCTGGTCACCGGGTCTGAGTCGATGGCCGGGGTGCCGCACGTCACCGGCGTCACCGTCGGGGGAGCCACCGTGGTCCACGCCGACCTCGTGGTCGACGCCACCGGCCGGCGGTCGCCGGTCAGCGGCATGCTCACGGCCGTCGGCGCCCGGCGTCCGGACGAGGAGAAAGAGGACTGCGGGTTCGTCTACTACGCCCGCCACTTCCGGTCGGCGGACGGCTCCTGCCCGCCCGCCAGGGAACGGCTGCTGCAGCACTTCGAGGGCGTGTCGATCCTCACCCTGCCGTGCGACTCCGGGACCTGGGGCGTGGCCCTCGTCACCTCCGCCCGCGACAAGGGACTCCGCGCGCTGCGCGCGGTGCCCGCCTGGGAAGCCGCGCTGAGCCTGTTCCCCAGCGTCGCGCACTGGGGCGACGCCCAGCCGATCACCGGCGTGCAGGTGATCGCCGCCATCGAGGACCGGCACCGCAGGCACGTGGTCGACGGCGAGCCCGTCGTCACCGGCCTGGTCGCCGTCGGCGACGCGTGGGCCTGCACCAACCCCTCGCTCGGCCGGGGCGCCGCCATCGGCCTGCTGCACGCCTGCGCGCTGCGGGACCTGCTCCGCGAGGTCGGTCCGGACGAGCCGGAGCGGCTGGCCCGCCGGTTCGACGAGGTCACCCAGACCACGGTCGGCCCCTTCTACCGGGCCACGCTCGAATTCGACCGGCACCGGCTAGCCGAGATCAACGCCGAGATCACCGGCCAGGCCTACGAGCCCGGCGACCCGGCGTGGGACTTCAGCAAAGCCCTGTACGCGGCGGCGGCGTGCGACCCGGACGTGCTGCGCGCCTACACCTCGGTGGCGGCACTGACCGCCACGCCGGCCGACGTGCTGGCCGAGCCGGGCATGCTGGACAAGGTGATCACGGTCGGCTCGGCGGCGCCGCGGTACTCCGCCCCGGGCCCGGCCCGGGCCGAACTCCTGGCCGCCGTCGTCCCCTAGCCCCGCCGGCGGCCGCCTGCCGCGCAGCGCACGCAGGTGACGGCGGCGGGGCGGGCCGCCAGCCGTTCGGCCCCGATCGGCTGCCCGCACCGGTCGCACACCCCGTACCGGCCCTCGGCCAGCCGCCGCAGCGCGTCGTCCACTGCCGCCACCTGCTCCCGCGTCGCCTGGAGCAGGGCGGCGGCGTGGGTCCCGGCCGCGCTGGCCGCCTCGGCCAGCGCGGCGAACTCCCGCTCCAGCGCGGCCACCCGCTCCCGCGCGCGGGCCCGCTCGGCCAGCAGCAGGTCCCGTTCCATGCCCCCAATCTACGGGCCGAACGGGCCCGGTCCCCGCCGTGGCTACCGTCGCCGCGCTGCTTCCCGGTCGCCGAGCAGGATGAGCCCGTGATGCTCGGCGAAGTCGCCCCAATCCGCGGTGTTGAGCGCCACCAGCGGAATCCCGTAGCGAAGGCAGCATGCGGCGATCCAGGTGTGGTTCTGCGGCCGGGGCCGCCCGCGCAGCTTGGCCTGGCCGGTCAGCTCGCCCCACAGGTGGGCGATCCGGGGGTCGAAGGGGATAACCGGCCGCCCCGCGGTCCAGGCCTCCAGGCGCCCGCGCCTGCTCTCGTCCCACTCGCGCATGACCGCCCACTTGGCCAGCTCGGCCACGGTGATGAAGGTGAGCCAGACCCTGGTGTCGGCCAGGTGCCGGAGAACCCACGGCGGCGCCTCGCGCCGCTGGAGCAACGACGCCGTCCCGGTATCGATGACGACGTCGCGCATGGCCGCCTATCCCAGCGCGTGAGTGCGGATGAGCCGGAGATCCGCCAGGAACTCCGCTAGTTCGTCGTCTGACTCCCAGATGTCGCCGCCCAGCTCCACCGGGTCGTGCACGAGCCGCGCGTGCTGGGCGCGCGCCAGATCCTCGATCGGCACGGCCTGAAGCTGCTGCAGCACCGAACCGCCTTCGGCGGGCGCAAGGCGGCGGCTGGCCGAGGCGATGAATTCCGTCCTGGCCGGCCCGGCGAGCGCCAGGGCGTCGGCCAGGCGGGCCAGCGAGTCCTGGTACGGGAACCGGGTCCGCCCGCGTTCGAGATCGCTGATGGCGCGGACGCTCAGCCCGGACCGTTCGGCGAGTTCTTGCTGGGAAAGTCCCGCCGATTGACGGCACGATCGCAGCCGGGCTCCAAACCCCCGGGCAACATCGCTCACACTAGGCCTCACGAGCATGGTGGTGCACATAGGTTCGCGGCCGGGCTCAGGCGGGGTCACCGTCGCCTGTGCCTGCGGTCGCGTCCTGTGCTCAGCTGAACACGGACGAGCCGCACTCTACTGGTGGGTAAGCCTTGTTAGCTGTGAATTCCCTGTGAATATGTGGCGGTAGGTCCAGGTTTGCTGGAAACGCGCAGCATAAACCCTGTGTGACGATTTGTAATTTATGAGTTGTTGATAGTTCAAGCGAGCGCAGAGGCCCTGATGGGGCTGAAGTCTGCCGGTTAGTCTGCCTGTTCGATGGCCTCGCCCCCGCAATACGGTTGCCCTCACCGCGTAGGGACCGAGCGTGGGGAGCCGTTACATGCCGCATAGCCGGGCTGGGCGCTGGCCGGGATGGCTGCTGGCCGCCGGGTCCGCGGCGGTGCTGGCAATCGCGGGGGTCACGGCGTGGATGCTGTGGCCGCGGCCGGCCTCCGCCCCGCATGCGCGGCAGTACCTGAACGTGTCGGCCTGCCTGCTCACCGACTCGAAGGGGGTCGCGCCGGGCACGCCCGCGGCTCCGGTGTGGGCGGCGATGCAGTCCGCCTCGCTGGCCACCCACGTCATGGTCAGCTACCTGCCCGCCACCGGGCCCACGGACGTCACGCCGATGCTGAACACGCTGATCCAGCGGCAGTGCGGCGTCATCGTCGCCACCGGCACCGCCACGGGCGGGGTGGTCGAGGCCGGGAAGGCCAACCCGCATCAGCGTTTCCTGCTCGTCACCGCCCCCGGCAGCGCCGCACTGGCGGCGACGCCGAACACCACCGTCGTGTCCATGGCGGCCGCGCCCGGCCGGATCGATCAGGCGATCCGCGCCCTGGCGGCGCACGCCCCGCCACCCGGGTCCTGACCGCCAGGCCCGCTGAATCCTGATCCGCTTCGTGTTACCCCTGGAGTCGAGCATGCGCGGTTGGTTGTCCGGGCCGGGCCGGCGTCATCACCGAGTCCTCTCGCCGTCACGGCTGCGTGCGGCCGCGATCGCGACCGCCGCGGTCACCTGCCTGGCCATCTTCGCGCCGGGTGCCGCCGCGGTGCCGGCCGCGTCGGGAGGCAGCGTGCCGTCGCCGAAGATGTTCGGCTACGCGGCGGGGCCCGCGCAGCGCGACGGGACGGCGGCGGGCAAGGCGCACTACGTGCCGGCGTCGGCCACCCGCGCGGGTGCCGTCGCGGGGCACCTCAAGGGGCGCCAGGCCCCGGTCCCGGCTCTGGCGCCCCCGCCGGTCGGTTCCCGCACGCTGGTGACCACGGGCTCGGCGCAGATGCCGGCCGGCCACCTGGTGGCGGGCTCGGCGTCCGGCGCCGCGGGATCGCAGCCGCCCGCCGCGTCCCCGTCCCCCTCGGCCTCTCCCTCGCCGTCCCCGTCGCCCAGCCCGTCGCCATCCCCCAGCACCTCGGCGTCGCTGACGGCCTTCATGACCGGCGGCACCGATAACGCCTCCTACCTCCCGGGTTCGAACTATGACACGGTGCCGATGGCTGACCAGGCGGGCCGGATCTTCGTGCTGCTGGGCAACACGGGGACCAGCACGTGGAGCGGTTACGCGCTGGGTACCCAGGTGTTCCCCTCCGGTGACACCAGCGGCACCGGAACCCCGCTTGCGACCGGTGTCAACGTCCCGGTCAGCGGCACGGTGGCGCCGAATAGCCCGGCGGCGGTGGAAAGCGTCACGCCGGCGATGATTCCCGGCTCGTACGAGATCTGCTTTGACATGGTGAACGCGGCGGGGGTGTACTTCTCGTCCGAGGGCGGGAACGAGTACTGCGCGCCGTACACGGTGCAGCTCGAGCCGGCGGTGATCAATGAGCAGATGCCGCGGCCCGGCACCGACGTGGACACGCAGACCCCGCAACTGAGCGCGTCGGCGGTCGTGCCGGGCGGGTACCCGGCCAACCCGACCTTCTCCTACGCCTTCCGGATCCTCAACGGCCCCAATCCGAGCACGGCCACGGTGCTGCAGTCGTCGGGCTGGGTGGCCGGCAGCGGCAACAACTGGACCCCCACTACCGCCCTGACCTGGGGGACCACCTACTACTGGCAGGTCACGGTCAGCGACGCGGTGCCGCCGCCGTCGCTGACCGGTTCCGGGATCACCTGGACGACGCCGATCTCGTTCGTGGTCGGCAACGCCCAGCAGGCCATCTCGCACCGGCTGGGCAACGCGTACCAGGCCGACGACGGCAACCCGATCATGACCTCGAACCTGGGCGGCACCGACTACACCGGGTCGGGCAAGACCATCGACCCCCGCACCGGGAACGTCTCCCAGCAGGCCACCGACGCGAGCGTGGCCACCGTCGGGCCGCCGCTGTCGGTCGTGCGGACCTACAACTCGCTCGACCCGCGGACGTCGCAGGCGCTCGGGGCGGGCTGGTCGTCGGTGCTGGACATGTCCCTGGTTCCCGATCCGGACGGGTCGGGAGCGCTGATCCTGACGCTGGCGGACGGGCAGCAGGTCCGGTTCGCCAAGAACGCGGCCGGCGGATACGCCCCGCCGCAGGACATGTACGCGGTGGTGTCCGCGCTGTCCGGCGGCGGCTTCGCGGTGACCGACCAGACCGGGACGACCTACCAGTTCGGCCAGGCCAGCGGGTCCTCGTGGCTGATCTCCGCCATCACGGACAACACCGGCAAGGCCGAGACGTTCGGCTACAGCGGCGGGACGCTGGCCACGATCACCAGCACCTCGTCGGGCCGGGCGCTGCACCTGACCTGGTCCACGCCCACTGGCGCGGCGTCCCCCCACGTGGCCACCGTCGCTACCGACCCGGCGACAGCAGGCCAGCCGGGAACGGCGCTCACCTGGACCTACGGGTACAGCGGGGACCTGCTCACCCAGGTGTGCCCGCCGGGGACCACCACCGGGTGCACCAGTTACGGCTACAACACCAGCGCCTCGCACGCCCCCACGTCGGTGATGAACGCCGACCCCACCAGCTACTACCGGCTGAACGACGCGGCCAGCGCCACCGCCGCCGCCAACCAGGTCCCGGTGGACGACATGACCACCGTGGACCCGCCGGCCGCCGAGTTCAGCACCACGCGGGGTGTGGCCGGGCCGGTGGCCGGGGTGACCGCGACCGGGTTCAACGGGACCAGCTCGTTCATCCCGCTGGACGGGGCCTGGTGCACCACGCCGGGCCAGGTGAGCTCGTGCTCCCAGATCGCCGACACCGGCCGGGTGCTGAACAGCGCGACCGCGGCCGGCAGCCTGGCGGTGAGCGTCTGGTTCAAGACCAGCGCCGCCTCGGGGGCGCTGGTCGGGCTGACCTCCGCCCTGCCACCCCAGAACTGTGGTACCGGCTGCGCCCTCAGCGTCCAGGTGCCGTTGCTGTGGATCGGCAGCAGCGGTCAGCTGCAGGGCCTCAAGACCATCGGCACCGACTCCCAGAGCGGCACCATCTACGCGGCCACCGCGATGTCCTCCCCGGCGGCAGTGAACAACGGCGCCTGGCACCAGGCCGTGCTGGTCCCCGGCCAGGCACTGTACCTGGATGGGGCGCGGGTCGCCACGGGCAGTTCCAGCTTCACGCTGCCTGCCGGGTATGCGCTGCTCGGCGCCAGCCTGCTCCCGAACGCGAGGTGCCCGGGCTGCTTCGGGTCCTCGCCCGCCTGGTCGTATCTGAACGGGTCGATGGCCGACGTGTCGATCTACCACAACCAGCTGCCCAGCGCCGGGACGGTCGCCGCCCAGTACGCCGCGGAGACCCACCAGGCCGCGGAGCTCAACGCGGTCACCAGCCCAGCCGGGCGCGGCGAGCTGTCAGTGACTTACGACACGGTCAACGACCGGGTCACGGCGCTGACCGACGCCGTGGGGGGGACATGGGGCTACAGCGGGCCGATCCCGGGCGCGTCCTCGGCCGGCTATGACAGCGCCGTCATGGGATCCTCTCCGGAGGACTTCTGGCCGCTCAGCGACACCGCCGGCCCGGTCGCTCGCGACATGATCGGCTCGAGCGCCACGACGGCCAGCCCGCGTCCCCCGGCGACCTACGCGAACGTCACGCTGGGCGTGGCCGGGCCGGACGGTATCTCCGACGGGAACGCGGCGGGATTCGGCGGTACCAATTCGCAGGTCAGC
>Ga0335079_10005248_pt1 | contig 14843 bp, 11 predicted proteins | sample Lox_Sample_33_FD_206719 | JGI IMG/M metagenome (GOLD analysis project Ga0335079, IMG submission 206719) | Soil microbial communities from Loxahatchee National Wildlife Refuge, Florida, United States - Lox_Sample_3.3 | ecosystem: Environmental > Terrestrial > Soil > Wetlands | place: USA...
CTTTTCGATTTCGGTGCCGATCGCCGTCTTCTGCGTTCGCGACGCTTCCGCCGTCGCGGCGGCATCGGCCGCGATCGCCGCCAGGCGCTGTCGATCCGCCGCGCTCCCCTGGAGGGCGCCGGCACGTTTGGCCGAATCAGCGATATACTCGGCGGAAGCGGCGTCTTGCGAGCTTTGGACCGAGAGCGCGACGAGCTGGGCCATGCTGCCGTCCATCCGCGCAAGGGCCGCTTGGGCGTCAGTCCAATGCCCGAGAAGCACGGGATCGCCGGTCGCCTTTCCGCTCTGAATACCGGTTGCGACCGCGCTCGTCGCGGCCTGATAAGCGGAGGCGTCGCGGGCGACGCCGTCTCGGATCTGCTGGAGCGATGTGCCGCGATTGGCGATGCGGCCCTTGATCTGATCAAGCTCGCCTTGCAGCCGCCCTGCGTCGCTGGCGAGGAACGGCGGGGCCGTGCTCGCCGGCATCGCGGCTTGGCCGGCCGGCGCCGGCATCGGCGCCCCTGTCCCAGGGCGCGCTTGGGCCGGCCCCGCGCCATTGCTCATGAGACCGCCGGCCGGCGCACCGATGTTCGGCCCGTCCTCCGTGACGACGCTGCTTGGCGCAATCGCCTCTACCCGCCCGCCGGACGCTGCCGAGTCGGATGAGGAGTCGCTTGAGCATGCACCCAGCGGCGCGGCGAGGAGCAGTGCCGCCGCGGCGCTCACACACCACGCATGAATCCGCATCGCGTCCCTTCCGGCCCGGCAGCGCCCGCTTCGCGGGAATGCATCACGATGCCGCCGCTTCGTCTCCAAACCGGGCTGCTCCCATTCACGCATCCGCGGCTGCCGCCGCAAATCGGGTACTTCCCCAGTCTCGTTGGGAATTTCCTGCAGCGCCGCGGCGATGTCCGCTCCGTGTCAGAGCGAGAAGTGCGGCGCTCGCGTATCAAATGTCGGCAATACACACGCGCAGACTCGTAGCAGGCGACGCGCTTCGTCAAGGCTTGACCTAAAACGGACATTCCCCCGCAACCAGAGGACGACAACGATCATCCATTCGCGTTTTCGACGCCGATCCGCTTTGGCTTGAGCCTAGGGTTGACTATTCGCCGCGGTGCTGGCGGGACTCGGAGCGTCCGCGCACGGCATAAGTGACCACCGGCTCGGCGAAGCCCTTGACCGGTTCCGCGGGCATGGGCGCGAGCACGAAGCCAGCGTCGAGCTCGGCGCGCAACGCCTCGGTGACCAGGATGTCCACCTCGTGGATGCGCGTCAGGCCTTGTATGCGCGCGGCGAGGTTCACCGCCCGTCCGATGAAGGCGTACTCTCTGCGCGCGCGCGAACCCATAAGCCCGGCGAGGCCGGGGCCCCGGTCGATGCCGATACCGATGGCGAGCGGCGGCAGCCCCTCGCTCTCGAGCTCGGCATTGTAGGCGCGGATCGCGGCCCGCATGGCGAGGGCAGCGTGCACGGCGTCGTCGCATTGCCAGGGATTGGGCTGGATCGCCCCGAAATAGGCGACGACGCCGTCGCCGACGAAGCTTCCGACCTGGCCGCGATGCTCTTCGATGGCATCGCTCACACGCTGATAGTAGCCGTTGACCACGCGCACCAGGAGCGCCGGCTCCAGCCGCTCGGTCATCTGGGTGAAGCCCACGAGATCCACGAACATGGCGGTCACGACCTTGCGCTCCGCCCCCGGAGCATCGTCGAGCGCGATGCCATCCGCGATGAGGCGCTGCACGACTCCCGCCGGCGCCAACCGGGAGCAGGCGTTCTGCAGCTGCTCGAGGTCCGCGGCCGCTGCTTCGAGCTGTGCTTTGAGCCGCTCCTGGTCGCGCCGTTGGCGCCAGAGTGCTCCGGCGAGAACCGCGATGAACACGAGCGCGACGACCAGGGCGGCGGTCCAGGTCATGGATGCTCCAGCACCATCGCGCCCAGGCGGCAGAGGCCGTTCGCCAGCGATGCCACGCCGGCAGCCTCGATAAGCTGGGGGCCGCTGAGCTGAGCGCTGAGGGTGCGCGCGCGGCGCTGCAGCACCGCCGGCTCGTACCAGATCGTCTCGCGCGCGAAGCGGACCAGCAACCGTTCGATGTCATCCAGCTCGGGCGCGTCGAGATGCGTGAGGATCTGGGCAAGCGCCGGCGTGTCGAGACCTTCGCGCTGCAGCGCCTCCCCGATCTCCAGCGCGCAAACTTCGCAACCGAGGCCGCGAGCGATGACGGCGAGCATCAACAGCTTGCAGCGCCGGCTGAGAACGGGCGAGGCCCACATCTCGTCGATGGTCTGTCCGAGCGCCGGCGCGATCGGCGAGCCGGCATAGGCGCCGACGAGGCGGGCATAGGGATAAAGCGGCGCGCGTTCGAGCGGGGTCGCCCGGCCACGGAACCGATGCTTTTGCAGGATGTGATTGATCAAGGGCCGGAGCAGGCGCACGGGAAGCTGATCGGGCATGCGTTCCAGCGAGCGCGAGGGGATCGCCGGGATCGTATGGACGCGGTTGAGGAAATCCGTGCTGGCGACGACGAACGCTATCTCCCTCATCTCGTCCTCGCCGATGCCGGCGGCGCGGAGCGCCTGCCGGGCATCCCGCGCACCGCCAGGACCGACACGCGACTGGCTTCGCCCGAAGGCGATGCTCGCCGCGGTTCGTGGCGCGAGATCATTGGCGCGGCTCAGATGCTGCTCCACCCGCTCGATGCGGGCATCGCTCATTCCCTGCGCTCGCAGCATCATCCGCATGACCGCGTAGCAGAAGCGGCACGAATTCTCCTGGCTTACGATGAGGGTCAGGGCGTCTGCCACGGTCTGTTCGAGATGCATCAGCAGCCCGAGCTCGGGGTGCAGATCGACCACCGCTCGCGCCAGCCACGGGACCGAAGCGAAGTAGCGGAGGGACGGAACCGGTACGCCCATCCTGCGCCGCGCATAGGATTCCAGCGCCCGGTCGGGACGCGGCTCGACCAGGCAGGTCTCCCAGGAGACGTGCTCGAGGGCACTGGCCATCGCCTCACTCTAACGCCATGCCCGGCGGAGAGCACGCGCCGTTGGCTGCCTCCCGCCATTGATTGGACGCGAACTTGACCCTCCCGGCCCGCCGGGGATAGCGTTCAGGCAAAAGCGCCCTAGGGAGGAATCAGCCCATGCCGTCCTCGACCGTCGCGCCGTTGACCGACCATACCGGCGCCGAAGTCACGGGCATCGACTTCACCAAGCCCGTCGATGATGCGACCCGCGCCATGCTCAGCGCCGCCTTCGCCGAGCGTCACGTGCTGGTGATGCGCGATCAGCACTTCACGCCGGACCAGTTCAAGGCCGCGGCAAGGCTCTTCGGCGAGCTTCAGCAGCACGACAAGCGAGCGCATCACGTCCCGGGCCATCCCGACGTCTATTACGTCTCCAACGACGAAATCGTGAACGGCAAGCGCATCATCCCGGGCGAGACCTTCCACACCGACCACTCCAACCACCCGCGCCCGCCGAAGGCCACCATGCTGTTCGCGGTCGAGCTGCCGTCACGCGGCGGCGACACGCAATACGTCAACATGCACGCGGCTTATCGCGACCTGCCCGAAGCGACCAAGCAAAGGATCGACGGTCTGAAAGCGGTGCATGTCTATTTCAGCAAGTATAGCCCGCGCTCGCTCGGCCATATCGACGAGGACAGCCTGCGCCGCGTGCCGGCGCCCGGCATTCACCCCTTGGTGCGCACGCATCCGGAAAACGGCCGCAAGGCGCTTTACCTCAACCCGGTGCGCATGGAATCCATCCTCGGCCTGGAGGACGAGGATGCGCTGGCACTGATCGACGAGCTGATGCGGCACGCCACGCAAAAGAAATACGAGTATCGCCACACATGGCGCCCTGGCGACTGGGTGATGTGGGACAACCGCAGCGTCATGCACCAGGCCAATGCCGATTACGACATGAACGAGCGGCGCTACCTCTACCGCCTCATGCTCACCGGCGAAGCGCCGATCTGACGGCGTCACGCACCCGCGGCAGGAAAAGATTCACCCCAGAGACACGGAGACACAGAGAAGAGAAGAATGGCGCGCGTAGCGCCGACAACCTAATCTCCGTGTCCTCTGTGCCTCTGTGGTGAATAATACGCGACAGCCCTGCTGTCATTGGGCTTTGTGCACCAGCTTCTGCAGGCTGCGCAGGGTCTTCGGGATGGGCTCGCCGGGATGGACGTATTTCTCCCAGGCCGTCCACGACACCTCGCCGACATAGAGATCGCCCTGTGAATCGACGGCGAGCCCGTGCGGCGCCATGAACTGGCCTTGCGGCAAGCCGGAGCGCTCGTCGACGCGGGAGACGAGCCGACCGTCGCGGCCGAGGATGCTGATGCGCGGCCCGAGATTGGGGAAATTCATGTTGACGGGCTGGTGCGGTCCGAGCTCGCCGACATAGCAGACGCCGTGGGCGCCCCCCTCCATATAGAGCGCGCAGGGCCGATGCAGGTTGTTCCACTGCGCTTCGTAGGTGCCGTCGCCGGCGAAAACCTGGACGCGGTGATTTTCGCGGTCGGCGACATAGACCCATCCATCGCCGTCGCAGACGATATTATGCGGGATATTGAACTGGCCCGGATCCGAGCCGCACTCGCCCCAGGAAAACAGTAGTTTTCCATCGGGTGAGAATTTGTGGACGCGGGCGTTGGCGTAGCCGTCCGACACATAGATCTCGCCCTGCGGCGACAGCGCCGTGTGGGTGCAGCGGTTGAACGGCTCGCCGCTCATGAATTTGCTCGGCCGCCCGGGGATGCCGATCTCGAACAGCACCTTGCCCTCGAGCGTGCATTTGCGGACGGTGTGGTCGCCGTCATCGGTGCAGTAGAGCGCGTCGTCAGGCCCGATATGCAGCCCATGCGCACGCTTGAAAAGGTTCTCTCCCCAGGAGCTCAGGAGGTTGCCGTCGCGGTCGAAGACCATCATCGGGTGATCGCCCCGGTTGAACACATAGACGCGATCGCGCCGGTCGACGGCCACCGCCGCGACATCGCAAAACGCCCAACCAGCGGGCAGCTTCGCCCAGTCGGCAACAAGCTCGTAGGTATAGCCTCCGCGTCCGACGATGGCTTCCGGCATGGCGACCCTCCTCTTGCTCGCTCCAGGATACAGCGCAAACCGCGGATCGTCGCCAGCGCAAGATTGAGATCATGAATCCACGGCGGCGGGCTCAACCCGGGCGCTGTGCTTCGATCTACAGGGGTTGCGTCCATCGTTTCCGTGCGGCACCCGATACCGCCGCCTGCGACCCCGGTGAAAGATTGCCGGCTTGTCGCGTGCGCGGCCGCGGCAGGCGTTGCGGTGGACAGCGACCGCCCCCCTTTGGAGGTGACAGCGATGAACGCATACCGGCCTTACCTCGCCGAAGGCATCGGCACTTTCGTGCTCGTGTTCGGCGGCTGCGGCAGCGCCGTTCTCGCCGGCAGTCACATCGGCTTTCTCGGCGTGGCGCTCGCCTTCGGCCTGTCGCTGCTCGCGATGGTCTACACCATCGGCCCGATCTCCGGCTGCCACGTGAATCCGGCAGTGAGCTTTGGCCTCTATCTCTGCGGCAGGATCGGCGGGCGCACGGCCGTGGGGTATGTCATCGCGCAGATCGTGGGGGCGATTTTGGCCGCCGCCGTTTTGCTGCTCGTGGCGAAGGGGACGGGTAGCTATGATCCCGTCACCGCCGGCTTTGCCAGCAACGGCTATGGCGCGCGATCACCGGGTGGCTATGACGTCCTCTCCGCCTTTGTCGTCGAGATCGTCCTCACTGGCTTTCTGGTTCTGACCGTGCTCGGCGCAACCGACCCCGCGGCCCCTGTCGGCTTCGCCGGCCTCGCGATCGGGCTGGTGCTGGCGCTGATCCACCTCGTCGGGATCCCCGTGACCAACACGTCGGTCAACCCCGCGCGCAGCATCGGGCCGGCGCTCTTCGCCGGCAGTGCCGCCATAGGACAGCTCTGGCTGTTCATCATCGCGCCTTTGCTCGGCGCCGCCGGCGCGGCCGGGCTCTATGCCCTGTTGCGCGCGCCCGTTGCGGCGTTCACGACGCAGGAAGCGGAGCAGGCCTTGCCGATCCAACAGGCGGAACGCTTGGCCACGGCCGGCGCGAAGCCCGGCCAAACGCAGAAAAGCTGATCCATCGCCGAGGCGAACAACGGTCCTGCCAGTTCCCCGGCAGGAGATGGTGGCTTCGGTCTGCCATCATCGCTAACCTCGCTGTTGCAGAGGCATGGGGGCGCAATGGTCGGGTCCGTCGCCGTCGGCTTGGGCTTGATGGCATTCCCCTTCGAGGATGCGCGCGGCTATTGGCGCTGGGTCGATGTGTGCGAGGCGAGCGCGGTCGACTCGCTGTGGCAGACCGATCGCATCGTCAGCCGCGAGCCGATCTTGGAATGCATGGCCGCCATGGCGGCGCTTACCGGCCGCACGCAACGCTTAAAGTTCGGCATGAACGTCGTTTCGCTGGCGCTGCGCGATCCGGTCCTGGTGGCCAAGCAATGCGCCACCATCGACGTGCTCTCGCAAGGCCGGCTGTTGCCGGCCTTCGGCGTCGGCAGCCCGCTCGCGCCGGAATGGCAGGCGCTGTCGGTCGACACCGCCGGCCGCGGGCGCAGGACCGATGAGGGTCTGGACATTATTCGGCGCCTCTGGCGCGAGGACGACGTGCAGTTCACGGGCGTCCACTACCGCCTCGCCGGTGCCTCGATTTCGCCGAAGCCGGTGCAGGCCGAGCTGCCGATGTGGATCGGCGGCTCCTCCGCCGCAGCGATCCGGCGGACGGCGCGCTTTGGCACCGGCTGGCAGGCGGGGGTGGAGACGCCGGCCGAAGTGGCGCCGGTCATCGCCGCCATTCGCGCCGCCGCCCGCACCGCCGGACGCGCCTTCGATGAAGACCATTTCGGTGCCGGCTTTCCCTACCGCTTCGGGCGTCCGGCGGTGCCCGCCCTGACGCGAGCGATGGAGGCCTACCGCAAGCGTACCGGCCACGATCCCTCGGGCTATTTCGCCGTCGGCGACGGCGCGGCCATCATCGAGCGGATTGCCGCCTATATCGACGCGGGCGCAACGAAATTCATTCTGCGGCCGGTGGCCGAAGGCGTCGAGGACATGCTGGCGCAGACGCGGCTTCTGCTGGAGGAGGTGCTCCCGGAAGTGGCGCGGCGCTGGCCCAAATCGAAATAGGTGGGAGGAACGGCGATGCGCCTGGGCATTCATCTTCCCCATATCGGCCGCAAAGCCGGGCCGGACGCCGTCCGGCGCGCCGCGCTGCAAGCCGAAGCGCTCGGCTTTGCCGATGTCTGGGCGAGCGAGCATGTCATCCTGCCCAAAGGCGCGCCCTATCCCCCGTCGCCCACTTTCCTCGAGCCGATCCTCACCTTGACCTGGGCGGCCGCCGCGACCCGGCGCGTCGGCCTCGGCACCAGCGTCTATGTCTTGCCGATGCATCACCCCGTGCCGGTCGCCAAGCAGATCGCGACCTTGCAGTGCCTCAGCGGCGGGCGCGTCATCTTCGGCATCGGCGTCGGCTGGCTCGAAGCCGAGTTCGCCGCGCTCGGCGCGCCGTTCCACCAACGCGGCCGGCGCATGGACGAAAGCATCGCGCTGCTGCGGGCCCTCTGGAGCGAAGATCCCGTCACCTTCGAGGCCCGCCACATCCCGGCCGAGATCGCCGAGATGCGCATGCAGCCCCTGCCGTCGCCGGCGATTCCGATCTGGTCGGGCGGCATCTCGGATCAGGCACTGGCGCGCGCGGTGCGGCTCTGCGACGGATGGCACGGCACCAGGCTCACCCCCGAAAAAGCGGCACCGATCGTGGCGCGCTTGCGGCGCGAGCGGCCGGAGCCCGGCTTTGCCATTTCGCTCCGCAGCGGCTGGGACGGCAAGGACGCGGCCGAGCTGCACGACAGGTTGGCCGCTTTCGCCGCTGCCGGGGTCGGGCATGTTCTCGCCGAGCCGGCCGAGCGCGAGATCGAGGATTGGCTGCGCGGCGTGGAGAGGATCGCGCGTGCCGCGGAGGGCATAGCAGGCCCGAGCTGATAGCCGGTTGCCGATGAGAATGACTTCAGGTCACTCTCGGCAGACCAACGGATCCGAAGATGAGCGGCGAAATCGCAAGGAGGGAAAAGTGAGGCAGACGCTGTCACGGCCTTTGCTCGGCCTAGCTCTCCTGGGAGCGATGGCGCTGGGGTCGGCCGCTGCGCTGGCGCAGCAGAAGCCCGTCACGCTCGAGTATTTCTCCTGGTCGATCTTCAAGCTGACCTCGCCCTCGGGCGAAGTGCTGCTCACCAACCCTTTCGTCACCAACCCCGATAGCCCCGTGAAGGTCGCCGATTTTCCCAAGGTCGATGTGATGGTCATCGCCGACGGCCATGCGGATGAGGTCGGCTCGGCCGACGAGATCGCGCTCGCGACCGGCGCAAAGATCGTGACCTCGTTCGAGATGTACAGCGTCTGGTTCGAGCCGCGGAAGGTGCCGCTGTCTCAGGTGCTGCGTTCGGGTCCCGGGGACACCAACAAGGTCGGCACCATCAAGATCCGGAACGTCACGTCGGTGCACGGCTCGGGGACAGCGGACAAGCTGAACGGCGGCCAGGCCATGGGCTTCTTCATCACCTTCGAGAACGGCCTCACCGTCTATTTCGCGGGCAGCACCGACACGACGCTCGACATGCAGCTCTGGGGCCGGAAATACAAGCCCGATGTCGCCATCCTGTGTCTTTCGAACGGGCGCGATCCCGAGGATCTCGTCGAGCAGGCGCGGCTGCTCAGCACCGATAATCCCAACCTTAAGACGGTCATCCCGCATCACTGGCGTCTGCAGCCGCCGCCGGGCGCCCATACCCCTGCCGATGTCGAGGCCGCGTTCAAGGCATCGGGCCTGCCGATCACCGTGATCAAGCCGGAGTTCCACAAGGTTTACGAGCTCACCAAAGCCGGCGGATAGGGTCGAGCTTGCGCCGTCAGAGGTCGATCACGATGTCGCTCTGCGGCTGCGAACAGCAGATAAGCACATTGCCGGCCGACGGCGCGTCGATCGGGTCGGGCCGATAGGCGACGGTACCGGCCACAAGCCCTGTCTCGCAGCTGTGGCACACCCCGGTCCGGCACGCCCATCGCACCGGCACGTCGCACGCTTCGGCAAGCTCGAGTACGTTCTGAAAGCCTGGGCCCCAGCGGACATCGAGGCCGCTGCGCGCGAAGGAGACGCGCGGCCCCGCGCCGGGAGGGCCGGGCGGCAGATGCGGCGGCTGGCGCGGCGATGCGGCGATGCCCGGAGTCCTGCCCGGCGCCGAGCCGAACATCTCGGTGTGGATGCGGCTGGCGGCAACGCCCCAGTTCCCAAGGCCGGCAGTCAGATCGCTCATGAAGGCGGCGGGTCCGCAGAGGTAGAAATCGGCATTGTGCGGCACGCCGAGCTCTTGCACCACGCGCAGGTCCAAGCGTCCGCGAGCGTCGAAATCGAGACCGGCGCGATCCTCCGGATCGGGCGTGCTGTAGAGAACATGGCTGTGGCCATGCGGCAGCGTCTTGAGAAGGCTGCGCGCTTCATCGGCAAAAGCATGCTCGCGGCGGTTTCGGGCGCCATGAAGCCACCAGACTTCCCGCGGCGACGCCGCGGCCGCCAAGGCGTGGAGCATCGCCAGCACGGGGGTCGCGCCGATGCCGGCACTCAGGAGAATGACGGGATCGCTGCCCGGCCGAAGCGTGAAGCTGCCCCGCGGCGCGCTCGCATCCACCACATCGCCGGCCTGCAACTTGTCGTCGATGTAGGCCCCGGCGGCGCCGTGAGGCTCGCGCTTGATGCTCACACGATAACGCTCGGCACTGGGCTCGCTGGAGAAGGAATAGCTGCGCATCAGTGCCGGCAGATCGGCGCCCGGCTGCAGCCGCAGCACCATGAACTGGCCTGGCAGGGGCGTGGCCAGAGGATGCCCATCGATGGGCTCGAGCACGAGCGAGGTCACGTTGCGGCTCTCGCGAATTTTCTGCGCCACGCGCAAGGGGCGGAACCCCGTCCAGGCCGGAGGTGGGCTGGATGCCGGCACGAGCCCGGCGTTTCCCGTCGTCGCGCCGCCTTGCTCCTGCTCGAGCAACCTCTGCAAGGAGGCGCGCCAACCGGCGCTTAGCGCCGGGATGCGCAGCGCCCGCTCCAGCGCGCTGCGGGGATGACGGGGCATGTAGAGCAGGGCATTGATCTCGAACACGCTGATGCGCTCTGGACCTGCCGCGACCTGCACGATCTCGTCGCCGGCCTCGACCTCGCCCTCCCGCAGGACGCGAAAATAGAAACCCGGCCTGCCGCGGGCGACGAGCAGCGCCGCCATCTGCGGCTCGTTCATGCGGATGCCGACCCGGTAACAGGTGACGCGCGGTTGTGTCACCTCGAACAGAGCGCCGCCGACCTGGTAACGATCGCCGATGCAGACCTCTTGGTCGGACAGGCCGTCGACGGTGAAATTCTCGCCGAACTGCCCATAGGTGAAGTCGTTGCGATGGAGCTCGCTTTCCCAATAGCGATAGGAGTCTAGCTGATAGACGAAGACGGCCCGGTGCTCGCCGCCGTGTCCCGCCAAATCCCCTTGTCCGTCGCCGTCGATGTTGAGCCGCCGCACCATGCGCCGGCCTTGGACCGGTGTCTTCCAGACGGCGGTGTGAACCGTCTTCCCGCGCCACGCGATGTCGCGCGGCAGGCCTACGTTTACGGACATCAAGCGTGCCATGACTTCTCTCCACTGCCGGCGATCACCACACGCTTCGTTCTGAGACACGCTGCTCGGGACGCGATCGTAGCCCGGATATCAAAGTCCGAGCCGTTCTACCTGAACGAGCAGAGAGGGCACGGGTAACGCTAATCGCGCTGTGCGAGCGAACCCTCGTCATCGGCTCTCACCGCTGCTGTTCTCTCTCATCCCCCGTTGGCACCGATCCCGTCAATCCCCATAGTTTCTTCGACGCAGCGCGCGGTCCGTTGCAAGAACGCAGGAGAGCCGCCAAACGCTCAAGCACGGGTCGCGCTGGTCACGGACATTGTTCTGCCGCTGGCGGATTGACCTGAGGCAACGACCGTTGGACGAGCAAATGTCGCCCGGTCGGCAAGCATGAGGGGAGGTATTTCATGAGCACCGCGGGGAAAGTTGCCGTCATCACTGGTGCATCGCAAGGCATCGGGGCGGCGCTCGTCAAGGCCTATCGCGACCGCAACTACCGGATCGTCGCGACCGCCCGGACCATCAAGCCGTGGAACGACGACGACATACTCGTCGTCCCCGGTGACATTGCCGACCCGAAAACGGCGCAGCGCGCGATTTCCGAAGGCGTCGCGCGGTTCGGGCGGATCGACACGCTGGTCAACAATGCCGGCATCTTCATTGCCAAGCCCTTCGCCGACTACACCGAGGCGGACTATGCCGCCATGGTGGCCGTCAACCTCACCGGGTTCTTCCACATCACGCAGCGCGCCATCGCCGAGATGGAAAAGCGAGGCAGTGGGCACATCGTCCAGATCACCGCGGCCCTTGTCGACCACGCCATGTCAAGCGTGCATGCGGTGCTCGCATCCCTGACGAAGGGCGGGCTCAACGCCGCGACCAAGTCGCTCGCCATCGAGTACGCCAGGCGCGGCATTCGCGTGAACGCCGTCGCGCCCGGCATCATCAAAACGCCGATGCACCCGGTCGAGACCCATGCAGACCTCGGGGCGCTTCACCCGCTCGGGCGAATGGGCGAGATTTCCGACATCGTCGACGCGATCCTCTACCTCGAATCGGCGAGCTTCGTGACCGGCGAGATCCTCCATGTCGACGGCGGCCAGAGCGCCGGCCACTGACACGGCATCCGAGTGGGTCGGAAACTTGCGGGGGACCCGGCGATGACGCAGGCTTACGACATCATCGAGCACAGCTATGACGTGGTGATCATCGGTGCCGGCGGCGCCGGGCTGCGCGCCGCCTTGGGCATGGCGTCCTCGGAATTGAAGACAGCCTGCATCACCAAGGTCTTCCCGACCCGCAGCCATACGGTGGCGGCGCAAGGCGGCATGGCCGCCTCGCTCGGCAATATGGGCGACGGAGACGATTGGCGTTTCCACATGTACGACACGGTCAAGGGCTCCGACTGGCTCGGCGACCAGGACGCCATCGAATATATGTGCCGGGAGGCGGTGCCCGCGGTGCTGGAGCTCGAGCATTACGGCGTCCCTTTCTCGCGCACCGAGGACGGCCGGATCTACCAGCGTCCGTTTGGCGGTCAGACCATCGAGTATGGGAAGAAGATGGCGCAGCGCACGTGCGCGGCGGCCGACCGGACGGGTCACGCCATCTTGCACACGCTCTATCAACAATGCCTGAGGCACAGCACCGAGTTCTTCGTCGAATATCTGGCGCTCGATCTGCTGATGGACGCGGACGGCGCCTGCCGCGGCCTGCTTGCCTGGAACATGGAGGACGGCACGCTGCACCGTTTCCGTGCCCATCGCACGGTCCTGGCGACCGGCGGCTACGGCCGCGTCTACTTCTCCTGCACCGCCGCCCATACCTGCACGGGCGACGGCAATGCCATGGCGTTGCGCGCCGGGCTGCCGCTCGAGGATATGGAATTCACGCAATTCCACCCGACCGGCATCTACGGCTCCGGCTGCCTTATCACCGAAGGCGCACGCGGCGAGGGCGGCTATCTCACCAATTCCGCAGGCGAGCGCTTCATGGAGCGTTATGCGCCACACGCGAAAGACCTGGCCGGGCGGGACGTCGTTTGCCGTGCGATGACCATCGAGATGAACGAGGGCCGTGGCTGCGGCCCGCAGAAGGATTACATCCTGCTCCACCTGGAGCATCTCGGCGCGGAGCTCCTGCATCAGCGCCTGCCCGGCATCAGCGAGACGGCAAAGATCTTTGCCGGCGTCGATGTGACGCGCGAGCCGATCCCGGTCTTGCCGACCGTCCACTACAACATGGGCGGCGTACCGACCAATTTGCATGGCGAGGTCGTCACGGTGTCCGACGGCAATGCTGAAGCGGTCGTTCCCGGGCTGATGGCGATCGGCGAAGCCGCCTGCGTCTCGGTTCATGGGGCGAACCGACTCGGTTCCAACTCGCTCCTGGACATCGTCGTATTCGGCCGGGCGGCGGCGCACCGGGCGGTGGAGACCTTGCGGCGGGGCGAACGTCACGCCCCTCTGCCCGACGAAGCCAGCGAGCGCGCGATTGACCGGTTCGACCGGATCAGATGGTCAAAGGGCACGGCCGAGGCCGGGGCGATGCGTTTGGCCATGCAGCGGACGATGCAGCGTCACTGCGCCGTCTTCCGCGATGGGCCGCTGCTGGAGGAAGGTTCGAGGATGCTCGACGGCGTCATCGACATGATGCGCGGCGAGCTCGGCATCATGGATCGCTCGATGATCTTCAATACCGACCTCGCTGAAGCGCTCGAGCTCGACAATATGCTGGCGCAAGCGAGCGTCAGTCTCCATTCGGCCATCGGACGGACGGAAAGCCGCGGCGCCCATGCGCGGGGAGACTTTCCGAAGAGAGATGACGAGAACTGGCTGAAGCACACCCTCTCTTGGCTCGATGAGTCGGGTCGTGTCCGGCTCGATTACCGCCCGGTGCATTTGCAGCCGCTGTCAAACGAAGTGTCCTCGATACCGCCAAAAGAGCGCGTCTACTGATGCGCGATCGCGCGACAGGAGACGCTGAAAGGAGTTGACCCTATGCCACGAGAGATCAACCCGTCCGCTGAGGCCGACGCGACGCAGCCGACAGAGCTGACGCGCGCCGCGGCGCCGGCGCCGCCGTGCACGCTGGTAATCTTCGGTGCGACGGGGGATTTGACGAAGCGGCTGCTCGTTCCCTCGCTCTGCCACCTGCGCAGCGCCGGCTTGTTGCTGGACCGCTTCACCGTGCTCGGCGTCGGACGTGCGCCGATGACCGATGAGCAGTTCCGGGCGCGCTTGGACGACGACGTGCGGAACCTGGCCTCGGCCAAGGTCGCTCCCGAGGATTGGGAATGGCTCTTGTCGCGCTGCCATTATCTCGCCGGCGCCTTCGACGACAGCCGGACCTTCGAGGCCCTGGCGCTGCGGCTCGAGAAGATCGGCGCGGCGCACGGCACCGGCGGCAATGTTCTGTTCTACCTCGCCATACCCGCCCACAGCTTCGCCAATGTCGTGGCGCGGCTCGGCCAGGTGAGGCTGCTCGAAGAGGCGCCGGGACGCTGGCGCCGGGTGATCATCGAGAAACCCTTTGGCGCGGATCTCCCCTCGGCGCAAGCGCTCAATCGCGACATCCTGCAGGTGCTGAGCGAAGAGCAGACCTATCGCATCGATCATTATCTCGGCAAGGAGACGGTCCAGAACATCATGGTGCTGCGCTTCGCCAATGGCCTCTTCGAGCCGTTGTGGAACCGGGACCATATCGATCACGTCCAGATCACGGTCGCCGAGACCTTGGGGGTCGAGCATCGCGGCGCCTTCTACGATGAGACCGGTGCGCTCCGCGACATGATGCCGAACCACCTCTTTCAGCTTTTCACGCTGACGGCCATGGAAGCGCCCATCTGCTTCGCCGCCGACGCCGTCCGCTCTGAGAAGGCCAAGGTGCTGCAATCCGTCCACCACTTCAGCGCCGACGAGGTGCGGCGCAACGCGGTGCGCGCGCAATACACGGGCGGTGCGGTCGATGCCAGCGCGATGGCGGCCTATCGCGACGCGCCCGCGGTGGCGCCGGAGTCGACGACGGAAACATTCGTCGCGCTCAAGCTCGCGATCGACAATTGGCGCTGGGCCGGCGTCCCGTTCTATCTGCGTACGGGCAAGGCGCTCGCGCGACGGCGCAGCGAGGTGCTCATCCGCTTCAAGCA
>Ga0335079_10005252_pt1 | contig 14840 bp, 11 predicted proteins | sample Lox_Sample_33_FD_206719 | JGI IMG/M metagenome (GOLD analysis project Ga0335079, IMG submission 206719) | Soil microbial communities from Loxahatchee National Wildlife Refuge, Florida, United States - Lox_Sample_3.3 | ecosystem: Environmental > Terrestrial > Soil > Wetlands | place: USA...
CTGAGCTGTGGTCACTTTTCTAACCGATTTTATAGCAAGCGGAAGGGGATGCGAGGCGGATCGCAACGGCAGGATTATTCATCTTGACACCCTCGGGTCAGTCATCAGTCATCAGTGAGGCCGATCCTCCCGCACAGAACGCAAGGAAGGATGCGGCTACCTCTCTCTTGATTTGGCCATTTCGACGTTTGCCGCACTCCACCAACGCGGCCGTCCACGCCAACTTACTACTTCGCCAGGGTGAAATTGACCCGCACTTGCGTATCGACCTCCATCGGGTGGTTGTTCAGCAGGTAGGGCTTGTACTTCCACTGCCGGACAGCTTCGATGGCCGCAGGAGCAAGCAGCGGATGTCCGCTGATCAGGTCCACATGCTGCACATTTCCCTCTTTGTCGATCATGACATGCAGCAGCACCGTGCCCTGAACATGCTCCGCGCGAGCCTCCTCCGGATATAGAGGCGCGACCTTCTTCACGATCAGACCCGAGGCCACTCCGGAAGAAATGCGGACTCGCAGAGGAACAGTGACGCCCTGCTTCGGTTCTTCGCTCGCGAGTCCTCCGGGCTGTCCCGTCGGGATACTGCCGGGACTATCACCGACAACACCTTGCGGCGGAGGATTATCCACGAGCGTGGAACTCACTGTTGTCTTGAAGGACACGTTCACTGTGGTCTCGACTTCGACCGGCTTGCCATCGACTAGATAGGGCCGGTACTCCCATTGCTTGATGGCCTCGACCATGGCCGCCCCCAGTAAGGGATCTCCGCTAGTCTGCTCGATGCTCGCCGGGTGCCCGGACATGTCGACCACGACCTTCAGTTCCACAGATCCATTCGCGCGCATTCCAGGCGGAAACTTGGGCGGGACCCGCTTTACGAGACGTTTCTCCATGACCTCCGGTGGAACGCTCACACCATCGGGCTTGGCCTGAGCGGCCGCGAAAGCGGCACACAGAATTGTGAACGAAACGATCAGTGCAGTCCGGCGCATACCCCCTCCACTCCGAAGGATTCTAACGCGATCGACGCTGAACGAACTGCGCAATCGCCTCCAGCGTGGCCTCCCGCTGGTCGCGCTGCGGTGAATGTCGGCAGTCCTCGAGCGCCAGCACCTCGACCGGCCCTCCACTCCGCCGGCGGATCGCCTCCACCTGCGCCATGGTCCCATACTGATCGTCGAGTCCCTGTATTACCAGCGTCGGGCAGGTGATGCGCGGCAGATACTCCTCAATATTCCAGTCGCGGAAATCAGGATGCAGCCAGATATTATTCCATCCCCAGAACGTGCGGGCCGCGTCCCGATGATGGCGGGTGAGTTTTTCTGGCAGATTCGTCGTTTCGAATTGCGTCTTGGCTTCGGCGATGCTCGCCACGCTGAGATCTTCCACGAAGACATGCGGTGCCAGCAACGCAAGTCCCCGAACCCGGTCGTGCGTCCCCGCGTAAATCATCGCGATCGACGCTCCGTCGCTGTGGCCGATCAGGATCGGATTCTCGATCTCCAGTCGCGCCAGCAGATCCGGCAGTACGGCTTGCGCTTCATGATGCATGTATGTCACGGGATGCGGTTCAGTCAGCAGATCCGACTGCCCCGAGCCGTAACGCGAATAGAAGGTCACGGCAGATCCGGTCTCGGCGGCCACTCGCGCGGGAAAATCTTTCCAGTGCGAGACCGAACCCAGGCCTTCATGCAGAAAAACGAGTTCGGGAGCCTGGGGATTCCGCCCGGCGATGCGCAGGATTTCAAGGCTCCGCCCCTGCACCGTAACATGAAAGTGCCGGGCCGATGGATCGGCGTGGTTCATCGTTTGCTTGCTGAGACGCTGCATCGAATGCTTAAGATATCGTAAGCTATATAAGGTTAAGAGGAGATATGCGCTGCAGCCGATGCGGCAATGACAACCCGGGTGACAACCGCTTCTGCGGAATGTGCGGAGCGACCCTGCTCGCGCCGCCTCCGTCCGCGCCAGTGAAAGTTCCAGAGACCGCTACGCAGAGGGCGGCGAGCGCCGCCGGCCCAGAGATTCAGGCGAATCCAGTTGTCACGACGGCGCGCCCGCCCGAACCGCCTCTGCCGACGCGCCCGGTCGAAACTCCGCCCGCTCCGGTGCACGATGATCCTCCGACTATCAGCGGGCCATCGTTCCTCGGATTGAATGATCCTCCGCCTCGCAAGCGCGCGAGCCTGAGCGCCGATCCGCATCACGATTCAAGTTCCAGAAATCTCGATTACCTGCTCGACGACGAAGAAGAGCCGCACCACGGAGGCGCTGGAAAATACATCCTGATCCTGATCGCCTTGGCGCTTGCGGTGGGATTCGGCTATTTGCGCTGGCGCAACGGTGGATTCGCATGGCTGAATCCGAGTGCGAACAAACCCGCCGCAACGCAGGCTCCAAGCGCGACCGATACGAATCCGGCATCAGGCGAAACGCAGTCTTCTCCTGCGAATGCGCCTGATGGGCAGAATTCCGCGAGTAGTCCGGCGATCACGCCCGTGCAAACGCCTGCCGGAGCGACGCCCGCAAGTGGAACCGTGGCGGCCGCGAATCCGGCGCCTGCAAGCAGCGCACCTCCGGCGAACTCCGCGGCTCCAAGCACCGCTGCTGCGAATACCCCGGGAGACAATGCCGCTGCGCCTGCCGAAACCAAGCCCAGCGATTCCGGACAGCCTGCGGCAAGCAATACGAAGAAATCAGGAGACGATGACGCGTCGAATGATGATGAAGCGGCCGCCTCGGAGAAGCCTGCCGAAAAGCCGAAGCCCGCAGCCAATGTCGCACACGAGAAACCCGCGGCAGCCATCAAGCCGCCGAAGCCGCTGGATACCGTGGCCGAGGCCCAAAGGTATCTCTACGGCAAAGGCGTGCCGCAGAATTGCGACCGGGGATTGCGGCTCCTGAAGCCCGCCGCCAATGAGTCGAATCCGAAGGCGATGATCGAGATGGGCGCTCTCTATTCGGCGGGACTGTGCACACCGCGTGATCTTCCGACAGCGTATCGCTGGTTCGCCATGGCGCTCAGGAAAGATCCTGACAATCAGTCGGTGCAGACGGACTTGCAGAAGCTGTGGGGCGAGATGACGCAGCCCGAGCGGCAACTGGCGATCCAGTTGACGCAATAGCACGTGCCCTCAGAACGAGGCGGCAACCAAACGCGCATCTAACTCCTCAGTGATTTCAAAAAACAAAATAGCGCGGATTTTCGCGGCGAGTTTGCTCGCGGCGCTCCTGTGTGCTGCGCAGACACAAAGCTCTCCTCCAACCCAACGGCAGATGGGAAGCCGCAGAAATTATCATGGGCTGCCGAATTTCGGCGAGGTCAGCCCGCTTCTGTTTCGCGGGGGACAGCCGGGCGCCGACGGGCTGAAGCAACTCAAATCGATGGGCGTATCGATCGTCGTCGATATGCGCGGCAGCAAGAGCGATCACGAAAAAGCCGCCGCCGAGGAACTCGGCTTGGAGTATGTTTCCCTCCCTTGGCATTGCCCGTTTCCGCACGATGAACCGTTCGCGAAATTCCTGAAGCTGATTGAAGACAATCCGGGGAAAAAGATTTTTGTGCACTGCCGGCTGGGGGACGACCGCACCGGCATGGCAATTGCAGCGTATCGCATGGGCATCGATGGATGGTCCGCCGACGAAGCTATGAAAGAGATGGAACTATTCGGATTCACCGGCGTGCACCACTTGATTTGCCCGAGGCTGGCGGCTTTTGAGAGATCGTTTCCGGAACGCCTGAAGAAGGACTCGGCGTTCGAGGACCTCCACCTGGCAGACAGCGCCTCGAAGTAAAGCAGTTGATCCTCTGTGGGCTCTGTGTCCTCGTGTTGAGAAGCTTCTAAGCCTCGTCCTGCTCCTTCAATTTCGCGATCACGCTGAAATCTTCCAGCGTAGTCGTGTCGCCTTTGACTTCGCCGTGAGTGGCCAGTTCGCGCAAAAGGCGCCGCATGATTTTCCCGCTGCGCGTTTTCGGCAACGTGTCCGTGAACCGGATATCGTCCGGCTTGGCCAGCGCTCCAATTTCTTTTGCCACCCACTTGCGGAGCTCTTCTTTCAGCTCATGCGTGGGCTGTCTTCCCTGCTCCAACGTGACAAACGCCGAGATCGCCTGTCCTTTCAGATCATCCGGACGCCCCACCACCGCCGCCTCCGCCACAGCATCATGCGCGACCAGCGCGCTTTCCACTTCCATCGTGCTGAGCCGGTGTCCGCTGACGTTGAGCACATCATCGACGCGGCCCATGATCCAGAAATATCCGTCTTTATCTTTGCGTGCGCCGTCCCCCGTGAAATACACGCCGGGAATCTGTGACCAGTAATTCTTCACGTATCGGTCGGGATCGCCATAAACCGTCCGCAGCATCGACGGCCACGGACGCTTGATCACCAGGAATCCTCCGGAGCCGTCCGGAACCGGCTTGCCGTCCATCGTCACGATTTCAGCCACGACGCCCGGAAATGGCCGCGTGGCTGAGCCTGGTTTCGTAGCGACCGCGCCCGGTATCGGGGACAGCATGATTCCGCCCGTCTCCGTCTGCCACCACGTATCGACGATCGGACAGCGGTTTCCGCCGATTGTTTCGCGATACCACATCCATGCCTCGGGATTGATCGGCTCGCCGACTGTGCCGAGCAGCCGCAGGCTCGACATGTCGTGCTTCTTCGGCCATTCTTCGCCCCACTTGATAAAGGTGCGGATCGCCGTTGGCGCAGTGTAGAACACATTCACCTTGTGCCGCGCGATAATCGACCAGAAGCGGTCCGGCTCCGGAAAATTCGGAGCCCCCTCGTACATCAGGCTGGTCGCGCCATTCTGCAGCGGCCCATACACGATGTAGCTGTGCCCCGTCACCCATCCGATGTCGGCCGTGCACCAGTACGTATCTTCTTCCTTGAGATCAAACACCCACTTCGTCGTAATGTACGTCCCGACGGAATATCCTCCGGTCGTGTGCACGACGCCCTTCGGTTTCCCCGTAGTTCCCGACGTATACAGAATGTAGAGCGGGTGCTCGGCGTCAAGCGGCTCTGCCGGACAAACGTCCGAGGCCTTCGCCATCAGCTCGTGCCACCAGTGATCGCGCCCCGCATGCATGTTGATGGGAGTTCCCGTGCGCTTGTAGACGACGACGTGCTTCACACTCGGACACGATTTCAAAGCTTCCTCGACCGCAGGAAACAGCTTGACTTCGGAGCCGCGCCGGTACGATCCATCCTGCGTAATCACCGCCGACGCCTGCGAGTCGTGAATGCGATCGATCAGCGCATTCGACGAAAATCCGCCGAAGACGACGGTATGCGGTGCCCCAATGCGCGCACACGCGAGCATGGCGATCGGCAGCTCGGGCGTCATGCCCATATAGATGGCGACGCGGTCTCCCTTTTTCACGCCGAGGGATTTCAGGACGTTGGCGAACTTCTGCACCTCACGATGCAGCAACTGATAGGTCAGCACGCGGACTTCGCCCGGCTCGCTCTCCCATATAATCGCGGCTTTATTCTTGCGCACCGTCGCAACGTGCCGGTCGAGGCAGTTGTACGAGAGATTGATCTGTCCACCGACAAACCACTTCGCCCACGGGCAATTCCACTCGAGAACTTTCTCCCACGGCTTGAACCAGTGCAGTTCGTTGGCGATCCCGGACCAGAATTTATCCGGGTTGTCGACCGATTCCTTATAGAGCCGCTCGTATTCCGCAAGGCTCTTGATGTGCGCCTCGCGGCTGAATTCCGCAGGCGGCTCGAATTTCCGTTGCTCCTGCAGGATGGAATCGATGCTGGTGGACTGACTATCGACAACGGCTTTGTCGGCCATGAGCAACCTCGAACTGGGAGGAATTGGACTACCGCCCGCGCGGCGGGCACAAATTTGCGAAGTTTATTCTACACAGGAAAAGCCCGTTGCGAGCGGAATCACAAGTCGCGAAAGGCTTTTAACACAGAGTTCATAGAGGACGCAGAGGAATACCGGTGGCCCACACAACGCGATGTTCGTTGTGTGGGGGCTACCTACTGTGGTTGCGCCACCCTTGTCGCGTTTTGTGCGACAGGGTGGGCATGCGGGATGCCCACAGCAAGGGCCGCTCCATCTCGGAGAAATCCTAAAACTCGCGCTTCGAATTCCCTCGGCGCAACGGCGATTGCCCCGCAATGATCTGCTCCCGGCACTTCCCAAAGAACCGTTTGCGAATCGTCCCCATGGATCATCCGGGAATGCCGCACGGGAATATTACTATCAATCACGCCGTGAATGAGCAGAACAGGAACCCGTGTGCGTGCCACGGCAGCTTCGGGCGATACCTGGCTCATATCCAATCCATACTTCCACCGCGCCCGAAGGAATGCGCTTTCAACGATCGGACGGAAGATCGTGCGCCCAACCCACGGTCCGAGATGAAACGGCTGTCCCATGCGGTCGTACGCGATCTCGCGAAAATTGGCGAACGACGATTCGGCCACGACGGCTAAAAACGGCGTCGCGGCCGCGAGCGATTGCAGCAATTCGGCCGCGCCCATCGACTCAGCCAATCCGTAAACGCATCGCGGATGAACCCGTGCCGACAGATCGCTCACCCACTGACGGATGTCATTGCGCTCGAGAAGCCCGTAGGTCGCGAGAGCGCCTCCGCTCTCCCCGTGAGCGCGGGCGTCCGGCATCAGGACAGTGAATCCGTGGTCGAGCAGGAGCTCCGCATATCCTGCCATGCCGAGGCGGTTATCCCCGAGGCCATGAAGTAAGACCGCGGCATCTCCCTTCGGATGAGCCGGGCGCACCAGCCACGCTCGAAGCACTGCGGAATCAGGCGTGGTGATTGAGACATCCTCGTTGGAGGCATTCAGAGAAGCGGCGGATCTCATGAATGCCGTGATTTCTGCCTCAGTCAGCGGACGCCGTGCGGGATGCAGCGTTGCATCGGCGAGAAAGATTCCGGCGACGCCGCATAACGCGATATAGAAAATCAACGCAACGAAAAGCCGACGCAATAGCGGCCCTCAACGCGTTGGCCAACGGACAATGCGGATTATCCGACGGATCGCAAGCCGGTCAATGGCGCATGCCGAACCGCAACGAACTCCAAAGTCTCTCCGACCGCATGGAGACCAATCACGCGGACTACTTCAATTCGACCTATATTTGGCGCAGCAATGGCGTGCTCTATCAGTCTCCAATCTTCACCAACTTCGAGGTCTCGCACTATTACTGGACCTCAACCACCTATGCTGCCGACCCAACCGAAGCATGGGCGACCTACAGCTGCGACTTCGGCGTCTACGACATCGGCAAGACGAATGTGGGATACACGCTAGCCGTCCGCTGAACTCATGCCTCGGGTGCCCCACACAACGCGTTTTTCGTTGTGTGGGGATGTCCCACTCCAGTCCTCTCCCTTGCGACGAACCACTCCCTCGCAACACCGGCCCCCACCAATTCTAAGATTTAGTGGATAATCTTCACTGTAGTTCCTCCCCGAAGCCAGCAGGCCTTTTCGCACGGAGCCGGTCAGCGATGGTACAGTGCAGTTCGACGTTGTGTCCGGCACCAGTCCCACGCCGGCGTTCAATCTCCCGCAGAAACTCGCCGTGCCTTATCGTTTTTCTTCTCGTGATTGCGGCCTCTGCCGTTTCCGGACAAACTCACCAAACTCCACAGCCGGCATCCGACGCTCCCCAGCCCTCAGCCCAAATCGATCTCTCTGTCATCGGATATCGCACGCCTCCTCTGATGGAGCGCATGTCCGAAGACGAACCCAGCGTCTCGCTGAACTTCGTCGATGCCGACCACGTGTTGCTTACCTTCGATCCCAAGAAGATGTTCAAGCGTCTTCCTCAGTGCACGTCCGCTCATCAGGATCGCCTGATGCATGCTGTGGTCCTCGAGCTTCCGAGCGGCAAAGTCGTCACGCAGACCGATTGGTATCTTCACGATCACCGTCCTTATCTATGGCCGTTCGGTCCGGGAAAGTTTCTGCTGCGAAGGGCGAACGACCTTTACGTCGTGGATTCGAGCCTGCACCAGAAGCTGCTCTGGAGTTCGCCGAAAGATTTGCTGTGGGTGTCGGTCACTCCAACCGGGAATCAGATCATCGTTGAAACTGCCGAAGATCCTGCCGCTGCCCCGAATTCCACGCCTGCTCGTCCCGACTCCCCCGCGAAACTCGCACCCAAGTTCCTCGCGCAGTTTCTCGATGCTGCAACTCTCGCTCCCGAGCGAACGGTGCCGTTAAATAATGTGGTGAACATCACGGGCACCAGTACGGGATATGTCGATCTTGTGCACCATGCCAATATCTGGTTGATTCGTTTCGGACCCAACCCAAAAGTGCGCCACAATATCGCGCGCGTTAAATCGCAGACCATTCCCGCGGTTTTCTATGGAAGCAGGAACACGTTGCAAATCGGCTGGTGCGGTTCCTCCAACTGCGACTTCAGCGTGAGCTCATTTACTCTTGCGGGCCGCCGCTTGTGGCATCAACGTTGGAGCCATTTCCGGATTTCTCCATCCGTCATCCGCGATGAAGACAACAGTCGCTTCGGAGTCAGTACGTGGCAGCAAATACCGCAAGCTGCGGGGGCACAGCCGCGATACGATTCCGACGATGCCCTTCAACTGGATCCCTCCCAGCGCGACGTCTTCCAGCAGGACATTCAGGTTTTCGACACCGCGAGCGGCAACCCTGTTTTCTCGCTCAACGTGATTCCGGCAATAGCCAGCGGATTGAATTTCTCTCTTTCTCCTGATGGCCGCCGCGCCGCTGTAGTACGTGGCGATCACCTGGAGTTGTTCGAGCTGCCCCCTATTTCAGCCGATGAGCAGTCGAAGTACGCCCAGATTAAAACCGAAGTTCAAGATTATTCCGTGCTGAATGCGTTGGCGGATGAAAAAGACGAAGACGCCGGCCAGGAAGCGATCAAGACCAGCCCCGATACGGTCGCGGAGAACTCGGAAGATCCTAAGGCCTCCGATGGTCCAGCGAAGACAGATCAGCCGACCTCGACAGCCGCATCCGGGAAATCTCCCGCAGCATCGCCCACCGGCGATAAGCCATCCGAAGCCACGACTTCTCCCGTCCTGACCCTGAAAGTCAGCACGCGCGCGGTCGTTGTGGATGTCGTCGTCACTGACGGCAAGGGGCATCCCGTGAAAGGGCTTCCGCAGGGGGATTTCCAGTTGACCGAAGACGGAAAGCCCCAAGACCTGCGATCGTTCCGCGAGTTCACGGGTGCTGACGCTCCTCCCGGGCCAACTCCTGCTCCCGAACCAAACAAACAGCCCAACGTCTTCACCAACGAGATGCACTCCCCCGATCCGGGAGCGGTTACGATGATTCTTTTCGATCTGCTCAATACTCCGGCGCAAGATCAGATGTATGCCCGCAATCAGCTGATCAAGTTCCTCGAGGCGAAGCCGAAGGACGAGCGACTCGCTCTCTCCGTCTTGAGTTCCGGATCGTCGAATCTCACGTTGGTTCAGGGATTCACGCCTGACGATGCGTTACTTCTATCAGCCGTCAAAAGCAAGAAAGGCCGGCCGGAATCGCCGCGCTGGCAGGGAGCGGGCGTCGAAGCCGCCAATTCCGTGAACACCGTCGGAATCCTCGCCCAGGGCGGACGCGCCAGCGGCTTCGGCAATCTTCTGGGTGCGCTGCAGGGGATGCAAGACCTGCAGCACGTCGAAGAGACCGACTCGCGGGTGGAAATCACAACCGATTCGATGATGCAGTTGGCCCGTTATCTCTCGGCAATTCCCGGCCGCAAGAATCTCGTCTGGCTTTCTGAATCGTTCCCGATTGCGATTGGGATCATTGAAAGTGTAAACAACACTTCCGTAGACAATCGCAATTACAGCGACAAGCTCAGGCGCATGACCAACATGCTCGCCGAGTCCCAGGTCGCCGTCTACCCGGTCGACGTTCGCGGACTCATCGCCGGTGGATTCGAAGCTGCTAGCACAGGCTCGATGATCCAGCCGCCTCCGCTCGATCCGTCAACGGTCGGTACAGCGAAGATACTTACGCCCACTCCACAAACGCCCGCAGGCTTCGGCGAATTGGATGAACTCGTATCCGACAGAAATACTCTCGCCGATGTCGCCCAAGCAACTGGAGGCAAGGCCTTTTACAGCGTGAACGATATTCGCGGAGCCATTACTACCGCCGTCGAACAAGGATCGAACTACTACACGATCTCCTACACCTCCACGAACAAGATCTACAACGGGAAGTTCCGCAAGATCAAAGTCGTTCTGGTGCAGAAGCAGAAGGGATACTCGCTTCACTACCGTCAGGGATATTTCGCGGAACCCGAAAAAAACACAGCACCAGACGCCGATCTCGCCCGCAGCAGCAGGATGATGGCGATGCAGCACGCGTCCCCGCCCTCGCGGCAAATCGTGTTTTCGGCAACTGTGGTGCCGACGGGAAAGAAGACGTTGAGTCACACGGAGATTGGCGAAGTGATTCCGGTGTCGTCCAAAAAGCCGCTCTTACCGTCGCTCGTCGACACACAACATTACGCAATCGATTACCAGCTCGATGGCTCCGCGGTACATTTTGCTTCCGAATCGAACGGCACCTACCGCAGCATCCTGACGCTGATGGCCGCAACGTTCAATAGCCAAGGCACGATGCTAACCGGTGTTTCGCACGTCGGAATCAGCAATCTGCAGCCATCCGTTCACAAAGAGGCGATCAGCGGAAAACTCGTTCTCCACGAAGAGGCCTATGTTCCAACCCAGGCAGCTTACCTGCGCCTTGGCATTCAGGACCAGATGAGCGGTCACATCGGGACCATAGAAATCCCGCTGCCGGTACCAGTCCCTCCCAACACTCCACGCCGCGCCAGACACAAACTCCCCGAAATCGAGAAGGATTGAGCGCTCAAAGTTATCCGGAGCGCCCGGGTGGCCCACACAACGTGCTTTTCGTTGTGTGGGAGATGAGAGCGTGAATGAAATGTGCAATGTGGATCAGCAGCGGAAATTCCACTAGCCCCTAGCCTCAAATCCCCAGCCCCTACTCATACCGCAGCGCCTCAATCGGATTCAGCCGCGACGCCCGTATCGCCGGAATCATCCCACTGACCAGCCCGACCATAGTCAAAATCCCCGTCGCCACCAAAACGCTGCCCGGAGAAATGATCAGCCGAATGTCTCCCATCTCCCCATGTTGCGCCAGCGCGCTGTAAAACGTCAGAGTCCCGGCAGAGACCGAAATCACATAGGCAAGCGCGATGCCCAATAGGCCTCCAACAAACGTGATTGCCAGCGCTTCCGACAGGAACTGTAGCAGCACATCCATTCGTCGCGCGCCCATCGCCTTCTCTACGCCAATCTCCCGCGTACGTTGCGTCACACTCACCAGCATGATGTTCATAAGCCCCACGCCTCCGATGCCCAGTGTCAGTGTGCCGATAAACGCCAGCAACACCTGCAGGGCCATCGTGATGACGTGGAATTGCGAGAGCTGCTCCATCAGGCTGAAAGTCATCACCGCCCGCTTGTCATCGGGACGAAAATTATATTGCGCCGCCAGCGTATTCCTCACCGAGCGTTCGACGCCTTGGTAGTCATAGCCGAGAAAGTCCAGCCAGATCACGTCGAGATAATGCGTGTCGCGGAAGTCGCTCATCGTCGAAAACGGAATGTAGACAATGCGGTTGATGCTGTTCTGATTGCCTTCCTGGGGCCGCGCCTTCAGCACGCCGACCACCTCGTACGGAATACCGTTGATCCGAATCTTCTCCCCGAGCGCAAATCGTCCGGAAAATAATTTGTCCTTCGACTCCGACCCCAGCACGCACATCCGCGCCCGCAGTTGCACATCTTCCGCACTGTAGAAACGCCCCAGCTCTACCTGGAGATTTTCAATCTCCTGCAGCGGCGCAGTGCTGCCGCTCACCTGCCACGTGTAAGAGCGTCCCTCATAGCTCACCGGAGCCTCGTAATACGATTCCGGCGCGATGCGGATAATTTGTGGAACATTGGCCAAGAGCCGATCCATATCGTCGCTCGTCAAACGGATACTTGTACCGGCCTTGCTTCCTCCAGCCTGCATCGAAGTGCGCCCGCCCTGGACGACCATTGCTTGCATGCTGGCAAACGAACGGAAGATGTTGACGATGGCAGTGGAAAATCCGGTCCCATACGCCAGCAGCAGCACCACGGTCGCGATTCCCCATGCCATCCCCAACATGGTAATCGCCGTACGCTGGCGATTTTGCCGGAGCGCGCTATAGGCTTCCTTGAAGACATCTCTGGGCAGAATCATGGATCACTCCGCGCGCAGCGCTTCCACCGGCGTAAGCAGCGCCGCACGCCTGGCCGGATACAGCCCCGCAACAATTCCCGCCGTGGCCAGGCTTCCCATGGCAAGCACAGCGCTCGCCGGATAAATATGAGGCAGTTCGAATCCATCGATCGGCGGCGCAAGTGCGAAGAGCCGCGTTATGCCATACGCCGCGCCCACTCCGATCGCTCCGCTGATTCCGGTGAGCATCAGCCCTTCCAGGAAAAACTGGAACAGGATGCTTCGTCTCGTAGCACCCAGCGCCTTGCGCAGACCGATCTCGCGCGTGCGCTCCGCCACCGACACCAGCATGATGTTCACCACGCCCATCGCGCCCAGAGCCAGCGTCACCAGTCCCACTGCCCCCAGGAATGCATCCATCGCGTCCGAGATTTTGCCCATCATCTCGGCGTTCTCGATCGAATCCCAATCGTCAAACGCATCCGGCGTCTCAGGATCGAAGTTATGATTTCTCGCCACAATCGCCCGCACTGATTTCCGCGCCTGGTCATGCTGCTGCCGCGTCACTGGCTGGTACGCGACATACTTTACGGCGTTCGCGTTCCCTTCCCCCTTCATCGGGAAATACGTAGCCATCGTCGTGTAAGGCATCACGAGCCGCATGTTCTGATCGGCATTGTTTCCGTGGCCGATTTTCTTGATCGTCCCAACTACTTCGAACGGAACGCCATTGATCAGCAGCCTCTCGCCAATCACCGGCCTCCCCGGAAACAAGATCCGCACAAATTCACTTCCAATCACGCAGACATTGTTGCGCTGTGCTTCGTCGGTCCAATCCAGCCACCGGCCCTGATCCACCGGCTGATATCGGATGTAGTAAAACTGCGGCTCCGATCCATCGACATAGCCATTGCTGCTGGCATACTCGCTCACCAGCCGAAGGTCCCCGCGATAGATGATGGGCGCCGCATTCCGCACATACGGCGACTTGCGAATATCGAGATAATCCTGATAGTTCAGGTAGTACTGCCGCGACGAAAGCTGGCTGCTCCCGACTGCCGGCACGCGCCCGTTGTACATCTGCATGTAATCTTCGCCGAAACTCTTCAGCGCCTTGTCGGTTCCAGCGCGGAATCCTTCACCGAGCCCAACCAGCAGCAGCAGCGATCCCACTCCCCACGCGATTCCGAACATCGTGAGGAACGACCGAAGTTTGTGCGACCACATCGCCGCCAGCACCTGCCCGAAACTGTCGACAAATCTCCGCATAAGCGAATGTACGAATCCGCGAGGTGGGAAGTTCCTGCCAGCTGCTGATATTCGCACGCCAAAGCAGATACACATGAATTGTTGCAACCAGATCGAGCAAATGATGTGATGTGAATCACCTGTTCTTCAGCGTTTTTTACCGCGCCAGAAAACATCTCACCGACCCGCCTTGTCCGGCCTCCGCGGGTTTTCCGCCGCCAAAAAAATGGCGCAAGCCCAAAGGCCGCGCCACCTGAATTTCCTCCATACGTTCAGAATGTCAAACTCCCTCGATTTTTTTGCAGCCTTCCTCTAGGTGCCAAAATGGCATCTAACGCTGTCCATGAGCCGACGACAGACGATGTTTGTCCTTTTGGTCTATTGGGCCGGGTTCTGCGCTTCGGCACAGTCAATAGCTGCACAAACTGCCGATTCAAGTCTGCCAGATAGTCCCTCACAAGTTGCAGAACAGCACCTGCGAGAACATCCGTCGATCAGCCGCGAGGAGACGTGGCGGACTCTGCCGAGAGACTTTCTTCGGGACCAGAAACAGATCTGGTTATTTCCGACGCAACTGACGAAGGGAAAACACTGGGTGCCAACTCTAGCCATCGTTGGCATCACGGCGGGATTGATCGCCTCCGACCCGCATTCAATGCCCTATTTTCGCTCGCATCAGCGCAACTGGGACGACTTTAATGACACTTTCAATTCCTATCTGACGAGCGGCGAAATCATAGCTGTTCCAGCTTCGCTCTTACTCGCCGGTTATGCGCGGCACGACGATTACCAGGTCAGCACGGCATTGCTGGCGGGCGAAGCCTATGCTGACGGCGCGATTGTTGATCTCGCGATCAAAGCCGTCACTCGCCGTCAACGTCCCAGCGATGTATTGCCCACGGGCAGGTTCAACGACACCTTTTTCAGCGGCGGGAAATCGCCATTCAAGGGTAGTTCGTTTCCGTCAGGTCACGCAGTCGGAGTCTTTTCAGTGGCGACCACCATTGCCCGGCGCTACCACAGGCATAAGTGGGTACCATTTCTAGCTTATGGATTCGCGACCGCCATCAGTGCTTCGCGCGTCACCACTCTTTCGTATTTCCCTTCTGATGTATTTCTCGGAGCCGCGCTGGGCTATACGATTACGCGATACCAGGTGCTGAACGGACAATGAAACCGCAGATTTGCACTCTCTGACCACGCTGAGGCTGGCCAGCTTCGACTCTGGCGGATAGCGGAGTTCAATGCTTCTCCCCGATAGGACTGATTAGATAACCGTGTCGGCTCCCAGGCGCCGAGTAAACTTGGTGCGCTCAAGCAACCAGGGCTCGGAGGAAAGGAGCC
>Ga0335079_10005254_pt1 | contig 14838 bp, 13 predicted proteins | sample Lox_Sample_33_FD_206719 | JGI IMG/M metagenome (GOLD analysis project Ga0335079, IMG submission 206719) | Soil microbial communities from Loxahatchee National Wildlife Refuge, Florida, United States - Lox_Sample_3.3 | ecosystem: Environmental > Terrestrial > Soil > Wetlands | place: USA...
AGCCACTTCGGAAAGGTCGCGATTACATTCTGAGCGGAGCAGGGGACCTTCCATCGCTACCTTCCGCATCTTCGACGTCGTCCTCGGACTCCTGATCGTCTGCGCGGTCTTGTGGGACGCGTTCGAGTCCATTGTCCTACCGCGGCGCGTCGCGCGAAGGTTTCGCCTCGCCCGCGCCTACTACATCATCACCTGGGGCACTTGGAGGGTGATTGCACGCTGGATGCGGCCGGGCAAGTTCCGTGAAATCTACCTCAGCGTTTTTGGCCCGCTCTCTATTCTCCTGCTGCTGATCACCTGGGCCATCGGACTTGTTCTCGGCTTTGCCTTCATCCACGCGGGCGTGGGTGGCTCCGTCATCGCCACCGGCGAGCCAATCAGCTTCCTGCTTGATTTGTACCTCAGCGGCACCACGTTCTTCACCCTGGGTCTGGGAGACGTGATCCCGCGCACCATGACCGGCCGTGTCGTCACCGTAGCCGAGGCCGGCATCGGCTTCGGCTTTCTCGCCATGGTCATCGGCTACCTGCCCATCCTCTACCAGGCGTTCTCCCGGCGCGAGATCACCATCTCCCTGATGGATGCGCGCTGCGGCTCGCCGCCCTCCGCCTCGGAGCTCCTGCGCCGCTTCGGGCGCCCCGAGAATCACGAATTGCTCCGTCAGTTGATGGTCGAGTGGGAGCGCTGGAGCGCGGAGGTCCTCGAAAGCCACCTCTCCTACCCCATGCTGGTCTACTACCGTTCGCAGCACGACAACCAGTCCTGGCTGGGCGCGCTCACCATGATCCTCGACACGTGTTCCCTCATCATGGTCACGTTCGAGAAAGAGAAAACGTTGCAGACGCGCCTCACTTTCGCGATGGCCCGGCACACCGCCACCGACATCGCCCAGACCCTGAAGGCCAATCCGGTCGCTCCTCAACCCGATCGCCTCCCCGCCACGGACCTTGAGAAGCTGCGCAACATCCTTTCCCCTGCGGGCGATCGCATCGCCGCCTGCATCGCCTGTGGCACCGAAGGCGAAACGCGCCTGGCCGAGTTGCGCGCGCTCTACGAGCCGTACGTAAACGGCCTCTCCGAGCGGCTGCTGCTGCCGCTTCCGCCTTGGATTCCGGAGAACGGTCCGCACTACAACTGGCGCACAACCGCGTGGCAGCGCAGCGCCGAGGGAATAGACGCCACCGCCGCCGTGGACGAAAGGGACGACCATCGCTAGCGCCCGCGCCTTCGCTGCATGCCTGATGGCCCTGTGGCCTCTCCGCGCCGTTGCGCAGGCGACCGCGCCCGCACGCCACGTCAGCGAACAACGCCTTTGGCAGACGATCCAGAAACTCGGTGAGTACGGCCGGAATCCGGAGGGCGGCGTCAGCCGCGTGGGCTTTACGGAAGCAGATCTTGCCGGCCGCGCTTACGTCATCTCCTTGATGCGGGAAGCCGGCCTCGACGTCCGCATCGATTCCGCAGGCAATATCCGCGGCCGCCGTGCCGGCTCCGCCCAGCTTCCGCTCCTTCTATTCGGCTCGCACATCGACTCGGTCCCCCACGGCGGAAACTTTGATGGCGACGTGGGCAGCCTTTCCGCCGTCGAAGTGATCCGCGCGCTCAACGAACAGAAAATCGTCACGCAGCATCCTCTCGAAGTGGTCGTGTGGACCAACGAAGAGGGCGGCCGGTTCTATTCCGGCCTGTTCGGCTCCTCGGCCGCCGCCGGCGTGCTGCCCGCCGACGTCGGAAGCCACCGCGATGAAAACGGCGAGACGCTGGCCTCCTGGCTGGCCCGCCTCGGCGGCGATTCCGAGCGGCTGGGGAGCGCGAGAATCGAACCTCGCAACGTTGCCGGCTATCTCGAGCTGCACATTGAACAGGGTGCCGTGCTCGACGAAGCAAAGATTCCCATCGGCGTGGTTCTGGGCATCGTCGGCATCAGCGAACGGACCTGCACCGCTGTGGGATTTGCGAATCATGCCGGCACGACCCCCATGAATCGCCGGCAAGACGCCATGCTGGCCGCGAGCCGCGCCGCGCTGGCCGTGCGCGAAGAGGTTCGCGCCGAACCCGGAACGCAGGTCGGCACCGTCGGCAAGGTTAGGGTTGAACCCGGCGCAGCCAACGTAATTCCCGGAAGGGTCACATTCTCCGTCGAACTGCGCGACCTCGACGCGGAGAAGATCCGGCGCATCGGGCAGCGTGTGCTCGCTCGCTTCGACACAATCGCCCGCGAGGAAAACGTCAAAATCGACTGCAGCCGGGAAGATCTCGACCTGCCGGCACTCACCGACCCGCGATTCCGGGACGTCATCCGCGACTCCGCCCGGGAAGCCGGGCTCGCCACTCGCGATCTGCCCAGCGGCGCCGGGCACGACGCGCAGAACGTGGCGCGCTTTGCGCCGGTTGGAATGATCTTCGTGCCCAGCCGCGGCGGCATCAGCCATTCGCCGCTCGAATACACGCCGCCCGATCAGGTGGCTAATGGCGCTGAGGTGCTTTATCGCGCCCTGCTGCGGCTCGACGCGCAATTGCGCTGACGTAACGGCAGTCCCCGGCTCATCATCCAAGAAAGCGCGATTCACGCGTCAGCCCCAGGAGGTTTCGCGATGGCAACGGCATCCGGTGGCTCTATTCAGTCGTTTCCGCACCGCATGCTCGGCCGCACCGGCGCCGCAGTCTCCGCCCTAGGCCTGGGCTGCATGGGCATGTCGGATTTCTACAGCGGGCGCGACGACGCCGAGAGCCTCGCAACCATGGAGCGCGCCTTGGAGTGCGGCATCACCTTCTTCGACACGGCCGATATGTACGGCGTCGGCCGGAACGAGGAGCTGATCGGCCGCTTCCTGAGCGGCGCTCCCGGCCGCCGTGAGCGGATTTTCCTGGCGACGAAATTCGGCAACGTGCGCAATGCCGACGGCAGCTTCGCGGGCGTCAACGGGCGCCCGGAATACGTGCAGCAATCATGCGAGGCCAGCTTGAAGCGCCTCGGCGTCAGCGTCATTGACCTGTACTACCAGCATCGCGTCGATGTCGAGGTGCCCATCGAAGAAACCGTCGGCGCCATGGCGCGCCTCGTCGATCAGGGCAAAGTTCGCTTCCTCGGCCTCTCCGAAGCGGCGCCCAACACCATTTGCCGGGCGGCGAAAACGCACCCCATTGCTGCCTTGCAGACGGAGTATTCCCTGTGGACGCGCGACGCGGAGGAGCAGGTTCTGCCAACTTGCCGCGAGCTGGGCATCACTTTCGTCGCCTACAGCCCGCTCGGTCGCGGGTTTCTTACCGGCGCGTTCCGGCGCGAGGCCGATCTCGCCCCGGACGACTTCCGCAGCCACCACCCTCGCTTCCATGGCGAAAACCTCGAGCGCAATCTCGAACTGGTAAAACGTCTTGAGCAGATCGCCGCTGACAAAAACTGCACCGCGGGGCAGCTCGCTCTTGCCTGGCTGCTGGCACAGGGCGACGATATCGTCCCCATTCCCGGCACGAAGCGCCGCAGGTATCTTGAGCAGAACGCAGGCGCAGTACGCGTGCAGCTTTCTGCCTCTGACTTGCAGCGGGTCAGCTCCGCCGCGCCCCACGGCTCGACGCACGGCCCGCGGTATCCGGAAGCGGCCATGAGGCGGGTGCACCTGTGAGCGGCGAAATCAGCCTGCGCGCCTCCGGCAAGAGGATGGCCGCCGGCGAAATACCCCCTCCACCCATCGCCAAATTCCTGGGCATGCGCCTGGTTTCCGCGGCGGACGGAACCGCCGTCTTCGAAATCGACGCGGACGAGCGTTTCTGGAATCCCATGGGCACGCTGCACGGCGGCATTCTCTGCGATATCGCCGACGCCGCCATGGGCTTCGCCTATGCCTCCATACTCGCGGAAAATGAAACCTTCACCACTGTCGAGCTCAAGATCAACTACCTGCGGCCCGTCATCAAGTCGCGTCTCCGCGCGACGGGCCGCATCGTCAAGAAGGGCCGCAAGATCGGGCTCGTGGACTGCGACGTGACGGACGATCAGGGTAAACTCGTCGCACGCGCCAGCTCCACCTGCATGACCCTTACCGGCGACGACGCACGCGGCCGCTAGCTCGGCGCCGCGCCCGCTGATCCCGCCCTCCAGACTTTTCAACCTGGAACGTTTCTTTGACTGCCGCCGCTGAACCCCGCGCCGGCAAGCGTAAACTTCAATCAACGACGGGGTGACTCCAATGAAACGACTGCTCATACGCGCCGGCGTGTCTCTGGTGGGCATGGTGGCCGTCCTCGGCTGGTGGACAATCACGGGCCGCCACAACGACAGCACATCGGTCGCCTCCCGCAGGATGCCGGCAAAAATCCTCGGTGGTGGCGGCTCGCAGGTAACCATTGAGGTGGACGTAAACGGTCCGGCGGAAATCGGCTTTATGGGGAGCCTGCCACGCAAGCCCGGCGGGGAGCAAACCCTCGAGGAACATTCGGAACGCATGACCGCCGGCACGCACTTCTGGGCCGTCGAGCTTGGCCCGCACGCCAGCGGCACGTTTGACCTTCGCGCCCTCGAGCCGCAGGTCGGTAACAAACTCAGCTGGACCGTGAAGGTCGACGGCAAGGAAATCGCCCGTGAAACGGATGTTCTCGACAAGCCGTTGCGCTCTGGGGAAGCTCAGGGGCTCCAGGCCGCTATTGAAGACGAGCAAGCGGAAGGCTCGAGTATCTGAGCCCTTCCGGCCTGCCCGATTCGTCACACCCGCGATAGCCGCAGAGCGTGTTCCCGCCATCTCATTCATGATGACAAGCGCGGCCTGAACCCTCCCCAGTTTCACGGCCGCCTCATCCTTATGAACTTGCCTCGTACGCTCGTGGTGCTGCTCGCTGCCGCCCTTGCCGGCTGTTCCTCCTGGTTCAAATCGGACGAAGCGCACGAAGAGCATCGCTTTGCCGGCGGCGAATTGCTCGTCTGCGATTCCTGGGTCGAGCAGGGCTTTCAATCCAGAACCGGCAGGACCATGGAGTGCTGGATGTCCCTGCCCGGCCAGCGCACCAAGGAGCATCTCTGCAGTGAGTGGCTGTCCCAGGGCCAAACGCAACCCGATGGTCCGAGCATGATCCTGGCCACCCAGCGCCTCGAGCTTCAGCATTCAGGCGAGTCCGCCGCCCTGCTCATGGACAATACCCTGCTGTTCCGCCGGCAGGATCTGCACAACAGCATTCCCTGGTACGCGTGGAGAATCAAAGAAGACCCGTGGGCCAGGGTCGTCCTCCGCGCGATCCTCTCCGCACAACAGAACGTCAGGAAACCGGCCGTGGCCAGGGCACAGAAGGCCGCGCCGAAAGTTGCCGGGAATCCGGAGCCCGCTCCCGGAAAACCCGGCGAAAAGCAGGAACCGGAGCTTTCGAGCTGGTATCGCATCGCTACCGTCGAAGTTCCTTCTCTGCGCGTCGTCGCCAAGCTTCAGCCCGCGCCGGAGGCTCCTCCCGACCTTCCCTCCACTCTCGTCTTTCGCCCGAAGCAGTTGTACGGCGCCTTCAGTCTGAGTATTGAAGAGACGCTCGCCGCAAATCCCGGGCTGCAGCTCGCACAATTCCCGCCCGACGTTGTATTCGAATTCAAAGCCGCCGAAACGAAAGACGGAGCAACTCGCATCGTCGGTCGCGGCACCTTCGACCCGCAGTCCGACTACCAGACGATCAGCCAGGACTACCAGTCGCCCGAGGGACCCGGCAATCTGAAGTCTTCAGTCAAGCCGGCCTTCCGCTTTGGCGACACCTTCGTCTACTACTGCCGGCAATACGGCGTCCTCGATCCTGAGCCGGTAGAAACCGCGCTCGGCGAGTGGCAGCCCGGGGGTGCGGTCGGCTCGGGCAACTCCAAACCCGTCTGGGCCTCGTTGTACGTCCGCTTGATTCACCGCGGCGAGGAATCTCCACCCGGCGAAGTTCCCGTCCTGAAGCACCCCTACCAGTTCCAGACGCCGTCCGGAACCTAGCCTTGCGCGTAGCGTCCCGTGTAACTCTGCGCCCGCGATATACTCAAAAACCGTACGACGCAGCAACTGGAGGGCACTGCTTTGGCGGATACCGTCAAGTTGACGGCACGGACCAAGGCCGCCGGTTGAGCGGCAAAGCTGAGTCCCGGGACGCTGGACTCCGTCTTGCACCGCCTGCCGCGGCAAGTTGACCCAAATGTGCTCGTAGGGTTCGAAACCTACGACGACGCCGGGGTGTACCTGCTCGAGGGGGCCCGGCAAGCGCTGGTGCAAACGGTAGACATCCTCACACCCATCGCCGACGATCCGCTCGACTTCGGACGCATCGCGGCTGCAAATTCTTTGAGCGACGTGTATGCCATGGGCGGCCGCCCCATCTGCGCACTCTCCATCGTGTGCTTTCCCGAAAGGGACTCCCCGGAATTGCTGGAAGCCATTCTCCGAGGCGGCGTCGAGAAAATGGCGGAGGCGAAGTGCACAATCATCGGTGGACATTCGGTGCGTGACGACGATCTGAAATTCGGTTACGCCGTCACCGGCCTGGTGAAGCCTTCTCGCATTTGGCGCAATGCCGGGGCCGTGGTCGGCGACGCCCTGCTGCTCACGAAGCGGATCGGCACCGGCGTTCTGGCAACAGCGCTCAAGCAGGGGAGCGCCTCCACGGAGCACATGTCTGGTGCCATTGCATCGATGTCCGCTCTGAATCACTCTGCAGCCGAAGCGCTGCACGAAGTGGAATCAGCCGCGGGCGACGGTGCAAGTCCGATTCATGCCGTTACTGACGTCACTGGATTCGGCCTGCTCGGGCACCTTCGCGAGATGGCTGCCGCCAGTAACGTTTCAGCCCGCGTTGAAAGTGCCCGTGTTGGGTATCTCCCGGGCGCCTTGGAGGCGGCGCGGGCGGGATTCCTGTCGGCGGGTCTGAAGAACAACCGTGACTTCGTTTCCTCGTGCGTTGGATTTGCGGGGCATGTCCCGCCGGAACTTCGCGATCTTTTGTTCGATCCTCAAACGTCGGGCGGCCTGCTGGTGAGTGTCGCCCGGGACGCTGCACAGCAGACCCTCGCCGCGCTCCGTGGCCACGGAGTTGATACCCAGGTGGTCGGCTACACCATGGCAAAAACCTCTCCGTTGATTGACGTGGAGTGAAGGCCGCCCCGCCCCCGCATGGACCCGATCACTCACGCCCTTTCCGGAGCGGTCGTTGCCCGCGCGTTTGTTCCCCGCTCCGGCCAGCCCCGAGCCGTGCAACCCGTCCGATGGGCGCTCATTCTTGGCTCCATCTTTCCCGACCTTGACGTCATCGCAAGACCCTTCGTCCCCGACGATTTCTCGACCATCCGTTTTCACCGCAGCATCACGCACTCGCTTGTGTGCCTGCCGGTCTGGGCTCTGCTGTTTGCCTTGGCCGCCGCGTGGTTCTGGCGTCGTCGCGGAATCCCGGCGCCGCACCGGGCGATCGGCGCCGCGTTCGGCACGGGTATTGGCCTGCACATTCTGTTCGATTGCATCACTTCGTTCGGAACCATGGTCTGGAGCCCCATCTCCTGGACGCGCGTCCACTGGGACTGGACGTTCATCATCGATCTCTCGCTCACCGGCGTCCTGCTCTTCTTCCTGCTCATCTCCTGGGTCGCCGATGCCAATGATGTTGCTTCCCTCCACCGCGCCCGGCGCGCCGCCATCATGCTTGCACTCATGGGATCGCTCGTCGGTGCGTACGCGCTGGCCGGCCGCGGCCTGGGAACTCCGGCAAGCCCGTGGTCTCTTGCCGGTGTGCTTGCGATTGCGGCTCTCCCGCTGCTTGCCGCCTCGTCGGGCAGGTCTCTGGTGCTCAGTTCCAGCACCTGGTGCCGCGTTGGCTTTCTCGCCGCTGCGGCCTATCTCGGCATGGACGCCTGGGCCCACGCCCGCGCACTCGAGCAGGTGCGCGTCTACGCCGCTTTGGCGGGCCTCGATGCGCCGGAAACGTCCGCGATTCCACTCCCACCGAATCGTAATTACTGGCACGGCCTCGCCCGCACCTCAGCCGCTGCGTACGAATGGATGCTTTCGCTCGCCGAGCCGCCCGCCGTGCCCCTGCCCACTTCGATCACTCCGGTCGCGACCGGCGAGCCCTGCCCTCCGACCCTCTGGACAGTTCCACAGGTCCAAATCTGGCGGCGCTTCGCCCGCTTCCCGGTGGTGGTTTGCAGCCGTGTGCCCGGCGGCAATGCCGCGCAGTTCGAAGATCTGGCCTTCCGCCGGCCGGCCGTGCAGTGGCCAGACGACTTACACAGCAGGCCGCTTCCCTTTACGTGGCGCATTACGTTCGACGACCAGGGCCGTCCGCTTTCCCAGGGCTGGGTGATCCGCTGAACCCGGTCGCTGTCTCTGGAGCCACAAATTCAGGGCATTTGAAAACCTGATGGCCTATAATGCGCCCGAATTTCAGGGGCGCCAGGGTTGCCCGTCTGAAAACCTCATCTGGAGGCTTCCCGCAATGATTTCCTTACTGTCGAGTTCCCCGCGGGCCTTGCTTGTTGCCGTGATCGCTGCGTCTCCTCTGCTGTGGCCCTTGCCGGCCAAGGCTCAATCCGATATTCCCGTGGGCGTCATCATGCCCATCACCGGCCGCGAGGCGCGCCCCGGCCAGTACCAGCGCGAGGGCATCGAGTTGGCCATCAAGCAGATTAACGACGGCGGCGGCATCTTCGTCAAAAGCCTGAACAAGAAGCTGCCCATTCGCGAAGTCTTCTACGATGACGGCTCCGACCAGGCCCGCTCCGCGTCGCTCGCCGAACGCGCTATGAGTTCCGACAACGTCGTCGCCGTTATTGGCGGCTACTCCACCGTGCTCGGCGAGGCCGAATCCGTCATGGCCGACCGCTACCAGACGCCGTGGATTACTCCCGGCTCGGCCGCCTCCAGCATCTTCAGCAAGGGCTACCAATACACCTTCGGCACGCTCAGTTCCGTCGAGAATCTCGGCTACACCACCGGACAATTCCTTGGCTGGCTGGTGGATCAGGGCAAACTCAAGAAGGGCCTGAAGATCGCCCTCGCCGTCGAGAACACCGACCATGGCGTGGATTACGTCAACGGAATCCAGAAGTGGATCGGCGAGCACGCCGGCTACTTCACCATCGTCCTCAACGAAAAATTCGAACTGGGCGGAACGGATTTCTCCGGCCTCCTCCAGAAGATCAAGACCGCCCACGCCGACATTTTCCTTTCCGACGCCCACCTGCAGGACTACGTCACCATGCAGCGCCAGTATCTACAGGCCGGCATGTATCACCAGATGATCAGCTATGGCGCGCGCGGACCCGAGGCGGACGCGCGCAAAGCGCTCGGCCCCGGCATCGACTACATCTTCGCCGGCATCTGGTGGTCCAAGGACCTCGGCTACGCCCAGGTGAAAAAATTCAACACGGATTACACCGCGGCCTACAATCGCCCGCCCGACTCCTGGTACGCCGCCACGGCCTACGATGCGATGCGCACGCTCGCCCAGTCCATTGAAAAGGCCGGCAGCCTGAAGAAAGACACCATTCGCGACCAGTTGCGCTCAGGAGAGCTGAGGGGCTCGCTGTTGCCCGGCCAGACACTGAAGTTCGGCAAGACCGGCCAGGTCGCCAACGCCTTCGTCATCGTGCAGAACAAGCCCGACGGGAAAATCGACATCGTATTCCCCTCGGACGCGGCCACCGGCCCCGCCATCGCGCCGAAGCCACAGAACTAGCGTGCGGTCCTTCGAACCTGTCATTCCGACCGCACCGAGGAGCCGCTTTTTCCTCCAGTCCCCGAAACACCATGACCGCCGTTGACTATCTGAATCTCCTGATAGCCGCCCTCCTCTTGGCCGGCACCTACGCGGCCATGGCCGTCGGCATGACCGTGATTTACGGCGTGATGAAGATCGTGAATCTCGCCCATGCCGGCTTTCTCATGCTCGGCGCCTATTTTGTCTACGAGGTTCACGAGCGCGCCGGATGGCCTCCGTTGGTCGGAGTGGCCCTGGCCTTCCCGGCCTTCTTTGCGTTCGGCCTGCTGATCCACTGGCTGCTCGGTCGCGGCATTCCGGTTTCCGACGAGCCCACGCTCGCCTCGCTCATGCTGATGTTTGGCCTTTGGCTCGCCCTGCAGAATCTCGGATACCTCGTTTGGGGCACCAGCGATCGGTCCATTCTCACTCCCATGACCTTTGCCACGCTGCGCTTCGGCGAAATCACCATTCCCAAAATCGGCATGGTGGTTTTTGTCAGCGCGCTCGTTTCCCTGGGCGCGCTGGAATTCATCCTGCACAGGACGTGGTTCGGCCGATCCATCAGGGCTCTGATTCAGAACCGCTATGCCTGCCGGATCGTCGGCGTGCCCGTGCAGAAGACGGCGCGGCTCACCTTCGGCCTCGGCGTGGCATTCTCCGGCGCGGCAGGCGGCTTGCTCGGCATGCTCTATCCATTCAGTCCGGACTTCGGCCGTCCGTTCTTGCTCCGCTCCTTCGTCATCATCGTGCTCGGGGGTCTGGAGTCCTTCTCCGGCGTGTTCCTCGGCGCGCTGATCCTCGCGCTGACCGAGACCTTCAGCATCCTGTTCATTCCCACCGGCTACCAGCCGGCGATTTCCTTCGGTCTTCTCGTCGTCGCCTTGATCGTGCTTCCCGGCGGCATAGCCGGCCTGCTGGAGAGAAAGCGCCGCCTCGCGTGAGCGGCTCCGCCCAGCCTGCCGGCGGATTGCAGCGCATCCTCCGCGCAGCCCTGCCCGTGCTGCTCCTCATCGTGCTCGCCTGCGTGCCGGCCGCTAACCTGGGTGCCAACTTCACCAAAGTCCTCTTCCTCACGTTCCTCGCGGTCAGCGCGAGCGTGGCCTGGAATATTCTGGGCGGCTTCGCCGGCCAGGCTTCCTTCGGTTTTGCGGTGTTTTATGGCCTGGGTGCGTACACAACCGCCGTCGGCATGAACGCCGGCCTCGGCCCCTATCTGACCTATCTCATCGCGGCGGTACTCGCCGCTGTGGCTTCACTGCTCATCGGTCTCCCCACCTTCCGCCTGCGCGGACCCTACTTCGCCATCGCCACCATCGGCGTAAGCGAGGCCGTCCGCGTCATCATGACGAATCTCCAGTTCACCGGCGGCGCCAGCGGTTGCCGTATTACCGAACGTGTCCCGTTTCGCCAGGCCGATCACTACTACACCGGCCTCGCCCTCGCGGCGATCGCCGTCTGCATTTCCATGCTCGTGCGGAATTCGCGCTTTGGTCTCGCCCTCCGCGCCATTCACGACGACCAGGACGCCGCCTCCGACAGCGGAGTCAATCCCTACCTTCACAAAATCGCTGCTCACGCCATCGCCGCCGCCATCACCGGCGCCACCGGCGGCGTCTACGCGCGCTACTCCGCCTTTATCTCGCCCGACGGTGTTTTCGCCTTCCAGCGCAGCGTAGCCATCGTCCTCATGCCCATCATCGGGGGTGTCAACACCATCTGGGGACCGGTCGCCGGCGGCGGCGTCTACGGCGTCATCGAGGAGGAGCTCACCGCCCGGTTCCCCGAGTTTCATCTGTTGCTCTACGGCATGCTCTTGATTCTCATCATTCTGTTCGAGCCCGGCGGCCTCCTGGGCCTGCTCGTCCGCCTGCGCCGGCTCGCCAGACGCTGGAGGGCCGCGTAATGCCCGCCATCCTCACCCTCGACGGCGTGACGAAATTCTTCTCGGGACTCGCCGCGCTCGACAATGTCGGCTTTCAGGTCCACGAAGGCGATATCGTCGGCCTCATCGGCCCCAACGGCGCGGGAAAAACGACGATGTTCAGCATCATTGCCGGCTCGCTGGCGCCCACCTCCGGAAGAATCACATTCAAGGGACGCGACATCACCGGCGTCAAAGCCTTCCGCGCCGTCCGCGCCGGCATCGCCCGCACGCACCAGATCCCAAAACCGTTTCGCTCCATGACCGTGCGCGAAAACGTTGCCGTCGGCCTGTGCTTCGGCCGCGAAGGCGCCTCGATCTCCAGCGGCCGCGCCGGCGTCGACAAGGAAGTCGGCGAGATTCTCGAGCTGGTCGGCATCCAGCATCTGGCGGACGCGCCCAGCCTCAACCTGCCCGTCGGCGACTTGAAGCGTCTGGAACTCGCGCGCACGCTGGCCTCGCGTCCGAGCCTGCTGCTGCTCGACGAGGTCTGCGCCGGGCTCACGGAAGGCGAAATGCAATCCATCCTCGCCCTTCTGCGCCGCATTCAGTCGCTCGGCACCACGATCATCTACGTCGAGCACAACCTCCGCGCGATTCTTTCTACCTGCCAGCACGTCATTGTCCTGAACTTTGGCAGGAAACTGGCGGAAGGGACACCCGCGGAAATGCAGAACGATCCCGCGGTCATTGAAGCGTACATCGGAAAAGCGGACGCAAATGGCTGAGCCGGCAAACGACGCGCTGCTTCGCCTCGAGAATCTCGAGCTGGCCTACGGCCAAATCCAGGTGGTCTGGGGTATTACTCTGGCCGTGCCGCGTGGAACTGTCGCCTGCCTCATCGGCCCGAACGGCGCGGGCAAAACTACCGTGCTGAACGCCGTCTTGGGAATCTTGCCGGCAAGAAACGGCCGCATTCTCCTCGAGGGCAACGACGTCACTCGCGAACGCACCCATCGCCGCATCCGCCGGCGCATCGCGCTGATTCCCGAAGGACGCCAGCTCTGGCAGCGCATGACTGTTGAGGAGAATCTCCTGCTTGGCGCCTTCCCTTCAGCCTTCCGCGCCAGGGCAGACGAATCGCTCGAGCGCGTCTACCAGATGTTCCCGCGCCTCAAGGAGCGCCGTCGTCAGCCCGCGGGCACGCTCTCCGGCGGCGAGCAGCAGATGTGCGCCGTCGGCCGCGGCATGATGGCCAACCCAGTGCTTCTCATGGTCGACGAGCCGTCGCTCGGCCTAGCCCCGAAAATGGTCGAGGAAGTCTTTGCGCTGATCCGCGACATCGCCCGGCAGGGTGTCACCATTCTGCTCGCCGCGCAGAATGCCAACTATGCTCTGGGCGTTTCGCAGTACGGCTATGTGATGGAGTCGGGCCGTCTCGCCCTGGAAGGTCCCAGCGAGACACTTCGCGCCGACGATCACGTCCGTCAGGCTTACCTCGGCGCTTGAGCCGCCGGATAAATCACCACTCTCCGTCGCTCGCCCTCGCCTTCGCTCGCCGTACGCACGCCCTTCTCATTCGTCAGCGCCAGGTGAATCACTCTCCGCTCGCGCGGCGACATCGGACTCAGCCGGAACGGCTGGCCCAGCTCCCGCACGCGCTGCGCCGCCACCTGCGCGGAAAGACGCAGCTCCGCCAGGCGCGTCGCGCGAAAATCCGCGGCATCAAACCGCACCAGCTCGTGCGCCCGCGGATCGAGCCGCAGCGCTCGCGTCATCAGGTGTTCCAGCGCCAGCAGTAGCTCGGCATTCCGCTCCACCAGCAGCTCGGTGTCCGCGCCCTCAAACAGCACTGCCACAGCCGAGCCGCTGCCGTCCGTGCCCGCGACCTCCTCCGTCACAATCTGGCAGCTCAGGTCCAAGTGCGCCTTCTCCAGAATCGAGCTCACCAGCGGGCGCAGGTCCGCGGCAAACGCCTCCGCGTCGAACTTGTCGCCGTTGAAATAACGAAATGCCATCGCTCCCCTTCGTCTGGGCGCTGCTTGTACACCGTGAGCTCGACGGAGTCGAGCGCAGGGTGGCGCCCGCTCTCGCCTATTTCTTCTTCCTCTCCAGTGACGCCTTCTTTTTCTCGTTCATGGCCTTCGCCTCGGGCATCACCTGGTACAGGAACCATTGCTGCACCGTGCCCACCACGTTGCTCGTCAGGATGTACAGGTTCAACCCGCTTGCCAGCCGCATGAACAGGAATCCCATGAACAGCGGCATGAAGTTCATCATGCGCTGCTGTGCCGGATCGGCCGTCGTGTTCGGCGTCAGCTTCTGCTGCAGGTACGTGGTCACGCACATCAGGATGGGGATCACGTAGTACGGGTCCTTCGACGACAGGTCGTGCACCCACAGGATCCACGGCGCCTGCCGCAGCTCGAATGCCACATCGAGCATGCGGTAGAGCGCGAACCAGATCGGCATCTGCACCACCATCGGCAGGCAGCTTCCCACGGGATTCACGCCCTCCCGCTGGTAAACCGCCATCACTTCCTTGTTCATTTCCTGCTTGCGCGGGTCGCGCATCGAGTACTTCTTGTACCGGTCCTGGATCTGCTTCACTTCCGGCATGATGGCCTGCATCTTCAGCATTTGCTGGAAGCTGCGGTACTTCAGCGGAAAGAGCACCATGTTGATGGCGACCGTCATCAGCACGATTGCCCAGCCGTAGTTGGGAACATACCGGTAAATCCACTTCAGGAAGTCGAACAGCGGCTTCGCAATGATGCCCAGCGACCCGAAGCTCACCAGGTCGTTCAGCGGTGGCCGCACCCGCGAAAGGACTCCCAGGTCCTTGGGACCCACGAACAATCGCATCTTCAGCAGGCCCGCCGAATCCGCTCCCGCCGCGACCTCCGCTACCGCCTCCGTTTCTTTCTTGCCGTCGACCTCCACGTCCCGGTCGTACTTCCAGTGCTCAAGGTTTACACCCGGCTCGCCGTCCGGCAGAAAGACAGCCGCGAAATAGTGATCCACCAGGCCGGCAAAGTCGTACGAGCCTGACACGGGCACGGGTGCGCCGGGATTCTTATCGTCGCCCGCCTTCTTTGCCGCGATGTCGCTCAGCGATCCGGCGTGGCTGTAGACCACTTTCACCTGGTCCGCGGCAGCAAAAGCCGTCGCGTCGCCAAAGCCGCCGCGCCACGAGACGAAGTGCGGCACCGGCTTCCCATCAACCGTCACCGAAGTTTCCAGCGATACCACGAAGCTGTCGTCGAATCTCAGCCGCTTCGTCA
>Ga0335079_10005256_pt1 | contig 14837 bp, 9 predicted proteins | sample Lox_Sample_33_FD_206719 | JGI IMG/M metagenome (GOLD analysis project Ga0335079, IMG submission 206719) | Soil microbial communities from Loxahatchee National Wildlife Refuge, Florida, United States - Lox_Sample_3.3 | ecosystem: Environmental > Terrestrial > Soil > Wetlands | place: USA: Florida...
CGGCGCAGCGTGCGGGGCTCCTGGCCGCACGCCAGGTCGCCCCGAGGCGCTGGCAGGCGAGTATCAGCGGCAGCGCTGTGACCTTCCTGCCGTACGTCGAGATCGACCAGGAGTCCTACTCGACCCTCATCATGCTCACGGCCTGACGCGCCGCTCAGTGCCACTCGATGCTGAGCGGCTCTCGGATCGAGTGCTGCGCGACGGCGATCGTAGCGGTCGCATGTGAGGCGTCCCAGGCGAAATGGCCGGCGTCACGGCCGTTCACCGCGATGGCAACCGGGCGGCCCGCCCCGTGAACGCGCAGCTCGTAGCCGCGCGAGCCCGGCTGCCCGCGGAAGGACCCGTCGCTCGGCGCGACGATCAGGTGGTGCACGCCGTCGCTCCCGACCGTATGGGTGATCACGGTGAGCGCGTGCCCCTCGGGCGCGTCGTACTCGAGCGAGCTGCCGTCATCCTCGTAGAGCTCGAAGCGCCCGACGCCTGAGCCGTAGACGTTGAGAATCAGCGGGTCGAGCGGCTTCGCGTCCGAGTACGCGCTCGCGCCCTGCTCCGGGACGATGGCGCCCGCGCGCACGAATACCGGCGTGTCATCCACGGCGTAGCGGGCCTTGAAGGCGCCGCCCCCCTGATGGTGCTCGCCATCGAAGAAGCCGAGCCAGTCGCCGGGCGGCAGCCACACGCTCCGCTCGCCGCTGCGCGTGAGGATCGGGGCGACCAGCATCGCTTCCCCGAAGAGATACTCGTGCGGCTGACGGTAGGCCTCCTCGAGATCCGGATACGCCAGGTACAGCGGGCGAAGAATCGGCAGCGACTTACGGTGCGCCACCCAGGCGTAGCTGTAGATGTAGGGGATGAGCTGCGTGCGCAGCGTGAAGTACTTGCGCATCAGCTCGATGCCACGGCTGCCGTAGAACCAGGGCATGCGCACGTTACCGTCGCGGGGATTCTCGTGGGCGCTGTGCATGCGCAGAATGGTGCTGAAGACGCCGAACTCGATCCAGCGCGCATACAGATCGAAGTCGATGCGCGTGCCGTGGAAGCCGCCGATGTCGTGGCTGATGTAGGGCACGAGCACGTTACCGCCGCGTGCCGAGAACGCCACCTCGTAGGCGAGCACCGGCCACTCGGAGTAGGTGTCGCCGGTAAAGAACCCGGGATAGCGCTCGCTTCCCCAGTCGCCGTAACGCCCGAGAATGAAGCCGCGCTTTCCCGTGTGCTGCTGGCTGAAGTCGTAGTAGACCTTGTTGGTCCAGAGCTGCTTGTTGAGCCCCGGCATGTCGACCGAGCCGCTGCCGCCGTCGACCCACCAGAAGTCGACTCCCTGATCCATGAGCGGACCGTGCAGCTCGCGCATGAACACCTGCGCCTGTTTCTGATCCGACAGGTCGAAGTAGATGCGCCCCGGGGGTGCGACGTCGCGAATCGCGACCGGCCCGAGGAGCACGCCGTCGCTCGCCTCGCCGGGCCGGCCGTCGGGATCGGGCTCGACGCGCATCACCAGCGTGTTGGCACCGCCCGCCTTGAGGTACGGGGTGATGTCGGACCAGGTGAGGCGCTGCGGCCAGTGGATCCGGCTGACGCTCGCCTCCGTGCCGTTGACGAACAGCCGGTAGGTCTTGCGCACCTCGCCGATCACGAGGTAGAGCGACTTCGGCAGCTGCGCCGGCAGCTCGACGGAGGTCCGGTACCAGCCGATGCCGCGATACCGCCGATAGCCCTGCTCCTGCCACGCCACGCCCAGTCGGATCGGCTGCCAGCGGCCGCCGCCGGCCGTGGCATCGAACCAGCGCTGCGCGAGCCCCTGATCCTGCGCATCGGTTGCGAAGCTCCAGCCGCGGGACACATCGCGCTCGAATGATGGGCGCGTGAGGGGTGGCTGGCCCAGCGCCGCGAGCACCGCGGGCGAATGGCTGTCCTCGGGCGAGAGGATGTTCTCGCTGGTGTTAATGTAGCCCGGATGATCGTTGAGGCTCAGCCTGATGCCGCGCGCGTGCAGCCAGCGCATCAGCGCGAGCGGTTGCGGGAACAGCGGGCTCCAGTCGTAGCCGCCGTCCCAGCCGTAGTTATGCCAGGCGAAGTCCAGCACCAGCGTGTCGAACGGGATGTGGTTGTCGCGCAGCCGCGTGAGCTCGCGCATCAGGTACTGCTGGTCGTAGCGGCGAAACTCCGGTCGCTGCGACTGCGAGCTCCCGGGGAAGTACTCGAAGTTGAAATCCGTGACCATGGAGCCGAGCGCGTAGCGCGGGATCATCGGGATCGCGCCGCACAGCTGCGCGTACTCGCCGAGCACCCGCGCGTAGTCGCGGTCGTAGGTGAAGAGATACCAGTCCTGACCGGCGGCAGCGGCGCGGGGCGCGATCCACGAGTGCTGCGCGTTCCACAAGGGTGTCGCGCTGTCGTCGATGAAGGCGTAGCCGCTGCGGCTGAGGAGTCCCGGCTGCGCCCGGGGGAGCACCAGATCGATCCCGGGAATCGAGTCGCCCACGGGACTGTCGAGATCCATCTCGTCCCTGGGCAGATTCACCGTGCTGATGTTGTCGAGCGAATAGTTGAGTCCGCCGAGGTTGTGCGCGTCGACGTCGCCGGGGTGCCACTGGCGCTCGAGGCCGTCGCGGTCCTTCCAGCTCACCTCGAGGTTGGCGGCCGTGAAGGCCCCGGAGCCGAGGTGGTAGCGCACGGTCGCAGCGCCGCTCGAGACGATGAGCCAATCCTTCTGCTCGCGCGACTCGACGCTCACCGCCGGCCAGTCGCGCTTCTGCACCACCGCGCTCGGCGCATCGGCGAAAGTGCCGGAGGGCGAATACTCGAGACGCAGCAGCGAGGGCGTGAGGAACTCGAAGCGGGCGTTGCCGGCAGTGACGGCGGTCGCAGCGGCCGCCTGCGCGGCACAGGCGCTCACCGAGAGGAGGCTCAGGGCGAGCCAGGGAAAACGCATGCGCAGTGCCCCCCTAAGCTGACTCAGCGTCAGCGGGATACGGTAGCGGGATCCGCGATCAGCAGGTCCGCGATCAGCCGCGTCGCGCCGGGGTATACCTGGCCGCGCGCGCAGGTGGCGCTGTAGTCGACGTTGCGGGCGGCAAACAGCGGCAGGACCTTGAGCTTGATCTGCGAGATGAGCTCGCAGTCCGCGGCCGCATCGGCAGGATTGCGCTTCGCGAGAAGATCGACCCGCTTCCAGTGCGCCGCCACCGGCTGCGTAACCGGTGCGCCCGGCTCGAGCACGCTCATCTGCACCGTGACACCCGGAAAGGTGTCCGGCGCGACCGGTTCGATGCACCCCCAGGCCCGCACCTTGAGGTCCGGGCGGGCACCGAGCTCGAGCAGGATGCCCTTCATCTTCGAGGTGAGCGCATCACACGTGTAGCGCGTGGTGAAACCCTGGTATGTGAAGCTGAGCACCTTCGGTACCCAGCTGGCGGACTCACCGGGCGCTGCCGTTTCCACAGGGCCGGCCCAGGCGGATGCGCACAGCAGCGCGAACGCCGCCGCGAGCGAAGCTCCATTGCGAATCATATCCACCTCCCGCCGCGGGCCTCGACTGTTTGGATGCCGCCCGCGGCCTCTGGTTCCGCGGCCCGAGCGACGATACTCCGCTCATCGCAACGGGTCACGGCCCTTACCTGTGCGATCATCGCTTCGGCATGCGCTTCCATTGCCTCGCGGCGGCAATCGCCGCCGGTGTTTCGCTCGCCTCCCCCGCCCGCGCCGGCCCACCGGCCGTGCTCGAGCTCTCGACGGCGGACACCTCGATCGCCGTCCGCGCTGGCGACGAGACTCCGCACCTCCTCTCCCTGCGCGGATCCCGCATACCCGCTCTCGCGAATCGCCGCCAGGAGGCGCTACCCGCTTTCCTCGACGCGAACGGGGCCGCGCATTCCCTCGACTGGCACCTCGATCGCGCGGCGAGCCGCGCCGACTCGCGGGAGATCGTGCTCGTCTACCGCAGCGTCGCACCGGCGCTCGAGCTGGTCTCGCGCTGGCAGGCGCGAGCGGCATTCGGGCCCATCGAGCACCGCCTCGAGGTTCATAATCGCGGCGCGGAGACGCTGTGGCTCGCCCTGCAGCCGAGCCTGACCTTCGATTGGGCGATCGATGCCAAGGCGAGGCTCGAGCGCCTGTGGATCGAGAAAGGCGCCGACTCGCCTTCCGCCGCCGGCACTCACCTCGATCCGCTCGTGCCCGGGGATCACTGGCGCGGTAGCTCGAGCACCTATGCGCGCCCGGTCGCCGGCGAGCCGCGCGAAATGATCCCGTGGGTGCTGGTGGAGGAGCCGCAGGACCCGCGGCGTGGCTGGTATGTCGGCATCGAATTCAGCGGCCGCACGCGCATCACGCTCGAGCGGGATGCCGCGGGTCTGCGCGGTGAAGCCGGCCTCGATCCGCGGCCCGGTCCCTATCGCACGCGCCTGCCGCCGGGCGGCACCGTTGCGACTCCGACGGTCTTCCTCGGCTGCTTCGACGGCGGCCCCGACGGCGCCGGCAACATCCTACGTCGCTGGGTGCGCGCGGTGCTCGGCAATGCGCACGCCCTCGCCAATCCGGCCTACCCGCTCACGGTGAGCAACAGCTGGGGCAGCGGCATGGCCGTGGACGAGCCGCTCGCGCGGCGCATGATCGAGGATGCGGCAGCCCTCGGACTCGAGATGTTCCATCTGGACGCCGGCTGGTTTCGGGCCGTCGGCGACTGGCGCGCGGATCCGGTGAAGTTTCCGCACGGCATCGCCGCGGTAGCGGATTTTGCGCACGCCGCGGGCCTGCGCTTCGGACTGTGGGTGAGCTGGGCGCAGGCCGGCGCGGCGGGTGAGGCCGGTGCACTCAGCGTGCGTGACGCGAGGATGCGCGACTGGCTGATCGCCGACCCGCCCGCCGGCTGGACGGCACCCGAGCCCTTCAAGGGCATCACCGTCGACCTCGGGGTGCCGGAGGCCGCCGCCTGGGCGGGAGCCGAGCTCGAGCGGATCGTCTCGGACTACCACCTCGACATGCTCGAGCACGACGGCTACCTCGTCGCGCAGGGAAGCACCCACGCCGACCACCCGGCTGCGCCGCCCGTGCCGGCGACCCTGCGGGTCTCCGCGGACTCGGGATACCTCTGGGTCGAGGGGTCGAACTCGACCGATGTCAGCGACTACGCGACCCGGGCGTACTACCGGATCTATGAGGAGCTGCGCGCACATCACCCCGACCTGTTGTTGGAGTTGTGCAACGACGGCGGCCGCATGATGGACTTCGGCAGCGCCGCTCACGGCGATTATTTCTCGATCACCGACACCTACGACCCGCTCTCCAACCGGCGCGCCTTCTTCGATGCGAGTCACGTGCTGCCGCCGGCGATGCTGGAGAGCTACGTGGCCGACTGGCCCACACCGAGCCCGGAGAGCTTCCGCTACCTGCTGCGCAGCGGCATGCTCGGCTGGTTCTCGCTGATGCTCGATGCGCGGCGCTGGACGGACGCGCAGCGCGCGGATGCCAAAGCGCAGCTCACCCTCTACCGCGTGCGCTTGCGTCCGCTGATCCGCGCGGCCGATCTCTATCATGTGTCGGCGCGCCCCGACGGCGTGCACTGGGATGGCTTTGAATACTATGCGCCGGCGCTACGGCGCGGCGTGCTGTACGCCTTCCGCGGCTCGACGGCCGATGAGCCGGCGCACCGATTCCGGCTCGCGGGCCTCGAAGCGCGCGCCCGTTACGCGCTCATCTTCGAGGACCGGGGCCCCGCGTCACGCCGCACGGCGAGTGGTGCCACGCTCATGCGCCAGGGTGTCGAGGTGACTCTGCCAGCGCCTCTGTCCTCGGAGCTCATGTTCTTCGAGGAGCTCGGTCCGGCACCAGCCGCTCTGCGGCCGCGCGCGGACGCACCCTGAGCGTCCCGGCGCCTTTCGCCGGCGCGCAACAAGCTCCCCGAGGCCGCGACCCGCATCATTCCGCGGGCTCGCCAGCGGCGGTCATTGCTCGTTGTAGATTCGCGACAGAGCCTTGTCATTGCTAATGGTTCGCATTAGAGTCTGTCCAAAATACCAACGAAAGAGGTCGGATCGTCCAGGAAGCCCGTTTTCACTCGTTCGCCTGCTTCGCAATTGCCTTGCTTCAACTATCGGGAGGGGACCGTTCATGAGAGGGAAGAGCAAACAGGCACTCTATGTGAGTGCCCCGATGGCCAGTGCGTCCGTTTCACCAGTGGCCGCACGGCCGGGACGGCGCTTCGGCGCCACGGTCGCCGGCGCGGTTGCCGGAATTCTCTACGCATCATCCGCAGGTCTGGCCTACGCGGCCGACCAGGAGCAGTCTGCCCAGGCCACCGCAGCCCCGGCCGGCGCGGCCGACTCACTGCAGGAGGTGGTCGTCACCGCCAGCGCGACCGGCGTCAAGAAGCTCGACGCGAGCTACAGCATCGTCTCGGTCGACGCCGAGATGATCAAAGAGCAGAACCCCAAGAGCACGGCTGACCTACTCAAGGTGTCGCCGGGCATCTGGCCGGAGTCCTCGGGCGGCCAGACGGGCGCCAACATCGAGATCGCCGGCTTCCCGGGCGGTGGCGACGCGCCCTTCTTCACCAACATGATCGAAGGCCTGCCCCTGTTCGGCATGCCGTCGCTGTCCTTCATGGACTCGAGCTCGCTGCTGCGCCTCGACGATACGATCCAGCGCGTCGAGGTCGTACAGGGAGGACCGGCCGCGATATTCGGACCGGCGCAGATGGGCGCCACCGCTAACTTCATCCTCAAGCGCGGCACCGACACACCGACCGGATCGGTCTCTGCCACCTACGGCAACGAAGGCCTGTGGCGTACCGATGCCTTCTGGGGCGGGCCGATCGGCAACGGCTGGGACGCCAGCATCGGCGGCTTCTACCGCAAGTCCGACGGTGTGCGCGCTCCGCAATTCCCCTCCGATGAGGGCGGCCAGCTGAGCGGAACCCTCAGCAAGGACCTCGACGGCGGCTCGCTGATGATCTGGGGCCGTGTGCTCGACGACAAGAACCAGTTCATGGTGCCGATCCCGGTGATCGAGAGCGCCAACGGCAACATCTCCGGTTACCCGGGCTTCAGCCCGCTGACCAGCTCCTACGGCAGCTACGCCATCCAGAATGTCAGCCTGCCGAATCCGGCCGGCGGCTTCGAGGACGCCAACCTCGCCAACGGTCGCGGCAGCCAGCTGTACTACTTCGGCGTCAAGTGGGACCAGAAGATCAACGACTGGCAGCTGGCCAACAGCTTCATGATCGACGGCGGCGGACTGGATACCAACGCGCTGTTCTCGGGTCCCAACCCGAAGGAGCTCGGCTATTACCTGTACGCCTGTAATGAGCCGGTGACCCCCACGGGCTACTGCGTCGGCGGCGCCCCGCAGGACACCAACAACATCTGGGGCCTCAACGCCGCCGGGATTCCGACCGTGGGCGGCAGCAACGGCAACGCCGTCAGCCAGGGCCTGCCCTACGGCAGCGTCGTCGCCAGGGGCGCGAACGGCACCGTGGTGCCGCTCAGCACCAACGTCATCCAGCAGGGCTGGTGGTTCATCCAGAAGTCGCTGTCGAGCATCACCGACGAGTTCCGCGTCAGCCGCGAGATCTTCGCCGGCGATACGCTCACCGGCGGTGTGTACGTTGCGCGCTACAGCGACAACGAGAACTGGTCGCTCGGCAACCAGATGCTGATGACCAATACGCCGAATGCCTCGCCGGTCACGCTGCAGTACACGGCCCCGGGGACCGGCCAGGTCTACAACCTGTCGAGCCCGCAGGGCTTCGTCAACGAGAACAGCAACTACAACATCCTGGCACACGGCGATGCGCTCAACATCGCCGGCTACCTGTCGGACTCGTGGAAGATCGACGCCTGGCTGCTCGACGCTGGTATCCGTGTCGAGAACATCGACGTCCATCAGCGAACCTGCAACCGCACCAACACGCAGCTGGGCGCCGCCACCGATCTGTACGACAACGCCGTACCGGTCTGCAACGACACCTACGACTACGAGCACTACACCAAGACCATGCCGACGTGGACCTTGGGCGCCAACTACGAGTTCAACAACAACATGAGCGCGTACCTGCGCTTGAACAACGGCATCCACTACGACGACTTCGACAACAACATTCGTGGTGCCGGCGGCAACTTCGCGCCGCTCGAGACGGTGAAGAACTACGAGGCCGGCTTCAAGTTCCAGAACCAGTTCGCGTACCTGGACCTGAACATCTACCGGCGCGACTTCACCGGCCTGCAGTACCAGCCCAACAACAACGGCGTGCCGATTCCGGGCCAGACGCTGATCTACGGTGCCACCACGCACGGCCTGAACTTCATCGCCAGCGTGACGCCGCTCACCGGCCTCAACATCCGCCTGGTCGGCGACTACATGGACGGCCACTACACCGACTACACGGGCTGCATCCAGTACACCGACATCAACGGCAATGCACAGTGCGCCGGGATCGACGGTGCACCGCTGCAGCGTCAGCCGAAGTGGCAGTTCCGCCTGACGCCGAGCTACACGGTCCCGGCGGGCTGGGGCGATGTCACGGGCTTCGTGACCTACGAGTACGTCGGCCAGCGCTACGAGGACATCGCGGGCCTGGCACCCCTCGGCACGTACTACATGCTGGGTGCGGGGCTGATCGCCAACGTCGGCAGCAACTGGGAGTTCCGCATCCAGGGAACCAACCTCACCAACCAGATCGGCCTCACGGAGGGCAACGCACGCGTGTTCGGCGCGGCGGTCGGTCTGGGCGGACTGCTGCTGGCGCGGCCGATCGAGGGTCGCGAAGTCAACTTCACGGCCAAGTACAAGTTCTGATCGATCCCAGTCACCCCCTCGCGCGAGCCTCGCGCGAGGGGGTGTTCTTTTCTGCGGTAGCATCAGCGTCATGACCCCGCTCTCCCCCGAGCTCGCCGCGGGCATGCGCCGCATCGACGGGCTGCTGCAGTCCGGGGACCTTGGCGCCGCGCAGCAGGCTCTGGCGGCGATCGTGGCCGCACACCCGGATTTTGTGGAAGGCCTGCGCCTGCTCGGCGGCACACGGCAGGCGCTCGGCGATGCGGCGGGTGCCGAGTCGCTGCTGCGCCAGGCGCTTGCCCTCGATCCGAACTGGACGCCGACGCTCACCAGCCTCGGGGAGCTGTTGCTCGCGACCGGCCGTGCGGCAGAGGCCGAGCCGCTGCTGAAGCGCGCCGCGGCGGGTCCTCCGCCGCTGCCCCGCGCGGCGCTCGTGCTGGCCCGCTACTACAACGACAATGCCCGCCCCGCGGACGCGCTCGCAGCCGCAGAGCCTCTGGTGGTGAGCGGCCGCGCGGACGCGGAGCTCTCGGCGCAGCATATCGCCGCGCTCGCCGCCCTCGGCCGCCAGCAGGATGCGGTGTCGCTCTATCGCCGGATCGCGGCTGCGGCGCCCGCCAACGCCGCAGCAGCGCACGCGCTCGCCATGGCGCTCAACACCGCCGGCCAGTACGAGGACGGCGCGCGCGTCGCCCAGGCCGCCCTTGCCCGGGGCGGCGGGAGCGCTGCGCTCTACGAGACCTTCGCCCGCAGCCTGATCGCGCTTGGCCTGCGCGAGCCCGCGGAGGCGGCGCTGCGCGAATGCCTGAAGCTCGCCCCGCGCCTCACCGAGGCGCACAGCAATCTGGCGCAGCTCATCTGGCTACGCAGCGGCGACCTCGCCCAGGCGACCGCGGAGCTCGACCGCGCCCTCGCGAGCCACGCGCACGACCCGGCTCTGCATGCCGCAAAGGCGGCGATCCTCCAGGGTGCGGGTGATGCACGCGCGGCCTATGCGTGCCTCGCCCCATGGGCCGGGAAGCCGCAGGCGCCGCCGGCGCTGATACTGCGCGCCGCCCTCGCGGCGCTCGAGTTCGAGCCGGCGAGCGCGGTGGCTCTCGCCGAGCGGGCGCTGCGGCTGGTACCGGCGAACGCCGCCGCCCGCACCGTGCTCGCGGCGGCTCTGCTCGGCATCGGCGATGCGCGCGCGGCGCTTGCTCACTGCGAGGCGCTGCTCGGGGAGGACCCCGACGATCAGTACCTGATCGCACTGCAGACCACCGCCTGGCGTCTGCTGGGGGACGAGCGCTACGGGCAGCTGTGCGACTACCGGCGGCTGGTGATGCCGCAGGAGCTCGAGCCGCCGGCTCCGTGGACCGACATGCCGGGCTTCCTCGCGGACCTGCGCGTGAGTCTCAACCGGCTGCATGACCCCGAAGGCCACGCGCTGCTCTTTCAGTCGCTGCGCCATGGCACCGAGACCACCCAGGATCTGACACGCAGCGCCGATCCGGCAATCCGCGGTCTGTTTCGGGCCTTCGCCACGCCGATCCGCCGTTACCTCGAGCACATCGGTCACGGCACCGACCCGCTTCGCCGCCGCAACAACGGTCGCTGGCGCTTCAACGGCAGCTGGTCGGTGCGGCTGCGCAGCTCGGGCTTCCACGCCAACCATACGCATCCACGCGGCTGGATCTCCTCGGCCTGCTACCTCGAGCTGCCGGACGTCATGCGCAATACCGCAAGCGATCAGGGCGTGCTCAGCTTCGCCGAGCCCGGCATCCGCACCACCCCGCCCCTCGGGGCCGAATACTCCGTGCGCCCGAGCGTCGGCATGCTGGTGCTGTTCCCGTCGTATTTCTGGCACGGCACCGTGCCCTTCACCAGCGCGCAGCCGCGGCTCACCGTCGCCTTCGACGCCGTGCCCGCGTAGGCGCTCAGATCGGCTTCAGCGGACGCTCGCCCCCCGGGAGGTTCGCGTTGAAGGCGATGGTGATGCGCGGCTCCTCGCCCTCGTGGGTCTCGACGTAGTGCTCGATCCAGCACGGGAAGAGCACCAGCAGCCCCGGGCTGGGTGTGAGATGGATGTCCGCGTGGCCGTTGACGACCCCGCCTTTTACGTAGCCGTGGATGACGCCGGGTCGCGGATCGCGGAACACGAAGTCGCCCGCGCCCTCGGGCACGCTCAGGTAGAAGCTCCCCGACAGCAGCGAGCCCTCGTGCAGGTGCAGGAAGTTGAATCCGCCGCGGTCGTGCAGGTTGACCCACGACTGCAGCTCGAAGTCGCGCTCGCCCTGCCCCATCTCGGCGAGCGCGGCGGCGCAGGCGGCACGAATCGCCTCCCGCAGCGGCGCAAACACCGGGCGCTCGAGCACCGTCATATCCTTGCTGTTCCAGCCGTAGCGCACCGTGCGGCCCGCGGGCTCCGGATCTGCCGCCCGCATGGCCAGCACCTCCTCGACCCACTGCGGCAGCAGCGACTCGAGCGGCCCGAGCTCCGCCTGCCAGATGCGAGTCGGGAAGAGATCGTGCGAGCGCAGCGCCGGCACGAACGCCGGCGCCGTCGTCTGCGGCACCTGTGGGCCGCTGCCGAGCCGGAACGTCAGACTGAACTTGCCGGACATGCCGCGCTCAGGGCAGCTCGCGGATACGGATGTTGCGGATCGCGAGCGCGCCCGGGTGATCGCCCTGCAGCCCGATGAGGCCCCGGGTGGCGAGGCCATAGTGCGGATATTTGGCAAACTTGCTCGCCGCCACGCGCTGCTTCCAGTCCTCGCTCCCGAACTCGTACTCGACGACCTTGACGCCGTTCAGCCAGTGCTCGACGTGGTTGCCGCGTACCACGAGCCGCGTCCTGTTCCACTGGTCGTAGGGCCTGGCCACCCCGGGCGGCACCCCGTAGAGCGCGTAGTCGGATCCGGCGGCGGTCAGCGGGCTCTTGCCGTCCTCGGTGTTGGCGTCATCGAGCAGCTGATACTCAGGCGCGCTCCAGTAGATGTGGTCGTACTCGCGGGTGCCGCGATAGAAGACGCCGCTGTTACCTTCGCGGCCGAGCTTCCACTCGAGCTCGAGCTCGAAGTTGCCGTAGCTCCTGTTGCTCACCAGGTCGTCGACCGGACCCTCCTTGGAGAGCACGCCCGCCTCGATGCGCCAGCCCGCGGGCAGGCCCGGGTCCTTCCACCCGCGCCAGGCGGGAGCGGCGTGGTCCAGAAGCAGTGCGTGCCAGTGATCAGGCGATGCCACGGGTCCCGCGCCTGCGCTCACCGTGAGGCAGAGCGAGAGCAGCGCGGTGCACAGTTGAGTTCTGGTCATGCTTTGGCCCTCAGATCAGCTTCAGTTTCCGCAGCAGCTCCGGCGGCGCGCCCGCGAAGCTCGTGAGCGGCACGTTGCCGATGTAGCCGACATCCTGGCGGCCGGCGGGGCTCGAATAGAAAGCCGCCGCCGTGAGATCGCGATAGCGCTTGAAGAAACGCACCGCGTCCTCGAGCGCCGGCTCCGCACGCGCGGCGCTGCAGACGGAATCGCAGATGGCGGTCTGGTCCGAGACCTCGAGATCCGCGAAGCCCTTGCCGCCGCCGCGCTTCGCCGCCGCGGCATCCAGCCACGCGAAACCCTCGAGCACGATCGGCCGGTCGCGCTGCTGCTCCGGGTAAGGTGCGCTCAGCCACTCGTCGATGAAGTCCACCACGCCGACCGCGGACGCGCTCGGGGAATGCGCATCCGCCGGGATGATGAGGTCCGAGAGCACGCCCGCGAGCCGCCGCTGTGCGGCGCTCAAGGTCAGCGGCCAGAACTCGCCGCGCTCGTGAGACGCGACCAGGTCGGGATCGGTGCCGTAACCCGCCGCGCGCGGCGTCGCCGCGGCAGCGGACGGCGCCTGCGCACGGCTCCCCTGCCACGCCGGCCACGCGGCACTCACCGCCAGCATCCACTTGATGCTCGTGCGCCGGTCCATCACAGCTCCCTGCGCCGCAGCGATGCGAGGATGTGGTCTGCCGCGCGCCATGCGACCGCCATGATCGTGAGCGTCGGATTCTTGTCGGCGTTCGAGGGGAATACCGCGCCGTCGGTGATGAAGAGGTTGGGCACGTCCCAGGTCTGGCACCACTGGTTGGTGACCGAGACTCTGCGATCCGCTCCCATGATCGCGCCGCCCACCTCGTGGATGATCAGCCCTCCCGGGGCGATCGCCCTGGCACCGTCGGTCTCGATCTTCTCGGGCTTGCCACCCATGGCCTCGATGATCTCCCCGAAGGTGCGCTGCATGTGCGCGGCCTGGCGCGTCTCGTGCTCGGACCACTGCCAGTGGAAGCGCAGCACCGGGATTCCCCACTTGTCCTTGAGGCCCCCCGGGTCGATCTCGCAGTAGGAGTTCTCGTTGGGGATCATCTCGCCGCGGCCGCTGAAATACACGAACGAGCCGTAGTAGCGCCGTACGTCCTGCTTGAACTTCGCGCCGTAGTTGCCGCCGTTCAGCCATTCGAGGCCCGATCCCGTTCCGGGTCCGGGCATGCGTTTGCCGCCGCCGAACTCGATGTGATAGCCGCGCGCGAAGCCGAGCTTGCCGGCGAGCTGCTCGCGGTACAGCCACCAGGGCGTATACAGCTGGTGGCCGTCGGCGGCGTCCTCGTTGAGTGGCGGCAGGCTCTCGAGGAGCGGCACCTGGCCCGAGACATCGCTCCCGACCGTATCCATGACATAGCGGCCGACCTTGCCGCTCGAATTGGCGAGGCCGTCCGGAAACTTCGGGCTCTTCGAGTTGAGCAGGATGCGCGCCGACTCGCAGGCGCTCGCCGCGAGCACCACGACGCGTGCGCTCGCCTGCTCGTGCCTGCCGGTGGTGCGGTCGACGAAGCTCACGCCGCCCGCGTGCCCGTCGGCGCCGAGCGTCACCTCGTACACCATGGCGTCCGTCATGATGTCGAGGTTGCCGGTGGCGAGCGCCGGCGGCAGGTGCACCGTGGTCGACTGATAGTTGGCACGTATCGAGCAGCCGCGCCCGCAGGGAGTCGCCCACAGGCAGGGAGCGCGGGCTTGCATATCGGCGGCCAGGATCTGCTGCGCCCTCGGGTTGCCCGGGTGCAGCCGCTGCGGGTTGCTGCGGTGGTCGAGTGCCCGCGTCAGCACGGCGCGGTGACCCGGAATCGTCGGCACGCCCACGCGCCTCGCCCGCTGGGCGATGAGATAGTCGCTGACGATGGGCCTGGGCGGCGGCAGGAGACAGCCGGGCGGGGAGTTCGGCGTGTTCTCCAGGCCCTCGCTGGTGCCATACACGCCGATCAGCAGCTCGACCTTGTCGTAATACGGGGCCAGATCCTCGTAGCCGATCGGCCAGTCGAAGCCCAGCCCGTCGCGGCTCTTCGGCTTGAAATCGTAGGGACCGTTGCGCAGTGAGATGCGTCCCCAGTGATTGGTACGCCCGCCGAGCATGCGCGCCCGCCACCAGTCGAAGCGCCCGCCGTGCTCCTCGGTAGTACGCACGTAAGGCTCACCCGGCACCTGCCAGCCGCCGTCGATGGTCGCATCGTAGAAGCCGAAGGGCTTTTGCGGCGTGCCGACACCCCCGAGCGGCGCCATGTCGGGAGTCTGGAACATGGGCGTCTCGGACTCCGGCCGGTAGCGTCGCCCGGCCTCCAGCATCAGTACCCTCGCCCCCTCCATGCACAGCGTGTAGGCAGTCTGTCCGCCGGCGGCGCCCGAACCGACGACGATCACATCGTACGTGCGCTGCTTCGATTGCGGTGTTACGAACGGCATGGCACCTCTGTCCTCTCGCTCAGGACCTGAAGGCCTCGCGGCCGATGCCCTGGATGTCTATCCCGGCGCTCGCGAGCACCTCGTGCTGCAGGGCGTACATCGCCGCCGCCGCCTCATCGATCGCGCGCGTGAAGGCGATCGAGGCGGCGAGGATCGGCCGGAGTCTCTCGCGGTCCTGGACGCGCGCCGGCGGGAACTCGTGCTCCACCACGAGGTAGGTCTTGTCCGGCTCGATACTGAGGAGCTCGCGTGCGGCGAGCTGATGATCGAGCCAGTCGACCGAGCGGTTCTGCAGGTAGGCGAGCGGGTCGTGGCGCGCGGTGCCG
>Ga0335079_10005259_pt1 | contig 14829 bp, 13 predicted proteins | sample Lox_Sample_33_FD_206719 | JGI IMG/M metagenome (GOLD analysis project Ga0335079, IMG submission 206719) | Soil microbial communities from Loxahatchee National Wildlife Refuge, Florida, United States - Lox_Sample_3.3 | ecosystem: Environmental > Terrestrial > Soil > Wetlands | place: USA...
TCACCTGGCTGTGTAGAATTACAAGGCGCCGCGCCGGCTAAGCCGATGCCGGCCGATGTGCCTTGAGGAAGGAATGGATCTGGCGCACCGCCAGAGGAATCCGCTCCTTGGGCTCCTTCCACGGGAAGATGCTGACTTCGGCGTTCGGCGCGAGCATCGCGGCTTCCATGGCGACGGCGTATGGATGCGCCGGGATATCGTCCGGCAGAATCAGCACCGGCGTCTGGCAATGACGCACGAAATCGCGCGTCACGGTGAAGACGAAATCGGCGTTGGTGCGATACATCCGCGTGAGAAACCGGTCGACCATCTCCATCTTGACGTCGGGCCGGCGCTTAACCAGGTCCGGACCCCAGCCCTTGATATTGTTCTCATAGAACAGGTCGCGCATTTCGGGACGCGATCCGCTGGGCTGCGCCAGCACGGCCGCCACCACACGATCGGGCGCCCGCCGCAACAGGTTCCAGATGAACGGCCCGCCAATGCAGAAGCCCAGCACCAGAAATTTCTCGATGCGCAAGTGATCCATCACCGCGAGATGATCGTCGGTATAGGCATCCCAGGGCCGGTCGATCTCGAGCGGACCGTAGGACTGCCCGCCATTGGCGTTGCGCAGATCCGCCGTGATGGAGCGGTACTCGCCCCGAAACTCCGCGATTGGGTCAAAGGGGTGCCCGCTTTTCAAGCCGGCAATCGTCGAATTCAATCCTCCGCCCGGAATGACCAGCAGCGGGATACCGGACCCAGCCTCCTCGTAGTAGATGCGAACGGGACCTTTTTCGTAGATCGGCATGGCAGCTTCCTCCTTCGCATGCGCCGGACCGTTTCGGCAAGGGACATTATATGCCGCCAGCCGGCATCGCTGCGGCGTACAATAGGTCTCCAAAGCCTTATGTCCGATAGCTTGGCCGACGTTCTTCTCGTCACTGTCACGAAGACGGAGAGCCAGGCTGTGCTCAAGACGTTTGAGGGCGCGACCAAGCAGAAGGCGACGCCGCTGTCGCGGGATGGCCGGATCTATTTCGACTTCGGACTGGTCAACGGCGCACGCGTGTTTTTGACTCTCTCGGAGATGGGTGCGGGTGGTCTCGGCGCTGCGCTGCAAACCGTCACGAAAGCCGTCGATGCGCTCGAGCCGAGAGCGGTGATCATGGTGGGAATCGCTTTCGGCGCCAGCAGCGAGTGGCAGGCGATCGGCGACATCCTGGTTTCGGAAAACCTGCGCTGCTACGAACCCGGGCGCGCCGGAGCGGAGTTCATCGCTCGCGGCGATCGGCCGCATGCGTCCTCGTGGCTGCTCAACCTCATAAGGAGCTCCGATCTGATGTGGGATGGCGCCAAGACGCATTTCGGCGCGATTCTGACCGGCGAAAAAGTGGTCGACAACCCGGCCCTCCGGAAAGAACTGCTGGCGCTGGAGCCTGAGGCGATTGGCGGCGAGATGGAGGGCGCGGGGCTTTACGCGGCCTGCCAGGACAAAAAGAAGGACTGGATTCTGGTGAAGGCCATCTGCGACTGGGCGGATGGGACCAAAGAGCAAGACCGAAAGACCCGCCAGCAGACCGCCGCTGACAACGCAGCGCGGTTCGTGCTGCATGCGCTCCAGTTCGCGCCCTTCCGGGAGTCGGCGGCCCAGGTGGAGACCGCGGGTTACTCCTCGCTTCCCCAGCAGCCTTTCTTCTTCGGACGTGAGAAGGAACTAGCCATCGTCACCGAAGCGATTTTACCGGAATCGCGCACCTGGGGTGTCCTCATCGACGGCCCGGGCGGAATCGGCAAGACGGCACTGGCGGTGCGCGCCGGCCACGTCGCTCCCGCGACGCATTTCCCGCGCAAGATCTTCCTCTCCGCCAAAGTTCGCGAGCTGACGCCGCAGGGCGAGCAGAAACTGGAAGATTTCATGCTTCCGAACTACATCGCCCTGCTTACCGAACTGGCGCGCGAATTGGGCGACGAAAGCCTGGCGCGGCTTCCCGAGAACGACCGCGCCAATGCGGTCCGCCGCATGCTGACGGGACAACGCGCGCTGCTGGTGATCGATAACCTCGAAACGTTCGAAGAGGCAGAACGCGTCCGGCTGTACCAGTTTCTCGCCCGGCTACCCGCGGGCTGCAAAGCCATCGTCACCAGCCGGCGCCGTACCGATGTGGATGCGCGCATCCTCCGGCTCGACCGGCTGGAGCTAAGTGACGCCAAGGCACTCTTGACCGAGGTCGCCAAAACCAACAAATATCTCGCTGCCGCCACGGCCGAGGAGTGGCAGACGCTCTACGAGGTGACCAATGGCAACCCACTGCTGCTGCGATGGGCAGCAGGGCAGTTGGGCCGGACTGGCAGCCAATGCCGCACGGTCGTCGAGGCCTGTGCGTATCTGAACAATGCACCTCAGGAAAACGATCCGCTCGAATACATCTTTGGCGACCTGCTGGACACGTTCAGCGAAAGTGAGACCGCCGTGCTGGTGGCGTTGACGCATTTCACGCAACCGGCGCGGGTGCAGTGGATCGCGGACCTGGCCAACCTACCGGAGCGCCGGGCGCAGACCGCGCTTGAAGATCTCGCCGGCCGGGCGTTGCTGGTGGCCGATCCGGCCGAGAGAGTTTTCCTTTTGCCGCCCCTGGCCGCCAAGTTCCTGCGCGAGAAATGCCCGGATGGAGTGGCGCAGACCGGCGATCGCCTGGCGGAGCGCGCCTACGCGCTAGCCTTGGAGAACGGCGGAGACCACCAACGCTTTCCTCTGTTGGATGCCGAGTGGCCGCTGATTGCCGCCGCCATGCCTTGCCTGTTGCAAGGTGAGAACCCGCGGTTACAGGAGGTGTGCGGGGCTCTTGAATCCTTCCTCGATTTCTCCGGCCGCTGGGATGCCCGGATCTCGCTGGAGTTGCAGGCGGAAGAGAAGGCTATCGCTGCGGCTGATTTTCTGAACGCCGGCTGGCGTGCGCACGGCGCTGGATGGATGTACCAAGTGCGCAGCCAAGTGCAGGAGACGCTGGCGTGTGCAGAACGCGCGGAGAGCTATTGGAAAAAAGCACACGCCGGGGCGAACGAGCGGGCGAGCGCGATTCGTCTGCGTGGCATAGCTCATGAGCTGGATATGAACGATAGCGAGGCGATGAATGCATATCGCCGAAGTCTGAAGCTGCGCCGCTCTCTCGACCCTGAGAGCCCAGACGTGGCAATGGTGCTGAACGATCTTGCCGAGGTCGAACGGCGTTCCGGCGATTACGCCTCGGCCGAGCGCGACTACAGCGACGCCTTGCGCATCGCCCGGAAGATCGGCGACGATGAAAGCCTCGCTGTCTACACTGGCAACCTCTCCGCACTTGCCTTAGACCGCAACGACTGGCCTGTCGCCGAGAAGTTGGCCAGGGAAGCCTTGCCGACGGCCGAGAGAGTCGGAAGGCAGGAGTTGATCGGGATCGGTTGTCAGCGCCTGGCCAAAGCCCTGGCCCGTCAAGGCCGTCCCGCAGAGGGCCTTCCCTACGCGCAGCGTGCCGTCGAAATCTTCGAGAGATTGCGAAAACCTGATGACCTGGCTGACGCTCAAACCACGTTGCGCGAATGCGAGTCCCAGCGGGAAGCTTCGGCTTGACCCCGGGGCGCCTCGCATTTCCATCCGTCCCCTCGCCGTTATACTCTATTTCGATAGCGCGGGTTCGCTCCGCGCGCTCGAATGATGCCCCAGGCCGAAGGAGGCCCGATGAAACGTTTCCGATTCGCTACATGCGCATTCGCGTTCGCCGTTACTGCCGGCACGATGTTCGCCGCCGATCTGCCACCGTGGGCTTACGGCTATGAAGGGCCGCCGCAACCGGGGGCTACGGCTCCGCCGCCCGCTCCCGCTAACACGGATCAGACCCAGCACAGTCTGCCTGGCGCGAAGGAACAATTCGCGCGCGCGCAGATCGCCAACCGGTTCGGGCCGGCCGATTGGTTCCCGGAAGATCATCCGACGATGCCTGATGTAGTGGCTCACGGCAAGCAGCCACAGGTGTGGGCGTGCGGGCTGTGCCACTATCCGAACGGGAAGGGGCGCGCGGAGAATGCGGGCGTCAGCGGGCTTTCGACCGAATATTTCATCCACACGATGCACGACTTCCGGGACGGCAACCGGAAGAGCGCCGATCCGCGCAAGAACAATACGAACCTCATGATCCAGTTCGCGAAGAATATGAGCGATGACGAGATCAAAGCGGCCGCCGAATACTTCGGCGCGATGAAGTGGACGCCATGGATTAAGGTGGTGGAGACGAAAACGGCGCCCAAGGTGAAGCCCAACAACGGTCTGTTCCTGATCGAAGGCAATGAGACAGAGCCGCTGGGCAACCGGATCATCGAAGCGCCGGTGAGTGCCGAGAGGACCGAAGTGCTGCGCGATCCGCATTCGGGTTTCACCGCCTACGTGCCGGTGGGCGCGGTGAAAAAAGGCGAGGCCCTGGTCACGAAGGGCGGCGGCAAGACCATCGCTTGCGGCAATTGTCACGGCGCCGATTTGAAAGGGCTGGGTCCGGTGCCGGGTCTCGCTGGGCGCTCGCCGAGCTACCTGATGCGCCAAATGTACGACATGCAGCAAGGCTTCCGCAAAGGGACGTGGACCGAGTTGATGAAACCGGTGGTCAAGAATCTGACCAACGACGACATGATGGATATCGTGGCGTACACGGCGTCGCTGGCGCCGTAGGGCGTGGCGGGCGACATCGCGTCGCCTTGGATTCGGGAGCATGTGCCGTGCGGCGACTGAGGCCGCGCGGCACAAGAACCCCGGCCTGTGCAGGTTCAGTCAAACGGGTTCTCATCCGCGGATGCCACGTAGACGGCAGGTAGCGGAACTTCAAGAAGCCGCAGATAAACGGTCAATTGTCCGCGATGGTGGTACCAATGATTGAGCATCAGAAACCGGCTCACGGCGGCCTTTGGTAGCGTGATGGCGACTTTGCCCGCGCGCGTGACGGACCATTCCCCATCGCCTGCCGAAATGGGGTTCTGCCTGAGGTAGTCCATGGTCCGCCTCCACGCGGCATGGATTTCAGCCACACTAGCGGCGGCCGGATGCGTGAGCAGATCCATTGCTTCGGCTCCGCCCGCCTGGAGAGAAGCGGCAAGGGCTGCCGGTATCGTGGCTACGTGCAGCGCCAGTTCGCCGAGCGACATCGACTTTCGATGAGGCCGCCAATCCAGCTTCCCTTCTGGGATGCGATCGAGCAATTTGCCGGTGGCCAGCGCTTCGTGTTCGATTTCTTCAAGGAAAGTATTTGGTGATTGCTTGGTCATGACTCAGTGTGGCGTGGAAGTGCCACATTTACCAATACTATTTATTGCTTTCATTAATAGATATATACTATCAGTACATGACTTTTGTGCAGATGCAGTTCGTCATGGCCCTGGCGCAGAAGAAATCGTTTAGCGGAGCAGCGGACGCCTGCCGCGTCAGCCAGCCGAGTCTTTCCGTCGCTATTCGCAAGCTCGAGCGCGAGCTCGGCGGACCGCTGTTTGTGCGAACGACGCGCCGTGTGGATCTGACTCCACTAGGCCAGCAATTACTTCCGCTGGTCGAGGAGGTGCTGGAAACAGTGCAGCGCTTGCAGGCCATCGTCGATGCTTCCCGGCGGCCGCAACGCCATCTCATCCGAATCGGCACTTCGCCGCTGGTAAGCACGTCGCTGCTGGGGAACGTATTGCGTCCGTTTCAGAGACGGCAGCCCGCGGTGCAGGTCGTCATCAAGCAATGTTTCTTGGAAGGGCTGCATGAACGCATAGCGAACCACACGCTGGACCTCGCTATCGCGCCCGCGGGCTTTCTGCCGCCCAACTTCGCCCGGTGCCCGTTTTATACGGATAGCCTTCAGTTCATCGCCGCTGAACCGGCTGTCGAGCGAGACGCCGACTCAGCCGGAATCAGCATGAAGGAACTCGCGCAAGAGACCTTCGTGCTCACTGCGGACGGCTGTGGGCTGACCCCTTTTGTCCGCAAGCTCTTCCGGAAGGAGGGTCTGCGGCTGAATGAATATCCGGGAGCGGCTCTGACCCATCAGGTGATCGAGGAATGGGCGGATTTGGGCCTGGGCTCAGGGCTGCTGCCGGCCTTGAAGCTGACCACAACGAAGCCGAGGGCCCGTCCGGTCCTGAGAAAAGGACGGCCTGTACAGGTTCCGTATGAAGTGGTGTGGCACCCGCGCAGCCAGGCCGGTGCGCACGTCACCGCGCTGATCCGCCACTTTGAGCAGACGGTACCGAAGTTGATCGAGACCATGGGACTTTGACCGAGCCGGTGGCTTGTGCATTTCCGGCGGCACGGAGCGTGCGCGGCGAAACTCCGGAAAATATCACGCGCCCCGGCGCGGCGAAGACTGCAGTTCCAGCGGGGCTTCGTCTTCATTCCCGGTTCCGAGGCCGCCCCGGCGTAGCAATCTTCGCAACGCCGCTTCTCCTCCCGAGCCGCGCTGTTGGCCGCCCACACGACCGTCGCGCTGGATCAAGACATATTGAGGGAAGCTCTTGGCTTCGAACACTGCCGCCAAATTGGTGTCGTCCATCAGCACCATCTTGGCGTTGCGGGGGTTTTCGGCGAGAAACGCCTTCACCTTCTTCTTGGATTCCCCCACGTCGACCGCCAGAACGACCAATCCGTCTTTTGCGAACTCCTGCGTCAGAGCTTCGAGCGGCTGCGCATCTCGCTTACAGTATGGGCACCAGGTAGCCCAGAACTCCACCAGGACAACTTTGCCCATCAGCGATTGGTTATTGAACGTCTCACCCGCCAGCGTCTTACCGGAGAACCGGGGCGCCGGCGCCGTGTTGTCCGCCTGCGCCCATTGGGAGAAGCCCAAACCAAATCCAGCGAGAGCCTCCCGCCGCGAGATCCGCACTTCGCTCGGCATGCCGAGCAGGATACCAGATTTGGCGTTATTCGCAGGCTTCGGTCACGCAGATGGATTCGAGCGTGCGCCCCACCGGGGGCGCTTGCAGACCGGCTTGCGTCATCAGTTTGCGGAGCAGAAGGCCGGCTTCGGGGTGCGGGATGGCGGATTGCACGCCGACACGAACTAGCCCATCGGCGTAGTCGACCGGCTCCCAGGTGTGGACCGCCAGCTTGCCGCCGCGGTTGTCGGTGTTGCCGTAATCGCGGATGTTGAGCTTGGCGCCGTGGTCGGCGAGGACCTGGATGACATCCGTCCGGCCTTTGTGCGCGGCGCCATGCAGCGCGGTGCGGCCGGTGTCGGCTTGCGCGTTCACGGCGAGGCCGAGGTCCAAAAGCAGTTTGACCGCTTCCAACGTGGCTTCGGGCGACCATTCGTAGGTGATGCCTTCGACCCAGCCAATACCGGCGGCTACTTGCAGTGCGGTCACGTGCAGCATGGTATCGATCTTCGGATCGGCGCCATGGGCGAGCAGGAGCTTCATCAAGACGAGGTCGCCCGATTGCGAAGCGCGCAGGAACGCGGTAGCGCCGTTTTCATCCAGCCACTGGTTGGTGAAAACCGTGCGGGTCTCGGTACTGTCCTTGATGCGTGCGTTCACGTCAGCGCCTTTATCGAGCAGGAGCTTGATGAAATCGAGATGGTCCATGTCGCCCTTGCGGACCGGGTAGTCGCCGCTCTCGATATTGCGATTGTCGGTGGCGAGGTAGAGCGGCGTCCAGCCGCCTTTGTTGACGAGGTTGACATTGGCGCCGTGCTCGATCAGATATGCGCCGAGCTGGTAATACCGGTTCTGGGTCGCGACCAGCAGGGGACTCCAACCGTAGGCCGTGACTTGGTTGATATCGGCGCCGGCTGCGAGCAAGGTCTTCACGGACTCGATATCGTTCGCACGCGTCGCATAGACCAGCGGCGTCAACCCGCCTCCATCCTTGGGGGCCGGCCGGTTGCGGAAACCGAATGCGGCGACTGCGGCATCGTCGTTCGCATCGAAACCTTGATCGTTGCCCGCGCCGCGGCGTCCGCCTCTACCTCCAGCACGAGCGCCACCGCGTCCCGCCGCTCCGCCAATGCCATTATCATCGCCGCGCAAGGCGCTGAGATCTTCCAAGCCGAGCGGTTTGCCCGCAGCCAGCGCCGCAGCTTGCGCAGCCACAGCCTTTCTCGGATCATTGGCCTTGCCAAGCGCCGGGCCTCTTCCGCGTTCGGCGGGATCCGACTGCGCCCAAATATCCGCGCCGTGCTGGATCAAAAGCTGAATCGCCCCGGCGTGGCCTTCATCGGCGGCCCACATCAACGGCGTGGTGCCACGCAATTTTTCTTTGGCATTGACGTTCGCGCCGTGATCGATCAACACCTTGAGGGCGTCGACGTTGCCGGTGCGCGCGGCCGCCATCAGCGGGGTTCTCCCGAGCGGAAGAGACTCGTTGACATCGGCTCCGGCTTCGAGCAGCGCCGCAATGATCCTGGCATCGCCATTGATGCTGGCGAGCCACAGGGGCGTGGAGCCCTCGCGGTTGGCGGCTTTGGGATTGGCGCCGGCGCGAAGCAGCACGTCGACCATTTCTTTGTCGGAACGGTAGACGGCCCAGTGCAGCGCGGTCGCGCCATCCGGTTGCGCGGCGTTGACGTCCGCATGCTTTTCGATCAACTGGCGCGCGGCTACAGTGTCGCCGTTCATCAGCGCGTCGGCAACTTCAGGGCGGCCTGCCGCAAAGCCGGCGAGCGGCAGCAGCAGAAGCGCGAGGCCTCTCATAGATTCTCCAGCCGGCCCGTGCTATCGCCGATACTCTCCTGGTGGATGTCGTACATGTCGAGCAGGGTCAGCAGAAGGTTGCCGGTGGGCACCTGCCGCGTGGGATACGCGATGTGACGGCCGCCCTTCAGCTTTCCGTGCAGTCCACCGACCAGAACGTGCGGCACATCGTAATGCACGTGCTGATTGGAGTTGCCCATGTTCGAACCGTAGAGGACGAGCGAGTGATCGAGCAGCGTGCCGTCGCCATCCTGGGTCTTGGCGAGGTTGGCGATCAGATGGGCCAGCATCTTGACGTGATACTGATTGATTTTCGACAACTCGGCGATGCGCTTCGGATCTTCGCCGTGATGGGAGGCGCCGTGGAAGCCGGCGGTGGGCGCTTCGCTTTCCGGATAGGTGCGGCCGGTGAGGTCGCGCGCGAAGAGCAGCGTGCCGACGCGGGTGATGTCGGCCTGAAACGCCAGCGCGAGCAGGTCGAACTGGAGCTTGATGTGCTCGTCGAAGGTTTGCGGCACGCCGACCGGCACCTCCATCTCGGGCGGAGCCACGGCGGAAGCCTTCATGGCGATTTGGAGCCGCCGCTCGATCTCGCGGACGTTCTCGGTGTAGTTGTCGATCCGCTCGCGATCGGGGGCGCTCGATTCATTGCGCAGCCGGGAGAGGCTTCCGGTGAGCGAATCGAGAATGCTGCCGTCGCGCTTGCGGCGCTTGGCGCGCAGCTCCGGCGTGCTGCCGTCGCCGAACATGCGCTCGAAGACGACTTGCGGATTCAACTCCATGGGCAAGGGGTCGGTCGGCGAGGCCCAGGAGATGGTGTTGGTGTAGGTACAACTGTAGCCTTCTCCGCAGTTGCTCGAATTGGCGCCCGGGTCTTCGACGGCCAACTGCATGGACGGCATCAGGTTTTCACCACCGATTTTTTTCGCGATGATCTGATCGATGGTAGTGCCGGCGTAGACGTCGGCGCCCGCGGTTTTTCTCGGCTTGTTCGCGCACATGAACGCGGCGGCCACCCAGTGATCGGCCCCGGTGGCGCCCGGAGGCGGTTCGGCCGAGCGCGAATGCAATCCGCTCAGGATCACGGTTTGATCACGGAACGGCTCGAGCGATTTCCAATTGAAGGGAAATGTGGCGTCGAGCGGGCCTTCCTTGTCGGGGATCCAATAGCCGGGCGCCATGCCATGCGGGACAAAGCAGCCGACGAATCGCGGCTTCGGAGTAGCGGCGGTTTGCGCGAGGGCCACTCCGGCGGGGATCATCGCGTCCAGAAGCGGCAGCGCCAGGGTCGCTCCGGCGCCGCGCAACACCGTTCGGCGGGACAGGTGCTTCTTGGTTAGAAAGTTCATGGCTGTCTCCCTTCTAATTCTTAATGGATTCAGGCGGGGCGTTACCGGCGGCCACCTTGCTATTGTCGTCTATTTTCATGTTCATCTGGAACGCGGGACTCTTCACGATCCCGAGGACCAGAGATGAAAATCGGTAATTGCCGGCCGCCGAATCATGCACGATAGACCGCACAAGCGGCATGTCCTGATACTCGACGCCGCGGCCCAGCCCGTACGTGAGCAGCTTTTCAGTCACCACCCGGACAAACTGATCGGAACGGCCGACCACCCATTGGCGGAGATCGGCGACGCCGGCCACCTTGGTGCCGTCCACGAGGATGCCGCTGGCATCGATGAGGCTGGCGCCGTCGTGGGTGCGCCATGTGCCCACGGCATCAAAGTTTTCGAGCGCCAGTCCCATGGGCTCAAAAATCTTGTGGCATGTGGCGCAGACCGGGTTAGCCCGATGTAATTCGAGCGTCTCGCGCATAGTTGGAAGTTTGGTGTTGCCCGTCGGATCGACCGGCGGTTCCTTGGGCTTGGGCACATTGGGCGGCGGATCGGGCGGGCTGACGCCGACGAAGGTTTGCAGAAACCACTTGCCGCGGATGACCGGCGAGGTGTGGGCGGCGGACGAAGTCAGAGTCATCAGCGCGCCTTTGCCGAGCAAACCGCGCCGCATATCGAGATCCGGAGGCAGTGTCACCCGGCGGAACTGCGGGCCATAGACGTTCGGGATGCCGTAGTGTTTGGCCAGCCGCTCGTTGACGAAAGTGTAGTTGGCGGTGAGCAGATCAAGGACGCTGTGGTCCTCATGGGCGATGCTGCCGAAGAACAATTCAATTTCGCGCTGGTACGCCGCACGAAGGTTGTCGTCGAAATCGGGAAACAGATTAACGACGGGCTCGCTACTCTTCAAGCCCCGAACGTTGAGCCATTGCCCGGTGAAGTTCGACACGAGCGCGTCGGCCTTCGGATCGGCGAGCATGCGCCGGACTTCTTTTTCGAGCACGGCGGGATCTTTGAGCTTGCCCTGAGCGGCGGCGTCGAGCAGCTCATCGTCGGGAACGCTGCTCCACAGGAAGAACGAGAGACGGGAGGCCAGCGCCAGATCGCTAATGCGATAGCTCTTGCCGGCGTGTAACCCGGTGGTCTCCGGTTCCAGGCGATACACAAATTCCGGATCCGCCAGCACGCGCTGTACGACGGCTTCAATGCCGTCATTGAACGTGCCGCCATCGCTCCGGCCCGACTGGTAAAAATCCATGAGGGCCGCGAGATCGGACGGAGTCGCCGGGCGCCGGAACGCGTGCTTCACGAGGTTGGAAGCGATCATGCGCGCGCAGGGCGCTTCGTCGCGGCTGGTTTCGGGCCGGCAGACGAAAATCTTCTTGCGGGCGGCGGTATCGGGAGCGCCTTCCGGATTATATGGGCCTTCGATCCAGACCTGGCCGACATGCGGATAGAACAGAAATCCCGGAATGGACCCGGGGGTGTTCATGGTTCGTTGGAATGGCCGATTGAGCTCGCTGCCCGGCACGTCGTTCGTAGCGAGAAACGTCACGCCCACCGTATGCAAACCGGCTTTGACCGGAATGCGCTGCGTCGACTTGCCGTTGCCGGTGGTGTTCGAGATTTCCTTGTCCCAATCGAAGAGGCGGACGCGCTCGCCATCGACAGTGACCTCCAGTTGCTCGCCTTTAATGCCGCCCAAAACTGCCTGGAAATAGCCCGTGACGCCCTTCACCTTGAAGGTATACTCGCCGTCGACCGGGAATTGATATTTGATCAGGATGCCGCCTCGCGTCCCGAACGGCAGGCCCTCGATGTGATAGTTCTGGGCGGTGTCGGCCGGCACTTCGAAGACGGCTTGCGTGGGCGATGAAATATCACCAACCGCCAGACGGCTGATCTTTCCCGCCGCGGAGAGATACGCCTCCATCAGTGCGGGAGACAAAGTCAGAGCCCCCGCAATGTTGTCAAAGCCGTGCGTGGAATCGTCGGCGGGGAGGAACTTGGTGGCGTCGACCTGCAGCGCGAGAACGTCGCGAATCGCATTGGTGTATTCGGTGCGATTCAGCCTGTGAATGCCGGGCGGGGGCAGGTACGTTGCCGCGCTGCGATCGAGCTCGGTCTCCATCCACGTGACCAAGCCATCCAGCGCCGCGCGATCGGGGCGCGGCATGCCGCTCGGCGGCATCATGCCGGCGCGAAGTTTCCGGACCACCTTTTCGCCGATCTCAGCGTGGTCACCAAGGTGAGCCAGGTCGAGTTGGTCCAACATCAGGCCGCCCGTCTTCAGCTTGGCGTTGTGGCAAACCACGCAGTATTTATTGATGAGCGCGCGCTGGGCTTCCTGGCCACAGAGAGCCGAGACACCCGCCAGCGCCAATGCACCGACTACCACAGACCTATTCATAGACTCCTTGACGGATCGCTTCGCACACGTACTCCTGTAATTCCCACGTGGGGGCCAGCGTGAACGTGCGCGTGAACGAGTATGGTTTGGTGAGGGCCTTGGGATCGTCAATGGTGAGATCCACGGTCAGATGTCCAAGATCCGGGCGCCGATAGCGCTCGACCAGGTGCATCTCGTCGCTGTGCGGTCTGCCAGTCGAATCGAGCCACGTCTTGTCGTTGAACCCGACAGTGTCGACCACCAGGGTGTCGCCGTCCCACTTGCCGATGGATTGGCCGGTCCAACTCTCCGGCTCGACGTCTAAGTTGTGCAGGCGGCCATCGAGGAAGAAACGCCGGTAGCTGTGGGTATTGCCCTCCCACAAGAGCACAATCTGGTTCGAGCGCTGCACGATTTTGTAAGGCAGCGGATTGATCCGAACGGCGCCGTTCGGTAAACACAAGCGCTCGGGATCGTCCTTGCCCTTGTTCGCCTTGCGCTCGTCGTAGATCTTCTTGAATTCGGGCTGATAGGAAGGGTCGCTCGGCAGCAGAGTAGTCTTGGGAACCCAGACGCCGGAAAAATCCACCTTGCCGTCTTCAGAGTGCGGAGTGGACCCGGAGGGCGGCGTCGGGGCTTTTCGCGCCTTCGGCGGCGGCACGCCGTCTTTCAACACTCCCGCGGCTTCCGAGCCATCGAGCTTGTAGGCGGCGTTGAGATGCCCGGGGTCCTGATTGTTCTCGTTGCAGACGTACTCGGTCATCTCGAAACTTGGCTCGAGCGTGGTGGTTCGATGGAAAGTCCAGGGCTTGGTGAACACGCCGGGGTCGTCGATCGTCACGTCCATTTCCATGTTCCCGTAATCGGTGCGGTGGAACGTTTCGATGACATGCATCGCCTTGGTGTGCGGGGTGCCGGGAAAATCGAACCACGACTTCTCGAAGAAACTCACGGTATCGACCACCAGCGTGTCGCCTTCCCAGTGAGCCCGTGAATCGCCATAAAAAGTGGGCTTCAGATCTTTGGGATGGCTGCTGCCGTCCACGAAGAACTGGCGATACATATGGGTATTGCCTTCAAAGAGCATCAGCACCAGCTTCGGCGTGGCGAAGAAGGCGGTGTGATACGGCGCGGCGCGCGGGGGGCCTCCGGGAAGGCAGCGGGCTTCGTAATCCTCGGCGCCGTTTTTTGCGCGGCGCTCTTCAACTACCTTGGCCGCCCAAGGCAGCATTTCGGGACCAGCCTGGCCGCTGCCGCCGAAGCCGTTCCAAATCCCGGTGATGTCCGGATGGCCGTCTGACAAGCGCGGGAGTGGTCCGGCGGGGCCTCGCCGCGGAGCCCGCGCCCTGCGTGCCGGGCCGGGAACGGTAGGGGCCGGCGCCTCCTGGGCGGCCGCCATCGCCGCTGCCAGCATCATCGCGCCTGTGACGAGCGGCATCACTTTTTTAAACATGGCCGATTCTCCGTGGTGCCGCTGAAATCTATTGATTGGGAGGGGCCGATCCGTCCGCCGCCGACCCGCCAAAGACCCGGCGCCCGTCGGGCAGCAGCACCACGCGCGCGGCCGCGGTGTGCGATTCGTCCTTCGCCCGGTTGCCTTCCACTGTCACCTGATCTCCCGGCTTCAGCGCATTCTTCCGCCAGCCTTGCTTCAGCAGAACCGGGATCGCGCCCAGCTCAAAGTTCCAGTTGGAAACCGTGCCGTCCGCCTCTTTGACGTCCACATAGAAGCGGGCGTGCGGATTCATCCATTCCATCTTGGTGACAACGCCCGTCACTTTCACGGGTTTCGTGGTGTCGTACTCGGCCGCAAAGGAGTGATGCGCCACCGCCGGCGCTGCCGAAAGCAACAGCCCGAAAATGGCAGCCAGGGTAAGCGATTGATTCCTCATCGGATCCCTCCAATTTTGAACACACGTCCCCGTCAGCAGCGATTGGGCCAAATGATATCAACCGCGCCAACCCGTGTCAATCGCTAGGCGTGTTTTCCGCTTGACACGTTACAATCCAGGCCGATAAACTCCTCACCACAGGGTCGTCTTTTTCCGAACCGCATATCTTGAATCGGACCTATGTGAATAATCCCTCGACGACCGGAGTCGGGATCAGCCCGCAGACGGCGCCCACCTGCAAACTGCCGACGGGCGGCAATGGAACCTGCGCCCCCGGCCTGCAGTTCGCGTCCGGTTTCGGCGTCATCAATACCTCGACGCTGTACGCGCAGCCGCGATCGGGACAGCTGGTCGCCCAGTTCATCTTCTGAGGAGAAAGCCATGCGACTGCGATTCATCTGTGTAATTCTTGCGATAGCCGGCGCGTTCGCGAGCACGCCGGTCGCGGCCCTTGCTCAATCGGGCGCCGCAATTCCGCGCACTCCCGACGGAAAACCCAACCTGCGCGGCGTCTGGGATCACCCCTACGTTCCCGACA
>Ga0335079_10005261_pt1 | contig 14825 bp, 18 predicted proteins | sample Lox_Sample_33_FD_206719 | JGI IMG/M metagenome (GOLD analysis project Ga0335079, IMG submission 206719) | Soil microbial communities from Loxahatchee National Wildlife Refuge, Florida, United States - Lox_Sample_3.3 | ecosystem: Environmental > Terrestrial > Soil > Wetlands | place: USA...
TGATGAACGCGATTCCGGCGCGTGTCGCGGGTGTAGCCGAGATCGTCATGGCCGTGCCGGCGCCCGACGGTGTGAGAAATCCGCTGGTGCTCGCAGCGGCGCGGCTGGCAGGCGTCGCGCGTGCCTTTGCGATCGGCGGCGCGCAGGCGATCGCCGCGCTCGCCTACGGCACAGCGACCATCCCCGCCGTGGACAAGATCGTCGGACCCGGCAACGCGTACGTGGCCGCGGCCAAGCGCAGGGTCTTCGGCGCTGTGGGCATCGACATGATCGCGGGGCCCTCGGAGATTCTTGTCATCGCCGACGCGACCGCGCGGCCCGATTGGGTGACGATGGACCTGTTCGCGCAGGCTGAGCACGACGAGTCGGCGCAGGCGATCCTGCTCACACCCGATGCCGCGCTGATCGAGGCGGTCGCCGCGAGCATTGCGCGCGGTTTGCGCACGATGCCGAGGCGCGAGGTGATCGCCGCCTCGCTCGCGCGCCGCGGCGCGCTCGTCAAGGTACGCGATCTCACCGAGGCCTGCGTCCTCGCCGATCGCATCGCGCCGGAGCATCTGGAGCTCGCGGTGGCGGATCCCGAGCCGCTGCTCGCCCGCATCAACAACGCGGGAGCGATCTTTCTCGGGCACTTCAGCTCCGAGGCCGTGGGCGACTACTGCGCGGGCCCGAACCACGTGCTGCCCACCGGACGCAGCGCGCGCTTTTCCTCCCCTCTCGGCGTCTACGACTTCCAGAAGCGCAGCAGCATCATCGCGGTGTCGCGGGAGGGGGCGCGCACGCTCGGCCGCCTCGCGGCGACGCTGGCGCAGGGCGAGGGCCTCCCCGCGCATGCACGGAGCGCGACCCTGCGGGTCGACGCGCCATGAACGACCGCGCCCGGGGATCCGCTGCGGGCGAGCTCGTCGCGGCGCTCGTGCGTCCGGAGATACGCGCGCTGTCGGCCTACGCGGTAGCCAAGGCCGAGGGCATGATCAAGCTCGATGCGATGGAGAACCCTTACGCGCTTCCCGAGGCGGTCATGGCGAGGCTCGGGGCTGCCCTCGGGCGCGTGCCGATCAACCGCTACCCGGACGGCGCCGCGGACGACGCGCGCGCTGCGCTTCGCCGCGCCTTCGCGTTGCCCGATGCGGCGGGCGTGCTGCTCGGCAACGGATCCGACGAGCTCATCCAGATCATCACCGCAACGCTTGCCCGGCCGGGCGCGGCAATGCTGGCGCCGGAGCCTTCCTTCGTGATGTACCGGACGAATGCGCTCTATTCCGGCATGCGTTATGTCGGCGTGTCGCTGAGGCCCGATTTCAGTCTCGATATGACGGCGATGCTCGAGACAATCGAGCGCGAGCGCCCGGCGCTCGTCTACCTGGCGTATCCCAACAACCCGACCGGCAATCTCTTTGCGGCGTCCGACGTCGACACGCTGCTTCGCGCGGCGCCCGGACTCGTGGTCGTCGACGAAGCCTACTATGCCTTCGCGCAGACGAGCTTTCTCCCGCGGCTCGCGGAATTCGGCAACCTGCTGGTACTGCGCACGGTCTCGAAGGTCGGCATGGCCGGCCTGAGGCTCGGTTACGCCGTGGCCGCCCCGGAGTGGATCGCGGAATTCAACAAAGTGCGTCAGCCGTATAATGTCAACGCGCTTACTCAGGCCGCCATCGTCGAACTGACCGCCGATTGCTCGTGGATCGAGGAGCAGGCGGGCGCGATTCGTGCCGAGCGGGAGCGCGTCGGCGCCGCGCTGGGACGCCTCCCGGCGACGACGGTGTACCCGACGCAGGCGAACTTCATCGTGGTACGCGTCGCCGATGCGGCGCGGGTGTTCGAAGGCCTGAAAGCGCGGCGCATTCTGGCCAAAAACCTCCACGGCTGGCACCCGCTCCTCGATGGCTGCCTGCGCATCACGGTCGGGACGCCGGCCCAGAACGATCTACTGCTCGCCGCTTGCGCGGAGCTTTGCCGATGAAGACTAAGAATTCCCGCTCGGTCGCGCGCACGGCGCAGGTCGAGCGCCGCACCAAGGAGACGACGATCCGAGTGAGCGTCGATCTCGATGGGACGGGTCGGGCCGACCTGGCTAGCGGCGTGCCCTTTCTCGATCACATGCTCGATCAGGTGGCGCGCCACGGCATGATCGATCTGACGATCCGGGCCAAGGGCGATCTGCACATCGATGCGCATCACACCGTGGAGGATGTCGGGATTGCGCTCGGGCAGGCGGTGAAGCAGGCGCTGGGCGACAAGGCCGGGCTTGCGCGCTACGGTCACGCCTACGTGCCGCTCGACGAGGCGCTGTCGCGCGTCGTGATCGATCTCTCCGGCCGGCCCGGGCTCGAGTTCCACGTTGCCTTCACGCGGGCGATGATCGGGGGCTTCGACGTCGATCTCACCCATGAATTCTTCCAGGGCTTCGCCAACCATGCGCTCGTGACTCTGCACGTGGATAACCTGCGCGGCGAGAATGCGCATCACCAGGCCGAAACGGTGTTCAAGGCCTTTGCTCGAGCGCTGCGCATGGCGGTCGCGCGCGAGGCGCGCTCGGGCGGAGTGCCGTCGACGAAGGGCACGCTTTGACGGAAGGCTCCGCTACCCCTCATGTCGGACATCGCCGTCGTCGATTACGGAATGGGCAACCTGCGCTCGGTGGCGAAGGCGCTGCGCTTTGTCGCTCCGCAACGCACCATTGTGGTGAGTTCGGACCCGGCCATCATCCGGGACGCCGACCGGGTGGTACTGCCCGGGCAGAGCGCGATGCCCGACTGCATGCGCTGCTTGAACGCGAGCGGGCTGCGCGACGTCGTGGAGGAGACGGCCCGCGATCGCCCTTTCCTCGGCATCTGTCTCGGCCTGCAGATGCTCTTCGACGACAGCGAGGAAGGACCCACTCCCGGCCTGGGCGTTCTCGCAGGCCATGTCGTGCGCTTTCGTGACGCGGCGATGACCGGTGCCGACGGCGCCCGGCTCAAGGTGCCCCACATGGGCTGGAGTCCCGTGCACCGCGTGCGCGAGCATCCGCTGTGGCAGGACGTCGAGGATGGCGCGCGTTTCTACTTCGCGCACAGCTACTACCCGGTGCCTGAAGACATCGGCCTGACCGCTGCGACCGTGGCCTATCCGGCAGCGTTTACTTGCGCGATTGCCCGCGCTAATATCTTCGCCGTGCAGTTTCACCCGGAAAAGAGCCACCGCGCCGGTCTCCAGTTGCTCGCCAATTTCGTCGCCTGGAACGGGCGCGTCTGAAGCGCTTCCAGAATCAGCCCCGCGACGCGTTGCTACGGCAGCGACATCCTGTCGCCACCCTGCCGCCATGCAGATCATTCCCGCGATCGACATCAAGGACGGCAATTGCGTACGCCTGAAGCAGGGCGAGATGCAGTCGGCCACGGTGTTCTCCGAGGATCCTGCCGCCATGGCGCAGCACTGGCTCGAGCAGGGCGCGCAGCGACTGCACCTCGTGGACCTGAACGGCGCCGTGTCCGGGAGGCCGCGCAACGAGCTCGCGATCCGCGAGGTGGTGAGCGTAATCGGGGAGGAGATTCCGGTGCAGCTCGGCGGAGGCATACGCGACCTCGACACGATCGAGCGCTATCTCGACGACGGTATCACCTACGTCATCATCGGCACGGCGGCGGTGAAGAACCCCGGCTTTCTGCACGATGCCTGCTACGCCTTTCCGGGGCACATCATCGTCGGCCTCGATGCCCGCGAGGGCAAGGTGGCGACCGACGGCTGGTCGAAGATGACGGGCCACGACGTCGTCGATCTGGCGAAGAAGTTCGAGGATTACGGCGTGGAGGCCGTCGTGTACACCGACATCGGACGCGACGGCATGCTCACGGGCGTCAACATCGAGGCGACGGTGAAGCTCGCGCGCGGGCTCAAGGTGCCTGTCATCGCGAGCGGCGGAATCAGCTCGCTCAAGGACATCAAGGAGCTCGCCGCATTCGAGAGCGAGGGCGTGGTAGGCGCGATCGCAGGCCGCGCGCTCTACGAGGGAACGCTCGACTTCAAGGCCGCACTCAAGGCAGCGAAGGGCGGGAAGTAGCGACGCGAGCCCGCAGCGAGCGGCCCCGCGAAGCGGGGATCGCGCGTGGCGAGTCGGCGCTGCGGCCGACACGCGACAACACGTTACTCGCGTCCCCGCCTAGGAGGCCGCCGGCCGAGCCTTCTGAGGCGCGCCACAAGACATCATGCCTCTCGCCAAGCGCATCATCCCCTGCCTCGACATCGCTTGCGGGCGCGTCGTCAAGGGAGTGAACTTCGTCAACCTGCGCGACGCCGGAGATCCGGTGGAGGTCGCACGGCGCTACGACGAGCAGGGCGCCGATGAGCTCGCCTTTCTCGACATCCAGGCCAGCGTCGAGACGCGGCCGCTGCTCTACGACATGATCGAGGCGGTCGCGGACCAGGTGTTCATACCGCTTACCGTCGGCGGCGGGGTGTCGCGGGTCGACGACATTCGCGCGCTGCTCAACGCAGGCGCGGACAAGGTCAGCATCAACACCGCCGCGGTGGCCTCGCCGGAGCTCGTCGCCGAGGCAGCGGGCCGCTACGGCTCGCAATGCATCGTCGCCGCGATCGATGCGCGGCAGGCGGCTCCCGGGCGCTGGGAAGTGTATACGCACGGCGGGCGAACGCAGACCGGGCTCGACGTGGTCGAGTGGGCGCAGCGCGTCACGCGTCTCGGTGCCGGCGAAATCCTGCTCACCAGCATGGACCGCGACGGGGCGAGGAGCGGATTCGACGTCGAGCTTACGCGCGCCGTCGTCGAGGCCGTCGATGTCCCGGTGATCGCCTCAGGCGGCGTGGGAACGCTGCAGGATCTCGTCGACGGGATCGTGCTCGGCGGCGCCGACGCGGTGCTCGCGGCATCGATCTTCCACTATGGCGAGTTCACGGTCGCTCAGGCGAAGGTGGCGATGGCCGCAGCCGGGATCGAGGTGCGTTGAGCGCGGACTCGTTCAGCGTAGAATCGGCTCGTCTCTCGGCACGACTGCACAAACCTGAGATGAGCTGGCTCGACACAGTGAAGTGGAACTCCGACGGACTGGTGTCCGCGATCGCGCAGGAAGCGGGCTCGGGGACCGTGCTCACACAGGCGTGGATGAACCGCGAGGCGCTGGAGCGGACCGTGGCCACGCTCGAAGCGCACTACTGGTCGCGCTCCCGCGGCAGGCTCTGGCGCAAGGGAGAAACCTCCGGCCACGTGCAGCGCGTGCGCGAGATCCGGCTCGACTGCGACGGCGACGCGATCCTGCTGCTGGTCGAACAAATGGGCGGCATCGCCTGTCATACGGGGCGGCATCACTGCTTCTTTCGACGGCTCGAGAACGGCGACTGGCGCGACATCGACCCGGTGCTCAAGGACCCGAAGGTGATCTATGGCGAATAAGGAAATGGATGGAGCGAGGACGGCGACTTCGGCGAGCGCGTCTGCGAAGAGTGCTGCCGGAGCCACGCGAGCGCGCGCTGACGATGGCGAGGTCCTGTGCCGGCTTGCACGCACGATCGGCGCGCGGCGGAGCGCCGACCCGGCGACCTCCTACGTAGCAACGCTCTTCGCCAAAGGCGACGAGGCGATGGTCAAGAAGATCGGCGAGGAAGCGACCGAAGCGGTCATGGCGGCTATGGAGGGTGATAAGATGCGCCTGACTGCGGAGATCGCCGATCTCTGGTTTCACTGCGTCGTCGTTCTGGTGCGCAATGGGCTTGGGCCCGAGGACGTCTTCGCCGAGCTCGTGCGGCGCGAGGGGGTATCGGGGTTGCGGGAAAAAGCTTCGCGGCTGTGACATCGGGACGGCGCCCGGGCGCACGAGCCGCAGGACAGCATGGAAGATTGCATATTCTGCAAGATTGCGCGCGGCGAGATTCCCTCGAAGAAGGTCTACGAGGACGGGGAGATCCTCGCCTTCCACGACATTCACCCGCAGGCACCGGTGCACTTCATGATGATCCCGAAGAAGCACATCGCCTCGCTCGCCGACGCCAGCGCCGACGATGCGGGAATGCTCGGCCGGATGCTGACGATGTCGGCGCGCCTTGCACGCGAGCAGGGGCTGCCGGACGGCTTTCGCACCATCATCAACACGGGACGCATCGGCCGGCAGGAAGTGATGCACCTGCACGTGCACATCGTCGGCGGTCCTGAGCCGCTGGGACGCATGCTGCCCAGGCCGGGCGCTTGAGAGGAGGACGAACATGGGCGGACTGAGCATCTGGCACTGGCTGATCGTGCTGCTGGTCGTGGTGCTGATCTTCGGCACCAAGAAGCTGCGCAACATCGGGCAGGACCTCGGCGGCGCAGTCAAGGGCTTCAAGGAAGGCATGAAGGGCGCCGAAGGCGAACAATCGCCGCCGCCGCCCGATTCGACTCAGCAGATCTCCGGCCAGACGATCGAAGGCGAAGTCAAGAAGGAAAAGACGTCCTAGCCCCTGCCGGCCGCCGCGCGCCGCCGGTCATCTGCCGGGGCCGCAGGAACGCCGCGGTATCGCATCCATGCTCGACATCAGCTTCTCCGAGATCGTCGTCATCGGAGTCGTGGCGCTCGTCGTCATCGGCCCCGAGCGGTTGCCGAAGGTCGCGCGCACGCTCGGCCACATGTTCGGCCGCATGCAGCGTTACGTGAACGAAGTCAAGGCGGACATCCACCGCGAGATCGAGCTCGATGAGCTGCGCAAGCTCAAGACGCAGGTTCAGGACGCGGCGCGCGATATCGAGCAGTCGGTGACGGCCGCGGCGCAGAGCGTCGAGAGCGGCGTGCGCTCGGTCGAGAGCGAGCTCAACGCGTTCGAAGGCGGAGAGAGCGTCGCTCCGGCGGCGAAAGCGGCGGAGCCGCCTCCCGGCGCTTCGGCCGACGCCGCCAAGCGCGACGGGCCGCAGCAGGCCGCGCTGCCCGGATTCGAGCGCATCTAGCGCTGCCACAACCCTGCCAGACGCTCCCGCGACACCTTGAGCGCTCCGGAAGACACGCAGGAAACCTTCATCTCGCACCTGATCGAGTTGCGCAGTCGCCTGCTGCGCTCGATCGTGGCCGTGATCATCGCCCTCGCCTGCCTGTTTCCTTTTGCGAAGCAGATCTACGCGGTGGTCGCCGCGCCGCTCCTCAAGGCGCTGCCGGCCGGGAGCACGATGATCGCTACCGACGTCACAGGGACTTTCTTCGTGCCGCTGAAGCTCACGCTGATGGTGGCCTTCCTGGTGGCGCTCCCGTACGTTCTCTACCAGATGTGGGCCTTCGTCGCCCCCGGCCTCTATCAGCACGAGAAGCGGCTCGCGCTGCCGGTGATCGTCTCCAGCGTCTTCTTCTTCGCGGTCGGGATGCTGTTCGCGTACTACATCGTGTTTCCGGTGGCGTTCGGATTTTTCGCCGGCTACACGCCTGTGGGCGTGCATATGATGACCGACATCGACAAGTATCTGTCGTTCGTCCTCACGATGTTCATCGCCTTCGGCCTCACCTTCGAAGTGCCGGTGGTCGTCGTCGTGCTGGTGCGGCTCGGCCTGGTCGATCTCGCCAAGCTGCGCTCGATCCGCGGCTACGTGATCGTCGGCGCCTTCGTCGTCGGCGCGATCTTCACTCCTCCCGACGTGCTGTCGCAGGTGATGCTGGCCGTGCCGCTGTGGCTGCTCTACGAGCTCGGGCTGATCGCGGCGCGTTTCGTCTCCCCCGCCAAGGACGAGACGGGAAGAACGGAAGGAAGCGAGCCCGCGAAGTAGGACGCTTTGCCGGTTAGCCGGCCGGCTTTGGTCGCTTGCCGACGACCACCGACAGCTCGAGCGGCTTCTTGTCGCGCAGGATCTTCAGCTTCGCTGGCTGGCCGGGGGTGAGAGCCGCGATCTGCGACAGGAGCGCCGGCCCGTCGGGAGTGGGCTTGCCGTCGATCTCGAGCACGACGTCCCGAACCTGTACCCCGGCCCGGTCAGCGGGCCCGTTCTTGAGCACGCCGCGGATCAGCACGCCGTCCATGCTTTGCAGCTGGAATGCAACCGCGACCTCGGGAGTGAGCTCCTGCGGCTCGATGCCCAGCCAGCCGCGCGTGACCTCGCCGTCGCGGATGATCTGCTCGAGCACGGTGCGGGCGAGCGAGACAGGGACTGCGAAACCGATGCCCTGCGAGCCACCGCTCTGCGAGAAGATGATGCTGTTGATTCCGATCAGATTCCCGTGGGAGTCGACCAGCGCGCCTCCGGAATTGCCGGGGTTCACCGCTGCATCGGTCTGGATGAAATCCTCGAAGCGGTTGACGCCGAGGTGATTGCGCCCGAGCGCGCTCACGATGCCGTGCGTGACCGTATTGCCGAAGCCGAAGGGGTTGCCCAGAGCGAGCACGCTGTCGCCCACCTGCACGGTGTCGAGCGAGCCGAGCGTTATCGCGGGCAGGTCGGTGCCGTCGGCCTTGAGCACGGCGAGATCGGATTCCGGATCGCTGCCGCGGACCGTCGCATGCAGTCGCCGCCCGTCGGCGAGGACCACCTGGATGTCGTCGGCACCCTCGATGACATGGTTGTTGGTGAGCACGTAACCCTCGGCACTCACGATGACGCCAGATCCGAGGCTCGTCGTACGCCGCGTATCACTGTCCGGGAAGCCGGGGAAGAAGCGGCGCAGCAGCGGGTCGTTCAGCAGAGGGTTGCGGACGCGAGCTTCCTTGCTCGTGTAGATGTTCACTACCGAGGGCATCGCCTTCTTCGCTGCATCGGCGAGGCTGTCGATCTTCGGGGCGGCGATGCCGGCGGGATGCTCTTCGACCAAGACGATGTTCTGGCGGCCCGAAACTCGGGCGAGCAGGTCGGGGCGCAGCGTCGCCACGACGAACAGCCCTCCCAGGCAGACCGTGGTGACCTGGGCGAAAAGCAGCCAGAAGCGGCGCAGCAAGGGCGATTTGGCGGTCGGCAAGCGGGAATTATAGCGAGTTTGGCCGGACGCCCGGCGAGCCCATTGCTGCGCGAGTCGCGTCGCAGCACCAGGCCAATCAGCTGTTTTGGAAAGGCTTTCAAGGGAAATTCACAGACCAGGCTTCCGGCGCGCCGAGTGAATCCTTTATAATTTCAAAGTTTGCGGCTGGGGGACCGGGGCAATGGCGGCGGATGGGAGCGTAAACCTGGGCAAGCGCCGGTTCCTGCTCGGCGCGTCGGTTGTGTGGGGCAGCATAGGAGGCGTCGCGCTCGCCACACCTTTCGCGATGAGCCTCTGGCCCAGCGAGCGCGCGAAGGCGGCCGGAGCCCCCGTCGAAGTCGACATCTCGAAGCTCGAGCCCGGCCAGCAAATCACGGTGCAGTGGCGGGGCAAGCCCGTATGGGTCATCAACCGCACCAAGGAGATGCTGGCAAGCCTGCCCAAGCTCGACGACCGCGTCGCCGATCCGAAATCCGAGGTCGATCAGCAGCCGAAGTACTGCCAGAACGAGGATCGATCGATCAAGCCGGAGTTTTTCGTCGCCGTCGGCATCTGCACGCATCTCGGTTGTTCGCCGACGTATCGCCCGCAAGTGGCGCCGCCGGACCTCGGTCCCGATTGGCTGGGCGGTTTCTTCTGTCCCTGCCATCAGTCGAAGTTCGACCTCGCCGGTCGAGTGTACAAAGGCGTTCCCGCGCCCAAGAACCTCGTCATACCGCCGTACAAGTTCCTCTCCGACACGAAGATACGCATCGGCGAGGACGCCAAAGCCGCGTAGCCGCCGAAGCAACCGTCCCGGAAGAACCGAGCGCGAGCCGCCAATGCAGAAACTCCTGTCCTGGATCGACGACCGCTTCCCGCTGACCAAGCTGTGGGAGGAGCAGTGGGGCAAGTACGTTGCGCCGAAGAACTTCAACTTCTGGTACTACTTCGGCTCGCTCGCGGCCTTCGTGCTCGTCATGCAGATCGTGACGGGCATCTTCCTCGCGATGACCTACAAGCCGGACGCAGCCAAGGCCTTCGAGTCGATCGAGTACATGATGCGCGACGTATCGGGCGGCTGGTTCATCCGCTACATGCACTCGACGGGAGCCTCGGCGTTCTTCATCGTCGTCTACCTGCACATGTTCCGGGGACTGATGTACGGCAGCTACCGCAAGCCGCGCGAGCTGCTGTGGATCATCGGCTGCCTCATCTACTTCGCGCTGATGGGGGAGGCCTTCTTCGGCTATCTGCTGCCATGGGGGCAGATGTCGTACTGGGGCGCGCAGGTGATCGTCAATCTCTTTTCCACCGTTCCGTTCATCGGGGACGGCCTCGGCACGTGGATACGCGGCGACTTCACGATCTCCGACGTCACGCTCAACCGCTTCTTCTCGTTCCACGTCATCGCCTTCCCTCTGGTGCTGCTGCTCCTGGTAGCGGTGCACCTGATGGCCCTGCACGAGGTCGGGTCGAACAACCCGGACGGCATCGAGATCAAGAAGCAGCCCAAGGATGCGAAGACCGGCATCTACCTCGATGGCATCTACTCGCACCCGTATTACACGATCAAGGACCTGGTCGGGGTGGTGTTCTTCCTGGCGGTGTTCTTCTTCGTGGTCTTCTTCATTCCAGACGTCGGCGGCTACTTCCTCGAAGCCAACAACTTCATCCCCGCCGATCCTCTGAAGACGCCGGAGCACATCGCCCCGGTGTGGTACTTCACGCCCTACTACGCGATCCTGCGCGCGGTGCCGTCGAAGATGCTGCCTTTCGTCCCGCCCACGCAGTTCTACGGCGTGCTGGCGATGGCGGTGGCGGTGCTGATCTTCTGCTTCCTGCCGTGGCTGGATCGCGGCGCTGTCAAATCGATCCGCTACCGCGGCACGCTCTACAAGAGCTGGCTCGCGCTGTTCGTGTTCTGCTTCTTCCTGCTCGGCTACCTCGGCACGGTTCCGGTCACGATCTGGGGTCAGTTCAGCGGCGGCTGGACCGAGATCCTCGATACGAAGGACAAGGCGACATGGGTCGCGCGCATCCTGACGGTGGCCTACTTCCTCTTCTTCGTGCTCATGCCGTGGTATACCGCGCGCGACAAGACCAAGCCCGTGCCGGAGAGGGTGCAATGATGCGCGCCATCGCAACGCGCCTTCTCGCCGCGCTCCTGCTCGCCGCGAGCGGTGCGGCGCTCGCCGCGGAGGGCGGCCCGCGGCTGCTCACCGCGCCCTCGGAGAGCTGGTTCGCGCGCGAGGCGTCGCTGCAAAGGGGCGCGCGCAACTTCGTCAACTACTGCCTGAGCTGCCACGGCGCACGGTTCATGCGCTACTCGCGCCTCACCGACCTCGGCCTGACCGAGGCGATGATCAACGACAACCTGATGTTTGCCTCCGACAAGATCGGGAACACCATGACCGTGGCGATGAGCGAGGCCGACGGCAAGGCCTGGTTCGGTGCTCCGCCGCCGGATCTCTCGGTGATCGCGCGGGTGCGCGGCAAGGACTGGCTCTACAGCTACCTGCTCGCCTTCTATCGCGACGAAGACTCGGTCAGCGGCTGGAACAATCTCGTGTTCCCGAACGTCGCCATGCCGCACGTCCTGTGGAATCTGGCGGGGTCGCAGAAGCTCGTCGACACCGAGTATGCCGACGGCGAGAAAGCGGAAGCCGCGGCGATCGCCGCCAAGGGTCTGGCTGTAATGGAACCCGCATCGGGCGGCAAGTTCGTGGTCAGGACGCTGGCGCTGGACACGCCGGGATCGCTCTCGGCGCCGCAGTACGAGGCCTTCGTCGCAGACCTGGTCAACTATCTCGACTTCATGGGCGAGCCGGTCAAGCACGAGCGCATCAACATGGGCATCGTCGTGCTGATCTTCATGGGTGCGCTTTTCGTGCTCGTCTACTCGCTCAAGCGCGACTACTGGAAAGAAGTCCACTGATCCCCGGGTCCTGGCTGCCTCGAAGCACTCTGCAGTAGGAGCCGCAAGAGATTGAAACAAGGCGCGACGCCCCAACATAGGGCGCGCGGGAGACCACAATCATGATGACCCTCTACTCCGGGACCACCGACCCGTTCAGCCAGCGCTGCCGCATCGTGCTGCACGAGAAGGGCATGGATTTCCAGATCATCGATGTCGACCTGGACCACAAGCCCGAGGACCTCGCGGTGATGAACCCGTACAACCAGGTGCCGGTTCTGGTCGAGCGCGACCTCGTTCTGCACGAGTCGAACATCATCAACGAGTACATCGACGAGCGCTTCCCTCATCCGCAGCTGATGCCGGCCGATCCGCTGATGCGTGCGCGCGCGCGGCTTTTCCTGCATCGCTTCGAAAAGGAGCTCTTCTCGCACATCGACACGCTCGAGGGGAACAACCAGAAGCAGCTCGACAAGGCGCGAGGCCTGGTCCGCGACAGCCTGATGCAGATTGCGCCAGTCTTCGCCAAGCACAAGTACATGCTGGGCGAGGAGTTCTCCATGCTCGACGTCGCCATCACCCCGCTCCTGTGGCGGCTCGACTATTACGGCATCTCGCTGCCGAAGCCCGCGGCGCCGCTGATGAAGTACGCCGAGCGTCTTTTCTCGCGTCCCGCGTTCATCGAAGCGCTCACCTCCGCCGAGCGGGGGATGAGAAAGTAGCAGCCCGAGCAGCGAGAGGGGACCCGCGCGCGCAGCGCGTGGGGTCGAGCGTTAGGCGAGTGGCTGCCGCGGCCGACGCGCTACATAGCACGACCGGTGGTTACGCAAGGAGGCCGCCGCCCGAGCAGCGAGAGGGGACCCGCGCGCGCAGCGCGTGGGGTCGAGCGTTAGGCGAGTGGCTGCCGCGGCCGACGCGCTACATAGCACGACCGGTGGTTACGCAAGGAGGCCGCCGCCCGAGCAGCGAGAGGGGACCCGCGCACGGCGCGACTCGGCGCCGACACGCGGACTTGAACACGACCCGAGCGGCGCAAGGAGCGACACCTGCCGAGTGTAGTATCCTAAGTCTATGTCCGAGCAGTCCGCCAAACCGTATCTGCTGCGCGCCATCTGCGAGTGGTGTGCGGACAACAGCCTGACGCCCTATCTGGCGGTCAAGGTCGACCGCCAGACGCGCGTCCCCGCCGCCTTCGTCAAGAACGGCGAGATCGTGCTCAACATCAGTGCGGGCGCAACTCGGCGCCTCACGATCGACGGCGAGCGCGTGCAGTTCACGGCGCGCTTCAACGGCGTCTCGCAGGAAGTCTCCGTTCCCATGAACGCGGTCGCGGGCATCTTCGCCAAGGAGACGGGCTACGGCTTTGCCTTCACGGTCAGCAGCGATCCCGTCGTTTCGCTCGACGCGGCAACGGCGCCCGAGTCGGCGCCGGCCGGTTCGACGCCCTCGGACAAACCCAAGCGGCCCAAGCATCTCCAAGTTGTAAAATAGCCGCGCTGCGCAGGGAGCGCCGGCGCCGGCATAGCTCAGTTGGTAGAGCAGCGGTTTTGTAAACCGTTGGTCGTGGGTTCGATTCCTACTGCCGGCACCACACATCGCATCAGGCCACGTAAACGGAAATTGCGACCCCGATGAGTGATCTCCTGCTCATTCTCCGCTACCCGCTCGCCATTTTTGCGCTTACTTTCCTGGGGCTCGGGCTCTCGGCGTGGCTGGGAGCGACTCGCTTTCAGAGACTAAGAGCGCAGGCGGCCGAGGACCATGAAGACTTCAACGTCATAGAGACCGCGACGCTGACGCTTCTCGGCCTCATCGTCGGCTTCACGTTTTCCATGGCATTGACCCGATACGACCAGCGCAAGAACCTGGAGGAAGAGGAGGCCAATGCGATCGGTACGGAATACGTTCGCGCCGACTTCCTGCCTGCCGCGGATGCTGCGAAGGTGCGGGCGCTGCTACTGAGTTACCTGGATCAACGCATGCTGTTCTACACGACTCGCGATCAGGAAGAGCTCAACCAGATCGATGAACGCACGGCCAAGCTGCAGGCTGAACTGTGGTCCGCTGTGCGGGCGCCAGCCGCGGCGCAGCCGACGCCCGTGATGGCCGTCGTGGTTACGGGAATGAATGATGTCTTGAATTCCCAGGGATACGCGCAAGCGGCTTGGCGCAACCGAATCCCCGGCGCTGCATGGAGCCTCATGGGTGCGATTGCGGTCTGCGCCGCGATGCTGGTGGGCATCGGCGCCAGGAGCGCCACCGCCAAATCTCGGGCACTCCGGATGGTGCTGCCGCTGGTCGTTTCCATTGCCTTCTTTCTCATCGCGGACATCGACAGTCCGCGCCGGGGGATGATTCGCGTCGTCCCCCAAAACCTCTTGAGCCTCTCTCAATCACTGCACGGCCAGTAAAGAGGTCCGCTGGATTAGAATCCCACGGACAAGGAATCTCCGGGGCCGAACCCGTGAACAACGATAGCCGACCTGCGTCGCTCGGCGGGCGACTCGCCCGGCTCGCGCAGCGCGCGCCCCAGCGCGTTGCCCTCGTCGAGAGGGATGCGCAGGTTACCTTCGAGCAGCTCGACGCGGCGGCCTCCGTCATTGGTCACCGCATCCAGGCCGTGTGCGCAGAGAAAGTCGGGGCCGTGGGACTGCTGTTCGAGAATCGGATCTCCGCGATCGAATCGATTTTCGGAACGGCGAAGTCGGGTCGCGCGTATGTTCCGGTGGACGCCGGCGATCCGGACGAGCGGCTGCGCTTCATTCTCGCCGACAGCCAGTCTGACGTCCTGCTGACCGAAGGCGGCCTGTTGGGCCGTGCGCGCGCGCTTGCACCGTCGGGTTGCGCGGTGATCGAGGTCGGTCGTGCCGATGCGGCAGGGCCGACCGAACCGCTCCCGCAGGTGAGCCCCGACGCGCTGGCGAATATCTACTACACGTCGGGGTCGACGGGGCAGCCCAAGGGCGTGTGCCAGACGCACAGGAACGTGCTGTATTTCGCCGACGCTTACGCGCGCACGCTGCGGATTGCGGAGG
>Ga0335079_10005262_pt1 | contig 14825 bp, 13 predicted proteins | sample Lox_Sample_33_FD_206719 | JGI IMG/M metagenome (GOLD analysis project Ga0335079, IMG submission 206719) | Soil microbial communities from Loxahatchee National Wildlife Refuge, Florida, United States - Lox_Sample_3.3 | ecosystem: Environmental > Terrestrial > Soil > Wetlands | place: USA...
CCGCGACCTACGCCGGGTCTTCGAGCTACACGTCGGCTTCGGCCGCGGAGACCTTCAGCGTGGTCGCCGCGGCGGGCACGGCGCCCGGACCGCCGACCATCGACAGCGTGACGGGGGGCGACGGCACGATTACGGTCGCCTTTTCACCGCCTGCGGATGGCGGCAGCAGCCCGATCATCTCGTACACGGTCGCCTGCACGCCGACCGGCAACGGGGTGCCGGGCTCGCAGACCGGAACGGGAAGCCCGATCACGGTGCACGGGCTCACACCCGGCGTCGCGTACAGCTGCACGGTGGACGCGAGCAACGCGTCGGGCCCGGGAAGCGCGTCGCCGCCGTCGCAGGTCGTGATCCTGCAGGCGCGAACCGGCGCGCAGTCGATCCCGGCGCTCGACGACGCGAACCTGCTCGCGCTCGCGGCGCTGCTCGCACTGATCGGAGGAGCGGCGTTGGCCCGCCGGCGCGATGACGGGCCGCGCCGCGCGAGAGGCTAGCCTGCGTTCATGCGCTGCGCGGCATCGTCGCGCAGCGCATAGACGCCCTCCCGCAGACGCTTGAGCCGCTCTTTCGGGCGTTCCTGCGCGTCCGCAGCGGAGAACGGCTTCAGGGCGCCGATGCGCACCTGGATCGTCCTTCCCCTCAGGCGCACGAACTCCCGCAGCAGCAGCAGCGTCCGGAAAGCCGGATGGATGAGGCCCATGAGCTGAAAGCGCCACGAATTGCGGCCCTCGAAGTAGAGCGGCACGCAAGCCGCGTGCGCGAGGTCGATCAGGGAAGCGAGGTGCGGACTCCACGGCGGATCGGTCACGCGGCATGCGGGCAGCGTGAGGTGCGAGCAGAGCTGCGATGGAAAGATGAGCAGCGCTCCGCCGCCCCGCAAGTGCTGGACCGCCTCGCGCAGTCCCCTGCGATTGGTGCTCATGCGCCCGGCGCCCGAGGCGATATCGACCCAGATCGTGTGCGCGGCGTGGAAGTCGAACCCCGCCAGCGCACCGTTGGCGAGCACCTTCGTATCGGGCCGGCGTGCCAGCGCGAGCGAAAGCGCGAGCAGCGCGTCGGCGAATCCATAGGGATGATTGGCGTAGAACACGAGCGAGCCGGCGCGCGAGAGATCCGCCGAAGCGCCGCTGCCCGCGACCTCCCACGAAATGCCCGCGGCAGCGAACACGTCGGCGATCTGCCCGCGAACATCGGCGTTGTCCGCCCTCACGTTCGCGCCGGCGCAAAGTCGCTCGAACTCGGCGATGCCGAGGCGGCGCTCGATGAATCGCAGCAGCGCATCCGGGGGCGCAGCGACGCCCAGCGCGGCCAGAATCCGTTTGGTATCGACGACGCGTCCCACGCGATTCTCCGACGGCGAACCGTCGCGAGTGTGCAGGACGCCATCTTACGAAAGCAAGCTCGAGCAACGCTTTCTTCGCGATCGAGCTGCGTGCGCGTTGAACCCCGACGCAACGGCGCCCTCTAAATAGCCCGAGAAGGGTGTGTCACTTGCCGTAAGGACGACCGACGTTCTGCGGAGGAGTGTTATGGCCACCCAGGCAAGCGCTCTGAAAAGCACGCCCGCGTTCGCAGCGCAGCGACTGTCCGTATCGATCGCGCAATCGCCGGAGGAAGTGAAGGAGGCGCAGCGGCTGCGCCACCGCGTCTTCGTCGAAGAGATGGGGGCGCAGAGCGCATCCGACGGCAGGCTCGAGCGCGACCGCTTCGATCCGTTCTGCAGGCATCTCATCGTGCGCGATCGTGCCACGCGCCAGGTCGTGGGCACGTATCGCATCCTCACGCCCGAGCGTGCCGCGGCGCTGGGCTCGTTCATGGCGGAGCGCGAATTCGATCTGGCAGCGTTCGCCGCGATCCGCGATCGTATCGCCGAGGTCGGCCGCGCCTGCATCGATGCGCGTTATCGCAGCGGCTCGACGATCATGCTGCTGTGGTCGGGGCTGGCGTCCTACGCCCTCTCGCGCGGCTGGGGCTTCCTCTTCGGCTGCGTCAGCGTCGGCTTCGGCGAAGGCGACGAGAATGCGGCCGCGATCTTCGAGAGCATCGCAGCCTGCCATCGCGCGCCCGAGCGCTACCGCGTTGCGCCCTGGGAGCCCCTGCGCCCCGCGCGCCGGCGCCGCGGCGAGCCCGCCCGCGTGCCCGCGCTCCTGAAGGGTTACCTGCGCGCCGGAGCCTGGGTCTGCGGCGAGCCCGCGTGGGATGCCGAGTTCAGGACCGCCGATCTGCCGGTCCTGCTCCCCCTCGACCGGGTCGAGGAGCGCTACGCCCGTCATTTCCTCCGCGAGAACGCGGTCGCCGCCGGCTGAGGCGAGTCGCTGCAGGGCCGGGCAGGGAGTTCCGGCGTTTTGTAATTGTTGCTTACAAAAAAGCCGAGGCGCGCCGGCAACTGCGCCTGTTAGCCATCGTCCAACGGCGGTGGCCCACGGGAGCGCGAGGGATGTCGTCGACCGTCCTTTCGGGTAGGGAGATTCGCGGCGGGGAGGCGCCCGCGCCCGTCCACGTGATCAATCCGCTCTGGGATCCCCAGGGTGGAAGCGACTGGCGCGCCGTCGAGATGTACGCCGCCCTGAGCCACGAGACGCCGACCCGGTTGTGGAGCCGGTTCGACCCGGCGCCCATCTTCCGCGAGCGCTATCCGGTCGAGACCATCCGCCCCTGGCGCGGGCGCTGGCCGGTCGGCGGGACCTTCATTTTCGTCGGCGCCTATTTTCGCGTCGGCCATTGGTTCAAAGCCGCGTTCCCGCAGCGCACGATCCTGGTCTACAACACCTATCAGCCCGACCGGCTCGCGAAAGCGCTCGCGCGGCTCGAGGCCTGGCATCGCACGCCGGTCGAGGTCGTGTACACCTCGCCGCTGCTGCGGCGGCTCTCGAGCCGCCCGGGTCCGGTGATCGAGAGCCCGATCGATCTGGACAGGTTTATTCCGTGCCGCGAACCTCGCCAGGCGCAGCCGTTCACCGTCGGAAGGCTCTCGCGGGACATCCCTACCAAGCATCATCACGACGACGCGCAGGTCTATCGCGCGCTGGCGGTCTCCGGCATCGCGGTGCGGGTAATGGGCGGCACCTGCGTGCGCGATCGAGTCGATACCTCGAGCCGCGCGAGCTTCGTGCCCGCGGGCTCGCAGCGTCCGGTCGACTTCCTCCACAGCCTCGACTGTTTCTATTACCGCACCAGCGATCATTGGCTCGAGGCCTTCGGACGAGTCGTGTTCGAAGCGATGGCCTGCGGCCTTCCCGTCGTGTGCGGGCGCCGCGGCGGCTACGCGGACTACATCGCGCACGGCGTCAACGGCTTTCTGTTCGACACGAGCGAGCAGGCCATCGCGCTCATCCGCCAGCTGCGGACCGACCCCGGATTGCGGGCGCGCATCGGTCGGGCCGCGCGCCAGACCGTCGAGGAGCTCTACGGCGGCAGCGCATGGCGGCGCAAGCTCGCGTTTTTCCTTGCGCGCGATCGGCGGCGCGAACCGAGCTTCGGGACGGCATTCGATCCAACGCCTTCCCGCATGCTGTAGTCGATCATCCCCGGCGTCTTCGCCGGTGCGGCATTCGCCGCCCGTGTCATCGCGGCATCCCTCGGGCGCGTTATTCGCTTAGCTCGCGGCGGCCCGGTTCGTGCTGCGGCAGAAGCGGCAGGCAGCACGCGATGACGCCGCCCTGCCGCGCGATGCACAATGCCGGTAAGGGATGCCACCCGGCGGGCAACGACTACAACTTGCGATATCCATAACGACCAAGGACCGATCATGAAGCGTCTCCCGTCCGCTCTGCGAAGCTCGGCCATCACCCTGTGTAGCGCGGTGGCGCTGCTCGCCAGCGCGACCGCATCCGCCGATCCGCCGGACCGCGCCGCGCGCCTCGCCCAGGTGGCCGGCGTCGTGAGCTTCTCTCCCGCGGGCGAAGACGATTGGGCGATCGCGGAGCCGAACCGTCCGGTGACGACCGGCGACCGCATCTGGTCCGACGCGGGCTCGCACGTCGAGCTGCAGATCGGAGACGCGGCGGCGCGCCTCGGGGCGAATACCAGCGTCGCGGTGCTGAATCTCGACGACAGGATCGGTCAGTTCCAGCTCGCGCAAGGGACGCTCAATCTGCGCGTGCGCCGGATCCAGGGCGACCAGTTCTACGAGGTCGACACACCGACACTCGCGTTCTCGGTTCACCGCGCCGGCGACTATCGCGTCGACGTCGATCCTTCCGGTAACACCACCGTGATCCAGGTGCGCGCGGGCCAGGGCGAAGCCTGGGGCGAGGGGACGGCGTACGTGATCGACGCCGGGCAGCAGTACAGCTTCATCGGTGAGGGCTTGCGCGACTATCGTTACGATCCGGCGCCGCCTCCCGACGATTTCGACCGTTGGTGCCTCGATCGCAATCGGCGCGAGGATGCCGCCGTTGCCGCGCGCTACGTCTCGCCCGACATGGTCGGCTACGCCGACCTCGACGAGTATGGCACCTGGCGCAGCGTGGAAGGCTACGGCACGGTCTGGGTGCCTACGCAGGTCGCGGTCGGCTGGGTACCGTATCACTACGGCCGCTGGGCCTGGGTCGAGCCGTGGGGCTGGACCTGGATCGACGACACGCCGTGGGGATTCGCTCCGTTCCACTACGGGCGCTGGGCGTATCTGTCGCAGCACTGGTGCTGGGTGCCTGGACCGATCGCGGTGCGCCCCGTGTATGCGCCGGCGCTGGTCGCGTTCATCGGTGGAGCGGGGTTCAGCCTGGCGATCGGCACCGGGCCCGTCGCGGGCGTGGCCTGGTTCCCTCTCGGCGTCGGCGAGGTCTATCGTCCCTCGTACGCGGTGAGCCGGAACTACTTCACCAGCATCAACGTGAGCAACACGGTGATCAACAACACCTACGTCACGAACATCTACAACAATCCCGGCGCGAGCGTCACCTATCGCAACCGCGAAGTCGCCGGAGCCGTGACCGCGGTTCCGTCGAGCGCGTTCGCGAGCGGCGAGCGCGTGGAGCGTCACGCGGTCGCGGTGCAGCGCGACGTGGTCGCGCGCGAGCAGGTCACCAACGTCGCGGCGGTGACGCCGTCACGGGCGTCGGTCATTGCGGCCGGCGCCGCGGTCGCGGGAGCGGCCGCCGTTGCCGCGGTTCGTCATCCGCCGGCGGCAGTGCTGAATCGCACGGTGGTCGCCCGCACCGCGCCGCCCGCGCCTCCGCCGTCGTTCGCGTCGCGAGCTTCGATGCTTTCTTCGCAACCGGGCCGGCCGCTCGATGCCGACAAGCTCAGGGGCATCGGCGGCGCGCGGAGCGCGGAATCGCCCAAGGTGAAGGTGGTCACGCCCAGCGTAACGCCTCGGGTGCCGGAGAAAAGCGCGGCGAAGGGCGGCCCGCCCGGTCGGCAGACCACGCAGGGACGCGCGGTTAACGAGCGCCCCGGCGCCGCGCCGTCCGGCGTTCCGCAGCCGCCGGCGGCGGCGCAGGAGCGATTCAAGGGCGGACCGCCGCAGGGTCAGGCCGGGCAGCAGGAACAGCCTGCTCGGCAGCCGCAGCAGCAGGTGGACCGGGCCCGGCAGCAGCAATCGCAGCAGCGAGCGCAACAGGAGCGCTTCCAGCAGGAACGCACCCAGCAGGAGCAGCGCGCGAGGCAGCAGGAGCAGCTCGAGCGCGCTCAGCAGCAGCAACGAACTCAGCAGCAGTCGCAGCAACGGGGGCAGCAGGAGCGCTTCCAGCAGCAGGGGAGAGCCCAGCAGCAACAGCAGCCGCCGCGAGCGCAGCAACAACCGCAGCAACAACAGGAGCGGGCACAGCAACAACAGCAGCAGCGCGCTCAGCAGCAGGGGCAGCGACGCGAAGAGCCCAAAGGCAAAAGCCAGAATCAGGACAAGGACAAGGACAAGGACAAGGATCGCGACGCCCGCCAATAGCACCCGGCGGGCGCATCGCGCCTCTCAGCGTTCGAACTTCACCGAGAGCACGATCGAAGTCTGGGTGCGCTGGATGCCGTCGAGACGGCCGATGGCATCGAGATGCCGGTCGATCTCCTCGGTGCTGCCCCCTTCGATGCGCACCTCGTAGTCGAACACGCCCGAAAGCGCGTAGAGGGCGCGCACCCACGGCTGCGCCTCCAGCGTCCGAACGATGCGCTCGCCCGCCTTGGGATCGACATTGACCAGAACCTGGGCGGCGATCCGCTGCCGCGCAAAGCCCTCGCTTACGCGTACGGTGTAGCCGGCGATGACGCCGTCGCGCTCCAGGCGGCGAATGCGCTCCTGAACCGTGGTGCGGGCGACGCCGAGCTTGCGCGCGAGGGAGGCCGCGGGCTCGCGGGCGTTGCGGCGAAGCAGTGCGAGCAGACGCTCCTGCTCGGTCCCGAGACGTCGATTCGTCGTTTTCGTTGGCATTTCGACGGATTTGCACCCTCAAAGCGACCAAACGAAGCCTATATTCCGACAGCCGCCCTGTCTACACTGGCGGCTTTCCCAACGAGCTTCGACCTGCTGCCATGACCTCGCTCATCCTCCTCGGCGCCGGCAAGATCGGCGAGACGATCGCGCACCTGCTCAAGCGCTCGGGCGACTATCACCTGACGGTTGCCGACCAGGATCCGGCCCGCCTCGAGGCGCTCGCCGCGCTCGGCGTGGCCACGCGGCGCGCGCGATTGAGCGATCCCGCCGAGCTGCCGCCCCTCGTCCGCGGCCAGCAGATGGTCGTGAGCGCGCTGCCGTTCTATCTCACGCCCGCGGTTGCCGAAGCCGCGGCCGCGGCAGGCGCCCACTATTTCGATCTTACCGAGGACGTCGAGAGCACGCGCCGCGTCAAGGCGCTGGCGGCCGAGGCGCGCAGCGTGCTCATGCCCCAGTGCGGCCTCGCGCCGGGGTTCATCTCGGTCCTCGCGCATTCGATGACGCGCAAGTTCGAGCGCCTGCGCGACGTTCACATGCGGGTCGGGGCGCTGCCGGTCTATCCGACCAACGCGCTCAAGTACAACCTCACCTGGAGCACCGACGGGCTCATCAACGAATACTGCAATCCCTGCGAGGCGATCATCGACGGCAGCCGGATGGAGACCCTCGCGCTGGAGGAGATGGAAGCCTTCTCTCTCGACGGCATCGCCTACGAGGCGTTCAACACCTCGGGCGGCCTCGGGACGCTCTGCGACACGCTAGAAGGCAAGGTCGAGAACCTGAACTACAAGACGGTGCGCTACCCCGGGCACCGCGACCTCGTGAAGATGCTCATCCGCGACCTGCGCCTCGGCCAGCGGCGGGAGCTGCTGAAGGACGTGCTCGAGGCGTCGGTGCCGATGACGCGGCAGGACGTGGTGCTGGTCTTTGTCACCGTGAGCGGGATGCAGGAGGGCCGGCTGACGCAGGAGTCCTTCGCGAAGAAGGTCTACAGCCAGGCGATCGACGACAGGCTCTATTCCGCGATCCAGATCACGACCGCCGCCGGCGTATGCGCGATGGTCGATCTGGTGCGCGAAGGCGTGCTTCCGGCCAGGGGCTTCGTTCGCCAGGAAGACGCCGAACTGGAGCGCTTCCTCGCGAACCGCTTCGGGCAGTATTATGCGTAGAGCACTCGTGCCATGTGCGGACGCTTCGATCAGCACGCGCCACCCGCGCGCTACGCCGACTACGTCGAGGCGTTGCTGCACGAGGAGCGCGAGGAGCCGTCGCCGCGGTACAACGTAGCGCCGCAGACCCGGGCGTGGGTAGCGCGCGCGGCGCGCGACGGGCGGCGAGAGCTCGTTCCGCTCCTCTGGGGCCTGGTCTCGTATTGGGACGACGATCCTGCGAAGGCCGTGAAGCCGATCAACGCGCGCTCCGAAAGCGCGGCTTCGCGCCCGATGTTCCGCAAGCTCATGGAGATCCATCGCTGCGTGGTCCCCGTGAACGGCTTCTACGAGTGGCGCAAGGCGCCGGCGGGCCGGATTCCATACTACATTCGCTCCGCGGACGGCGCGCCGATGCTGCTCGCGGGCCTGTGGGACCGCTGGAAGCGCGGCGACGCCGCGCCGGTCGAGTCGTTCACGATCCTGACCACCGCGGCCAATCCCTCGATCGCGGTCCTCCACGATCGTATGCCGGCGATTCTCGGTCGCGGGGACCTCGCGCGCTGGCTGGATCGGAGCGAGAAGGACGTCGCGGCGGCGCAGGCGCTGCTCCGTCCGCAGCCGATGGAGGCCCTGCGCGCCTATCCCGTGAGCCGGCGCGTGAATTCCGCCGCCAACGAGGGTGCCGAGCTGATCGAGCCCGTCGCGGGCGAGCCCGTGGCATGATGGACCCGCCATGATCCGCGACCCCGACACGCTGGCCGCCCTGATCGAGGGGATCGCGCAGTTCGTGCGCGAGCGGCTGATCCCCAGCGAGGCGCTGGTCGAGGACACCGACGCGATTCCCGAGCCGATCGTGGCCGAGATGAAGGCTCTCGGGCTCTTCGGCCTGTCGATCCCGCAGGAGTACGGGGGCATCGGGCTGACCATGGAGGAGGAGGTCAGCGTCGCTTTCGAGCTGGGAAAAACCTCGCCGGCATTCCGCTCGCTGTTCGGCACGAACAACGGCATCGGCTCGCAGGGCATCATCATCGACGGCACGCCGGAGCAGAAGGCGCGCTACCTGCCGCGGCTCGCCTCGGGCGAGCTGATCGGCTCGTTCGCGCTGACCGAGCCTGGATCGGGCTCCGACGCCGCTTCGCTGTCGACGACTGCGCTCCGCGACGGCGACGCCTACGTCCTGAACGGCAGCAAGCGGTTCATCACCAATGCGCCGGAGGCGGGCATCTTCACGGTGATGGCGCGGACGAATCCGGCCGAGCGGAGCGCCCGCGGCATCTCCGCGTTCATCGTCGAACGCGGCACGCCGGGACTCTCGGTCGGCAAGTCCGACCGCAAGATGGGCCAGCGCGGGGCACATACCGCCGACGTCACCTTCGGCGATTGCCGAATCCCCGCGGGTCAGCTCATCGGCGGCAGGGAGGGCGTGGGCTTCAAGACCGCGATGAAGGTTCTCGACAAGGGACGGCTGCACATCGGCGCGGTCTGCGTGGGCGCCGCCGAGCGCATGCTTGCCGACACGCTGCGCTACGCCCTCGAACGCAAGCAGTTCGGGCAGCCGATCGCGGAGTTTCAGCTCGTGCAGGCGATGCTTGCCGACAGCCGGAGCGAGATCTACGCGGCGCGCTCGATGGTCGTCGATGCCGCACGCCGGCGCGACGACGGACACGACGTCGGCACCGAGGCCGCCTGCGTGAAGCTCTTCGCCTCCGAGATGTGCGGGCGCGTGGCGGACCGCTGCGTGCAGGTCCACGGCGGCGCGGGCTACATGCGCGACTACGCGATCGAGCGCTTTTATCGCGACGTGCGGCTGTTCAGGCTCTACGAGGGAACGAGCCAGATCCAGCAGCTCGTGATCGCGCGCAACATGATCCGCGAGGCGCAGCGCTGAGCGATCTTCAACCGAGGCGACGTGCCGCGGCAGCGCAGCGGCGCTCGCGCGAACCGGAGTGAGGCCATGACCGACCATACCTACAAACACATCGAGCTCACCGGCTCGTCGAGCAAGGGCAGCGACGACGCCGTTCGCAACGCCATCGCGCAGGCCGCCAAGACGGTGCGCAACCTGCAGTGGTTCCAGGTCGTCGAGTCCCGGGGCCACATCATCGACGGCAAGGTCGCGCACTGGCAGGTGACCTTGAAGGTCGGCTTCACCCTCGAGGGCTGACTCGCGGGGCAAAAACGCCCCGCGCGAAGGCGGGGCGTCTGATGTTCAGGGCAGGGATCAGGTCCGACGGCCGATCAGGACTGCGGTCGGCATGCCGAATCGCGCCGAGGATCTGCCCTACCTGAGATCCAGTATCGGCGCATCCCTCGATGCCCGCAATCGGCGGCGCTCCTATTTTGGCGTAGGACCCCTGGGCAGCTAGCGTAGGAGCGGCGGGACGACGCTTCCGGCGTACGATGCCTAGCCGCCGGCAGCACCTCCGTGCAGGCAATCGGACCGCGCGGCGCCGTCGAGCGGAGCGCAGCGATTGAGCGAGTTGGTGTCGCGCGCCGAAGTGTCGCCCGGGTACGGGACGTAGACGTAATAGTCAGGCGACGCCACGTAGGCGTCGAAGCTCCCATAGGCGGGGCTGCGAGCCTGCGGGTACGGGTCGTAGTAGGTCATGTACGGCGGGTAGGTCTCCACGTACGCGGGCTGCGCCATGTAGCCCTCGCTCGGAAAGCCGTAGCGCGCATCCGCTGCGTCGCGGCATGCGTCCCGCAGCTCGAGAGGCTTCCGATCGCAGTAATACAGCGCGCGCTCGTAGGCTGTGGTCGCCGCGTAGTACGCGGTCCCGCTCTGAGCGTGGATCTGAACGTCGTTGCTGGCCTGGTCGGGGATAGCCTGCCGCGGAGAGTCGTTATCCGCGCCGATCGGCTGGCGACCGTTGTCTCCGGCCTGCGATCCCCAGGCAAACGCCGTGAGCGGCAGCGCGGCGATCGCGGCGACAAGGGTCAGATGACGAAGGGCGAAGCGATGGGACATGAGTGGCTCCTGCTGGAACGAGAGGGCTCGCGAGCGCGGTCGTCAGAGCCGGCGATGCAGATCCGCCTTGGCGGCACGCTTCTCGACGTGAAGCCTATGCTGCGCCCTGCGCGCAGGCTCGAGCTATCGGCCTCGAGCCGATTTTTGCGTAGGCAGCGCAGGCTTGTTGCTCGGCGGGCGTCCTACGCCGACACGGCGCGCGCCCGCGCTCCGGGCGTGATGGCCGGAACGCCAACTTCGGTATCCCTCGGCGCCCGATAGTGCGGTAAAGTGCCGTCAGGCCCGCGTCAGTCCCTCATGGGGCGCCTGACAGGCCCGCCGAAGGCACCAGGGGAGGCGAACGAGCAGTGGAATTTTCGCTCACGCCGGAGCAGACCGAGCGACAGCAGCGCATCACGGGGTGGGCCGAACGGTCCCTGAATCACGATCTCGCGGCGCGCGATCGCGCGCCGACGTTCAATCGCGACGGCTGGCGGGCATCCGCGACCCTCGGCCTGCCGGGGCTCGTGGCGCCGTCGCGCCACGGCGGCGCGGAGCTCGACCCGGTGTCGACGATGGCGGCGCTCGAAGGCCTCGGCCGAGGCTCGCGCGACAACGGCTTCAACTTCGCACTCAACGCCCACCTCTGGGGCTGCGTGCACCCGCTGGTCGCGTTCGGCAGCGAACAGCAGAAGCTCGCGTACCTGCCCCGCCTCGCCGGGGGCGAGTGGGTAGGCGCGCTCGCCGCGACCGAGCGCGAAGCCGGCTCCGACGTGTTCAGCCTGCGCACGCACGCAGCGAAGCGCGACAACGCCTACGTGCTCACCGGCGACAAGACGATGATCACCAACGCCCCCGTCGCCGATCTCTTCCTCGTTCTGGCGACGCTCGATCCAAAGCGCGGCGCCTTCGGCCTGAGCGCGTTTCTGGTCGAGCGGGGGACGCCGGGCCTTCGCGTGAGCGAGGGCATCGACAAGATGGGGCTGTCGACCGCGGCGATGGGCGCGCTCGTGCTCGATGGCTGCGTGGTGCCTGCGCGCAACCGTCTCGGCCAGGAAGGCGCGGGCCTCGCGATCTTCAACCACATCATGGACTGGGAGCGGGGGTTCATCATGGGCTTCGCCGCGGGCGCGATGGCGCGGCAGCTCGAGGCCTGCGTGGCGCACGCGCGGCAGCGGCGCCAGTTCGACCAACCGATCGGCCAGTTCCAGGCGGTCGCCGACCGCCTGGTCGAGATGCGTCTGCGGCTGGAGACCTCGCGCCTGCTGCTGTATCGCTTCGCGTGGCTCAAGCGCGAGCCGCGCGCGACGCTGGCCGAGGCCGCGATGACCAAGCTCGTGGTCAGCGAGGCCTGGGTCCGCTCATGCGAGGACGCGATGCGCATCCACGGCGGCTACGGCTATCTCACCGAGACGGGCGTCGAGCGCGACCTGCGCGACGCGCTCGGCAGCCTGTACTACTCGGGGACCGCCGAGATGCAGCGGCGCATCATCGCTCGCTGGCTGGAGCTGTGAGGAGCCGACGATGCTCCAGCACCTGCTGATCCAGAGCGCGGCGAGGCACCCGGACCGGACCGCGGCCGTCGACCGCGAGGCCTCACTCAGCTATCGCGAGCTCGAGAAAGCCTCGGCCCGCCTCGCCGAGGCGCTGCGCTCGCGCGGCGTGGGTCCCGGCGACCGCGTGGGCCTCTACCTCGACAAGTCGCTCCCCGGGTTGATCGCGCTGTGGGGCGTCCTGCGCGCGGGAGCCGCCTATGTGCCGCTCGACGTCGCCTCGCCGCCCAGGCGGGTCGCGCGAATCGTCGCCAACGGCGAGCTCTGCGCGATCCTGAGCACCGCAGCGCGATGGCCGACGCTCGCGCCCGCGCTCGCGAGCGCGCCGGCGCTGGTCGCCATAGCGCAGTCGGCGCTGCGGCCGCTCGAGACGGCGTTCGCCTTCGAGACGCACGGTCAGGGGCACGCACCTTCGGCGCGTACAACGCCCCCTGATGACGACCCCGAGCGCGCCGCCTACATCCTCTACACCTCGGGCTCGACCGGTCAGCCCAAGGGCGTCGTCCTGAGCCATCGCGCGGCCCGCTCGTTCGTCGACTGGGCCGCCGCGGCGACGCAGCTCGGGCCCGACGACGTCGTGTCGAGCCATGCTCCGTGGCACTTCGACCTGTCGGTGTTCGACCTGTTCGCGAGCTGCCGCGCGGGCGCCGCCGTCGCGCTCGTTCCAGCGGAGCTCAATGTCTTCCCCCGCAACCTCGCGGACTGGATCGCGCAGCAGCGCATCACCGTGTGGTATTCCGTGCCCTCGCTGCTTTCGCGGCTCGCGCTGTCCGGCAAGCTGGAGCGCCACGACTGGTCGCGGCTTCGCGAGATCATCTTCGCCGGCGAGGTGTTCCCCGTCGATCACCTGCGGCGCCTCCGCGAGCAGATCCCCGACGCGCGCTACTGGAACTGGTACGGCCCGACCGAGACGAACGTCTGCACCGCGTACGCGGTGGACGCGCTCGCGCCGGGGCAGACGGCGCCGCTCCCGATCGGCGCGGCCTGCGCGAACTGCAGACTCGTCGTGCTCGACGAAGCGGGGCGGGTCTGTTCGCGCGGCGACGCGGGCGAGCTCTGGGTCAGCGGACCGAGCGTGATGACCGGCTACCAGGCAATGCCAGAGGCCACCGCGCAGGCGCTCGTCGCTCGCGGGGAAGGGGGCGAGCGGATGCTGTGGTACGGGACGGGAGACATCGTGCGCGAGGACGATGCCGGCCTGCTGCATCTGCTGGGGCGCCGCGACGGCATGATCAAGAGCCGCGGCTACCGCATCGAGCTGGGCGAGATCGAAAGCGTGCTCCACCAGCATCCGGCGATTGCCGAAGCCGCGGCGGTCGCGCTGCCGGACGCGGAGATCGGCCACGTCATCCGGGCTGCCGTGGTCGCTCGCGCGGGCCAGTCACCCGACCGGAGCGCGCTCCGGGCGTTCTGCGTCGATCGGCTTCCCGCGTACATGATTCCGCTGTCGATCGAGGTGCTGGCGACGCTTCCTCGCGGGAGCACCGGCAAGGTCGACCGGCTCCGGCTGCGCGAGGAGCTCGCACCGACGACGCAGAGGCCTCCAGAGGCGCTCACCGCGGGCCCGGAGACGGCCTCGCGCAGCCCATAGACGTTTCGGGGCACCCCGAAACGCATCCACACCAGGGAGATCGATCATGCACCGTGACCCGACGCGCCGAGACGCAGCATGAAGTACACCGACGAGCAGATCTTCGACGCGCTCGCCTCGTATTTCTCCCGCGAGGGCATCGGTCGGGAAAACGCGACCGTCATTGGACCCGACACCGACATCATCGGCCAGGGGCTGGTCGACTCACTGGGCATCTTCAAACTTATCGCGTTCGTGGAGGAGACTTTCGCGGTGACGATCGAGCCCGATGACGTGCTGCTCGAGCATTTCCAGACGCCGCGTGCCTTGCGCAACCTGATCGTCGCGAAGCTGAGCGGCGAGGCTCGGGCCGCGGTCTAGGAAGGGAGAGAGGCGCGTGAGCGCGGTTCCCGAATCCTGCGACGTCGTAGTGATCGGCGGGGGCCCTGCGGGGAGCCTCGCCGCGACCTATCTCACCGCCAAGGGCTACTCGGTCGCCCTGCTCGAACGGCAGAAGCATCCCCGCTACCAGGTTGGAGAAAGCCTTCTGCCCGACGTCTGGAAGTATTGCGACGCCGCCGGCGTAAGCGACGCGATCGCCGCCGAGGGCTTCGTCAGGAAAGCCGGCGGCAGCGTCGACTGGAACGGCGAAATGCGCCGGCTCTCATTCGGCGATTTCGGTTACACGCGGCCCGCGCTGCACGTCGAGCGCGACCGCTTCGATCACATCCTGCTCGAGCGGGCGCGCGCCTCCGGGGCCTGGATAGGCGAGGAGATCGCAGCGCTCGAAGCGGACTTCTCGCGCGCGGAGGACGACGACCGCGAGATCGCGGTGAGCTATCGCCGGGTCGGCGACGAAGCGGTGGGCCGCATTCGCTGTCGCTACGTGCTCGACGCGACCGGCCAGACCGGCGTGCTCGGGCGGCAGCTCGGGCTGCGCGTGTTCGACGAGGGCTTTCGCTTCATGAGCGTGTGGGGCTATTACGACAATTCGAGCTACCTCGCCGCCGACGGCATGATCCACCCGGCGGAGTCGGTGAGAAAAGTCCCGCCGACGACCTATGTGAGCGCGCTGCCGCAGGGCGACGGCTGGGCCTGGCTCTGGCACATCATGCTCCGCCAGACGACGAGCATCGGCCTCGTCGTGCCGATCGCCTGGGCGCACGAGACGAAGGGGAGCGGCGAATCCTGGGAGGACTGGTTCCTGAGGCAGTGCGCGGCGATCCCGCTGCTTCAG
>Ga0335079_10005267_pt1 | contig 14815 bp, 12 predicted proteins | sample Lox_Sample_33_FD_206719 | JGI IMG/M metagenome (GOLD analysis project Ga0335079, IMG submission 206719) | Soil microbial communities from Loxahatchee National Wildlife Refuge, Florida, United States - Lox_Sample_3.3 | ecosystem: Environmental > Terrestrial > Soil > Wetlands | place: USA...
CAAGGCTGAAGAATTGGCGGCGCAGCACGGATACGTCGTCATCCCGCCATTCAACGACGAACAAATCATAGGCGGACAAGGCACCATCGGCCTGGAAATTGTCGAAGACCTGCCCGATGTCGAGCTCGTGCTGGTGCCCGTGGGCGGCGGAGGCTTGGTCAGCGGTGTGGCTACAGCGGTGAAGCTGCTTCGTCCCCAGGCCAAGGTCGTTGGCGTGGAACCCATGCTGGCGGCGGACGCGCAAGCCAGCCTGCGAGCCGGCAAGATTGTCGCCTGGTCCGGCGAGCAGGTCGGTCGCACGCTGGCTGACGGGCTGCGCACGCAGCACATCGGCGAAATCAACTTTGAGCACATCCGCCGCTATGTGGACGACATCGTCACCGTCAGCGAGGATGAAATCCGCGAAGCCATGCGCCGGCTGGCGCTGGGCGCCCGCTTGGTGGCAGAGCCGAGCGGCGCGGTCACATCGGCGGCATTCTTCTTCCACGCCAATGAGCTGCCACGCGCGGAGAAGACGGTGGCCATCATCAGCGGTGGCAGTGTCGAACCGCAACTGCTGGCTTCGGTGCTCGATGGCGGATGGCTGGAAGCCACGGTCAGCGCCGACTGAGTTCCGCCGCGACGGTGTAGAATCTGTGGTCTTCTAGCCGTGACAAAATCCCCGTTGATTCCCGAGGTTTGAAATATGCAGCGTTTATTCCTGGGCGCGCTCGTGTGCATGCTTTTCGCCGTTTCGTATGCCACCGCCCAAGTCGTTCCGCAGCGGCACAGCGTGCTGGCGCACAAGCCGGCCAAGCCGCCGGCGAAATTCTTTCCCTATCCGATCTATGAGAAAACTCTGGGCAGCGGGCTGCGCATCATGATCATTCCCACCCCTGAGTTCAAGGACATGGTGACATATGCCACCCCGGTCTTCGCCGGTTCGCGCAACGAAACCGAAAAGGGCAAAACCGGGCTGGCGCACCTGTTCGAGCACATCATGTTCCGCCACGAATACAACGGCGTCGCCGGTGGATATCAGGAAATGATGGATCGTCTGGGCTCCTACAACAACGCGTACACCAATTACGACATGACTTTCTACCACCCTTTCACCTTCGCACAGAACTTGATTGGGCCGGTGCAAACGCCGCAGGGAGCGACGCCCGGCGTGATCGAACTGGAAGCCTCGCGCTTCGCGGGGCTGAAGATGGACCAGAAGACGTTCCAGGTAGAAGCCGGAGCGGTGCTGGGAGAGTATCGGCGGATCTACTCATTTCCGTTGCAGAAAATGATCGAGCAGATGTCGCCGGTGGCCTTCCCCAACCATCCCTACGGCCACACGGTGATCGGTTATCTCGACGACGTGGAGAAGATGCCGCAGGCCTGGGACGCGGCTTGGCAGTTCTTCCATAACTATTACACGCCGAATGATGTGGCGTTGATTGTGGTGGGCGACGTGGATCCGCACAAACTTTTTCCCGCCATCGAGAAGGCGTATGCCGATTGGAAGCCGGTGCCCACGCCGAAGATTCCCGCCCTGGCCGAGCCCAAAGAGCACCGGCCGGTACACGTGGATTGGGAAGCGGAGGTCGCGCCACGTCTGGTGGTCGCCTATCACACGCCGGCGTTCAGTCCCGGCACGCCGGAGTCAGCGGTTGCGCTTGTGCTGGATGAGCTGCTGACATCGCGTTCCGCGCCGCTTTTCCAGAAGCTGCGCTATCAGAAGCAATCGGTCACCTCATTTACGACTTTCATGGCGCCGATCTCCACCGACCCGCACTGGATGCTGCTGGCCGCAGAGCTCAGCCTGGAGCGCTTCCAGAAGGAGGGCACGAAGTACGTCGACGAGGTGCGCTACGACATCGTCAACGGCACGGAGGCGCTCAAGAACTTCTCGCAGGATCCCAACGCCGCCAGGACGCTGGAGGTGATCAAGAGCAAGGTGAAGAACGATTTTCTGGCGCAGTGGGATACCACCGACCACATCGCCCAGAGCCTGGCCACCTATTACCGCTTCAATCGCGATCCGCACGTGCTGGATACATTGCTGCAGTCGGTTGATGAACTGCAGCCGACGGACATCGACGAATACGCCTCTAAATACTTCACGCGCGAAGGGCGGCTGGTGGGGACGCTTTGGCACGGCCCACCACCGCCGGAGACCGCACCCAAGAAGACGGAGGCGCGGTGATGGGGAAGACGGTACTCTGTACTCGGTACTCGGTACTCAGTTTCCTGCTCATGCTGGTTGGGGTGACATTGTCACCGGCCCAGCAGGCGGCGACCAAGCACAAGCCGCTAGCTCCGCCCGAACTTCCGGCGAACGTGGTGACGCTGGCATCCGCCTCACCGCTCTATGAAGTCGAGATCATGGTGCGCGCTGGCTCAGCGGAAGACCCACGCGGCAAGGAAGGCACCGCCGCCCTCGTGGGCAGGATGATGCTCGAGGGCGGCTTTGGTGATTTCAAGAATCCGGTCACCAAAGAGAAGCTGGCGGAGATAACCCGTCCATGGGGCGAGGCGGCGTATCCTCAAGTGCGGGTCGACAAGGAAACCACCGTCTTCAGCATGACCGTGCCGCGCGATGTGTTTCCGCAGTTCCTGGCGCGGGTGCTGAAGCCGATGTTCACGCAGCCGCTATTTCTGGAAGCTGAGCTGGAGCGCATCCGCAAGGAAGCTCTGGTTGGCATTCGGTCGAACTTGCGGTTTGAACAGCAGGAGCAACTTGGGCTGCTGGCGCTGGACGATTGGGTGTTTGCAGGCACCCCGCTGGGCCATCTAGCGCAGGGCACCATCCACGGGCTACAGGCAGTTACTCAGGACGACCTGCGGGCTTACTACAAAGCGTACTACCAGACTGTGAACATATTCGTGGCCGCGAGCATCAGCGACCCGGTGGCTCTCAGGACGCTGTTATCGTCACTTCCGCCGAGCTCAGGCGGTGGTGACGGGCTAGGCACAGGCCTGGGCGTAATCCCTCCGGTAGGCCATCACCTGCTGATCATCACCCAGCCCAACGCCATTGCGACCGGGCTGCATCTCGGCTTCCCGATTCCGGTACACCGGGGCGATGCGGATTACTGGCCGCTGTTCGTGGCCAGCACCTTCTTCGGCGCACACCGCGACAACTTCGGGCGGCTCTACAAGGACATCCGTGAAGACCGTGGATACAACTACGGCGACTATTCCTACATCGAATATTACGCGGCGCGACCGTATGCGCTGTTCCCGCCGCCCGGGACGCCGCGCGAGCAGCAATACTTCAGCATGTGGATCCGTCCGGTGGGGCACCAGTACGCGCACTTCATCCTGAAAGCCATGACCTGGGAACTCGACAACCTCATCAAGAACGGCATGACGCCGGAGCAGGTAGAGGCCGCCAAACAGAAGGCGCGTACTCTCTACCTTAATTATGCGGATAGCAAGGGACGACAGCTCGGCTATCGCCTTGATGACATGTTCTACGGCATGAAGGACAACGGCTATATGCCGGATATGCTCGCCAACATCGACAAGCTGACGGCGGAACAGGTGAACGCGGCGATCAAGAAATATCTTCAGGTCGCGAATTTGAAATACATCATCGTGACCAACGAGAGCCAGGCCCAGAAGCTGGCCGACGACATTGCCGGTGATACGAATGTGGTCTCGAAGACGCGCGAGGAATACCACATCTCCGAGCCGGTGCCACCGGAAAAGCAGAAGATGCTGGCCCAGGACGACCAGTGGAAGGCGTACAAGCTGAACATCCCGCGCGAGAACATAACCATCGTCAAGGCGGAGCAGATGTTCGAGACTGGCGCCATCCCGGGGATGAAGTGAGGCACCCACGGCAGAATTGTCATTTTGTTAAGCTTCTGGTCGTGCTGTGGGTGGCGATCGTTGTTGTCCCACGACCGCTCGCGGCACAGGCCGAGCGGGCGCTTATGGTTCGGGAGGGCTACATCTACCTGTCTCCTGATGAAACTTCCCCCCGCATGGCGAACCTGGCGCGCGGGCGCGAGGTGGCAATCCTGGAGAAAAGCCACGAATGGCTACACATCACCCAGGTGGACGGCAACGTCACCGGCTGGATTTTCGACAAGGGCGTAGTCCGCGCCTCGACTCCTGAGGGAGATAAGATCGTTTTCGGGGCGGCGGCGGATGCGGAAGCGGAAGCCAGCCGGCGCTACGGGCGCAAAGGCGCGGACAAGGATGCCCTACGCCTCTACTATCGCATGGCGGAATACTTCCCCAAGTCGCCGCTGGCCGGCGAGTCGTTGTACCGCGCGGCCGACATCCGCTGGCAGGTGGACGCGCTCGACGCAAACACGCGTCCCTCGGCCCGAGAGCACGATCCCAGCCTGCGGGCACAGATCGATGAGGACTGGATGCGGGAGGTGATCAAGAAATTTCCTGGTACCAAGTGGGCCGACCTGGCTGCGTATCACCTCATCGAGAACAAGGTGTGTGGCGATTGGGCGGGCGAAACCAAGTGTCCCGAGAAGGAATCGGAGATTTACGAGAAATACGCGCGCGAGCGCCCGCAGTCTCCCAAGACGGCCGAGGCCTTGTACCAGGCGGCGTGGCGGCAGGCGGCACTGGTCCAGATGTATAAAGATGATGGCAACGCCAGCCGCTCCGCCGGCGCGAAGAGCAAAGCCCTCGCGTTGGCGCGTCAGGTCACCAGCCTATATCCGCAGACGGATTGGGGAGCGCGAGCGCAAACTCTCCTCTATTTGATCGACCAGGACATTCCGACTTACGGGAATACCATCCAGTAACCGTCGCTCCACTGCATGTGGGTTAGAATCGCCCCATGTCACTGTGGCACGTTGTTATCCTTGCCATCGTTCAGGGGCTGGCAGAACTGCTTCCGGTATCAAGCTCAGCGCACGTAGTGGTAGCTGAAAAGCTGCTGGGCCTCGATCCCTCGTCTCCGCCCATGACCTTGCTCCTCGTCATGCTCCACACCGGCACAATGTTTGCCGTAATCGTCTACTTCTGGAGCCAGTGGCGAGAGACGTACTTCGAGAGCAAGGCCGCCTTCAAGAAGTTTGCCGGACTGGTTGTACTGGCGACGATATTGACTGGCGTCATCGGCGAAGCAATCATCAAGGTCATCGAGAAGACTGCTTTTCGAGGGCTTCCGCACGCGGAAATTGAGAGCCTTTTCAGCCATCTCGAACTCGTGGCTCCCGCCCTTGCGGCGGCGGGCATTCTGATTCTGATCGCCGGCATTCATGACAGACGGAACCCTGCGGGCAAAACGAACGATCTCGACGCGAAGCAGGCCTCGGTAATCGGCAGCGTACAGGGACTCTGCTTGCCGTTTCGCGGATTTTCGCGGTCCGGCGCAACCATCTCTGCGGGAATGCTCACTGGGGTGGCAAAGTTGCGTGCAGAAACCTTCAGTTTTGCGCTGGCGGTGGTTCTGACTCCGCCGGTGGTGGCCCGCGAAGCGCTGCGACTGGTGCGCGCCGAGCACATCACGGGAACCGCCGGCCTCGCTTCAGCGGCCTTTCCCAGCGTAATCGGCGCAGTGTTCGCTTTTCTTGCCGGGCTGCTTGCCTTGAAGTGGCTCAGCCGATGGCTGGAACACGGACACTGGCATTATTTCGGCGTCTACTGCCTTGCCGCCGCCGCCGCCGTCGCTTATCTGCATCACTTAGGCTACTGACCTAAGGAGACTGCTTCCCGTCCGCTGCATTGTGACGTTGATCACCGGCAGAAGGTTGAGCTCTAAGCTAGCATTAGGGTGGAGGTTGCACATGTTCGAGGGGATGTTCCAACCAATGCACCTGCTGGTTATAGCGGTGATCGCGATGCTCGTGTTTGGGCCGAAAAAGGTGGGTGAGCTCGGCAAGGGCCTGGGCGAGGGAATCCGATCCTTCAGGCAGGCGGTGCGAGACGACAAGCCAGCGTCCCAGAGCCGGCCGGCGGACGAAGTCACCAGGCAGGCTAAGTAACTCATCGCGGCGATCTCTTCCCGCATGCACGAGTGAATCGTGCCGGCATCTCGCGGCACGCCGGACCCGTACCCAGCAAGGGACATCGAAGCAAAATCCCTTTGGTGCGGCCGGGCGGACTTTGTCATAATTACTCTGCTCTGGCGCGATTCGCGCATTTTCCAGCCAGCACTTCCCGGCGTGCCTGAGGGCACGCGGCAGCCGGCATCTGGCCGTGCCGCTGCGGGTGTGCGCGAACGTGCGAAGACGCCACGATGAATCCATTCTTCCGGGCCTACACGCCCACCAGCAACCGGCGGCTGAACGAGCTCGTCGGCTTTCTGCTGTTCGTCGCCGCGATCCTCCTTCTTCTCGCCTTGCTGTCATATTCTCCGGGCGACGGCTCGCTGAACACCGCCGGACCGGCTCCGGCTTCGCGCCCGGCACATAACTGGGTCGGTATCCTCGGCGCCTATGGCAGCGACCTGTTGCTGCAAGCGGCGGGCATCGCCGCCTTCCTACTGCCGGTGATGCTGGCGTTCCTGGGCGGGCGCTGGTTCCGCTCGCGCACGGTGGGCTCACCGGGAGCTAAGATTGCAGGCGCGCTGATGCTGCTGGTGTTCGCTCCCGGAATGCTCGACTTGTTGCCGGGACATCTGCACTGGCGGAGTGCGATTCCCATCGAAGGCCTGCTGGGCAGGATCGTGGGCGACGCATTGATCCACTGGTTCAATCTGGCGGGCGCCTACATCGTGTGCGCGGCGGTGCTGGCGATCGGGCTTTATCTCTCAACCACATTCTCCTTCGCCACGCTCGAAACCTGGGGGCAGACGCGATTCACATTCGTCTTTGCGGGAATGGAGCGATTCAAGGATTGGCGTATGGCGCGTGCCAAGGCCCGCTCTCTGAAAGAACTGGAGAAGCGGCGCGCACAGCGAGTGGTGGTCAGCGCAGAGGAACATCCGGGTGCGCCGGCGATGCCGGCAAGGGCCGTACCCGCGGCGGTCACTCCGGCCAAGAGCGGAATCGAGCGCAGGGCCGAAGAAGGCACGCTGCCGGAGCCGTCAGCGCCCGAGCCGGTTGCGGGAGAGCCTGCCTTCGGCACGCGCGCTGACAGTTCCACGCGTCCCAAGACCACGATGCCGAAAATTCGCGGCACCTACAAGCTGCCATCGAGCGCGCTGCTACACCGGTCCGATGAGCAGCAGGGCATCGACGAAGATGAGCTCAAGCGCCTGGCCCAGGTGCTGGCGGAGAAGTGCGCCGAGTTCGACGTGCACGGGCAGGTGACGCAGATCAATCCCGGCCCGGTGGTCACCACCTACGAATTCAAGCCGGAGGCGGGGATCAAGTACAGCCGCATCACCAGCCTCGCTGACGACCTCTGCCTGGGGCTACGCGCCGAGAGCATTCTGATCGAGCGCATGGCGGGGAAGTCGACGGTCGGCATTCAGGTGCCGAACCGCGAGCGCGAAACCATCTGGCTGCGCGAGATCATCGAGTCACAGGAGTTCATCGGCTCAAAATCCAAGCTCACGCTCTCGATGGGCAAGGACATCAACGGGCGCACGGTGACCGCCGATCTGGCCAGCATGCCGCACCTGCTGATCGCCGGCTCGACCGGCTCGGGCAAGAGCGTGGCCATCAACGCCATGATCATGTCCGTACTCTACAAGGCAACACCGGACGAAGCCCGCCTGATCCTGGTCGACCCGAAGCGGCTGGAACTTGGCGTATACGAGGGCGTGCCCCATCTCTATACGCCGATCATCACTGAGCCCAAGCTGGCGGCCAACGCGCTGCGTAACGCCGTGCGCGAGATGGAGCGGCGGCTCAAGCTGTTGGCGGAAAAAGGCGTTCGCAACGTCGACCAGTACAACCGCTTATTCGATGATGACGAGCCCGGTCTGTTCGATGAGCAAAGCGACGAACCACGCCGCTTGCCTTACATCATCATCATCATCGACGAACTGGCTGACCTGATGATGCTCGACCAGGGCAACGTGGAAGAATCCATTACCCGGCTGGCGCAGATGGCGCGGGCCGTCGGCATCCACCTGATCCTGGCCACGCAGCGGCCGTCGGTGGACGTTATCACCGGCCTGATCAAGGCAAATTTTCCGGCGCGCATCTCCTTCCGCGTGGCTACCAAAGTCGATTCGCGGACCATCCTGGACGCGAACGGAGCGGAATCGCTGCTCGGCCGCGGCGACATGCTCTACCTGCCTTCGGGCTCGGCGCGCGTTCACCGTCTGCACGCGCCTTTCGTCGCCGAGAAAGAAATCGCCGCGGTGGTCGAGTTCTGGCGCGGACAAGCAACCGCCCAGTACGAGGAAAAATTCCTGCAGGCGCCCAAGGAAGAAAAGAACGATGCTGGCGAATCCGGCGAAGACGGCGCCGAAGGCGAACACGACGAGCTCTACGAGGATGCGGTACGGCTGGTGATCGAGTTCGGCAAGGCTTCCACTTCGCTCTTACAGCGGCGGCTGCGTATCGGCTATGGCCGCGCCGCGCACCTGATCGACCTGATGCAGAAAGACGGCATCGTGGGCAACCCCGACGGTCCCAAGCCGCGTGAGGTGCTGAAGAAGCCGGAATGGCTGAGCGAGGTGGAGGACAGCCTGCGGTAAGAAGGCCTGTCAGCGGTTGGCCAGGGTGGCGATTTCCCGCAGAGCGAGAAGCCGCTCATCGGCGGTGACCAGGGTCAAGCCCAGCACTTGAGCCGTGGCCGCAAGGAAGCGGTCCGCGGGATCCGAACGCGACCACGACAACAGATGGGCGGCCAATGCGATCTCATGAGTTAGCGGAGCTTCCCGCATATTTGCGGCCGCGCTCAAGAGCCATACAGCGGGATCTTGGTACAGCCGGATTCGTCCTTTGGCATGCAATATGAGGGCTTCCCAGGTACTCACGGGAGACAGCCACCGCTCGTTCTCAGCGGCCAGAAGCGCTTGCCTGACGCGCCGCGATAAACGATCCGGTTCACGCAAGCTCCACAGCCAGACGTGCGTGTCCAGTAAGAGCTTCAATCGCGCAGGGCCTCGATGTCATTGAGATCGATGACCGGCGATACGATATCGCCAACGATATCCATAGTTCCCGTCATCGACCCCAACCAATCACCCTTTTGCTTCGCGGGCGAAGGAGGAATTACCTCGGCCACTGGCTTGCCGAAGCGGGTGATGCGGAGGGGCTTCTTGGTTTTGCGAACCTGCTCCAATAGCGCCAGACACTTGGCCTTGAACTCTGAAATCGCGACTTCTTGCATACCCAACCCTCCTGCGCGATTGGACCATAGTCAATGACCATAGTCAATCGTGATGTCGGGGGAGTATCCCCGGGTAGAGACGCAGCAAGCTGCATCTCTGCCGCCAACCTGGAATCTCCCATTCCGGTCTGCTGAAATTTCCGCTCTTAGTCCCCGCAGCCCGCTCTTATACTGGGATGCTTTCATAACGCCCTACTTCGAGGTGTGGATATGAAGATCGGAATCCTGACCGGCGGCGGAGATTGTCCGGGGCTGAATGCCGTGATCCGGGCGGTGGTGCGCAAAGGGACTTTCCACTACGGCGATGAATTCGTGGGTTTCCTGGAGGGCTGGCGCGGTGTGCTGGAAGACATGACTATGAAGGTTGACCTGGCCAGCGTGGCCGGCATCCTGCCGCGCGGAGGCACGATCCTGCGCACTTCGCGCACCAATCCCGGCAAGCACGCCGACGGACTGAAGCGCTGCATCGAGAACCTCTCCAAGCATGGGGTGGAGGCCACGGTGGCCATCGGGGGCGACGATACCCAGCGCATCGCCACCAAGCTGCACGAGCAGGGGGTCAAGGTGGTAGGCGTTCCCAAGACCATCGACAACGACCTGAGCGGCACCGACTTTTGCTTCGGTTTCGATACCGCGGTGAACGTGGCCACCAGCGCCATCGACCGCGTACACACCACCGCCGAGGCCCACAACCGGGTGATGGTGGTCGAGGTCATGGGGCGCGATTCCGGATGGATCGCCGTTTACAGCGGCATTGCCGGTGGCGCTGATGTGATCCTCATTCCCGAGCGGCCGTTCGACATCGAGGAAGTGTCGGAAATCATACGGCGGCGGCACTCGCGCGGGCGCTACTTCAGCGTGGTGGTGGTGGCCGAGGGAGCCAAGCTGGCTACCGATGTCGATCCGCAACATGGCGCTCCGGTAGTCACGGAGATGGCGCGCGATGAGTTCGGACACGTGCGACTGGGCGGTATCGGCAACGTGCTGGCGCGCGAGATCGAGAAGCGCACCGGCTTCGAGACCCGCACGGTGGTCCTGGGCCACATCCAGCGCGGTGGCACGCCCAGCGCCTTCGATCGGGTGTTAGCCACTCGCTACGGCATCGGCGCTATCGATTTGGTCCACAAGGGTGATTTCGGGACCATGGTGGCGTTGCGAGGGATAGAGATCGTCTCAGTGCCGCTATCGGAAGCGATCCTGACCACGCGCATGGTGAGTGATGACTTGATCAATGTCGCCTCAGGGTTGCGCGACAAGCTGGACAAGTTTCAGTAGCCGCGTGAGTTGGAAGTGTGTCGCCAGTCCATGAAAATCTGGCTGTGGCATCCCTCGGGAAGCGGTGTACAATGCAGGCCACTTTTCCACCTTCCTGCAAAATTCTGAGGCGAAACGCTGCTTAGCGAGGAGATGTCATGTACCTGAGGATGAGGGATACAAACCTTGGCGAGAGATTGGCTGTCTTGCTGCTCGTGTTGATGATTCCGGCCTTTGCTGCGGCCCAGAACAAATCGAAGGGCTCCGCGCCAGCGCCCAAGGCGGCGGCGCCCGCGGCTCATCCGCAGAGTGCTCCCAGGCCAGCCGCTCCGAGCAGCGCGCAACGAGGCCCATCAACGGCGGGCCGCCCCAGTACCGGCGCCAACACGACTCGTGGCGCCGTCGGTGGAGCAAATACCCGCGGCACCACCAACACACGCGGAACCAGTACCGCCGGCGGAGAAAATACCCGCGGCACGACCAACACACGCGGAACCAGTACCGCCGGCGGAGCAAATACCCGCGGCACGACTAACACGCGCGGAACCGGCACCGCAGGCGGAGCTAATACCCGCGGCACGACCAACACACGCGGAACCAGCACCGCAGGCGGAGCTAATGCCAAAGGCGGAGGCGCCAACACACGCGGAACTAGCACAGCCGGTGGAGCGAAGACGTCCGCAGCCCGGGGAACCACCACCCGGCAAGTCACCACCCGCTCCGGAGCGAAAGTAACGGCGAGCTATCGCGGCGGCAACGTCCGTTCCATTCAGGCCCACAACATGAGGATTGACCACGGCGTGCGTGGCGGGCGCCATGTGGTCACCGAGCGCAACGGACGCCGGGTCGTAGGCATGGGACACGGCCGGGGGTACTCCGAGCGCGCCTACTATAACCATGGCGGTCGCTCGTACTACCAGCGGACCTATTACATGGGTGGACGCCGCTACGCCTACGCCTATCGCGGGTACTACTATCACGGCGCGCGTTATTACGGCTATGCGCCCGCCTACTACTACCATCCCGTCTATTACGGCTGGGCCTACAATCCCTGGCCGGCGCCGGTTTACTACAATTGGGGCTGGGGAGGCAATCCGTGGTATGGCTACTACGGCTACTACTACGCGCCGTATCCTGTGTATCCCGCCGCCGCATTCTGGCTGACCGATTACATGATTGCGGCCAACCTGCAGGCCGCCTATGACGCCGGCGTGGCGGCCGGGGCCGCCGGGGGGATGGCGTCCGTCAAGCCAGACACGGATCTTTTCGCTTTGCTGGCGTCTCCGGATCCGCTGATCGCCGCAAACCTGGAAGCTGCTTATGGCGGCATGTTCTACGCGAGTTCCGTGCAGAGCTCGTCGCAAACACAACTTAGCAAGGAGGTAAAGGACGGTCTCGCCGATGAAGTGAAAGCACAAATCGCCGCCGACAAGGCTACAGCGGAGAATCCCAAGCAAGCTTCCGCTTCCAGCCTCGCAACCCCGGCGGTAATCCTGCTCCCGCTCATGTTCGCGCCTGCTGCGGAGGCAGAGGAAACGCCGCCGGCGCTGGACCCCAAGTTCCGGTACTTCGTGGTGGCAAGCGACGTCGACCTGAGTCCTGATGGCGGCCAGGATTGCCAACTCACGCAGGGCGACGTACTCAAGCGCACCGGCGACCAGCTCGACAATAACAATAGTGTTGAAGTGGTCGTCAAGAGCAGCAAGAAGGACGACTGCGCTGTCGGCACCAAGGCGATGCTGGACGCCAACGAGTTGCAGGAAATGTACAATCATTTCCGCGAAACGCTGGATGCCGGCCTCAAATCGCTGGCGGAAAATTCCGGCAAGAACGGAGTGCCCCCTGCTCCCGATACCGGCACCACTGCGGGCGAAGTTCCGGCGCCTACTCCCGATGCGAACGTAGACAGCGATTTGCAACAGCAACAGAAAGACGCGGACCAGATGGAAGCGGAGGTCAAACAGAGTTCAGGCGGCCAGTGACCGCTTAGCTGGCAGATGCGGGAGCGTGATGGTGGCGCCACCTGCGCTCCCACATCTGCGGATTACTTCTGATGTTTGGAGGAGGGTTTCGCAATGGGGCAGAGAGTCCAGATCTCAATCCGGGTCGCAGCTTTGATTCTTGCCGGGATCATGCCAGGCTTGGTGGCCGCGCAGGGCGCTCCCGCAACCGTTTCGCTGGCGGACCAGCTCAGCGCCCAGTACACGATGGTCAAGATGGGCGCTGATTCCAGCGGGCCTGCTGTGGTTGAGGCGGGCACGATCCTGGTCATTCAGAAGGGCGGGATTCTCGGCGTGCCCTATAGTGACGTGAGCATTGTTCCCACTAAGTACCAGGACGGAAAAATCCAGACTCCCAATAGCTTGATGATGAAGGGAATCGGACACGCCTTCTCGCATTTCGGCAGCAGCAAGCAGCAGACGACCCACCTGTTCCAGGTGGGCGAGAAGGTCTATCCTTCCCGGATCGAGGTCAACCAGGCCGCCGACAAAGTCACGCTGGGTATCGTCGCCTGCGACTCCTGTAACAACACCAACCCTCCAACGTTCTTCAAGGCGGATCTGATTTTTCAGTTTGCCAAGGGATACCTGGCCACCGCCAGCCCGCCGCAGGTGATGGATATCGTTGCCCAGGTTTTCACCGTAGATGACAGCGGCGGCCAGCAGGACCAGGGCGGCGCTGCGCAGGGGGAGCAAGGTGGACAGGGCGGGCCGCCCGCGCCGCCGGCTAACCAACCGCCCCCGCAACCCCAGACCATTCAATTGGGACAGACCATCGACGAAGTAGTAGCTGCTATCGGCCAGCCGGACAAGATCGTGAATCTGGGCGCCAAACAGATTTATGTGTACAAGGACATTAAGGTCACGTTCATGAAGGGGAAGGTGTCCGACGTGCAGTGATCAAATGTCCGGCGACGGCTGCGCTCGGCGAGGAGATCACGCTGTAGGCGCAGTCTGCCGTCAAGCATGCTCATAGAAATCGGACATGTGGAGGCGATCTTCCGGTATCCCGTCAAGTCCATGGGCGGCGAACGACTCGAGGTCGCCACGCTGGGCTGGCACGGCCTCGATGGTGACAGACGCCTGGCATTCCGTCGGATTGATGACCGCAGCGGGTTCCCGTGGCTAACCGCAAGCAAGCTTCCCGACCTGATCCTGTTTGCTCCGCACCGGCGTGAAGACGGTGCTCAGGGAGACCTTCCTACGCACATTCGCACGCCGGGTGGCGAAGAGATGCCTGTCTTCGGGGAGGACCTGGCGGCTGAGGTCGGACGCCGGTACGGGGCTCCCGTACAGATGATGCAGTTGAATCATGGAATCTTCGATGAAGCGAGTATGTCCGTGATCGCCATGGATACGGTGCGCGAGATCTCGCGACTCGCAGGGGTGAGCCCGGACGTGCGACGATTTCGGCCGAATGTCGTGGTTCGTTCCCTGCGATCGGTTCCCTTCCATGAGGATGAGTGGGTTGGCGGTGTGCTCTTATTCGGCGAGGGAGACGACGCCCCTGCGATCAGCGTCACGATGCGCGACGTCCGCTGCTCGATGCTGAACATTGATCCCGACTCGGCAAGTCTCGCGCCAGAAATGATGAAGGCGGTGGTTCGTGTGCACCAGAACACCGCGGGGATCTACGGCGCGGTCACTCGCATCGGTCGACTGGCGGTCGGACAGACCATACTCCTCCGTGCGGCGACCGAGAAAAGGGAACGTGGGTGATCGAAGCACAATATCCCGAACTGACTGGATTGCGATTGTGAGAGGCTGAGGTTGAAGGCTATAACAAACGGGGCTGCAACTGCCGCGTACTCAGGTGGGCAGGCGCATCTTCTTCAGGAACGCGGCGTAGCGCGGGTCGCGCTCCAGGCTCTTTAATAACGGATCGCCTTTCATCTCGGCGAGACCGCTGTCGCGCTGGGCGTAGGCCCGCTCCAGCCACTCGAACGCCCGGTCGGCCTCGCCGCGGAAGGCGTACACCTCGGAAATCTGGAAGGCCGCATCCGCCTGGTATTTCGCGATCAGTTCCGCCAGGGCCGCGTCCGATTCTTTCTTCCGCCCCAGAGCGTGATATGCAAGCGCCTCTCCTTGCAGCCGGAGGGCAGGCTCGGGTTCCCGCTCCATTTCGGCTAGCGCTTCCTGCGGGTGCGCCTGTGCCAGATACACTTGGCCGAGGAGGGCGTGCGAATTCGGGAACTGCGGGTTGAGTTCGAGGGCCTTCTTGAAGGCCGCTGCTGCTTCCTCCGGCCGGCCGGCGTAGTAGGCAGCGAGCCCCAGAGTGTTGTGGGCCGGCACGCTGAGGGGATCCAGTTCTACCGCCCGGCGGTCCTGCGTCAAAGCCTCGTCAAGGCGGCCCAAGGTCTTAGCCAAGACGGCGGCGTTCCGGA
>Ga0335079_10005268_pt1 | contig 14813 bp, 7 predicted proteins | sample Lox_Sample_33_FD_206719 | JGI IMG/M metagenome (GOLD analysis project Ga0335079, IMG submission 206719) | Soil microbial communities from Loxahatchee National Wildlife Refuge, Florida, United States - Lox_Sample_3.3 | ecosystem: Environmental > Terrestrial > Soil > Wetlands | place: USA: Florida...
GTGTCGACTGCGCGACGGTTCGCACAGCCGCCACATTGCCCTGCACCGCCTTGCCGGCATTCTCCGCCATCCTGCCGTTCAAGACCAGTGAAAAGCGCGGATCGACGGTTACCTGTGCGGCAAACGCGACCGTATCGTTCGCTGCAATGGTACTATTGGCGAGCGTCGTGGTCCCCGTTCCGCTCACGGTCTGGCTGGCAGATGCTCCGCCGGACAGGCCGAAGTTGAGAATGTATGAACAGCTGTCAACCGTCGTGAGGTTGAGCGTGCCGTTGTTCGTAATTCCTCCACCGAGGAGTGTCATCGTCGCCGTATTGAGTGCCGCGGGGTTATCGAGTGTCGTAATCGAACCGCCGTTATCGATCGTGATGCCGCCGGTCAGGGCAGCCACGCTTGAATCTGTCCCGGAGTATCCGATATTATCCAGGGTTGTGCCGGTCGAATTTCCGATATGGAGACTGGAATTCGTCTTCACATGGATACTGAGCACATCCATCGTTGCACTGGATGTCGGGACAAGAACGAGCGTCTTGGCATTTGTTCCGTCGCCAACCTCGAGATTCGCAAGACGGAAGCCCGCACCGTTCTGCATCGTGTCCGTACCCGCACCGATGAATTTCACGGTCCCTTCATTCATATTGAATCCGGCATTGCCGTTCGAGGTGGAGTTGCTTGAAGTCGTCACGACACTTCCCTTCAGGGAAAGTACCGCCGACGCATTTCCGTTTGATGTCAGCTGCGGACGGCCTCCGCGATCGCCGCCGCCGCCGCCCGTGCCGCCGGTGACCGAAACATCACTGTACACCGTAAGACCTGATGCTCCGGACGGCAGGAATTGCAGAACCGGTCCGCTGCTCGCCGCGGTTCCCGATCCCGTCATGACGAGACTGCGGCATCGCGCGTTCGCGATGTCGATCGTAACTGTGACACCGAGTGTGGACATCGTGACATCGTTGGTCGAATCAGGCACGGTATGATTCGCCCACGTCGAAGGCGAACTCCAGTTGCCTGTCGCAACCGCTTCTGTCGGAGAGACGATCGTCACGGCGGGGCTCGAAGCGACCGCCGCAAAATTGCCCCCGACTCCTTCGGTTCCTGCCCAGAATTTTGTCGCACCGAGCGCCGCGGGAGCCGTGAGGTTGGAGATAATGATCGTACCCGTATTCGTATTCGTGACATCGACATTCGTCACGGTGATGACCCATGGGGTTCCGGATGAACCGTTCCCCGTCACGGAGACGCTCGCACCGGCAAATCCTGCACCCGACGTCGCATACGACGACCCGTCCCATGTCCAGGTAGAAGGTATCGTATCCTTCAGGCCGCCGAGATCATGGGTCCCGTCGCCGGTTACCGTCAGGGTTTCCTTCACCGCCACAGTTCCCTGGAACTGGAATGTGGGTGTAATTGCGACAGTTCCCGTTCCGTCACCGGCTGCAACGCCAAGGTCTGTCGCCATGCGCGGCTTCAGAAGGAGTGAACTGTTGCTGAAGACAAAGATACCGCCGAGCGTGACGCTTCCGGCAGGAATCGACTTCCCAACGCAGTTATTGTTGGTTCCGTTGCTCTGCACGAGCACATCGACCAGGTTGTTTGATCCGTCCTTGTAGAAGTAATCCTTGGGAGCGGCAAACGTTCCCGTCGAATCCGTGGTCATGTTGAGGAACGTAACGTATCTTCCCTCATACTGATTGGTCGCCGAGGCAGTTTGAGGAAGCGTGATCGTGATCGGGTTGACGGTTGTCGTGCCGACCGTATCAAAGAATTTCAGGTTCGGGGTCTCGAGCTCGTAGGCATTGGAGAAATTGGTGATCGTTCCCTGAATACGCGCATTGCGTCCGAGCGCAAGAACCGGAAGACCGCCGGTCTGGAAAAGCTGCAAACCGCCGGTTGAATCCTGGATATATCCCTGACCGTTGGTGTAGGTGTTCGTCTTCACGTTCATGTAGCCGGTCACCTGTATCCCATAGCCGGAGATGGCGTTAAGCGACAGCGCCTTCACCTGAGAAATCTTGGAGATCCCGACCATGTATCCCTGCAGTGTGGAAATCGTATTGGAGTATCCGGAATTGGATCCTCCGTCGCTGTTCGTCGCCGATACATAATACTCGATAAGATCGCCGTTCGAACCGTTCGTACCTGTGCTGACAACACCGATGTATGTCGATCCGCTCAAAACAGTCATGACCGTGGATGAATCCCAGTTCCCGCCGTTCTTCCGGATGTGAAGGAGTGCGCCGGTGATCGAGCTTGATCCTCCGTTCAGATCCGCAATGGTAGCGCTCACGGTATCTGTGGTTCCTGCAGACGGAATGAACGGACTGCGGGTCTCGGCAGAAATTGACGGCGGAAGATACGAGAGTGATGGAGGAGTTTCGAGCGGTGAAGATGAATTCAGCGGATACGGCCAGGTTATTACAATATCTGCGCTGTTATTATTTGAATCCCAGCCGTTCCCATTGAGACTGTCGGCTCCGCCGTTTTCCATCGCGGCGGCGGTTGACGTTGATTGTGCCTTCCGGGTTCCGGCGGTTGTATTACTTAGCACTCCAACCGCAGTTCCTTCGTGGTACATGGCTGTGCCATAGCCAATGTAATCGATCACGTTGGCGTTACCCGACGGATCGCCTGCGAGCTGTGTTGCATTGTTCACAAGCGCAAGAGTGGCATTCGTTGCACTGAAGTTCGGTCCACCGGAAAAATCTGCATCCGGTGTCGGAAGTGATGCCCCGGCGCCTGTGCCCGCAGCGCCCTGTATCAAAAAGAACCCATGAGCTGCGATGGTTCCGGAAATCGGTCCATCAACCGTGCCGTTCCAGCTCCCTGCTGAAGTCGCATATTGAATTGACCAACCGCTAAGGCTGACGGGCGATGAAGTCGGATTATACAGCACGACAAAGTCATTATGGTACTGGGCGCCGGTGTTTCCGCCGCCGCCGTAGATCTGTGCGATCACAACGTGATTCGCAATCTGTGCGAATGTATGTTGAGGCGCAGCCGCGATAAGCAGCACGAGAGCGAGCGCCATCAACAATTTCAAAAAAGTCGTTCGTGTGGTTTGCATGATGCGTTCCTTTTCGAAAATTGAAACGTAAGGGTGATTGAAAAGAAAGTAAAAGATTAAAAGAACGGCACTCTTTCCGCGTTGTCGTTCGTTCCTCCCTGGAAGACAACAATTCGCAGAGTGCAAAACTTTTAGACTTCAGGCATCAGGATGATCGCCCGAGATTAGTTATGAGAATATAGCATTTCCGGGAGGGAAAAACAAGTTAGGTAATCATTAAGCTTTTGACCGGGAACGAAATGGGAGCACGTTCATCACAAACTCCATCCGATTTCCATCGTAACCCCTTCCCGGCCGATGGAATCCCCCCTTCCGGATATGTGACAACGTCAGCGGTGGTACTATCGAACAATCACCATTTTCTGCACCGTGGTGCCTGCAGTGGTGGAAACCCTGTAGAAATAAATCCCCGTCGGGACCGGCATGCCGAGCTTGTCGCGGCAGTCCCACGAGAGCGAGTTCTCCGAATACCCCACCGGCGGACGGTCGAACTGATCATCATAATATCCCCGCTGCTGGTATCCGAGATCGAACTCTTTGATCTTTTCCCCCAAAAAATTGTAAATCGTGATCTTCACGTCCGATGGACCGGAAAGCTCGTAGGTGAGGTGCAGAATGCTCCCCAAGTGCTCGTAGAAGGGATTCGGGTACGACCCGGTCGCCGTAGTCCTCTGAGGCGCTCCCCTTGGAATTTGTATGATGACCACGGGTCCGCCGGCATCCGTCGTCTTGAGAATTGTCCCGTTATCGCCGACCACCCATCCGGTTGTGGCGTTCAGGAAACGGATCGCATGAAGATTGCGCTTTGTGGAGCTCTTCAGCTGCTTCCAGGTCTGACCGCGGTCTTCGGTCCTCAGCGTGATGCCGTTGTCGCCGCAAACCCATCCCTTGTCCTCGCTGACGAATGAGAGCGACTTGAAATTGGCACTGACGGGGACCTGTTTCCGCAGCCACGAAACGCCGTGGTCGGTCGAGATGAAGATAAACCCCTTGTCACCCACCATAATGCCGAAGTTCTGGTCGAAGAAGCGGATCTCGTTCAGCGTAAATGCCGGCTGGAGAAGGAGGTCTTCCTGGAATGTCCTTCCGCCATCGGTGCTCTTTCCGATCTTCTGTCCGATCCCCGTGGCGTTTCCGCCGACAGCCCAGATTGTATCCTGGTCATAATACGCGAGCGAATGGAAATTCAGCGTAGGGTCGGAGAAGTTCACGAAGAGCCACGACTGTCCGCCGTCGATGGTGTGATAGATGGTCCCCTGATCTCCGACGGCAACACCGTTATTGGGATCGGAGAATTTGACGCACCGCAAGGATTGAGCGGTGAGCGGCACCGACTGAGTCCAGGTATTCCCGCCGTCAAGCGTCCAGATCGCCGTACCGCTGTCGCCGACGGCAACACCGTGGAGAGGATCGGTGAAGAAGATGAAATTCAGGTTCTGCGTCACATTCGATTGCTGCGCTGTCCAGGTCGATCCGGAGTCGGACGAGAAGTAGACCCCTCCGCGGTCGCCGGCAGCCCAGAGCCGGTTTTGCGCGAGAACTGCGACGCTCCTGAGATTGGCACGAAAGCCCTTCGAGACCGAATCGACGGTCTGACTCGCCCCGGAAATCTTAAAAATACGACCCTCCGCCCCGACGACCCAGCCCGTCTGGCTGGTCGCGAACGCAACCGCATTCAAGCTTCTCGTCGAATCGAAGATGAGAGGATTCCACGTCGTACCGTTGTCGGTAGTGTGGATCATGGATCCGCTGTCACCGACCACCCAACCCTCGCCGAAATTCGGGTAGCTGATCCCGAAGAGAGTCTTCGTTGTGGGTATGGACTTTCGCTGCCACGATTGTGCGCTGTCGACCGACTGGTAAAGCGTTCCGTGCGTACCGACGAGGACGCCGAGCGTCGGCACGACAAAATGGATGTCATGGAAGTCAAAGAGCGATGGCGTGTGGAGCGTATCCCAGGAAAGGCCGCTGTTGGTCGACCGGAGGATTGTTCCGAACGATCCGCAGGCGTAGACGTATGACGTCGAGATGAAATCGACTCCAAAGAGTGTGTGGGAGGTGGGTGATGAAGCACCCAGCCAGGTCTGACCTCCGTCTGTTGTCCGCAGGAGTGTTCCCCCGCCGCCGACAGCCCAGCCGAGATTTGCGTTTGCGAACGCTACACGGTTGAGCGGCACGGTGTTGGCACTGGTATGCTGCGTGCCCCACGACCTGCCCCCGTCGGTCGTGACGAGAATCAGCCCCGAATCACCGACAGCGTACCCGCGGCTCTGATTAACGTAGAAGAGACTGTAGATATCATGCGCCCGATCGGAGATGCCGCTCTGCACTGTCCAGGTCACTCCCCCGTCGGTCGTGAGAACGACGGTCCCCGCGTCCCCGGCGGTCACGAAATGAAGCGCATCAAAAGCCACGACTGTGTTGAGATCGTTCCCCTGCGGATACGGATTCTGCCAAAACCACCCTTGCTGTGCAAACCCGCATGTGGCGGAGATCAGCAGTGCGAATCCGAGGAGAGCGTTTCGTCTACCGCCAGGCCTATGGTTCAATCATTACCCCGCGTTAATGAGTTCTCACATTCAGTGTAGAAGCAGCATGCCGGAATCTCCGGTCACGCCATCATTTCACGTACATCATCTTGACATTTGCACGGTACTGGCCGTCGGCAGACCGCAGCCGGCCGATATAGATTCCGGATGCCAGACCGCTACCGTTGAAGATCAGTGTATGAGGACCGGCTTCGAAGCTCCTCCGTTCAGCGAGAGCTTCAACCTCCTGTCCGAGCATATTATATATCCGGATATCGAGCACCATCTGCCGTGGCAGAGTGAACTGCAGGACGGTCAGCGGGTTGAAGGGATTCGGATAATTCCCCATGACGACCTGATCATGGTCAAGAGCGTTCTTTGCCATGATTGCCGGTCCCATAATCCCCGAGGCGAGCTTCAGGATCACGCCGTACCTTCCGACTGCCCAGACGGTACCGGCGCTGTCGATGGTCATCCCGTTCAGCGGCATCTGCGTGCCGGACGGATCAAGATACCACGTTCCTCCTCCGTTGGTCGTCCGCAGGATAAGCCCGGCCGCGCCGGCAGCCCATCCATTAACCGAGTCTGCGAATGTTACCGCCTTCAGAACCGACTTGACGCCCGAGGAATCGGCGTACCAGGCGAATCCGCCGTTCGTGGTACGTATGATGGCGCCACCCACGCCGACTGCCCAACCGTTCATCGGATCCGTAAAGGCGACGCTGTTCAGCGTCTTCACGGTCGCTGCCTGCGAGCTCTGGGCAAACCAGTGGTCACCGCCGTCGGTTGTGGCGAAGACAATACCCGCCGATCCGGCCGCCCACCCATGATTGATGTCGGTAAACGTGATCGAGTTAAGCTTGGCGGGAGTATAGTTCCGCCCGATCCAGTGGTTTCCGCCGTCAGTTGTTCGCAAAATCACTCCCTGTGCACCGCAGGCGAATCCGAGCTGGGAATTCACAAACGTGATCGACTGGAGAATTGCGCGCGTGTTCACCGGCTGGGGCATCCACGATGCCGCGCCGTCCGTCGTGTGCATGATCAGTCCTCTGCCGCAAGCCCACCCCGTCAATGGATCGACGAAACAGACACTGTACAGGTTTGTTGCAACGGGTGTCGGAAGAATGTTGAACGTCGTACCGCCGTTCGTGGTCTTGGCGATCACCCCGTTATCACCGACTGCATAGCCGATCGTTGCGTTCGGGAATGAAACCGCCTCGAAGTGACCAAAGACGCCGCTGTTGAGCTGCGTCCAGGTTGTACCGCCGTCGGCTGTTTTGAGAATAAGCCCGCTGATACCCACGACCCAGCCGAGCGACTTGCCCGAGAATTTCACACCGGTAAGCCAGAGTGTGGTGTTCGAGGTCTGCGGGAACCAGTCAAGTCCGGCGTCTGTCGATTTCAGGATCGTCCCTCCTGATCCCACCGCCCAGGCGTTCGTCGAATCGGCATGGAGTGATTCGAGGAACAATCCTCCGGATTGTGAATTGATAAGCCACAGATTTCCGCCGTTCGTCGTTCGGAGGATGACCCCGTTGTCGCCCGCCGCAAGTCCGAGTGTCGGCGTCACAAATTTCACCGTGTTCAGTCCGCTGGTAACACCGGAGTTCTGGGGATTCCAGGTCGAGCCGCCGTTCGTGGTTGCGTACACTTTCCCCGAGTCTCCGACGATCCAGCCGTTGCTCGAATCGACATGTGTCGATGTCACATAGAAATCCACGCTCCTGAGCTTGAGAATCGTGGGAGCGATCTGGCGTGTCCACGTTGTACCGCCGTCGGTTGTTCTCGAAATAAACCCGCTCGCGCCGACGATCCAGCCGGTGTTCCTGTTGACAAATTTCACCGCGTACAGCTGTGTGCCGGTGCCGGCAAGAAGCTTCGTCCATGTCGCTCCGCCGTCCGTCGACTTGACCACGCTGCCAAGACCGCCGATGCCGTAGATGTACGACGAATCGACGACATCGATATCCACCAGAGCCACCCGGACGCCGCCGATGGACTGCTCGACGCCCCACGACGTACCGCGGTTCGTGGTTTGAACGAACGTCCCCAGAAGCCCGGTTGCAACTGCACCGCTGTCCTTGAAGACATCGACCGAATACAGGAGATTTCCCTGCGGGTAGGGATTTGCGGGTGTCCAGGATGGACCGCCCGAGAAGACGGCATCGGTTGTCACCAGCGTATCGATCGCGGCAAAAGGATCGCTGTTGTAGTCGATCGAATCCGTTGCCGTCGTATCCGGAGGATCATCCAGCGGAATCTGTGCACGCACCGGCGCCGAAAGCACGGCGAGCCAGGCCAGGATCGCAACCGATCCGGCGAGCATCAACCTGAATTTCTGCAGAGTCATCATAATCACCTCACAAAGGATCTCCTGTCACTTCTTCTCTGTCAGGGAGCGAAGCGTAAAATTCTGATCCGTCACGATATCGCCTTCAGGTTTGGAGACGACCTCGATCTGCCGCTTGGTCACATCCGCAGTGAGCTTCAGATCTGCGAGCTGCACCGGATCAATGGAAATAACGTACCTGCCCGGGAGAATTCCGATAAACTCAAATTCACCCGTCGAAAATGTTGATGCGGTCCTGGAGAATGTCCGCGTCCCGGTCTGTTCGGCCTCGGTTTCCTTTAGGGCGGTGATCGTCACGTTCACTCCTTCCGCCGGAAGGGGAGTCTTCGCATCGATGGTCACCGTTCCGCGGACAATGCCTCCGTTCACGACGGGGATATCGACGTGACGGACATAATTCGGTTCCGCCAGGATCTTCACGGAGCTGAATTCCGGCACCCAGGTCGGGTTCTCCAACGTTTCCGGATCGAGGAAGATATCATAATCTTCATAGCTGTAGATTCTCGTGCGGTTCGCATACGACACCGGGTACGAAACCGGATATCCGCCGACGGTCAGATTCTTGTAGTAAATGCGGCCCTGGTCGAGCTGCTGTTCGCCTTTGTCCATCTTCCCGTTGCCGTTCTCATCAAGATACGGCCTCACGATGAATCCGCTGCTGCCGAGGACATTCCCGCGGCCGTCGGTAAATGACAGCGAAGGGGTCGTCAGGTCGAACAGGACCGTACCGTTGTCGACGGTCTGATACTGGTAGCGGTCGGTACCGGTGTTTGCGCCGCTCACCTGGACGTGCGCAAAGGGGAAATAATACGCCAGGCGGATTCCCGTCTGGTATGTATTCGTCGAGAAGAACCGGAAGTACGAGAAGGAAAATGTCAATCCGAAGCTGAGGCGCTTGACCGCCAGGATTTCCATGTTATCGAGCGACTGCGCGACATGATCGTACGTGGCATCGGTACGGACGTTCAGACCTGCAGGCATGAGAAACGAAAGAGATGCGACCGACTGGTGCACCGTTTTTACGACGTCGCCGGTGGCATTGTCCCTGTTGAACACGAGTTCTTCACTGAGTGACGGCGAGAAGGTTGAGATGACCGCGTTGACCGCCGCCTGGATATCGTCGGAGCGGTGATCGCCAAACTCCGTCCGGTCGAGAGAGAGATCGAAGACGAATGAAGGCGACCGCTGGAGGATCGGCAGCGAGGCACCGACGGTCCATTCGTTCATGATCCCCGCAGGATTGAGGATCGAAAGATTCGCATAGTGCGTCTCACTTGCCGTCAGGCGGGCGGTCGAAGCAAATTCCCAGTCGAGGTTTGCAACGCCGTACGCATCCGGGAAAATCGTGGTCTGCAAAATGAGATTTGAAAGGAGCCGTCCTGTTCCGGTAACTGCGGGAAAGAACTGCTGTCCGTTCTTCACCTGGTAATATGAACCGATGGCACCGATCGTCACCTCGGGCGTAAGGCCCCAGCCGATGGTATTCGTGGAGGTGAGCGGGGCATTTCTTTCCACGCGGTTTTTGCCGAGTGAAACGGAATACTGAAACTCGCCCGGCGGAAGCATGGTCTGCGGGACGTCCATTCTGTACCGCATGATGCGCTCCTGGCCCCAGGCATCGTAGGCATGCATTTCCATCAGACCGTTGCCGTAGAGCACGGGCACGTCGAACTGGTACGATCCGGTCTGATCGGTATGCTCGAGCGCTGCTTCACTGATGCTTCCGGCAAATGTGACGTCCATGTTCGGATCCACGTTCCCGCGGAAGACTTCGTGCGTGAACAACCGTCTCACGGCAGCCGGCCTGTTGGTCACCTCGATGCCGGTGATCTCCTGGGAGATCACGCCGAAATCGAGATGATCGCCGACCGTGATTTGCCGGATGAAGCTGTTGTTGAAGAACGGATAGCGGTAGTTTCCGAGGAACGTATAATCATTCTTGGTTGGCGTGATCGTGGCAAAGAGCCGGCCGGTAGCGTCACCGCCGAGGGTTTTCACGCCGAAATAGAGGTTATCGCGCGAGCTGGTAAACGCAGACTGCGAGAGTTCGGTATTCGTGGACCAGTTGATCAGTCCGCCGCCGATCAGCTTGTAATTTCTCCCGATGTCGATATCCGGTTCCGGAATTTTTTTGAATTGAGCGCGGGTCCTCAGCGAACGGAGGAGCCGGCTCACCGTAAAGACGGGAAGATCAGTCACATTTTTGACGACAACCTGCAGCCGGCGGGGATTGTACGCGAGGTTGATCCCGAAAAGATCCCGGAAGAGGTTGAGATTGAAAAAGAGGCGTGTCCCGCGCAGAATGTAATCCTGGTCGGTCAGAGCGAGATGCCGCTTGGCGAACGTGGCGGTATTCGTCTCAAAGTCGATAACATAGGAGCTGTCGGATTTCTTGAAAAACCCGACAATCCGGTTCTGGACGCTGTCATAGGAATTCTTGATGCCCAGAAAATCGAAGAGCTCGGAGGCGGGAAGATAGTGATTCTGTCCGATCGTGTAGAGCTCGACGTTGCTCAGCGTGAGATAGCCGCCGCGCACCTCGACAACCACCATCTCGGGCGAGGGCTGCTGCTGCTGAGCCGAAGACGCCGCCCAGACCGTAAGCAACAGAAACGCATATTTCCCGAAACCTCTCAGCATAGTGCCGCAGAGTCCTTCTTACGGAATCGTAAACGTTGTTGAAATCCTGACAGGATTTGCATGAACAAGCGATGTCCTGGGAATATCCGTTCTGCCTTCGGTGACAAACTCGAGGGTGACGGTGTAATCTCCGGGTGCAAGCGACTTCCGGTCAATCTGGTCGAGCAGCGTGATGTTCTTAAACACACCCGTGTTATGGGTGAACCGCTGAACGACCTTGCCCGACTTGTCGAGCACGCGAACCGTGCGGCTTCCCCAGTAGGCCGCGTTGCCTGTCTTGCTGCATTTCGTATACACATCGATTGACGAATCCGCCAGCACTGCGCGGATGGAATCGACCACAATCTCCGTCGAGAGCTTTCCGACGCGGTAGTGGAACGGGACGCTCTGTTCGTACAGGAGCACGATACCCGGTTTGATGGCGGTGGAAGGCGTCTGCGGCTTCTGCAAAATGTTGCGCGGTTTGCTCTCCACGAGGAGGCGGGACCAGTATTCGCCGTCGGCAAGGCCAGCGGGAGGCGTGACGACAAGCCGTACGATCTGGCTTTCGCCGGGTTTCAGGATGAATCGCCGGGGGTATCCCTGGAGCCACTGAGCGGACGACGGTTCGCCCACGGCAAGGGAGTCCATTTGGATGAAAATATTTCCGGAATCATCCGAAGTTTCATAGCCGTATTTGACTTCGAGCCAGACCTCACGCTCATCGTCGCCGTCGTTGGAGACGGTCACGGGAAGGGTGCGGTGCTTCGAGTCGAGGAAGAGATAGCTGGGGATAACGACGATACTTGCCCGGGCGGTGGAAACAAGGGCAGCGAGTGTGATGCAGAGTGCCAGACAGTACTTCATCATACGTGGGGTTCAGACTTCCGCTGAAAGTGATCGAAAAACGTATTTGGACCGAGAACGGTACGAGATAAAAGATACGAGATTGACGATTAAAAATCCATAGGAAAGCGCGGTAAAAATTTGCATTTTCAAGAGTTTAGCGCCTCCCTCCCGGACGATGTCCCGTCGTCCTGCCTGATCCACCTCCGACACTTCTGAGATAAGAAAAAAAAGGGTAGCGGGAACGCTCTACGCTATTCTTTCGCTACCCTTTTTCACTATACAACATCGTTCCGTCCGCCAAGACGGCGGATAGAGCGACCTTTCGTGTTAGTTGGATGCGTACGCCGCAGTGACCAACGCCGTTCCTGTGTACACGCCGGCTTCCGTATGTGCATCTACCGTGAAAATGCCGCCAAGATAGATGTCCGTTACGTTGCCTTCGGTCGGATCGAGAACGATTGTTTCAGCGTTCTTCGGATTGAAGTAGTGGACTTCACCCGACGCACTGGCGTTCACCCAGCAGGCGGACGTTCCGTTGTAGTCCATGTGCACGATACCGGAGGTGGAACCATCCGAATACAGGGCATAGGGCAGTGCAAACGAAATGACCACGTTGCCGCTTGATTCGCCGGAAACTTCAACCTGACCCGGCACGCTGTTGCTGACGATATTGCTGTACACGGGGTTCGGAACATCGGCGCCATCGAGGAACGCACCCGCGCCATCCGGAACCAATGCCGCTGTGACGCCAGGCGTCAAACCAACGACTGTTTCATCGGCGACGTTTGCCACGACCAACGGGTTACCGGACACGTCGACGCTGATGCCAATTTCTCCATTCGGGACATCCTGCGCCAGAGCGTTGAACCCGACCACGAGGATCGCCGCTAACACGAACATGAAGGTTTTCATGTTTTACTCCTTAATTGAATGGTTAGTTAATGGTGGATTAGAGAACGATATTGATTTAGAATTCTTAATGGTTTACTTTTTACACTTTTCCCCGCACTGCTCCTTCGTCGATAGTTCCGTCTGATGAACGGTTGATGGTGCGCCTCGGGGATGATTGATGATGCCGGTAATCCGCTTCATCATCATCCGGGCAGGCATGACCCCGTCTATCCTGAACAGATCGACGGGATCATACGCCCGTGGGAAAAACTTGCCTTACTTTACTAACATCATCTTCTTGACTTGCGTGAACGTCGAACCGACCTGGCCGTTTTCATTCACCGTCTGGGCAACCAAACGATAGAAGTAAACGCCGGAGGCAACATTCGCGCCGTTGAACTCCGCGTGCTGCAACCCTTCGGTCATCGCAACATGATCGTACAGCGTTGCTACTTCCTGACCGAGAATGTTGTACACTTTCAACGTGACGAATCCATCAGCCGGCAGATTGAACTGAATCGTGGTTGTCGGGTTGAACGGATTCGGATAGTTTTGTTCGAGTTTGAAGTTCTGTGGAATCGGCTTGTAGACCCAGTTCGGATCGACAAAGCGCTCAACAGCCGTTCCCGAATTGCTGAGAATCGAAACAGTCGCCAGCGTACGGGCCTTCTTCAGAACGGTCTTGCCGGCAAACGACACGGTGTCGAACTTTCCAGCGAATGCATTGTTGATGGAGAGAACAACATCATGCAGTTTCACAAAATCGAACGGCGCATTGTAGACGATCGAGCTGTCGCAGGAGAATGCCGAGTCGCCAAGTGCAGAAATCTGGCTGACCGTTTTGCCGTCGTATCTCGCCGCGGCCGTGTCGCCCGGGAGACTATGATAGATCAGATTGCCGAATCCGGCATCGATCTTGTTCGTAAATTGGCTCAACGCAATATTGAACTTTAATGCCAGGAGCTCGGCAAACAGCGGATTCTCCTGTTTTGCCGGAGAATAGGTGTTTTGCGGCTTCGTCACGCGCTTCGTGGCGTAATTCTCGAAGCAGACATCGCCTGCTGAACCGCCGAGGGAATGGACAAGTCCCTTGGAATAGAGTGACTTCAGCACATCAGCGGCCTTCTTATGCGTCACATACCGGATGATGGGTTTATAGGGGGGCTTCTTCGCCGGGATCGTTGACACCTGATACTGCACACCGACTGTCAGACCCGTGGCAGTCAGACCGGTCGCACCCTGGACATACAGCTCGTTCAGGACGTTGACCCAGTCCGGCATATACAGCCACACACGTGAATAAGTCGGTGTTGGGCCGGTGACCTTTGTATACTTCTCTTTCTTTGCTCCGCCGGAGTCAACGAGGAACCAGTAGTCCTTCAACACAATCGCCTTGCCCTTTGCACCCTGTACGGTGAATGTCAATGGCGTGTTCGCCGCGATTCCAGCTGCCGGCCATACGGGAGCGTACATGAGATCGTATTTCGTCGTCTTTCCATCGCTCGTCGGTGCATTGTAGCTGATCGGAGCAGGATTCAGACTCTCAAATGCGAGTATGCCTTCGCTGAATTCCAGATGCAGATGTCGGTGAATCGTATCGGCCGGGGAAGTCACGGTAAACGTCGCATCCGAATTGTACGGCTTCGCTGCAACCGCTTTCCCGACTTTTCCCTTGTTATCGGCGCTGAACGCCAGCGTATCAGACGTTGCCGTGAGATATCCGGTGGTATCGCCCGAGATAATATAGATTTGCTGCGGGTTGATATCGGCTGTCAGCGTAACGCTGGTCTGTGTGGTCATATCGGCAAGGAGATTGCCGCTGACGTCAAACACACCCCAGAAACCTGCACCCTTCGATGAGAGACCCGCGGGCCACCAAATCTTAAAGGGTCCGCCCTGGGCGGCAGTATCACACTGGAACGTCACTAACCAGCGGTCAGTCTGATTCGTATGCACTTCTCTGTGAATATTAATGGTTGCACCGACTCCGACGCTGTCTTTCTTGAACTGAGAAACTGTGCGAACGTCAAACGCACCGGTCGGTGGGAGTGGTGGAGCTTCAAATTCCGTTAACGTATCGCCGGGACCGAACACCAGCGGTGCGTCGATACCATACGAGGCGTTCGGGTGGTAGCCGAGATAAAGGACCGTCGTATCATGTGTCAGCATATCAGAGAGCGATACGGTGGTATAGCTCCCTGTCTGCGCCCAGGACACCTGTGTCACGAGCGCACAAAGACACACGCATACGGCGAGCGAAAACACTTTAGCGATCTTCATAGAATCCTCGATGTATGATGTGGATGTTGGATTAGTTCGTTTGGTTTCAAAATCAGAGAACAACTGAGAAACAACCGGTGCATTCCGCCGAAGGACTCGGCGGAATGCATCGTCAGGTAAATTACTTCATTAACATGATTTTCTGGGTTGCGGTGAAGTTGTCCGATTGCATCCGGACAAAGTACACTCCACTCGGGACTGTCATCCCGTTTGCATCCCGTCCATCCCACTG
>Ga0335079_10005269_pt1 | contig 14810 bp, 10 predicted proteins | sample Lox_Sample_33_FD_206719 | JGI IMG/M metagenome (GOLD analysis project Ga0335079, IMG submission 206719) | Soil microbial communities from Loxahatchee National Wildlife Refuge, Florida, United States - Lox_Sample_3.3 | ecosystem: Environmental > Terrestrial > Soil > Wetlands | place: USA...
GCCACTCGGCCTTCGCCTCACCAAACGTTTTCCCGTTCTCCAGCGTGATCAGCCGGGAAAGCTCGTCGATATGCTCCTCCAGCAAATTCTTCAGCCGGAACAAGTACTGAATTCGCTCCCCCGCGGGAGTCCGCCTCCACGCAGGAAACGCCGCCGCCGCGGCTTGCACCACGGTATCCACGTCCGCTTTCGGCGAAAGCGGCGTCCGCCCGATCAGGTCGGCCGTCGCCGGATTCACCACGTTCGCAAACTGCGTAGCGGACGACTTATGCCAGGCACCGCTGTAATAATTTTCGACTTCAATCACTTGCGAGGTTACCGGGGTGCTCATGGGACTTCTCCGTGCCTTCGCACGCACGGAGGCGAGCGTCAGGGCTTGAAATAGGAAGGATAACGGTCCGTTCGACCGCATTAAGACCAACTCAGTGTACCAAAGATCGCGGTTCCGAGAAGCAAGGAAAGCTCGCCACTAACCGCTTATAAGCTAAACGAGATACGTTCCCGAAGTTCAATCTGGAACCTTTCGTCGATGCAACCGGCCAGATTTCTTGCAGGACCCCGCGTTACCGCTCCAGCGTCGCCAGCGCTTCGTGCGCCGCTCCAATTAATGGTGCCGATTCATTCAGCACCACCGATACCGGTATATTCCCAAGCATTTCCGTGAAGTGCCATTTATCCTGAAAAAACTTGATGAACGTCCCGTCTTGGATTTTTGGCAGGATCTTCACCGCAATTCCACCCGCCACATAAACTCCGCCCAGCGCCAGAACTTTCAAGGCCAGATTCCCGGCTTCCGAACCGTAAATCTCCGTCCACAAATCCAGCGTCTCGACGCAAACGGGACATTCCTTCGCCAGTCCGCTCTTGGTTATGAACGGCGCCGGGTCCGCATCGGGATCGTCGAAAATCCCATGCTTCGTACTCGGCCCCAGAAATTCGTGAATCGTGCGGAAACCCCGTCCGGAAAGAATCAGCTCCCAACTCACCTGCGGATACCGCATGCGCATAAACTTCAGCAATTCAATTTGCTGCTCCGTGTGTGGCGCGTAGTCGGAATGCCCGCCTTCGCTTGGCACCACGCGGTAGCGGGTCCCGTCCCAGAACAAAATCGACTCGCCGAGTCCGGTCCCGGCCGCCAGCAAAGCACGTGAAGCTCCCGCAACTGCTTTGCCCTTGTTCAACACCACCAGATCTTCCGGCGCCAGGTGCTCCAGGCTGTGTCCCCATGCGCCCAGATCGTTCATTAACGCAATCGTCTTCACACCCAATTCGCGCGAAAGCATGTCGGCGTCAATCACCCAGGGTAGATTCGTGGCGTGAATCCGGTTGTTGATCACCGGCCCCGCCACGCCAAATCCCGCCGCGTGCACCTTCCCGCCGTTCAAGTGCGGCCCGGCCTGCCGGGTAAACTCCTTGATGATCAAATCAAACTTGGCGAAATCTTTGCTGGCAAAGCGCTGGCGGAAGACCACCTCCAGCTTTCCGTTTTTCTCTGCAAAGAGCGCGATATTGCATTTCGTGCCACCGACGTCGCCCGCAATGATCACCGGTCCTCCCGCAAATACGGCCATTAAACCGTTTTAAGGGTTATACCACTGTCTTCCGTCGCGTTCCAGCATTTGGTCGGACTCCTTCGGCCCCCACGTGCCAGCCGCGTAAAGGGGCACCGTCGCGGTCTTTGCCGCGCTCCAAACGTCCAGAATCGGCTCTACCAGGGACCACGCCGCCTCCACCGAATCGCCCCGGTCAAACAACGTGGCGTCCCCACGCAGGCAATCGTTCAGCAGCGTCGCGTACGCGCTCCGTGACGTTCCCCCAAACCCTTCGCGGTAGCTGAAATTCATGGTCACGTTGCCGATATTCATCTCCGTGCCCGGCTTCTTTGCGCTGAACGACACCGAAATCCCTTCGTCGGGCTGAATATTCAGGATCAGCCGGTTCGGCTCGATCTGCCGCTCCCGAAAAACGATGTGCGGCGCGCACCGGAACTGGATCATGATCTCCGTGCTGCGTTTCGCCAGCCGCTTCCCCGTCCGCAAATAAAACGGCACGCCCGCCCAACGCCAGTTGTCAATCAGCACCCTCATGGCCACAAACGTCTCTGTCCGTGAGTTCGGATTCACTCCCGGCTCTTCCCGGTACCCGGCCATGCGCGTTCCGTTCAGCGATCCCGGCGCGTACTGCCCGCGCACCACCGATTGCGCCACCATTTCCAGGTTATAAGGCCGGATGGACTGCAAAATCTTCAGCTTTTCGTTCCGCACCGCCGTCGCGTCAAAGGAAGCAGGAGGTTCCACGGACGTCAGCGAAGTCAGTTGCAGCACGTGACTCTGAATCATGTCCCGCAACGCGCCCGCCGTTTCGTAAAATCCGCCGCGCCGCTCCACTCCCAGCGTCTCACTCGCCGTAATCTGCACCTGATCCACGTAGTTGCGATTCCACAACGGCTCAAAAATCCCGTTCCCAAATCGCAGCACCAGCAGGTTTTGCACCGTATCCTTCCCCAGGTAGTGGTCGATCCGGTAAACCTGTTTTTCCTCAAACACGTTCAGCACAATCTGGTTCAATTCTTTCGCCGACGCCAGATCTCGCCCAAACGGCTTCTCAATAATGATGCGCACCCACGAATTAGGATTGGCCGGCCGCGCCAGCCCAGCGCGCCCCAATTGTTCCACGATGTCCGGATAAACCTCCGGCGGCGTGGAAAGATAAAACAGCCGGTTCCCGCCCAGTTTCTTCTCCGCGTCCAGCTCCGCCAGCCGCTTGGCTAGCTGCGCAAACGAATTCTGGTCTCCGTACTCCCCGGACGTGTAATAAAGGTTGGAGGCAAACTCATCCCACTTCGCCGGATCGATCGGGCCCACCTCGGAAATCGTCTTCGCCGCTTCTCCCACCGCGGAACGAAATTTCTCGTCGTTCATTTGCGTGCGCGCAAAACCCACAATCGCGTACCGCTCTCCCAGCGAGTTGTGCTGTGCCAGGTCATACATCGCCGGGATCACCTTCCGCTTCGCAAGGTCGCCGGAGGCGCCAAACAAAATCACCGTGCAAGGATCGGCCGTCGTCCCATACATGGAACCCGACCTCTTTTCTTCGTCTGCCATGCTTCCTCCGGGTATGTACCGCTCTGGCACGCCCTGCGCGCGCGGTTTTTAACTACACTGCGATCCCAAGACCTTTCAGTTCCCCGCGCGTTTCCGCCGCATTCTTGTGGTGGATCACGTGCATTCCCAGGCGCCTCGGATTTTCCAGGTTAAGCGCGCGGTCATCGATGAACACACATTCTTCGGCCGGCCGTTGCGATACTTCCAGTGCCGTTCGAAAAATGTGCTCCTCCGGCTTTCGGGCATTCAGATAACACGAACTGAAAAACACCTGAAACTCTCTCCGCAAGCCGAACGCCTCGATGCGGTAGTTATTCAATTCCCGCGGCTCATTGTTAATAGATGCCACGAAGTACGTTCCGGTCTCAGCAACATCGCGCAGTAGTTGCCGCGTGTCCGGATACTCCTTCGATTGCGCAAACATGAACGCCGTGAACTCTTCCCGTGTGAACGGCCGCGGCCTGTAAAACAAGGTCCGGTCCAAATATTGATCCAAAGTGATCTGCCCGGCATCAAAGGCCGGAAACGACAAGTCGTGCCGCTCGCGGTATTCTTCCCAGTCGAGCTGAAACGTCTTTGCCGCGTCCATCCGCGAGTTGTGGTCCCACCCGTTTGTAAGCACCACTCCGCCGATATCCCAAAATACGGTCGTCACGGTAGCCACGATGCGCCTCCGGAAAGCCCTTGAGAAATATCAGAAGAAGGACCCGGAAGAAAGTTAAAAAAGTCGCATCAGGATCCCGCACGCTTCAAGGCCCGCGTCACCACGTCCTGAAGCTCGGATTGGCCTTCCGGGGACTGCGTTCGCAAATGCAGCCGCAGCGCCAGCCCGTTCAAGCTACTGAGGGCCCCAAACTGCCCCAGCGCCAGCGCCAGGTACAACTCGCCGAATTTGTAGTTCGCTCCCGGTACCTTTATATCCGTGGAGGTCTCGCCGGTAATGACCAGGTGTAGGCCTTGGGGCGCTCCTTCCCGCAGAAAATGCGCGTAGGTGTCCACCGAGCGGGGGCCCCAACCAAGAAGAACCGGCAACCCCAGCTTCTCCGCGATCTGCTTTCGCAAGGAGCCAAACACCTTTTGCAGTTCTTCGGTTTGCTCCAGGAACACAAACAGGCTCACGTAACTTCCCGATTCCCGGTTTTGGAAAAGTGATCGCAGACTCTCCACCAGATTCAGTTGCGAAACCTCGTGCCGGGCCTTCCCCTCCGCGAAGAGTTGCAACGCGCCTTCCTGGATTCGCGGGCGCCGCTGCAACGTGTCGTTCTGCGCCGAAAATCGGTTGAGGGCCTCCGTCGCCAGATTCAACGGCAGCCGGGGATCCTGCGCCCGGAACGGATAAATCCCCATTCTCGCCGCCGCCAGCGCCGTGGCGATCTGCCACGCATACGTCTGCCGCAGCAAATCCAGCGGATTCAACACCGTCATCTCCAGGAACGGCAGGCCGTTAGCCAGCAGAATCGAGAGCCACTCCTTCATCTGCGGATCCTTCTCTCCGCTCCTTCGAAAAACCACAAAGCTCGACTCTTTCCCCGCACCCTGGTTTGTACAGGGCGGCGCGTTCGTCAACGGAAAAAGACCTCCTTGTTCCCGCCCCAGGCTTCCCCCGACCAGGGGGCACAGCGCCGTCGCAAACGCTTCCAGGTCCGGGCTCGCCAGGAAGCTCACGAACCGCCGGCCGCTCTTCGCCGTTGCCGAAAGAAACGCGGCCAATTCGCAGACGGGATTCCCCGCGATCGCTTGCGTGCCTGAGTACTCTTTTTTCATCTCCCGGCAGGTGGCTCGCAACACTGCCGGCTCAACCCGCGCCACAGCCTGCAGGAACAACGCCAGGAACAGCACCGAACAATACGGCGCAAGTATTCCCGTCGGCATTTCGAGGAGATAACGAAACTTGTATTCGATCGCCATCCGCGCCAGGTACGAGTTGGGATCGGTCGCCGCCGCAAAATGCCGCCCCTCCACTTCCTCCTGCGCTCCCGACAGCTTGCTTTGGAAGTACAAAAACAGCGCGTGATCCTCGATGCTGTAGCCGCTCTTGTTCACCAAAATTAACAAGGCCTTCCGAAGTTCCAACCGCGCTTCCGCCTTCCGGATCAGTTCCGGGTGACAATTGTCCAGCGCCAGGAAGTTCAGGTTTTTTCCGCCCGGATGGAGATCCAGGATCGCGTTGCAAAAATGATGGACCGTCCCAAACGAAATGAGCATTCGGTCCGTCATCCCGTCTTGCGCCGCTTCCGCATTGGCGCGGCTCCCTCCGGCTGTGAGTTGCGGCAGCCTCTCGGGAATATGCAGGAACTCCAGGTTTTCCCTGGCGTGATGTGGCCCGAATTCTTCACACGGCCAGAGCGTAACGTCGTTCGCCCACAAGCGGCTCAACAACCGCTCCCTCTCGATGGACACTAGCTCTGCCTCATACCATCGCTGGACGTCTTCGCCGAGGGCCGTTTTGTCAATCGTAACCATGCGCGCCCCGCAGCAAATTCAGTCTTGGCGAATCTTCCGGGCAGCGGGATAAATCAGAAGGTAGGGGATGACAAAGGTCAAAATTAGGAGCCGCGGGAGTTCGAAAAAACGAGGCTCCTACTCGCTGGCGTCACAGCTTAGCTGCGATTTCCTGAACTTGCAACAACCTCGAGGGTAACGCACAATGTTTGTTTTGGAGGAACCACCATGGCCAACGAATCTTGCGACCCTACGCCCGCTGCCAGCGAGCCGGTCAAGCCGGGAACGCGCATGGTTCATTGCGTAAAGTTTGGAAAAGAATTGCCGGGCCTCGACCGCGTGCCCTGGAAAGGCGAACTTGGCAAGCGCGTCTACGAAAACGTCTCCAAAGACGCCTGGAAGCTATGGCTGGAATACTCCAAGATGGTCATGAACGAATACCGCCTCAATCCCATCGACCCCAACTCCTTGAAAATCATGGAAGAACAAATGGAACAGTTCTTCTTTGGCGAGGGTGCCAAGCTTCCCGAAGGCTACGTGCCCCCCAAAGCCAAGGGTTAACCCTCCTGTGGCACAGGCACTCCTGCCTGTGCAGTCGACCAGAGAGCAACCAGTCGGGTCAGCTCTCCAGAGATTGCAGGCGAAACCGAATATTCCGTCTAATTCAAACCCTCTTCGTCACCGGATGTTCCACCGGCAACCTCGGTGAGAACGCGAATTTCAATTTTCCATGTCCCTCGCGCAACGCCGCTTCAACCTCCCCCGGCGTCTCTCCCCGCGCAAACAAAAATCCCAAGTAGCTCGACCCCTCCGGCCACGCGGCAATGTAATCGTGCAATCGCGCGGTGATTTCCAGGTCCGTCACACCGGCCACGCTTCGAGCGTCCTCCACTCCATCCACTCGTTCCAAAACCCCGCTCGCCGGCACCGGTATCATCAACACCCCGGAAGCCCGCTCCTCGCGCGACGCATCGCTTCCCGGCAACCCCAACGCGTGGCGTAGCAGCAGCTCTTCCAAACCGATCGTCTCGTTCTGCCCCTTCATTCGGAATCGCAGCGCCCGCGCGCATAGCCCGCCAATCGGCCGCGCCGCCACCTCGATCGGCCATACGCCTTCTTCGTTTATCCGAAATTCTCCATGCACCGGCCCGTGAATCAGCCCTAGCGCCCGCACCGCTTCGGCAAGACATTTCTTCACCGCGTTCTGCTCCGCCTCACTCATCCGCGAGGGCGTCACATAAATCGTCTCCTCAAAAAATGGCCCTTCCAGCGGGTCCGGCTTGTCGAAAATGGCCAGCACCCGCAATTCGCCCTCGCTCAGCAGCCCTTCCACGGCTACTTCTCTGCCCGGCAAATAACCTTCTACAATCATCCGATCCAGATTCGGCTCGCGCGTCGCCTGAATTTCCGCCGACTCCAACAAATGCTTCAGCCGCGCCGCCCCTGCCAGAAATTCCTTCCGCGTATTCGCCCGCACCACTCCCTGGCTCGCCGACAGCGAAAGAGGTTTCAAAACACACGGATAGGAGATCCCCATAAGCGAAGGTTCGGGAATCGGCTGCAGCGTCACCACCCGAAACCACGGTACCGGCAATCCTGCTTCTCGAAACGCTTCCCGCATTCGGAGCTTGCTTCGGCACGCCTCGACGCTCGCCGGATGATTGTGCAAGACGCCCAATCCGCGCGCGGCATACGCCGCCGCCAGCGTCGGCCGGTCGCCCAGCGCCAGCACTCCATCCACGCGGTGCCCGCTTTGCGCTTGCATCACCGCGAAAGCGGCCTCTTCCGGCGCCTCAAAATGCACTGGCAGCGCACGATCGTGCCAGGGATCGTCGAGCCGCTGGCAGCGATCCGTCACAAACGCCAGTTCCACGCCAAGTTCCTTCGCGGCTTCGTCGAAGGCCCGTGTCTGGTACCCAAGCTTTGTCGCAAAAATCAGCACTCGAGGCCGGGTCTCTTGCAAGCTCATTCCGCAACTCTCACAGAAAAGTTTCCGTCTGCTTCACCGCTTCCTTTACCCTTCGAATCGGAACCAACTGGTCCCGCGTCGGCTCCGCTCAACAGTACCAAGGCTCGTTCAGATACGGCACCCCAGGCCGCGCGCCCCCCTCGGCGAAGATTCCTTCGCTAACCCGTCGTTCCGCCGCGCGATTGGCCGCCACCCAAATCTTCTCAAAAATCGCCGTCCTTCCTCCCCCGGCCTTCTCCCCCACGGCAACAATTTCCTCGAGGTCCGCGCACAACGAGTCCACACGCGGATCCGCATGCTGCCACGGATAGCTCAGCGTCTTCGCGTCGAACGCTCCAACCTGCCCTCGCAATTCCCCAATCTCGAGCAGCCGCGATCCCGCCGTGACCAGCAACCGGATCGCCAACTGGATCGGCGCTACTGCCGTAACCAGGTCCAGCCGCTGCAACTGCTCCAACAAGTCCAGATAATTCCCGATCGTCGTCCACGGCGTGAACGGCACAAACGTCGGCTGCAACGTAATTCCCACACGCCGGCAAGATTCCACAACCCGCAAAAAATCCGCTCGCGTATGACCCTTTTTCAGTTTCTCCAGGATCCCGTCGTCCAGCGATTCCACCGCAGATACCACAAACAAGCACCCGGTGTCCCGCAAAGTCTTCAGGAGTTCCGCATTCTCTCGCAGATGCTCAATCTTGATCGTCACGTCGTATGTGAGCTCCGGGAACTCCCGGTGCAATGCCTCCACCAGCGGCACCGCGTGCCCCACCCCGTTGAAAAAGTCCGGGTCGCCAAACGTAATGTGCTGCGCGCCCGCCATCACCTGCTGCCGCACATCCGCCAGCACCACTTCGCGGTCCACGATCCGGAACACTCCGCCGTAAACGGGCACGATCGGGCAATGCAAGCATACGTGCTTGCAGCCCCGCGATGCCTCGGTATATCCCACCAAGCGATGATCACCCGCGGGCATCACGAGGTGCGCGTAATTCTTCAGTCCAGGCAAATCCGTGCGATCCGGTGTCAGGAACTTCAGCCGCGCCAGCGAAATGTTCGAATCCAGGCGATGAATCTGCGGCAAGGCCGACTGTCCGGAGAGATGCTCGGCTAAATCCACCAGCGCCTGCTCAAATTCCCCGCCGAAAAGGCTCTCGACGCCGTGCGCCCGTAAACTCTCCGCCGCCAGCGGCGCATACAGTCCGTACGCGCATAAATGCGCACGCGGATTGCTCGCCTGGATCGGCTCCACAAGTTCCAGCGTCAGACGCGTCGCCGTGTGCATCGGCACATAAAACGCAATAAGCCCCGCGTCCCGTACCGCCGGGTCGCTCAACGCCTGCCGCGACAAATCCAGGCAACCCACCTCGTGCCCACGCTTCCGCAGCCACGCCGCCGGCGAGGCCAGCCCGAATGGCTGCCTCCCCAACTCGTACGTCGAAATCAGCAAGATCTTCACAACGCCTCATTATAGCGTCCCTGTCGCTCCCCGCGATTTCGGTTATCATAGAAAGCTCAAGCCTTCAGGAAAGGACCGCCGGTATGCCCATCTCCGCAGCCAATTCCTTCGGTACGCGCGACAAACTCAATGTTGGCGCGCAATCGTTCGAAATTCACCGCCTCGAAACCCTCGAAGAACACGGCGTCGCCCATCTCGAAAAGCTCCCCTTCTCCCTCCGCATCCTCCTCGAAAATCTTTTGCGCTGCGAAGACGGCCGCTTCGTCCGCAAAGACGACATCGCCGCCCTTGCCACCTGGACCCCGAACGCCGTGCAAAAAGAAATCGCCTTCATGCCCGCCCGCGTTCTTCTCCAGGATTTCACGGGGGTTCCCGCCGTCGTCGACCTCGCCGCCATGCGCGAGGCCGTGCAAAGAATGGGCGGCAATCCCAAGCGCATCAATCCCCTTTTTCCTGCGGAACTCGTCATCGACCACTCCGTCCAGGTCGATCAATTCGGCACCTCCAACGCCTTCGGCCTCAATGCCGAACTCGAATTCCAGCGCAACGTCGAGCGTTACGTCTTCCTGCGCTGGGGCCAGAAAGCCTTCCGCAATTTCAAGGTCGTGCCGCCAGACACTGGCATCTGCCACCAGGTCAACATCGAATATCTCGCGCGCGTCGTCTGCGTCATGCCCAACGGCAATCAACTCGAAGCCTACCCCGATTCCCTCGTCGGCACCGATTCGCACACCACCATGGTCAACGCCTTGGGCGTTTTTGGCTGGGGCGTCGGTGGCATCGAAGCGGAGGCCGCCATGCTCGGCCAGCCCCTTTCGATGCTCGTTCCGGAAGTCGTCGGCTTCAAACTCCACGGCCGCCTGCCGGAAGGCGCCACCGCGACCGACCTTGTCCTGACCGTCACCGAAATGCTTCGCAAGAAAGGTGTCGTCGGCAAATTCGTCGAGTTCTACGGCTCTGGCCTCTCCACCCTCAGTGTTCCGGACCGCGCCACGATCGCCAACATGGCTCCCGAGTACGGCGCCACCATGGGCTTCTTCCCGGTGGACAACGAAACGCTCGCGTATCTCCACTTCACCGCGCGCTCGCAGGATCAGATTGCGCTCGTCGAGGCCTACTGCAAGGAACAACTGCTCTTCCGCAGCGACAACACGCCTGAGCCGGCCTTCAGCGACAAGCTGGAACTTGACCTCTCGACCGTCGAGCCCACGGTCGCCGGCCCCAAGCGTCCCCAGGACCGCGTCGCCCTCAAAAACGCCAAAACTTCCTTTATTAAGGTGGTTGAGGGCGCGCCTGCCAAGCAGGCCCACGTTAAGAACAATGGCGACACTTTTGATCTTTCCAGCGGCGCCGTGGTCATCGCTGCCATCACCAGTTGCACCAATACCTCAAATCCGTCGCTCATGCTCGGCGCCGGACTACTCGCCAAAAAAGCCGTCGAGCGCGGCCTGGAAATCAAGCCCTGGGTGAAAACCAGCCTCGCTCCCGGCTCCAAAGTCGTCACCGACTACCTCGCTGCCGCCGGCCTCACGCCCTATCTCGACAAACTCAAATTCAATCTCGTCGGCTACGGCTGCACTACCTGCATCGGCAACAGCGGCCCGCTGCCCGATCCCATCGGCGCCGCCATCAAGGAAAACAATCTCGTCGCCGTTGCCGTTCTCAGCGGCAATCGCAACTTCGAAGGCCGCATCCACCCGCTCGTCCGCGCCAACTATCTCGCTTCACCGCCGCTCGTCGTCGCTTACGCGCTCGCGGGCCGCATGGACCTCGACCTCACCACCGAGCCTCTTGGCACCGATAAATCCGGCAAGCCCGTCTACCTCAGCGAAATCTGGCCCACGCCGCAGGAAGTGGAGGCCACCGTCCGCGCCGCGGTTTCCACCGAGCAGTACCGCAAGGAATATGGCGAAGTCTTCGAAGGCGACGCTCGTTGGAAGGGTATGCCCGTCCCCGAGGGCGACCTTTACAAATGGGAATCCGGCTCTACCTACATCAAGCTCCCGCCTTATTTCGAAAACATGCCCAAGGCGCCCGGCCCGCTGGCGGACATCCACGGCGCCCGCGTTCTCGCGATTCTCGGCGACAGCGTCACCACCGACCACATCTCTCCGGCCGGCTCCATCGCCGTCGAGTCGCCCGCCGGCAAATACCTCGTCGCCCACGGCGTCAAGCCGCACGAGTTCAACTCCTACGGCGCCCGCCGCGGCAATCACGAAGTCATGATGCGCGGCACCTTTGCCAACATCCGCCTCCGCAACCAACTCGCTCCCGGCACCGAAGGCAGTTGGACCCTCCATCTTCCCGACGGCGAAAAAATGTTCATCTACGACGCTGCCGTGAAATACCGCGAAGAAGGCGTGCCCCTCGTCGTCATCGCCGGAAAGGAATACGGCTCCGGCTCCTCGCGCGACTGGGCTGCCAAGGGCACGCGTCTGCTCGGCGTCCGTGCGGTCCTCGCTGAAAGCTACGAACGCATCCACCGCAGCAATCTCGTCGGCATGGGCGTGCTTCCCCTCGAATTCAAGCCCGGTGAAAATCGCGAATCTCTGGGCCTCACCGGCCACGAAGTCTTCTCCGTGGAAGGCGTCAGCTCCCTCACTCCTCGCAAGCAAGTCACCGTGAAAGCCAAGTCACCCGACGGTAGCGTGAAATCCTTCACCAGCCTGGCCCGCGTGGACACTCCCGAAGAGGTCTCCTACTACCAGCACGGCGGTATCCTCCAATACGTCCTCCGCCAAATGCTCGAATAGAAATGTAGTGGCCGACCTTTAGGTCGACCACCGTTTCGAACCTTGCCTTTAAATGAAACTGGAAACGAACGCAGCGCCAAAGCGAATCATGATAACTCTTCAGGACTCCGATTATCGGGAGATCCAGCGCGTTGCCCGCTCTAGATCCTGATTCTAGAACATCAATGTGACGACTAGGCCTCCAGCCTCGTCGCCCACGCCTCCGCGCTGATTACCGCCCGAGGTACGCGCGACCTGTAGAACTTATACTGCAGCTTTCTCCATCCCTCGAGCGGCTTCCCTTCCTCCACATACGGCAACAACTTCACCGCCCTCCGGTACAACTCCCTCCGTCCCGCATCGAACCGCTGCCCATCCTCGGGCCGGTACTGCGACCACGCAATCGAATGCACAAATCCAGCTGGTCCGAACTTTGACGACCGCAACACTCTTTCCGCAAAGATATGGATCGGCCCTGCAAACGCGTTCAGGCTGTCGTGCATCGCCACCACGCCTCCAGGGCTCAAGAATTTCGCAAAACCGTCGAAGTCGTCCTTCACACCCTGATAGCTGTGGTCTCCGTCTATCCACAGCAACCGGATCGGCCGGTCCCATGTCGTGCTCACGTGCTTCGAGAACGCGTGATGAATTTCTACATGCTCCTTTACACCCGCTGTCTCCAGCGACTTCAGGAATTCATCGTACGTCGAACCCTCCTGCGTCGCGTCGGCCTTGTTGTCCGCCGTCAGGTTGAAATTGTGCGGATCAATCGAAACCACAGACCCTAACCCATATCGCATGGCCACACTGGCCAGCATCACCGTAGATCGTCCCTTAAAACTTCCGATCTCGACGATCGTGCCCTTTGCCGGCGTGCACGCGGCCAGCAACCCCAGAAATCGCGCCTCGTTTTCCAGCAGATACCCCGGCGTCGGCCGTGTCCGCTCCCAAGCGACGTTCAGCACACTCTCGAGGTCTACAGGAATCGTGATCATCCAAACAGCCTCATCCCTTTGACTCTGCACCCTCGCGCCGCAAAAACAAAATCATCAATCCGCCGGCAATCGTCACCAGGCTCGCCGCCTGCGCGCTCGACATCCCCCAAATCCACGGCGGATTGATCCGGATAATCTCCACCAGAAACCGCGCCACGCCCGTCATTAAAAGATAGAGGCAGAAAATCTCGCCCGCCGGCCGCGGCTTCTTCAGCGCCCTGCTTCCCAGCCGCCACAAAAACCATCCGATCAGACACCACACAGCAAACTCATAGAGCGGCGCCGGATGCACGCGCTCCATCGTCGGCACGATCCCGTTCGGAAAGCTCATTCCCCACGGCAGCGAAGTCGGCTTCCCATAATCGCCGTCTCCCGACAAGAAGCACCCGATGCGCCCGATGGCATACCCGAAGCAAGCCGCCGGTGACGCCGCGTCGAGAAACTCCCACATGCGCAGCTTCGCCTGCCAGCCCATCACCAGCATGGCCACGAAGCCACCCAGAAATCCTCCGAACCACGCGAAACCCAGGCGTATCCAGCTCAACCCGTTCTGGCTGAAGAGCCAGTGCCGGTCGAATAGCAGGCTAAGAGAAACCCGGTCGCTTGGCGTATCGAGCAGATGCATCAGCTTCGCGCCAAAAATCCCCGCCAGTCCGGCGACGGTAATCATCAGGAACGCGTCGGCGTTCATTCCTCGCCGGTCGAAATCAGCTTGCAATACGTACGCGGCGGTAATCAGCGCCAGCGCCACCATTAAGCCAAATGTCGGAATCTGCAACGGCCCCAAATGCAAATAGGGAATCATTTCGAGTTGCGCGCCTCACGCGCCTTTCGCAGTATACACGACGCGCTTCAGCCCCCCCGCCGCGCCTCGCCGTCGCAGCAGCAGCCCAATCGCCAGCCACACCGCCAGCGCCACCCACTCCGCCCCGCTAAAATGCCCCGGGATTACCGGCACCAGCTTCATCAGGATCAGCACTGCCGAGACCGCCATGCCCGCTCCCCCCACCGCTCGCAAACCGGCTCGCCGCTCCACCAGAAAAAACGAAATGCACGCCGCAAACCACCCCAATGCTGCAGCCATCGACCCAACCTCGGTCACCGGCACTAGTAGCGAATCTCCCAATAATAGCCCCGCGAACGTTCCTCCCGTTACACCCAGAATCGCCACCGTCGGCGTCAAGTTCTCCACGTGCACTTTCGCAAAAGCCGGTGCGATCATTCCCCGCCGCCCGTAGGCATAAAGCAGCCGCGTGGACGCCACAAAATTCCCATTGAACACCTGAAAAAGCGCCACCACCGAAATTCCCAGGATCAGCCGCACCAGCCAAACCGAATGCGTCCCTCGTTCAAACGCAATCGCCGTGGCAAATCGCTTTCCCAGCAGACTCTGCCACGGCGCAATATAAGAAACCGCGCCAATCGCCAACACATAAAATCCCGCTCCCACCACCAGCGCCATCGCGATCGCCTTGAAAAAATCTCCTGGAGGAAATCCCGGATGCGCCTCCTCCGCCACTTTCGGCACGGATTCGAATCCGGTCACGAAGTACGGCACAATCTGCAGCGTCAGCAAAATCGAAATCAGCGGTGCCTGGCTGAATGCCGGATGGAAATTCGCCGCGGCTCCCCCGTGCGCGCTCACCAGCACAAGAACGAGAAACACCCCCAAAACGCAGGATGTCGCCCAATTCTCAAACGTCGCGCTCGCCCGGATCCCCCGGTAATTCAGCCAGGCGAGAAATACGGTGACCCCGATTCCCACCAGCAGCCGCGGCAAAAACACCGGCTGGCCCGCCACGCGGTAAAGCTCCATCGTGTCGAGCTGCGGAAAAAGGTAGGCGACCAGCTTCCCCAGCGCCACCGCTTCCCACGGGCACACAATGAAATATGCCAATAGCATCATCCAGCCCGTCAAGTAGCTCACAAAGGGGGGAAACACCTGCGCCGTGTAAGCCGCCTCGCCCGCTGCGTCCGGCAACCGCCGCACCCATTGTCCGTAAACATACCCGATCGGCAGCAGCAAAATTCCGCCCAGCGCAAAGCCCAGCATCGCCCCAAGCGGCCCTCCGCGCCCCAGCCAGTCGTCCATCAGGATCACCCAGCCGGTCC
>Ga0335079_10005270_pt1 | contig 14808 bp, 9 predicted proteins | sample Lox_Sample_33_FD_206719 | JGI IMG/M metagenome (GOLD analysis project Ga0335079, IMG submission 206719) | Soil microbial communities from Loxahatchee National Wildlife Refuge, Florida, United States - Lox_Sample_3.3 | ecosystem: Environmental > Terrestrial > Soil > Wetlands | place: USA: Florida...
AGAGAAAGGTGGTGGGGCCGAACTGAATCCTACGAGTGATGAGAAACACAACACCCCCTGAGAAGCACCATAGTAGCAAAATTCCAGTTATTTTGGGTCTGGAACTATGGAAACCGCTCCCGGCTCTTCCGCCTGATACCATAGCCACAAAAATATGACCCGTCGCGATCTTATCCGTGCCTGCGCCGCCGCCCCCCTCGCGGCCGCCGCTTCCGCCCAAATGCGTTACCAGCCGGCCTGGGAATCCATCGACAGCCGCCCATGTCCCGCGTGGTATACCGGCGCCAAGTTCGGCATCTTCATTCATTGGGGCGTCTACAGCGTTCCGTCATACGCGCCCCTCCATTCGAAGAACGAAACCATGTACGCGGAGTGGTATTGGAATTCGCTGAACAAGGGCGCGGCGTCTTCCACGAAAAAGTTCCACGACCGCGTCTACGGACCGAACTTCCAGTACTTCGATTTCGCGCCGATGTTCAAGGCCGAACTCTACGACCCCGATCATTGGGCCGACATCTTCCAGCGGTCCGGCGCCCGATACGTCGCGCTGACCAGCAAGCACCACGAGGGTTTCACGCTCTGGAAGAACGCGGAAGCCAATCGCACCTGGGGACGCCCGTGGAACGCCGTGGATATCGGTCCTCACCGCGATATCGCGCTGGACCTGATGGAGGCCGGCCGCCGCAAGGGCCTCCATATGGGCATCTATTACTCCCTCTACGAGTGGTACAACCCGCTCTGGCTCTCCGACAAGAAGCGTTACGTGGCCGAGCACATGTTCCCGCAGTTCAAAGACGCGGTGAGCCACCTCAAGCCCAGCATCATCTTCAGCGACGGCGAATGGGAGCTCACCAGCGCCGAGTGGCGGTCGCCGGAGCTGCTCGCCTGGCTCTTCAACGAATCGCCCGTGCGCGACGAGATCGTGATCGACGACCGCTGGGGCAAGGACACCCGCCACAAACACGGCGGCTACTACACCACCGAATACACCAGCGGCATGCAGCAGGCGGCGCATCCCTGGGAAGAGAGCCGCGGCATGGGCTACTCCTATGGGTACAACCGGAACGAGAAGGCCGAGGACTATCGCACCGACCGCGAGCTGCTGATGATGCTGATCGATATCGTGAGCCGGGGCGGCAACCTGTTGCTGGATATTGGCCCAACGGCCGATGGCCGCATTCCGGTCATCATGGAGGAGCGTCTGCTTCAACTCGGCGACTGGCTGCGGCCGAACGCGGAGGCGATCTACGGTACGCACGCGCGCAATGTCACGCGCCAGTGGAGCCAGGGAACGGTCCCCAAACTCGAAGTAAAGGAGTACATGTCGGACTATCCGATCTCCGCCCTGGTGGATTCGCCGCCTGCCGGGAACGCGCGCGTGGATGCCTTCTTCACGGCCAACAACGGCGCGGTGTATGCCATCCTGCCGCGGCGGCCGGTCGGCGAAATCGTCCTGAATGACATCGACGGAAACATGCGCGTCACTCTGCTCGAAGGCGGCCAGGCATTGGAAGCGACGCGCCAGGGCAAACTTCTACGAGTTCGTATTCCGGCCGCGCTCTCCGCAAGCCTGCCCGCGCGCCAGGCTTACGTGCTCAAGCTCGCCGGGGCGATGTAGGACAGGCTTCAGCCTGTCCAGGCATTTACCGCGAGAACATCACCTTGCCGCCGACGATGGTGTACACCACGTCGGTAGCGGGAATCTCGTCCTCCGGAATGGTCATGATGTCCCGCGAGAGCACGGTGACATCGGCAAGCTTTCCGACTTCCAACGAGCCTTTGAGCTTCTCTTCGAACGCAGCGTACGCGTTGTTCCACGTATACGACTTGAGCGCTTCTTCGCGGCTCATGCGTTGATCGGGATAGAAGACGGTGCCGTCCTTGAGCTTCCGGCTCACGCTCGCATAGAACGAAGCCAGCGGGCTCACGTCCTCCACCGGCGCATCCGTGCCGTTGCCGACGACGGCCCCGGTCTTCATAAGCTTCTGCCAGACGTAGGCGCCCTCTTCCGCGCGCTTCGCACCCAGCCGCAGCAACACGTAGGGTGCGTCGCTGGTGCAGTGCACTCCTTGCATCGCGGCGATCACGCCCAGCCTGCCGAAGCGCGGAATGTCGGCTGCGTTCAGGTGCTGCGCGTGCTCGATCCGCCACCGGAGATCCTTGCCCGGCTTGTCAGGACGCGCCTTGAACGTGTCTTCGAATATGTTGAGCGTCTCGCGATTGGCGCGGTCGCCGATGGCGTGCACGCACAACTGGTATCCGTGCTGGATGGCGAGCTCGGCCGTCCTGCGGATGTCCGCGGGGTCATCGGTATTGAGTCCGCTGGAGTTCGGGCTGTCGGTGTACGGCTCGAGCAGCCAGGCGCCGCGCGGCCCCAGCGCCCCGTCGATGGCGCGCTTGATCGCGCGCACCGTGAAGAAATTGTCGCCCGCTCCGATAATCCGGTACTGATCGAGCTTCGGCGCAATCACGTCGTTGGGCATGCGGAGCATCATCCAGATGCGCAGCCGCAGCTCGTGGTTGTCGGCCATCTTCTTCAGGACGTCGATCGTGGAAAACGGCGACCCCGCATCCTCGAACGTGGTGATCCCCTTCGAGAGCGACTCGTCGATGGCCAGCTTGATCGCCCGGTTCGTGATTTCGGCGCGCTCGGCAGGCGTGCGCCGGTTCTCCGCCTCGGTTCGCGCGTGGCTCACTACACCCTGCGCGCGCTCGCGCAGCAGGCCCGTCGGGTTGCCCTTTGAGTCCTTGAGAATCTCTCCGCCCGAGGGATTCGGCGTGCCGGCAGTCACACCCGCCAGCTCCAGCGCCTTTCCGTTGACGAACGCCGCGTGCCCGCTGGCGTGTGTCAGGAGCACGGGATTATCGGGCGAGACCTTGTCCAGCGAGGCGTGAAGCGGGAATCCCTCGACGTTCGGTTCCGGAGCCTGGCTCCACTTCGACTGGTGCCAGCCGCGGCCGATGATCCACTCGCCCGGCTTGGCCTGCTTCACGGCGCGCGCCACCTGCGCGACGATGTCGTCCCAGGTGCGCGCCTCTCTCAGGTCCAGCCCCATGCGGAACTCGCCGACGCCGGTGAAGTGGCCGTGGCCTTCGATGAAACCGGGAATTGCGAGCATCCCGTGCAGGTCGATGACCTTGGTGTTCGGCCCGATCCAGCGCTGCGCGGCGGAATCGGCGCCGAGCGCGGTGATACGGCCGCCGCGCGCCGCCAGCGCCTGTGCCAACGGCGCTGCCGCATTCATGGTGACAATCTTCCCGTTGCGGAGCACCAATTCGGCCGGCTGCGCAAGAGCAGCCGCGGCAAGCGCGGCATGAGCCGCGAAGATGGATACACGCATGCGTACAGGATAACGTCTAGTCCTGGCGCAGGGCATCCACCGGGTCGAGCCGGGAGGCCCGCCGCGCAGGCAGGTAGCTCGCGGCAAATGCGGCAGAACCGAGCAGCACCGCGGCCAGCAGCGGCAGCGTGTAGTCGGCGGCAGCGAACCCGAAGAGCATGCCGCGAAGCGCGCGCGTGGCGGCAACGGCTCCCGCGCCGCCCACCAGGAGGCTCGCAGCCATGAGCAGCGACACCTCGCCGAGCACCATCCGGTAGATGCCCGCGCGCCCGGCGCCGAGCGCAATGCGAATTCCGATTTCGTGCGTGCGCCGCTCGACCGCGTACGAGAGCACGCCGTACACGCCGATATAGCAAAGCGCCAGCGCGAGCAATCCGAAAGTCCCGGCGATCGCGGCCAGCAGCTTGTCGTTGCCGAGCCCGCCCTCGAAAGCTTCTGCGTAGTTGCGAATCGCCCCGATCTTGAGATTGGGGTCCACCGACTTCACGGCTGCTCTGGCCGCGGCGGCCGCCTGCGCCGGATTCCCCGCCGGACGCAGCACAATGCCGGTCACCGGCGCCGGGCTTTGAGCGATTGGAACGTACAGGACGAAACCGAAGGGCTCTCGCGCGCTCGAGAAGCGGACATCCCGGGCGACACCGATCACCTGCATCGCGTCTCTTGCGGCGTAGCGGTCTTTCTGAGAGACGAAGCGGCCGATCGCACTCCCTGCGCCGAACAGCGCCCGCGCCGCACCCTGGTTCAGGACTACCACCGGCGCGGCCCCGGCGCGGTCCTCCGCGGTAATCCCCCGGCCCGCGGCCATCGGAATCCCCATCGTCTCGAAAAATCCGGGCGACACGCAGACCAGGCGCGTGACGTCGGTACGCTGCGCGGCACGTTCCGGCGTTGAGATACCCACCGTCCGCAGGAGCGATGACATGGGACCGAACGCGGACACCGCCGCCGAGCGAACGCCTGGAAGCAAGTTCATCCGTTCGTACAGCGGCCAGACCAGTGCCCCCTGGTGCGCGATCGCCTGAGGCGTGAGTTCCAGCGGGATGTCCACCAGCAGGGCGTCGCGGCTCATGCCGAAGTCCTGATGTCGCAGATTCCAGAGCGAGCGCGCAAACAGAGCCGCGCCGCAGATCAATACTAGCGACAGGGAGATCTGGGCGATCACCAGCGCATTGGCGAAGTGGCGCCGCCGGGCGCCGGCAGTCGTCCGGTGCTGTGACTGCAAGGCCGAATGCACATCCACCCGCGTGGCGGCGAAGGCGGGCGCGAGTCCAAACATGCAGGTGCACGCCAGGGCCGCGGCAAGCGCGAAGATCGCTTCGTGCCAGCCCGCTTCCAGACGCAGCCCGGTACCCACGGATGCCAGCGCGGCCAGGGCCGAGGCGCCGCGCGAACCGAGCGGGAATGCCAGTGCAATACCGGCAGCGCAGAGCACCAGGCTCTCTGTCAGCAACTGCCGGAGGATGCGCCACCGCCCGGCGCCGAGTGCCAGCCGCACCCCGATCTCGTGCGTACGAACCGCCGCCCGGCCGAGCAGAAGATTGGCCAGGTTGCTGCAAAGCATGACGAGTACCAGGCCGGCCATCCCCATGAGCAGCCACAAGGGCCGTTCGAATCGCCGGTCGAGATCGCCGATGCCGCGATTGGCGGGCGCCACCCGCACGCGGTAGTCCCTGCCGAAACGTGTGACCGTAAGATGTGCGAACTCGCGGAACAGTGGGTCCAGCGCCGCCTCTGCCTGGCGCGCCGCGACACCCGGACGCAGGCGCCCGATCATGGAGAGCCACGAATACGCCGCGCCGTTGATACGGTCGCCGGGCGTGATCGCGGGCTGGAGGCTCATGGGAACCCAGAAATCTCTGGCCGCGCCCGGAGTTTCGCCGAAGAACCCGGCGGGCGCGACGCCGATGATGGCGGCGCGTGCTCCGTTGAGCTGCAGAGTCCGCCCGATCGCGGAAGTGCTGCGGGCGTATTCCCGTGTCCAGTAACTGTCACTGAGCACCGCGACCGGCTGGGCCCCGGGGCGGTCGTCTTCTTCCGTGAAAACGCGGCCGATCTGAGCGGGGATGCCGAGCGTCCGGAAATAAGCGCCGCTCACCATGAACCCCCGCCCGCCATCGGGTGCCGGCAGCCCGACGTCGCTGACCGCGAACAGGGAGTCGAGCACCTGCTGCCGTGCGGCCAGCTCGCGGAACAGCGGATAGCTGACGCGTTGCGGGTCGCTGCCCTCGAGCAGCTGAATCTGCACTAACCCGCCGGGGTCGCGAACCGGAAGCTCGCGGAACAGTACGGCGTCCAGCACCCGGTAGATGGCGAGGTTTGCGCCGAGTCCGAGGGCCAGCGTCAGTACGGCGGCAAAGGCGAAACCCGGGCTGGCTCGCAACTGCCGCAAAGCATAGACAATGTCCCGCGCCAGGTTGTCCAGCAAAGGAATCCGTCTCTGTTCGTAGTAGAGTTCGCGGACCTGTGTAGCGCCCGCGAACTGGCGGCGCGCTTCCGCGTGTGCTGCCTCCGCCGTCATGCCGCGCCGCTCGTATTCCGCGGCCAGTGATGCCCGGTGCGCGGCCATCTCCTCGGCCAGCTCCGCGGGTGTGCGGCCGCGGCCGGCCAGTCGCGAGAACAGCACGCGCAGCCAGGTCACGATTCGCCCTCCAGCATGCGCGCCATCATGGCCACCGTGCGCGACCAGTTCTCCGCCTCCGCGGCGAGCTGTTTCCGGCCGGCGCGCGTGATGGTGTAGAAGCGTGCGCGCCGGTTGTTGTCGCTGGCGCCCCACTCGCTGGTGATCCAGCCTTTCTGCTCCAGGCGCAGCAGGGCCGGATAAATTGTCCCCTGGTTCAGCTCCAGCGCGCCTTCGGCGACCTGCTCGATCCGCCGTGCGATCCCGTATCCGTGCAGCGTACCCAACGTGTCGAGCGTCTTGAGCACCATCAGATCGAGGGTGCCATAGGGCACTTCACTCCTGTTGTCCATCAACAGAGAGAATACGCCCCTGCGTATAGCAAGTCAACGGGTCCGATTACAGCAGCTTCAGGGCCTCGGGGTCCCAGCGGCAGATCTTGCGCTCGAAATAGCTGAGGTTCGAAAGCAGGGCCGGACCCGCGGCGCGATAGCCGAACAGCGCATCCTCGGTCACCGGCTTCCGGGACCGGACCGCCGCCTGAAACACGCGATGGTGGTCGATGGCGTCGTTGTACCCCTTCGGCGGCACGAACTTCTCCTCCGCGGACATCTGGGCGGAATCCACCTTCGGACGTTGCGGGTACTTCTCGCGGTATTCCTTGAGGTACTGGTCCTGGATTGCCTTGGCAAAAGTGTCGATCGTGTATCCAGGCTCGGCTTCGCGCGGCACCTTGGAAAGCGTCACGTCGTTCTCCACCGACATGATGCCTTCGCTGCCGATGAAGCGCAGCCCGGCATTCTCCGTGGCGCCATCCACCAGGTTCACGCGATACATGACGTTGAACGCCGGGAAGCGCCCGCGCGCGGGGTAATCGTAGAGCGCGATCATCACGTCCGGGACATCGCGGCCGTCCTTCCAGAAACGCAGGCCGCCGGTGGCATAGACGCGCTCGGGGCCGATGGCGTCGGCGGCGAAGTGCAGACCGCTGATGAGGTGCACGAATAAATCTCCCGGAACGCCCGTGCCGTAATCCTGGTAGTTGCGCCAGCGGAACAGCCGGACGGGCTCGAACGGACGTTTCGGCGCCCGGCCCAGGAAGCGGTCCCAGTCGATATTGGAGGGTGAGGCATCGGGAGGAATTGAGTATTGCCAGGCGCCGAGGGCGCTGTTGCGGTCCACCCAGGCTTCCACGGTGTTGAGGTCGCCGATCGCCCCCGCGTTGAGGAGTTCTTTGGCCTTGGCGTAGATGATGCTGCTGACTCGCTGGCTTCCCACCTGGAAGATGCGGCCCGTGCGGCGGGCGGTCTCGATCACGCCCGGTCCATCGCCGAGCAATTGCACCATCGGCTTCTCGCAATACACGTCCTTGCCCGCGTTCATGGCATCGATGGAGATGGCCGAGTGCCAATGGTCGGGCGTGGCGATAATGACCGCGTCGACGTCCTTGCGAGCGAGCACCTCGCGGTGATCGCGGCTCGTGAAGACGTGATCGCCGAAGACTTCGCGGATGCGCTTGAGGCGGCCGTCATAAACGTCGCAGGCGGCGACGATCTCGGCTCCGCCCAGCGAGAGCGCGTTGCGCATGTCGTAGAAGCCCTGCCCTCCGCTTCCGATGAGGGCGTAGTGAATCTTGTCGTTGGCAGAGGTCTGAGCCTGTGCGGCCGCGAGCCCCGCGCCCGCGGCCGCACCGAGAAAATGGCGTCGGTTGATCGGCATGGTTCTAATGTACTCCCGCGCGCCGGTCCGGAGGCCCGCCTTACCTGCGGAAACGGTTGATGATCGTCGATTGCTGGTCGGGCTTGTACTCCAGGATGGCTCCCTGTGTAACCAGCGTGCGCGTCAAGGCTCCGGTATCGATCGACTGCACCGGGACATTGCCGCGAATCGCCATCGATGCCGCCACGCCCGCCGCTTGTGCCAGGATCATGTATTGCGGCTCCATGCGCAGGGTGCTGTACGCCACGTGGCTGGCGGAGAAGCACACCGGCACCAGCAGGTTCTGCGCTTCGGTCCGTTTGGGTGTGAGGACGCGGTACGGAATCTGGTATGGCTGCACCGGCACCTGCATGTCGCCCTCATTCCGTACAAAGCCCTCCCTGGTGACGATGCGCTGAATGTTGTGCGAATCGCTGTTGTAAGATCCCATGCCGATCGGGTCGGGCTTCGTCAGGTCGGTCTGGATGTCCTTCTGCGTCATGACGTATTCGCCCGCCATGCGGCGCGCTTCCCGGATGTAGAGCTGATTGGGAAAATTCTGGTTGTCGGTGAATTCGTCCTTGGCCAGCCCCCACTCGTTGGCCTCTCTTTGCAGGTCGGCCGGCACGCGGGGGTCGTGAGCCAGGAACCAGAAGAACCCCTTGGTGTAATCTTCATGGTCGCGCCAGATCTCGGCGCGCCGCGCATAGGACGCGTTGGGATACTCCCAGGACTTCCCGATGTAGTCCGTCGAGAACGCCCCGTTGTTGTTCATATCCGCTTTTTGGTTCGGGATGGGCGAGATCGAGATGACTTCGCCCAGTTTCGAAGCGCGGCCCTGTTTCTGCTTCATGGCGGCGAGCAGGCGCGCGAACAGCTCGTAGTGTCCAGGGTCGTAATGGTCCGGCCTGGCATATGCCACCTGGTTGGCCGGGTCGTGCGAGAGGATCATCCGGAAGTTGTATGCCTGCACCTTGCGATCGGCGGCGCCCGGTTCTCCCGGCGGGGCCGCGGAGATTTCTGGGAGCAGCTTTCCCGCGGCATCGTACGGCGAGAGATCCACCAGGAACTGATGCTTGGGAGTTTCGCCGCGCACGCCGGCCAGCGATTCGCCGTACTGCGCCGTGCTCTCCCGCCCCCAAGTAAACGTTACCCCGGCCTGCGCCATCAGGTCGCCTTCGTAGGTACAGTCGGCGAACACGCGCGCGGTGTAGGTCTCGCCGTTCTCCATCGTGATCGATTCCAGGCGCGTGCCGGCCTTGCGCACGCCGTCGTGTTCGCGCAGGCGCCGTCCGAACAACACCGTCACTCCCGCCTGGCGGAGCATCTCGCGGAAAATGCTTTCGGCTACGTGGGGCTCGGGCAGCCAAGCGATCTCCTGCAGGTGCTGTGCCATGTCGTAGGCGTTGCCCGCGCGCCAGTAGAACTCGAGCGCATATCCGCCGATCACCTCGCGCCGGCCCACGTCGGTGCGTGAAAGCCCGCCCGACACCATGCCGCCGACGTGCTGTCGCGGCTCGAGCAGCGCAACCCTGAGTCCCATACGCGCGCCGCTCACCGCGGTGATCGCGCCGCCCGCGGTTCCGCCGTAGACTACGAGGTCGTAGGAATTTTGGCACCAGGCGGAAACGGCAAAGGCCACCGCCAGGACCAGGGAGCGAACCCGTCTCATCGGAATTACGTTAGCAGGCCGCTAGCGTCGCGTGGTGAGCAGCCTCACCAGGATCATGACCAGGTTCCAGGAGACGATCACCGCGAACCAGTAGTTCAGGAACACGACGACGCGCGGCCGCCGGAATTTCATGGCCAGCGAGACCAGCAGCACCGCGAACAGCTTCGCGATCAGCAGAGCCGCGACCGGCCCGACCTGCATCAGCCGTCCGATGAACAGGCTGGCCTCGCGCGCGCCCAACTGGAGACCGAGCAGCGTCGTGAGAATATCGAGAACTTGCAGAATCAGGAAAGTGGTCAGCGATGCGGCAGGAAACTCCCGCCGCAGACGCAAGGGTATCGGAACCATCATGAGGCAGTCACATCATTGTTGACCCGCGCATCGCGAGCGTTCCAGGTTATCTTTCGTTAGTTCCAGGTGGGTCTCTGCGGCCTCGATCGGATAAACAAGGCGACCGCCAGGATCTGCGGGGATGGTGTAAACCTGACCTCAGGTTCGCCGGGGATGCGCCGGCGGTCCAAACCGCCGCCCTGTGAAATTGCGGCCGCAGGTGTGACGAGGTAAGGATATGCTGGCGCGAATTGGTGGGCCCTGTAGGATTTGAACCTACGACCAACGGATTATGAGTCCGCTGCTCTAACCGCTGAGCTAAGGGCCCGTCCCTTCGTACCGCTGGTGGAACAGTTTCAGATTATCACGCACGTGAGCCCGAACTCCCGCTGGTGGTCCCCACGTAGCAAGTGGATGCGCGGGCTTTCCAGCAGTCGGAGTCACCATACGTGACACTCGGCTTGGTGCAGTGCGTCAATCTGGTCGATCACGCCCCTCGCGCCAGCTCACCTGGAAGCGGAGCGACACAACCGTGTATTCTTCTGTCAAGCGGCCTTACGCAGCTTCTTCCACCACGATGGTGATGCGCTTCCCGAGCGCGCGGAACGCAGCTTCGAGCTGGTCGAGGCGAGAGCTGGGGAGCAGGTCGAGCAGGCGATCGCGGACGCTCCGAACAGAACCGGCCCGGCCCGCGATCACGGCAAGCGGCCTGTCCTATCCGGCCCTTTGGCAATCCACAAGCTATACCCCCATAGAGAAAAAGCATGGCAAATTTTTCAGGTGCGCCATTCCTGCCCACTTCAAACCAGTTACTCGCGTCTTATACCGCACCTGTTTGCCGCGGGACGGGCAGAACCGCACATCGTCGCGGATGCGCGACCGTCTTCGCCCGCACCTTCGAAGATATTTCGATGGTGCGGAATCAACTAAGTGAAAGGTAATTTGCTTCATTTCGAACAGGAGATTCCTTATGATGCGGTACACTTTTTTCCCACTCGCAGTAGCTGCGATGTCATTAGGACTATCCTGCGCCGCTCTGGCGCAGGGACCGGCCGGTGATGAGATCAAGATCACTTTCGACCGTCCGGTGACGGTCGGATCCCAGACATTACCCGCCGGGGACTATTTGATTCGCCAGGTCGACAGCGGTACCGACCCCCGAGTGCTGCAATTTTTGTCAAGCGACGGCACGCACTTGGATGCCACGGTTACTGCAATTCCCATCATGCAGAATACCCCACCCTCTGAAACCAAGGCGATCCTCCAGGATGAAGGCGGCGGAGCCCGCCTGTCGCGAATCTGGGTCCAGGGGCGGACATACGGGTTCGGCTTCCCCGGAACCGCCGCCCCGGCCCATCCCACGACAACCGCCAGTCTGCAAGGAAGCTACGCTCCAGCGGTAACTGCCGCGGCTCCACCGCCGCAACCGCAACCGCAACCGCAGCCGGAGGCCGCCCCACCTCCACCGGCGCCCCAGCCAGAGGCGGAACCTGCTCCGGCACCCGAGCAGCCAGCCCCGGCTCCCGCTCCGGCACCCATGCCCGCCACCGCCCTGGGATGGGCCGATCTGACCGCTGCCGGGTTGACGCTTGCAGCGGCCGGTCTGCTCCTCTACTGGCGATCGCAACGCCGAACGGCGTGACGGTAGGCTTATGCGCCGTGTCGCATTAGGAGTGATCGTCCTCGGAATTGTGACCGCCGCAACCGGGGTGGCGCTGCGCGTGGCTGCTTCCAGGGGCCAGGCGATCGCAAAGACGGAGTGGGACACAGTCACGGCGGGGCAGGAACGGTCCGGCGACGCGGACGCACCTGCCAGGCTTTCGTTTCCCGCTCAAGGCGAGGCGTTTTTCATAGAGGAAGGCGCCTCCAGGAAGAACCTGCTGCTCGGTCCGGCGCGGATTGCATGGTCCGCTGCGCCGGGCAAAAGCGGCAACTGCATCATTGCAGCGCATCGCGATACTCATTTCCGCGTGCTCAAAGATGTCAGGAAAAACGATCCCATCATTCTGGAGCGCCAGGGAGAGGAATTCGAGTACCGGATCGTGGGACTGTCGGTTGTGGGCGCCGGCGATAACCAGTTCTATCAACCCACCAGCGCACCGGTGCTCACGCTGGTAACCTGTTACCCGTTCTACTACTTGGGCCGGGCGCCCAAGCGGTTTATCGTGCGAGCTGAACTAGTCGCTTCGAATCATTAGAGGTGTTCGGAGCATACTCACTTCAGGTAATAACTTTCTTCAGTAGCAATTTCAGGAGGTCTACTCAATGTTTCGCGAGTCATTCGTTCCAAGGTTGGTCTTGTGTGTCTGTATAGCTGTACCTCTTGCAGAGGCGCAAACCCAGCAATCGACGCAAACCCAATACCAGCAACAGGCACAGCCCGTGCCCGGCCCGGCAGGAACATTCACCGGCACGCTCAACGGCGCCGGCATGGACGGCGCCACGGTAACCCTGACCAACGCAACCACCGGTGCGACCAAGAGCGCGGTTACCGACGAGAACGGGAAGTTCACGATTCCGGATCTTGCGCCGGGAACTTATCGCGCACAAGTTACTTTAAAGTCGGGCCTCAAGCTCGGTGAACATTCGATCGAGATCACTTCGTCCGGCGCCAATCCGATTCAGGTCGATCTCGAGTCCGCTACTACGGCGCCCGGCGCGAGGCTCGAACTGCATGGAAAGACGCCGACTGTCGAAACTTACTCCGCCGAGGTATCGAGAAGTTACGACAGCGACTTCATTCGCAGCTTGCCGCTCTTGGACCGCCAGAATCAGGAATTGATCACGTTGATGCCCGGTGTGTCTCCGCCTTCTCTTGCGGGGGACCGGATCTTCAATCCGCAGCGCGTGCGGATTTTCAACGTGAACGGCCTGCCTGCCTACGCCAATCTCTATAACCAGGATGGCGTCTTCGACAACGAGCCCTTCAACTACACGCCCGCCAGGACCGAGTCGAGCGAAGCGGTCCAGGCTCTGGAGGTCCGGACAAGCAACTACAACGCGGAATACGGCACATCCGGCGGGGCCTGGTCCAGCACAGTCACCCGGCCGGGTACCAACGCCATTCATGGCAGCCTGTTCGAGTTCAATACCAATAGCTACTTTCAGAGCGGGCATTCGCTCTTTGCGACGCAGAACCAGCCCCGCTTCAATACCAATCAGTTCGGCGGAACCGCGGGAGGCGCCGTCGTACCGGACAAAGTCTTCTGGTTCCTTTCCTATGAGGGGTTGATTCAGCGCGGCCGCACGGAATCCGAAGCCACCGTTCCGACTCCCGACCTGGCTTCCGGTAACTTCAGCGCGATTCCCGGCCTTACGTTATACAACCCGAATAGCGGGAGTGCTTCCGGAGCGGGCCGCGTAGTCTATCCGGGAAACATCATTCCCTTCGGGCAATTGAATCCGGCCGCACAGCAGCTTCTCGGTCTGCTTCCCGCGCCGAATCAGCCCGGCTTAACCAACAACCTGGTCGGTAGCGTGCCGCTTCTGGACGACAATCATCGGGTCGACGGAAAACTGGATGAACGGTTCACCGAAAAGACTACCGGCTTTCTGCGCTTCGGATACACCGACGGGAGCGTGAACCAGGGATCTCTGCTCGGTCTCGCGGGAAGCCCTCTCGAGTCCGGACTCCGGGCAATGAATGCGGCCGGCAGCCTCGTGCAGGTATTTGGGACCGGCGTCGTCGGCGAGCTTCGCATGGGTTACGACCGTTACCGGAACCAGATTTCCCCGTGGGGAAACCTCTATACCCTGAATGGGACAATCGCCGGTTTCCCAAACGGTGTGCCTTCGATCAACATGTTTGGCTTCACGCCCCTTGGCCTGCCGGCGAACGTTCCCACCAAAGAAGTCGCTAACGTATATGACGGCGCGTCGAACTGGTTGGTGCGCAAGGGAATGCACTCCCTCAAGTTCGGCGTGGATGTCCGCGAGCTTCAGTCGAGCGGGTTCGCCAACCCATTTTTCAGCTCGCTGGGCAGCTTCACGTTCGGCGCCGGCGCCACTCTGGGGAGCACGGCATCGGGCGCGACCCTTACACCCGCGGTTCTGCAGGCAAATGCGCTGGCGAGTTTCCTGACCGGAAGTCCTACGCAGTCCGGCTTCTCCAGCTTCACCACCACTCCCGCATACCAGCAGCGGCAGTACGGCGCCTACATTACGGACACGGTCAACCTCTTCCACCGGCTCTATCTCGAGCTCGGCGTTCGCTATGACATCTTTATGCCGTTGCAGGCCTGGAATTCGAGTAGCGCCATGCTCTACGACCCGGCCAGCAACACCACCAGTACGCTCGGGATTAACGGAGTCGGCCATACCTACACGCGGACCGACGTCAATAACGTGGCGCCGCGCGTCGGATTCGCCTTCCGGCCGACGAACCGCTTCGTCTTCCGCGCAGGCTACGGGATCCACTACTTCCCGCTTCCGTTTGCGCTCGAGACTCTCAACCTTCCCACGACCGGCGTCCAATCCGGAATTGCGGGTGGACTCGCAACCACCTCGTTCATGATTCCAACGGTCACCACCGGATCAGCTACGGCCGCCAACATGCCGTACTTCATCACTTCACGCAACGCTCCCACACCGTACGTGCAAACTTACAATGCGATGATTCAGGGCGATCTGGGAGCTGGTTTCCTGATGGATATCGGCTATGTCGGGAACCTGGGGCGCGATCTGCCTTACACGACTCCACTGGTCGGATTGCCGGGTACGGGCCTTGCGGGACTGCCCAGAGACGGCCGTACGGCTCTAATTTACGAAGAAGGTCGGGGCCTCACCAGCAACTACAACTCGCTCCAGGTGAACCTCACCAAGAAATTCTCAGCCGGCCTGGCGATCGCGGCCGCGTATACTTACAGCCGCGCGCTTGACTACGGGACGTTCCTGATGGATCCGTACACACTTAGCAACAATTACGGCCCCGCGGACTGGAACCGGACCCACATTCTTTCGGTGAGCCACGTCTGGAGACTGCCATTCGGCGTGCAACAGAAGTACCTGACCAATGGCTGGGCCGCGCGCGCGCTGGGCGATTGGGAATTCACCGGCATCCTGCGGTGGGCCACCGGCACGCCTTACACCGTGACCGCCGATCCGCTGGCTTGCGCCTGCCTGGGAGTAACTGCGGTTCCAGCCACCTTCGC
>Ga0335079_10005272_pt1 | contig 14805 bp, 9 predicted proteins | sample Lox_Sample_33_FD_206719 | JGI IMG/M metagenome (GOLD analysis project Ga0335079, IMG submission 206719) | Soil microbial communities from Loxahatchee National Wildlife Refuge, Florida, United States - Lox_Sample_3.3 | ecosystem: Environmental > Terrestrial > Soil > Wetlands | place: USA: Florida...
ACATCCGGACGGCGCGGGCGAAGGGCGTTCCGGAGCGGATCGTCACGAGCAAGCACGCCGGGCGCAACTCGCTCAACGTGACGATCACCGTCCTCGGGTTGACGTTCGCCGGGTTCATCGGAGGGTTTCCGGTCATCGAAGAGGTGTTCCACATCAACGGGGTCGGGGAGATGATCGCGCTGGCGATCCAGCAGAACCTCGACTTCGCGATGATCTTCGGCTCGACGATCCTGTTCACCTTCCTAGTAGTCTCGGCGAACATCATCGTCGACGTGATGTACGCCTATCTTGACCCGAGGGTTCGCTTAGGGTAGGGGACCATGACCGTCGTCGCGCCTCCCACGGCACCGGTGCTGCCCCGCCGGGCCCCCCGGCCGCACCCGCGGCTCGACTCGATGATGCGGACCTGGTACTTCTTCCGTCGGAACACGCTCGCGCTCATCGGCCTCGGCATCCTCGTGTCGATCGGGATCATCGCCCTTTATTCGGCGACGCTCCCCCTCCCGTGGACGACGATCCCTGCCTACTGCGCCACCGACTACGGGCCGGGGAACCCGACGTCGGGATACCCCCACAACTACACCGTGGCGAACGTCTGCCCGGTGATCTGCACGTACGAGGTGACCCCGCCGCCGAACGCAGCCTCCCTCTGCGGCGGCCAATGGTATAAAACACCATTATACACCAACTCGTCAAACCCATCGGCGACGCCCGTGTCGTATGCGGGCGCGGTCGCGCCGACCCTCTCCTATACCGGCGGCCACTTCAACCTCGGACCGATGCCCCTCGGCGGGTTAGCGACCTCGATCGGGTCCGTGACCCCGATCTACAACGTTGCCTCGGCGCTCGCCCGCGGCTCCGACTGGACCCTGATGCTCTCGGTCGCGATCGTCGGGCTCGGGGCGATCGGCGGCCTGTTCGCCGGGGCGATCGCCGGATTCTACGGGGGGATCACCGACGACTTCCTGATGCGGTTCACCGACATCTTCCTCTCCATCCCGACGATCCTGTTCGTGATCGTCATCGTTACGGCGTTGGGAGCGCTGATCCCGATCCACGGGACGTACGGCGCCGACCTCAAACTGCTCCTGCTCGTCGTTGGGTTCGTCCTGGTCTGGTGGCCGCTCTACGCCCGGATCGTCCGTGGCCAGGTGCTGGTCGTTCGCGAGCAGAAGTACGTCGAGGCGGCGCGGGCGTCCGGCGCGTCCAAGGGACGCACGCTGATCAAGCACATCATTCCCAACAGCATGTACCCGATCTTCATCCAGTTCTCCCTCGATGTCGGCACCATCCCCCTGCTCATCGGCGCGCTCGTCTTCCTCGGCTTCGGGCCCGAGATGTTCCCCGGTGTCCCGTTCCCCGAGTGGGGGTCGATCAGCGCCGTCTCGGTCAACGACCTGACCGTCGACATGCTCGGCTCCTGCCTCGTCTACCACGGTCCGTGCATCATCGCCTGGTGGCAGCTGCTGTTCCCCGGGCTCGCGCTGTTCTTCTTCGCAATCAGTGTCAACCTTCTCTCGGACGGTATCCGGGACGCGCTCGACCCGAGGCTTCGCCGGTAACGAGGGACGATGGCCGGCACGGGGGTTTCCGGGGACTCCTCGAGGCGATACCGGCCGACGGGAGGTCACCGGTCTCACTTCTTCAATCGGAGCCGACCGGCGGCCCCCCCTCCCACGGTCTCAACCCCATCGCGCGACCGCGGCCCTCCCCAGGCGACCCCCCGCGCCGCCCCGTCGCGCTCGTACGACAAGGACCTCGTCCTGGACGTCCAGGACCTGAAGACCTACTTCTTCACCTACGACGGAGTGCTCCGGGCCCTCGAGGGGATCAACCTACAGGCCCGGGCGGGGCACACCACAGGAGTCGTCGGCGAGACCGGTTGCGGGAAGAGCGTCACGGCGTTCTCGATCGCCCGGCTGGTCGGCGACCCCGGCCGCGTGATGTCCGGGAAGATCTACCTCAACGGCGCCAACCTGCTCTGGGGCCTGGAGAGAGAGGCGAAGTACCGCAAGATCGTCGGCACCGGCCGCGTGAAAGTGGTCCGGTCGTTCCGTCGGATCAAGCAGGCGAACGAGCGGATGGCCGCGGTCCGGGGCCGCGGGGTCGCGATGATCTTCCAGGAGCCGGGCCAGGCGATGAACCCGGTCTTCTCCATCGCCGACCAGCTGGGCGAAGCGGTCCTCCTGCACCGCGGACAGGAGGTCGTCGAGGGGATCCTGAAGGCCGACGCGGCCTCGCGCGGGGTCGGGGGGCTCCACAGCGAGGAGTTCGTCCCCGAGAACACCGGCGAGGAGGGCCCGGTCGAGATCCAGACCGGTATGGCCGGCTTGGTGGACCGGCTGCTGCAGGTCGCCGCGACCGGCGACCGGGAGGCGCTGCGCGCGGTGGCGGACGAGGTGGGCAAGGCGACGGGGCTTGCGTCGTTCGGGCCCGAACTGTTCTACCTGCTCCGCGACGCGGGGCCGCAGGCTGCCAGCCGTCGGGCCCGGGTGATGCGGGTCCTGGACCGGGCGAAGCTGAGCGGTCTCCAGCGCGCCTATGTGCGCCACCAGCGACGCCTGATCATCCTGCAGCAGGCGATCAACGACCTGTACCTGAAGGAGATGAAGACGGGCAAGGCCCAGCTCGCCTCCCGGAGCCGGATCGCCCTCAGAATGCGGTTCGAGAAGCTCCGCCACATGCACTACAATCTGTGGGGGGTGAAGCGCCGGGCGATGCGCCCGATCAAGAACGAGCTGTTCTGGCGGGTCGTCCTCCTCCTCGAGGGGGTCCGGATCGCCAACCCCGTCCAGGTCGCTCGCGGCTACCCCCACGAGCTCTCCGGAGGGATGCTCCAGCGCGCGATGATCGCGATGGCGCTCTCCTCCGAGCCGGCCCTCCTGCTCGCGGACGAGCCGACGACGGCGCTCGACGTGACGATCCAGGCCCAGATCCTCGACCTGATGAACCAGCTCCGCGAGCGGGTGGGAACGGCGATCGTCCTGATCACCCACGACCTGGGCGTTGTCGCCGAGGTCTGCGACCACGTGAACGTGATGTACGCGGGCCTGATCATCGAGAGCGGCCCCGTCCACGAGATCTTCCGCCGGCCGCTCCACCCGTACACCCAGGGGCTGCTCGCCTCGATCCCCCGGTTCGACCAGCCCGACAAGGAGCTGTCGTCGATCCCGGGGTCGGTCCCGAACCTGATCCACCCGCCCCCCGGCTGCCGGTTCCACCCCCGCTGCCCGTACGCGATGCCGGTCTGCAAGGAGGTGCGGCCGATCCCCCAGATGGAGGGCGAGGAGCACATGGTCGCCTGCCACCTCTACTCGGCGCCGGCCGAACCGCCCGCGGCCACTCCCACGTCGGCGCCGGCGGGCGCGCCGGCCGCCCCGCCCCGCACCGGCGTCCGGGCGTAGGCGGCGGCCCCGCGGTCCGGCGTCGGGCCGTCGCGCCTTTATCCTGAGCACGTTCTGGGACGATCGCTCGAGGCGCCGCCCCGCGGCCGAGATCTCGGGCGGAGTGGCACGTGGCGGACCTCGATACGACCTGCGTCAACACGCTACGCTTCCTCGCGGTCGACGCGGTCGAGGCCGCCAGGTCGGGCCACCCCGGGCTCCCGCTGGGGGCGGCGCCGATGGCGTACGTGCTCTGGGACCGGTTCCTCCGCCACAATCCGGCCGACCCGACGTGGCCGAACCGCGACCGTTTCGTCCTCTCCGCCGGCCACGGCTCGGCGCTGCTGTACGCCCTCCTCCACGCGACCGGCTACGACCTCTCGATCGACGACCTCCGCCGGTTCCGCCAGTGGGGCAGCCGCACCCCCGGGCATCCCGAGCACGGACTGACGCCGGGCGTCGAGGCGACGACCGGCCCGCTCGGCCAGGGGTTCGCGATGGGGGTCGGGATGGCGATCGCCGAGCGGCACCTCGCCGCTGAGTTCAACCGCGACGGCTTTCCGGTGATCGACCACTTCACGTACGCGATCGTCTCGGACGGCGACCTGATGGAGGGGATCTCCTCCGAGGCGGCATCGCTCGCCGGGACCCTCGGGCTCGGGAAGCTGATCTACCTCTACGACGACAACCACGTCTCCCTCGAGGGGCCGACGAGCTGGGCGTTCACCGAGGACGTCGCCGCTCGGTTCACCGCGTTCGGGTGGCAGGTGCTGAAGGTAGCGGACGGCAACGACCTCGCCGCGATCGCCGACGCCCTCACCGCGGCGCGGGCGGAGTCCCGGCGGCCCAGCCTGATCTGCATCCGCACCCACCTCGGATACGGCAGCCCCGTCGCGGACACCCGCGAGGCGCACGGCGAGCCGCTCGGTCCCGCGAACCTGAAAGCGACGAAGGAGAAGCTCGGCTGGCCCCTCGACCCCCCGTTCCTGTTCCCCGAGTCGGCCCGCGCGCACTTCCACCGAGCCCGCGCCCGCGGCTCGGAGTGGGAAGCGGAGTGGAGTTCGATGAAGGAGAGGTACGCTCGGGCTCACCCCGCCGAGGCCGCGCGCCTCGATGAGCGGCTGCGAGGTGCGCTGCCCGACGGCTGGAACGTCGGGCTGCCGACGTTCGACCCGGCCGCCGGCCCGGTCGCCACCCGGGACGCCTCCCAGAAGGTCCTGAACGCGCTCGCGGCGAGGGTGCCGGCGCTCGTCGGCGGGGCTGCGGACCTCTCCCCGTCGACGAAGACGACGATCGCCTCCGCGCCCGACTTCAGCGCGCCGGAGGCGGCGGGGCGGAACTTCCACTTCGGGGTCCGAGAGCACGCGATGGTGGCGATCCTCAACGGGATGGCGCTGCACGGGGGCCTACTGCCGTACGGCGGGACGTTCCTCACCTTCTCCGACTACGCCCGCGGGTCGATCCGGCTCGCCGCCCTCCAGTCGACCGACATCGTCCTGATCTTCACGCACGACAGCATCGCGATGGGAGAGGACGGTCCCACGCACCAGCCCGTCGAGCATCTCGCGAGCCTCCGCGCGATGCCCGGGCTCACGGTGATCCGTCCGGCCGACGCGAACGAGACGGCGGCCGCGTGGCGCATCGCCGTTACCCGGCCGGGTCCGATCGCGCTCATCCTGACGCGGCAGAAGGTCCCGACGCTCGACCCGACGCGGTTCCCGATCGCCTCCGGGGTCCCTCGGGGAGGCTACGTGCTCTCGGAAGCGGTGGGGGGCCGGCCGGCGGTCGTCCTGATCGCGACCGGCTCGGAAGTCACGCTCGCCCTGGAGGCGCAGGCGAAGCTCGCGGGCCGGGGCGTGCGCGCCCGCGTCGTTTCGCTGCCGGCATTCCGCATCTTCGACGAGCAGCCGGAGTCGTATCGGGACGAGGTCCTGCCGCCCGGCGTGCCCCGCGTCTCCGTCGAGGCGGGGGTCACCTTCGGCTGGTCGAGGTACGTCGGCGCGACCGGGGAAAGCGTCGGCATCGATCGGTTCGGCGCCTCCGCCCCGGGGCCGACGGTGCAGAAGGAACTAGGCCTCACGGCCGAGCGCGTCGTCGAGGCCGCGCTTCGGGTGGTCGCTCCGCGGTCCGGGCCGTGACGCGCGAATCGTCGGTGCAGTACTCGCTCGGCCCGTCCGAGGCGCTCGTCCAGTCGACCGTGCGCCGTTGGACCGAAGAGAACGTTGCGGCACGGCTCTGGTCCGCCGACCCGACCCTCTGGCCCGAGGCGCCCCCCGCCGAGGTCCCCGATCGCACGGGCTGGCTCGCGTTGCCGGCCGCGATGACCCCGGAGGTCCCGGGTCTCGCCCGGTTCGCCCAGGCGGTCCGAACCGAGGGGCTCCGGCATGTCGTGCTGCTCGGAATGGGCGGGTCGAGCCTCGCGCCGGACGTCTTCCGCCGGATGCTCGGGGCGCAGCCGGGCTTCCCGTCGTTCCTCGTGCTCGACAGCACGCACCCCGACGCGGTCCGTTCGACCGCCGCGGCGGTCGACCTCGCCCGGACGCTCTTCGTCGTCTCCAGCAAGTCGGGAACCACGACCGAGCCGCTCGACTTTCACCGATACTTCGCCGCCGAGCTGACGAGCGAGGGGATCGCTCCGCCCGGCCCCCAGTTCGTGGCGGTCACCGACCCCGGCTCCCCCCTCGAGGGACTCGCCCGGTCCGACGGCTTCCGTGCAGTGTTCCGGGCCGTTTCGACGGTAGGCGGCCGGTACTCGGCGCTCACGATGTTTGGCCTCGTCCCCGCAGCCCTGCTCGGCCTGGACCTCGGGCGGCTCCTCCGCTCGGCCCAGGGGATGGCCGCCGACTGTGGCCCGAACCGCCCGGCGGGAGAGAATCCCGGCCTCCGGCTCGGCGCCACGATCGGCACTCTCGCCCGGGCGGGCCGAGATAAGCTGACGTTCTACGCTACCCCGGAGTGGGGCGCCTTCCCGGTCTGGGTCGAGCAGCTGGTCGCCGAGAGCACGGGCAAGCTCGGTCGGGGGATCGTTCCGATCGTCGACGAGCCGCTCGTCGATCCGACGACCTACGGCGCCGACCGCCAGTTCGTGGCGCTCCTCGGATCGGAGGAGACGGACCCGGCGCTCGCGCGCCATCTCGAGGCGCTCGAATCGCTCGGGCACCCGGTCGTCCGGATCCCGGCCCCCGCGCCGCCCGACGTGGGGGCGGAGTTCCTTCGCTGGGAGATCGCGGTCGCGCTGGCCGGACGGGTGCTGGCGATCGACCCGTTCGACCAGCCGGACGTCGAGCTCGCGAAGGAGCTTGCCCGCCGGGCGATGGCCGACCGCCGCCACGGCCCCTCGGCCCCGGAGGAGCTCGGGATCTCCACCGAGGACGGCCCGGGCTTCCGGTCCGCCGTGCGGGCCCATCTCGACTCCGCGCGTCCCGGCGACTACCTGGCCGTCCAGGCGTACCTCGCCCCGACGAACCTGACCCGGGATGCGCTCTCCACCCTGCGGAGCGCGGTCCTCGGTCGGACCCGCCTCGCCACCACCGTCGGGTTCGGGCCCCGGTTCCTGCACTCGACCGGCCAGCTCCACAAAGGGGGACCGAACTCGGGCGTCTTCCTCCAGCTCGTCGACACCCCCCGCCAGGACGTGGCGGTCCCCGGAGCGGGCTACACGTTCGGGGAGCTGATCGCCGCGCAGTCGCTGGGGGACCTCCGGGCGCTGCGACAGAAGGGGCGGCGCGTCCTCCGTATCGACCTAGGCAAAGACGTCACGGGCGGCATCGTCCGCCTTGTCAGAGCCGTCCGTGGCTGAGGTTACCGCGCTCCTTTGGGACATCGGCGGCGTTCTGCTGTCGAACGCCTGGGACCACGCCGACCGTGCGGCCGCCGCGGCGCGCTTCGGTCTCGACCCGATCGGGCTCAACGCCCGCCACGACGCGCGGGCGGAAGCGCTCGAGACCGGCCGGCTCACATGGGTTCGTTACCTGGACGAGGTCATCTTCGCCGAGCCGCGCCGCTTCGACCGGGCGGAGTTCCAGGCGTTCGTGGAGTCCCGCTCCGTTCCCCATCGGGCCGCCCTGGAGCTTGCCCACCGTCTTCGCTCGGGCGGTCGATTCACGATGGCCGCGCTCAACAACGAGGTCGCCGAGTTGAACGACTTCCGGATCGAAAAGTTCGGGCTGAGCGAGGCCTTCCACGTCTTCTTCTCGTCGTGCACGACGGGACTGCGCAAGCCGGCCCCCGCGGCGTACTGGTCGGCGCTCTCGCTACTGCACCGGTCCCCGGCGCACTGCCTCTTCCTGGACGACCGGGCGGAGAACATCGAGGCGGCCGCGCAGCTCGGGCTCGGCGTGCTTCAGGTCCGCGACCCCGACCGGCTGCCGGAAGACCTCATGGCTCTCGGCATCTCACCCTGAGGGAGGAACGGACGATGGACGTCGGGATGATCGGCCTCGGCAAGATGGGCGGGAACATGACCGTGCGACTGGTGAAGGCGGGTCACCGGGTGGTCGGTTACGCCCGCTCCCCGCCGGTCGTCGAGGCGGTCGTGCGCCAGGGCGCCGCCGGCGCCTCCTCCCTCGCGAACCTCGTCGCCCAGCTTCCGACCCCGCGGGTCGTCTGGATGATGGTGCCGTCCGGGGAGACGGTCGACCAGACGATCGCCGCGCTCCGGCCGCTGCTCGGCCGGGGGGACATGATCGTCGACGGGGGGAATTCGTACTACAAGGACACGCTCCGGCGCGCCGCCCAGGTCACCGCGGCGGGGCTCTCGTACGTCGACGTCGGGACGAGCGGTGGGATCTGGGGACTCACCGAAGGCTATTCGATGATGGTCGGAGGCGCCCCGGCGGATGTCGAGCGGATCCGCCCCGTCCTCGAGGCGCTCGCCCCGGCGCCCGACAAGGGGTGGGGACGGGTCGGCCCTGTCGGCGCGGGCCACTTCGTCAAGATGGTCCACAACGGGATCGAGTACGGGCTGATGCAGGCCTACGCCGAGGGACTCTCCGTCCTCGGCGCGAAGCAGGAGTTCGGGCTCGACCTGCATCAGGTCACGGAGATCTGGCGGTACGGCAGCGTCGTCCGCTCCTGGCTCCTCGAGCTCACCGAGTCGGCGCTCGCGGAGAACCCGACGCTCGCGGGGATCGACGCCTGGGTCGCCGACTCGGGGGAGGGGCGGTGGACGGTCGCGGAGGCGCTCGACCTGAACATTCCGGCGCCAGTAATCACTCTCGCATTGCAACAGCGCCTCCGATCCCGGGAGGAGAACCCGTTCGCCGAGCGGCTGCTCGCGATGATGCGGAACAAATTCGGCGGCCACGCCGTGAAGCCGGCGGCGTGACGATGGAGCGTCCGCGGGCCGACCCGCAGCTCGTCGTCGTGCTCGGGGCGACCGGCGACCTGATGCAGCGAAAGCTGTTGCCGGCGCTCTACCGTCTCGGCGACCGCGGGGACCTTCCGACCGGTAGCGCGATCCTCGGGGTCGCGCGGCGTCCGCTCGACTCCCCGGCATACCGGACGGCGGCGGTCGGGTGGCTGACCGCCGCGAAGTCGGGCGATCCGGCCGAGGTCCGCCGGTTCTGCGACGGCACGCTCGAGTACCACCGGCTACCGGACGACCAGCCCCCGAGCTTCGCGGAGCTCCGGCAGGCGATCGAGGAGATCGAGCGCCGACGGGGTCTTCCCGGCAACCGGATCTTCTACCTCGCCCTGCCGCTCGATGCGCTCGCGCCGACGCTCGAGGGACTCGGCGCGGCCGGCCTGGCCCAGGGCCCGGGATGGACCCGGGTCGTCATCGAAAAGCCGTTCGGCCGCGACCTCGCCTCTGCCGTTCAGCTGAACGAGGTCGCCCACCGCCACTTCTCCGAGTCGCAGCTGTACCGGATCGACCACTACCTCGGCAAGGAGACCGTCCAGAACCTGCTGGTGTTCCGGTTCGCGAACATGTTCGTCGAGTCGATCTGGAGCCGCGCGACGGTCGAGCGGGTCGAGATCACCGTGGCGGAAAGCCTCGGGATCGAGGGCCGCGCGAGCTACTACGAGGAGAGCGGGGCGCTTCGCGACATGATCCAGAACCACGTCACCCAGATCCTCACGCTCGTGGCGATGGAGCCTCCCGCCACTCGGAGCGAGGAGGCGATCCGCAACGAGAAGGTGAAGGTGCTGCGCTCGCTGGCCGCGCTCGGGCCGGAGGACGTGGTCCGGGGGCAGTACACCGCCGGGACGATCGACGGCGCCCCCGTGCCGGGCTACCGCCAGGAGCCGGGGGTCGCCCCGGGCTCAACGACCGAGACGTTCGTCGCCCTACGCCTGAAGGTCGCCAACTGGCGCTGGCAGGGCGTTCCGTTCTTCCTGAGGACAGGAAAGCGCCTCCCGGCCAAGTCGAGCCGGATCGTCGTGACGTTCAAGGCGCCCCCGGTGTCGTTCTTCCCCACGGAGCAGGAGTATGAGATGAACCCGGACCGCATCTCGATCCTCGTCCAGCCCCGGGAGGGGTTCGAGCTCTCCTTCGAGATCAAGGTGCCCGGCCGCGAGCTGCGCGTGCAGACGCACCGGATGCAGTTCCACTACGCCGACGTCTTCGGACCGCTGCCGGACGGCTACGAGACGCTGCTGCTCGACGCCATGCTCGGCGACCCCACGCTGTTCGTGCGCGCGGACGAGGTGGAGGAGTCCTGGCGGGTGTACGATGCGGTCCTGCGGGCCGCGAGCCCTCCCGCACCGTACGCCGCCGGAAGCTCCGGCCCCGCGGCGGCCGACCGCCTCGTTCAGGAGTGGGGGCATCGTTGGGAGCCGATCCCGTAGCGCGGAGGGTGCGCGTCTACCCTACCCTTACCGCGGCCAGCCGTGCCCTCGCTGTCGAGATCCAGGGGCGGGCCCGGGAGGCCGTGCGGGCCCGGGGGTCGTTCCAGCTCGTGCTGGCCGGGGGCAGCACGCCGATCCCGCTCTACGAGCGGCTCGCACGACGCTCATCGTCCGGCGTGCCGTGGGACCGGACCGACGTGTGGTTCGGCGACGAGCGATGTGTCGGACCGCACCGGCCGGAGAGCAACTACCGGATGGCCCGGCGCGCGCTCCTCGCCCGAGCGGGAATCCCCCCGTCGCGGATCCATCGGATCCGAGGGGAACTCGGCTCCGCCGCGCTCGCGGCCCGGCAGTACCGGGCGGAGCTCGTCGCCCGGTTCGGAGCGCTCCCCGCCGGTCGGCCGTGGTTCGATCTCGTGCTGCTCGGCATCGGGCCCGACGGACATACGGCGTCGTTGTTCCCGGGGAGCCCGGCGCTCCGGGAGCGATCTCGAGCGGCCGTCGCCGTCCGAGTCCCGGGCCGACCGCCGTACGTGCCGCGGGTCACCCTCACCCTGCCGGCGCTCGCCGCCGCGCGCGAGGTCGCGTTCCTGGTCGCGGGCGACGACAAGGCCGAGGCCGTGCGCGCCGCACTGGATGGTCGATCGTCGGCCGCCCGCCGGCCGCCCGCGGGCCGAGTGCGAGCGCGCGGGCCGGTCCGATGGTTCCTCGACCGGGCCGCGGCGCAGGAGCTACCTGCCTCGCTACGCGCGGGTTCTCCGACGCGCTGACGAACGGCGTGGGGACGGCGCGGTCTGGGCCGCCGAGGAAGGGTGGTCGAAAACCCCGTAGTCGCGCTCCCACAGTCGCACCCCGCCGACGAACGCGTTCGCGTTGTCGCCCCGTTCTGTGCCGGCGGGCAAGCGTTTGAGGTGGTGGACGTTCCCGCCTCCGAGCACGATGTACTCGGGCTCGAGCGCGTCCCGCAGCGTCTCGACGACGTCCACGACCTCCTTCCGCCACTTCTTCCGCCCGAGTCGTCTTCGGGCCGTCTCCCCGACGAACTCCTCGAAGCAGCGGCCCTTGCGATACGGCAGGTGGCCCAACTCCATCGGGATCAAGGAACCGTCGACCATCATGGCCGACCCAAGTCCGGCCCCGAGGCCGAGGAACAGCATCCTCCCGCCCCGGTAGCTTCCCAGCGCCTGCATCGCGGCGTCGTTGACCACCCGCGCCGGGCGGCCAAGCGCACGAGCGAAGTCGAAACCGACCCAACCGGCGCCGAGATGCGGGGGGTCACGCACGATCCGCCCGCGGCGGACTAGTCCGGGGTAGCCGACGGCAACGCGGTCGAACTCGCGTCCTCGCAGGGCCGGTCGAAGCTGGCGGACCATCGCCTCGGCGGACATCTTCGAGCCGGAGGGGAATCGGACCCGGTAGCCGGGGCGGTCCGAGACGACCGCCTTGACGTGCGTCCCTCCGATGTCGAGCACCAGGATCCGGGGTCGCTCGTCCGCGGGACGGGACATCGCACCGTTCGGGAGGCACACGCCCCCTTAATCCCGGCGAGGGTTCAAGCGAGTGAGCGAACTCCCCTTCCGATCAGGAAAAGAAAAGGGAGGAATGGGTTGCCCGCCCCCCGAAGGGGGCGGACGGGCCGGGGTCGGTGCCCCGATCTAGGCCGCCTCGCGACCCGACACGGTCGCGACCAGGTTCGCGTGGTTCGAGAGCGTGGTCGACTGGCGGGTGACCAGCGCGGTGCCGAACTGCGCGTGCGAGGCCGCAAACCCGACGTGGATCGTCTGCGCGTGGGGCGCCACGACCACCAGCGCTCCCGAGGCGGGGGTCGGAGTGTCCGAGCCCACGACCGGGATGCTGTAGGTGTAGCTGCCGTTCGCGAGGTAGAACTTCGCCGTCCCCGTAGAGCTCGTCACCGTCGTGACGGTCACGCTCGGGCTGGGTCCGGTCACGCTGACCGACCAGCTCGTGTGCGCCGCCAGGCCGTGCTCCGCGAAGACGATGTTCGCTCCGTTCACCGCGAATTTGATCAGCTTCGTGACGGCGTGAGGCGCCATCCCAAAGCCGCCCTTCTTCGCGCCCGAGTCCTTGAACGACGCCGGCTTCTGGGTCGTCCACTTGTAGTGGGCGCCCTTCGGCACGACGAAGTGGATCGAGCCTCCGCTCACGGTCGTCGTGTTCGTGCCGACCATCCCGGGCGGTCCGCCGTTGCCCGAAGGCGTCAGCGTCACGCTCCAGTTCGTTCCCGCGGGCAGTCCCGGCCAGTGCGGGAGCGAGATCGACTCGTTGAAGTACAGGTTCTCAAGCAGCCCGAACTTCACGGTCAACGTGGTCGCGGCCGTTACCGGCGCCGTCGTGTACGTCGTGCCGTGCGGTCCGACCACCTGCGCCACACCGTAGCCGGCGGGCGGGGTGATGGTGAACGACAGGGTGCCGAGCGGCGAGTTGAACGCCACCGAGGCACCGTGCGACGTCACGTTGGCGCTGGTCTTGGCCGTCACAGGCGAGCCGGCGTGCACGGTGAAGCTCGCACCGAGCGGCAGTCCGCTCTCCTTGAACGTGACCGGCTGTTCGAACGGCGCGTACTTGATCTGATACCAGATCTGGTCGCCACCGCCGCCGATCATCACGTTCGAGTTGATGGACGAGCCGTCGATCCACGGCGCCGCCGAGGCGACCGTGTTCGCCTGACCGTTCCACACCGCCATCGAGAGTCCGTTGGTGATGTGGGTGATCAGGTTGTAGTCGAGCGTCCGCTCCGCGCTGACAGGCAGCGCCGCCGCGATGTTCATGTACGCCACGGCGACCCCATAGGCGACGTTCTGGCACACGCCAGCGAGTCCGCCGCCCGCGATGTTGTCCGCCGCGTGCGCCCAGTAGACCAGGTCCGCGGTGTTGACGGTGCTGTGGCCGCAGGTGGTGTTGTTCGCCGCCCAGCCGGCGGGGTTGTCGACGCCGAGCTGCTGAGCGAACGCATCCGCCTCCGTGTACACGTTGTTCGGGCTGGCCTCGGGCGCGACGTAGTCCGTCGGGTCAGGGTAGTCGGGCGCCCAGCCGGTTCCGACCTCGGAGACGAGCGGGTTGTCGTACGCCGAGGTGAAGGCGACGTCCAGGAACTGGTCGAAGGTCAGGTCGAACGACGCGCCACCGTACGGCTGCAGGGCGTTGCCGGTGAGCGTCTTGATCTCGGTGATCCAGTCCGCGATCCCGATGTCGTCACCGGGGTCGCCCTGGAGACCCGCGATCGCCCACGTGCACGGCGTTCCCGGCGTGCAGGCGGCGAGCTGGGCATCGTACCAGGGGGAGTGGATGTTGGTCGCCTGGGCCCACCACCACGCCGCTCCGCCGACATCCGAGGGGTTCGTGTCCGGGTCCCCCGTCGGGTAGCTGACGTTGGTCGGGTAGTAGTTGCCCATGCCGAACGGAATCGGGCCGCCGACGTTGAAGTCGTACTGGATCCCGTCGACCGTCCGCACCGTGTTCTCCACCGTCGTGTACGGGTACGAGTGCACGTAGAACTCCCGCAGCGCGAGGTTGGTGAAGAAGTCCGAGGGGACGTTCGGGATCGGCTGGGTCGGGAACTGGCTCGTGAACTCCGAGTTGCTCCAGCCCAGGTTGATCGGCGTGAAGAAGTCCGAGATCGTCGGCGTGGTGTAGTAGTTCAGGTCGCCCTCCGAGGCGAGCAGCAGCAGCGTCGTCGTGTGCGTCGTCTCGATGCCGGCGAAGTCCGCCTGGTGCGCCCGGTACTGGCTGATGCCGAACGAGTCGTCGGGCTCCCAGTAGACGTTGACGTTGGGCTGGTAGGCGCCCGCCGCCGGGTCACAGTAGCCGCCGTACGTCGCCATGCCGCCCACGCCCGAGCAGCCCGAGGGCTGGTTGTAGGCCGGGTTGGCACGGAGCGAGTACGCCGAGCCGGGGATGACGCCCGCGTAGTACGGGCCGCTCCCGACCATGTTCCACTGAACGCCCGGGTTGACGACCGGGGTGGTCGCCGTCAGGTTCTCGAAGGCGTCCCAGCCGTACGGGCTCAGGCCCGCCAGGTACGAAGCCCACGCGGGACCGTTGGTGGACGTCAGTCCGCCCGGCAGCGTGCAGGTTCCGTCCCCGTGGCTGACGTGGTGGTTGGTGTTGCCCCAGCCGGGCATCGCCGCGTGCTCGTAGTTGAACCAGCCGCACGGCTCGATGCTCGCGCCCAGGTTGTCCGCGACCAGCTCCATGAAGTAGGGCCAGTCCGCGCCGCCGCCGTTCGCGATGAACGTGACGCAACCGTGCTCCAGGGACATCGCCGACGCTGGACAGTACGTCGAGTCGTTGACCAGCATCGAGCTCAGGACGCTCGAGGGCGTGTTGTTGTACGGGAAGTGGATCCCGTTGTCCCACCCAGGGTCACCGTACTGAACCAGCGCCTGCGTCTGGATCCAGCCCGGCTGCTTGCCCGCGTACGGCGTGTCGGCGAACGCCATCGTCCGCGCCAGCGAGAAGACGACATCCGCCGGGTAGACCGGCCAGGACGTCGAGGTCGTCGGGTCGTAGAAGTTCGCCTGCTTGTCGATGACGAACGTCCAGTAGACCGGCGCCGGCACGTGCGGGACGTATCCCGTCAGGTTCGACCCGAAGTCCGTCGTGCACTGGACGG
>Ga0335079_10005273_pt1 | contig 14805 bp, 13 predicted proteins | sample Lox_Sample_33_FD_206719 | JGI IMG/M metagenome (GOLD analysis project Ga0335079, IMG submission 206719) | Soil microbial communities from Loxahatchee National Wildlife Refuge, Florida, United States - Lox_Sample_3.3 | ecosystem: Environmental > Terrestrial > Soil > Wetlands | place: USA...
CTGGCTCCCCAGCCCGCTGAAATTTCCGCGCAGCACAACTCCGCCCGCCTCCATCCTGAGCAGCGCTTTTTCGATCTCCGATGCGGGCAGGCCCAGCAAGGCGCCAAGCTCCGTTGCGGTCGTGGGCCCGGAATGCATCATCCAGCCGGTGACCAGCGCCAGCATGGCATCATCGCGCGATGAAGCCGCGGTTTCGACCTCCGGCAGCGCCTGCTCAAACCGAGCTTCGGGAAACAGGGTGGCGAAGCTCTTCGCGCGCTCCGCCGGGACCCAATATTTCCGCCCGCCATCTAGGGCCCGCGCCGCCCGGCCCTGTTCTGTCAGTTTGGCAAAGTAAGCCGCCCAGCCGCCATTGGACTCCGGGTTCTTCTCCATGAGCTCGGGGAACGCGATCAACGTGTGCAGCACGTCGTGCAGTTCGTCCGCATCGCGCACGTCCGGCCACGCTTCCTCGCGCACCTGGGCGATGGCGGCCGGATCAAGCTTGCCCACCTCCTCCAGCACCGACTCCGGAAGAATGCGCCGCATCTCGACCGCCCGCGCCCGGCGTTCTTCGAGCGGAGCATCGTCCAGATAGGCATAGGGGTTTGCATTCAGAATTTCATGCGAAAACTGCGAGGGCACCGGCGTGTCAACCGCAACGCAGCGCACCCGGCTCTCTTCTATGCCGCGAAGCAGAGCCTTCAGGCCGTCGAGGTCCATGGCCTCGCTGAGAACGTCCTTCATGACCTCATTGACCAGAGGATGGTCGGGAATCTGAATGTCGCCCACGATATTTTCCTGGCAGGCGGCCACATCGGGAAAAACCGAGGCCAGAAGATCATCCGAGCGGATACGCTGAATCTGCGGCGGAACTTTCTTCCCGCCCTGAAAACGCAGCAGGGCCAGTGAGCGATTAGCGTCCCAGCGCCAACGCGTGCCAAAGATGGGTGAGGCCAGCGCCGCCTGCTCCAGCAGTTCCTTCACCGTTTCCGTGCTCAGGAAGTGAAAAACATCGGCCAGCGGAAAGCTGTGCTGCTCGGCGAGAGCGATGTTCAGGCCATTGTCGGTAGCCGCCGCCTGCAGTTCGAAATTGAAGCCGCGGCAAAAGCGCTTGCGCAGCGCCAGCCCCCAGGCTTTGTTGATGCGCCCGCCCAAGGGGGCATGAATCACCAGCTGCATGCCCCCACCCTCGTCGAAGAAGCGCTCGGCGATAATGGTCTGCTGGGTAGGCACGGCGCCCAACACGGCTCGGCCTTGCAGAATGTACTCAACCGCCTGCTCGGCCCCGGAATCATCGAGACCGCATTCTGCCTTCAGCCAGGCGACGGTATCGGCCACTGCCGGCTGATTTTGCGAAACTCCCACCGGAGAGACGTTGATCAGGCGGTCGCTGATCTCCTGCCTCAGATTCGCCACCTGCGCCGAGAGCTCCTGCGTCCGCGCCGGCGCCTCGCCCAACCAGAAGGGAACCGTGGGCGGCGCGCCGTGCGCGTCTTCGACAATCACCCGGCCGGACTTGCCCTCCACCCGCCGAATGCGCCACGAGGCGTTGCCCAGCAGAACGATATCGTCGCGATTGCTCTCGACCGCGAAGTCTTCGTCGAGCGTGCCGACTACGGTGCCTTCCGGTTCGGCCACCACAGTGAAAAGCGCGGTCTCCGGGATCGCTCCTCCGCTGGTGATCGCCGCCAGCCGCGCGCCGCGGCGCGCACGAAGCTTGCCATTCACCCGGTCACGGTGAATGTAGGCCCCGTATCGTCCCCGCCGCGCGGCAATGCCCTCAGAAAGCATTTCCAACAGGCCCTCAAAGACCTCGCGCGAAAGATTGCGGTAGGCATAGGCGCGCCTGATCAAGGCGAACAGTTCATCTTCATCCCAACCATCATTCTCGGTCCCTGTAGGTAGCGCGGGCGCCCCCGCCCGCGGCTGCCGGCTGTTTTCTTCCCCAAGTTGCGGCAGTTGGGCCTCGGGGCGAGGCGTCCGCGCCGCGTGGGCAGCCCCGGCCGCACAACAGGCCACAATTTGCTGCGCCAGAATGTCGAGCGGAGCTTCAGGAATCATCAGGCGGTCAAGATCACCATGCCGGATGGCCCGCACCAGCGCCGCCGCCTCCAGCATGTCGTCACGCGTGGTGGCAAAGAATCTTCCCTTCGGAACCGCGCCCCGCCAGTGGCCGGACCGCCCCACGCGCTGCAAAGCCACGGCAATCGCGCGCGGCGAGCTGATCTGCACGACCAGATCCACCGTGCCGATATCAATTCCAAGCTCGAGCGAGGCGGTGGCCACCAGAATCTTGATCTTGCCTTCCTTCAGCTTGCTCTCGGCTGCCAGCCGCAGTTTGCGCGAGAGGCTGCCGTGGTGCGCGCCGACGTTTTCTTCTCCCATGCGCTCGGCCAGGTTGAAGGCGACCCGCTCCACCAGCCGGCGAGTGTTGACGAAGACCAACGTCGAACGATGCTGGTTGGCCAGCTCCACCAGACGGTCGTAAACCTCATCCCACATCTCGTTGGTGGTGATCGGGCCCAGCGGCGATGGCGGGACTTCCACAGCTAGATTGAGCTGCCGCTTGTGGCCGATGTTGACGATCACCGGCAGCGGGCGTCCGTTGCCGGTAAGAAAGTGTGCGACTTCTTCGATCGGCTTCTGTGTCGCCGAAAGGCCGATGCGGGTAAGCGCGCCGTTGCCTCGCACTGCCACGTCTTCAATCGCGCCAAACAGAGCGCCTCTGCCCGGCAGGGAAGGCACGGCATCCGCCCTTCCGAAAAACGTCTCTGTCCCGCTTGTCATTCCGAGGGACTTCAGTCCCGGGGAACCTGCATTTTCTTCCTCTGCGAACCGCAGATTCCTCGCTGCGCTTGGAATCACATGCTGTTGGGGGCCTGGAAGGGAGGCCTCCTCCCGCAGTGCCTCCAGCCTTTCCAGCGACAGGGCCAAATGTGCCCCGCGCTTGTCATCGGCCACGGCGTGGATTTCATCCACAATCACGGTCTCGACATCGCGCAGGATTTTGCGGCTGCTCTCGGCGGTCAGCAGAATGTACAGCGACTCCGGCGTGGTGACCAGAATGTGGGGCGGCCGCTTCAGCATGGCGCGGCGCTCATGCATCAGCGTGTCGCCGGTGCGCACTGCAGTGCGAATCTGCGGCATGAGCAGGCCGCGCTCGCCCGCCATTTGCAGGATCTCGCCCAGCGGCACTTCCAGATTTTTCTGAATGTCATTGCCCAGCGCCTTGAGCGGCGAAATGTAGAGAACTTCGGTGCGGTCCTGCAGTTCGCCGGCGAGGGCCTTACGCACCAGGCCATCAATGCAGGCGAGAAACGCCGCCAGCGTCTTGCCCGAACCGGTTGGCGCGGAGATCAGCACCGTGCGCCCGGCCAGAATGTGCGGCCAGCCTTGCTCCTGGGGCTCCGTGGGCGTGCCAAATTTCCGGACAAACCACTCCTGCGTCAGGGGGTGGGCCCAGGAGAGTGAGGAAGGGAGGGAAGGCATTTCATGATTGTAGCTGCAAAGACAGATGTTCGTAAAACGTTCGCCTTTTACTCCGTTCAGCGAAACTGACGTAATATCCCAGCATGAAAGTGACAGCGCTCATTCTGGCGGCGGTCTTGTTCGGGGCCCCCTGGCAAGATGCCATGCCTCAGGCGCGAACTTCTTTCTACCTCGGCTTCGACCGCAATGAATATCCCGGAGATGAAAATCTGAAGGCCCTGCGCCAAACCTTCGCCTTCGCCGGATACTGGTTGAACGTTCCCCCGGGTGAACGGATCAATACCTGGGTGCACAAGCGCTTGGCGGTGCAGGCAGCCGGGCTGGGTTTTCTGGTGCTGTTCAACGGGCGGCTCTACGCCGAGCTGAAGTCGGTGGCGAATGCGAAGAAGCTGGGCAAGTCGGACGCGACGGATGCCGTGGTGGCTGCATGGCGCGAGGGCTTCCCGCCCGATGCGATCATCTTTCTCGACCAGGAGCAGGGCGGGCGCATGCTGCCCGAGCAGAAGGCGTACATCTACGCCTGGGCAGATGGCGTGGTGAAAGGCGGCTTTCGCGCCGGCGTCTATTGCTCGGGTATTCCGTTCGAAGAGTCGCCGGGAGTGAAAGTGGTCACCGCGCACGACATCCGGCAAGGTGCGGGCCCAAGAAGGATCGCGTACTTTGTGACCAATGATGCCTGCCCGCCCTCGCCGGGCTGTGAATTTCCGCAGCGCCCACCGAATCCGGCCGACAGCGGGATTTCCTTTGCTGAGGCCTGGCAGTTTGCCCAGTCGCCGAAAAGGAAAGATGTCGCCCATGCCTGCCCGGCGAACTACAGCTCGGACGCGCAATGCTACGCGCCGGGGGTTGATCCGCAGCTCCATCTCCACGTGGATGTCGAGACCGCGACCTCGCCCGATCCTTCCCATGGCTGGCCGCGTTAGATGGCCGCCCACGAAGACTTCGAGCGCGAACAAGTCGGCCTGTGCGCCGATTGTGTTTATGCGAAGCGTGTGCGCAACGACCGGGGCTCGGTGTTCTATTTTTGCGAACGGTCTAAAACCGATACTTCCTTCCCGAAGTATCCGCGATTGCCGGTGAGAGAGTGCACCGGATACGAAGCAAAGGACAAATAGACTGCGCCGCTTGCGGTGCGCTTTCCGCTTGATTACGCGGCACTCCGCAGGCAAAATGATAACGGAGCCCAAAAACTGGCCGCGGAGTCTGCAAAACTGCGGAATCCAAAGCCGGTAGCAAGCATCCAAAGAAGAGCAACGCCAGCAGCTTCAACAACCCCGCCGATTGGGCGCGGCCGTACCTGAGACGGCCCGCAGTGAACCGGCTGGAGCGGCTGGAGGCTTTCAACATCCCCGTTCCAGTGCGCGTGCAGAGCGGCAGAACTGCTTGCCCGTGTCTGGGGCTGAAAGCGTGATAACGGATGGCAACGGCAACTGCGGTTTGCAGTCTGGAAAACTATCTCGTCCTGCCCGACCACAGCCTGGACGAGCGCATTCGGGCGGCCAAGGAAACCCTAGGCCGCGATGTGGTCATCCTTGGGCACCACTACCAGCGCGATGAGGTAATCCGCTTCGCTGACTTTCGCGGCGACTCCTACAAGCTTTCCCAGCAAGCGGCCAAGGCAGCGGGCAAGTACATCGTATTTTGCGGCGTGCATTTCATGGCCGAAAGCGCCGATATTCTCAGCCGCGCCGGGCAGATCACCCTGCTTCCCGACCTCAACGCCGGTTGCTCCATGGCCGATATGGCCGAGATCACGCAGGTGGAAGATTGCTGGGAAAACCTGGTCGGCGCCGGGATCACTGCCGGCGAGGGCAACGGCATCACCCCCATCACCTATATCAACTCGACGGCCGCGATCAAAGCCTTCGTGGGCGAGCGAGGCGGGGTGGTATGCACTTCGTCGAACGCCGGGGCGGCCATGCGATGGGGCCTGGCTAAGAACGCCAAGCTGCTTTTTCTGCCCGACCAGCACCTTGGCCGCAATACCGGCTATGCCATGGGGATTCCCCTTAACGAAATGGTGGTATGGGACCCTTATATGATTAACGGGGGCACGACTCCGGAACGCCTGCGCGCGGCCAAAGTCATTTTGTGGAAGGGCCACTGCTCGGTGCATCAGCGCTTCTTGCCGGAGCATGTGGAGAATGTCCGGGCGAAGTATCCGGGAGTTCAGGTGATCGTGCATCCCGAGTGCCGCTGGGAGGTTTGCCAGAAAGCCGACGGTGTGGGCTCGACCGAAGGCCTGCTGAAGATGATTCGCAGCGCGCCCGCGGGAACCATGTTTGCTGTGGGAACGGAAATTCACCTTGTTCACCGCATGGGTAAGGAGTTCGCCGCGGAAGGAAAGAAGGTCGTTACGCTCGATGATTCGGGCTGCCTATGCACCACCATGTTTCGCATTTCACCGCAGCATTTGTGCTGGACACTGGAGAATCTGGTGGAGGGAAACGCGGTCAATCAGATCAGAGTGAACCACGATGTAAAGCGCTGGGCGCGGGTCGCGCTCGATCGCATGCTGAAGCTCGGCTAGTTGACGGATTCTCCGTGTCTCCCGTGCAACCGCGGAGGATACTGGGCCTGAATCGTATAATCGCGGCGTGATTGACGCCGGCAACCCAGCTCTACCTCCTCGGCTCCTCGGCCTAGACGTCGGCTCAAAAACCATCGGGCTGGCGGTTTCCGATCCGCTGGGAGTTACCGCCCAGGGCCTGCCTACACTTCGGCGCAAGAACAAACGGACCGACTTCGCGCATCTGGCCGAGATCGTCTCTAAATACAGCATTGCCGAAATTGTAGTGGGCTATCCCTTGCGCATGAGCGGCGCGGAAGGAACGCAGGCGCAGAAAATGCAGGCCTTCGCTGAAGATCTGCGGAAGAAATTCAGCCTGCCGGTCCACTTGTGGGATGAACGTCTGACCTCCGCCGAAGCGAACCGTCTGCTGCGCGACTCCGAGATGTCTATCCAGCGCCGGGGAGAAGTGGTGGACCGCCTGGCCGCCGTGCTCATCTTGCAGGGATTTCTCGACCGAAGGCACAACGCCTAAGCCGGCTGGAAGACTGGAGCGGTTCCTGGCTGGCATCTCCTGCAGCTCCGAGGGGCCAGAATCACTGGTAATCAGGAAGATTGATCTTGTCGGTGAAATCGCGGCCAAAAGCGCAATCGCTAATCCACGGCACCGTCAGCAGCTTCATTGCCTGATTGCGCAGGAACAAGGAGAATCGCGAGCGCGGGCCAAACACCCCGGCCATTCGCAGTGCCGCTTTCTGCTTTTCGAGAACAAATGGCCCGAATAACTCCTGGTAGCGTCGAAAGGCGGTAGTATGGTCGCCTTGCGCCCGCTGAAGTTCGCCCGCCAGAATATACGCCGCTACCATGGCCAGAGCTGAACCTTGACCGGCGAGCAAGGAGACGCACGACGCCGCATCCCCCAATAGCGTCACACGGCCATGTGTCCACAACCCTTCTTCCTTTGGCATTCGTATCTGGCTCACCCGGTCGAAATACAGTTCGCTGCTGCTATCGAGCGCGTCGAGAATCTGCGGACATTCCCACCCGCTGTCGCCGAAGCGTTTTCGCAGCAGCGCCTTTTGAGTCGCCATGTCAGCGTGTTCAGAGCTATCCCCGGTCTCATCGGCAAAGGTGAAGAGAAACATGGTGCGGTTGTTGCGCATGGTGAATCGCGCGACCTGCTGGCCCACCTCGGTGAACATGACGTAGATCAATTCATCTCTCGGCCTGTATCCCTGTGACTGGAAGGCGGCTACCTTGTAGCCGAGATATTTTTCGAATCGGCTCTCCGGCCCAAAGGCCAGCTCGCGCAATCGCGAATGTTGCCCATCGGCTCCGACCACCAGATCGAATTCGCGCTCCGCCCCGCTTTCGAAAGTTACGCGCACCCGTTTGTCGTCCTGCTCGATTCGGGCTGCGCTGTCGCCAAAAATCGTCTCCACCTTGCCCGCGATCTTGTCGAAAATGGCCGCGGCCAGGTCGCCTCGGGGCACGCTCGTATAGCGCCCCTGTGCGATCCGCACAAATGCGCTGACTGGAAAGCCCGTGACCCGCCGCCCATTCCGGTCCACGACGCGCACTTCCTGCACCGCGTACCCTTTTTCGACAAGTTGGGGCAGCAGTCCCATCCGGCCGGCAATCTCAAAGCCCGCTCCCCAGAAGTCAATCACGTAGCCGCCGGTTCGCAGTCTGGGTGCTTTCTCAACCAGCGTGGGCTCGAAGCCGTAATCAGCCAGCCAGTAAGCGAGCGTCGGACCTGCAATGCCCGCGCCCGAGATCAGAATTTTCATGCGAAAACAGAATACGCGGCGGGGAGCCGCTCAACTGCAGGATTTCTCAACCGCCGGGGCTGCGGAGAACATCTAGCCACGGTGCTGTTGCTTCTTCGCGGCCTTGGCTGCTTTTTTCTGCGCCTTCCGGTACTGCTTCATCGCTTTGCGCTGCCGCTTGGCCGCCCTCTTCTGGTCCTTTTTCGCCGCCTTCTGCGCCTGCTGCGAAGCCTTCGGCCCCATGAAGATTTGCGCCTTTGCGCCTGTGCCTGATGCCAGGCTCAAGACTAATAGCGTAGACGCGAATATTCGTTGCCTGATCATCGCAAACGCTCCTCACTACCCCGTCATCCCGAAGCTGCCCGGCGAGGACGGCAAGTCAGAATAATCGGTCAGCCTGGCTCAGCTCTATGCCACACCCTCGAGCGCCTTTGCCACTTCCTTCATGTCCGGCACCACCGGGATATCGTAAGTCTTCTGCCACGCCACTTTGCCATCCCGGCCGATAATTGTGATCGAACGGCCAGTAATGCCCTTCTCCTCCAGATAAGCGCCATATTTAGTGGCGACCGCGCCTCGCGGCTGAAAATCTGCCAGCAGGGGATAGTGAATTCCCATCTTCTCTGCGAACGCCTTGTGCGACCATACGCTATCCACGCTCAAGCCCAGCACTTGCGCATCGAGCTGCTCGAACTGCTTCATGTCATTCACAAAGCAGGCATGCTCGTTGGTGCAAACCGGGCTCCAGTCGAGCGGATAGAAAACCAGCACGACACGCTTCTTACCGCGAAAATCGCTCAGCTTCACATCCTTCTGGCTTTGGTCTTTGAGAGAAAAGTCGGGGGCGGGCTCGCCTACTTTCGGTGCCATGATTCCTCACTCTTGATGTGATGAACTACGCTCCCATCATAAATCAGCCTCGGCGGTTGCACGCAGGGCCAGCCACCAACGGCTGCTGAAGTTGGGTTTTATTCATCTAAACTAGATGAAAACGTGCGCACATTTGTCACATTGATTTTCCTGGCCCTCCTGGCGGTGGGTGGATGGCTGGCCTGGGCGCTGTGGCTGCCGGTCGCCCCTCAGGGGCAGAAGTTTGTGATGTTGCATCCCGGTTATTCCACGCGGCGTATCGCCGCCGAACTGAGATCCGCGGGCGTGATTCGCAATGCCGATACCTTCATTCTCTGGCATTACCTGCACCATAAAGGCTCGCTGAAAGCAGGCGAATATCTTTTTGAAAAGCCGGCCAATGCGCGCGAGGTGCATTCCCGTCTGGTGCGCGGCGATGTTTACTACCGGGAAGTGGTGGTGCCGGAAGGCTTCAACATGTTCGAGATCGCGCAGGCGGTGCAGGATGCCGGCCTCGGCCCCAGCGGAGATTTTCTGAAGGCGGCCATGTCGGATACGCAACTGATTGCCGATCTCGACCCCAAAGCCACCAGCCTGGAAGGCTACCTGTTTCCTGCGACCTATGAGTTCACGCGCACGCAGACACCGGAAGACATGGTGGCGGCCATGGTGCGGGAATTCCGCCGCGTAGCCAATGAGATTGGGCTGAGCACTGACCTGCATCGGACTGTTACGCTGGCTTCCATTATCGAAAAGGAAACCGCCGCTCCCGAGGAGCGGCCCATCGTGGCCAGCGTGTACGAGAATCGCCTGGCCGGGAAGATCGCGTTGCAGGCTGACCCGAGCATCATTTACGCCGAAACGCTCCAGGGAACCTACCAGGGCGCGCTGCACCACGCCGATATGCGCGACGATTCTCCCTATAACACCTACACCCACCCCGGGCTGCCACCCGGCCCGATCGGCAATCCGGGCAAGAGTTCGCTGGAAGCGGCCATGCACCCGGCGCAAACCGACTACTACTATTTTGTGAGTGACGGCAACGGGCACCACCGCTTCGCCGAGACCCTCGAAGAGCACAACCGCAATGTGGCCGCCTACCGTAAGGTAATGCAGGGCAGGTAGGCCTCTTTTACCCTGCGCACAAATCCTGTTCCCAGACGAATCGTCCCCTGCCCGGTCGCTTCCGGCATTGCACGGGTTGCTTGATTAGTAATTTCTTTTGCAACCGCAGCCCCGGCCGCGTCGTCTGAGACGCTATACTAGTGGTTTTTGGGGTTGCCGTTTCTTCATGACCGTAGCGCGCCGTTTTCGGGCTTCTTTCGTCTTTTTGATCGTCCTGCCGCTGGCTGGGTGTCTGTTCCGCTCCCACCCGGTGCCCCGTCAGATCAGCAATGCCCCCCTCAAAACCGCTACCCAGGCTGACTTGCTGGCCTACATCAACAGCCAGGCATCCAAGGTCCACTCCATGGAAGCAACCGTGGATATTGACACCACCGTGGGCGGCGAGAAAAAAGGCAAGATCACGGATTACCAGGAGATCCGCGGCTACGTGCTGGCACGCAAGCCCGCCATGCTGCGCATGATCGGCCTTATGCCCCTGGTCCGCACCCGGGCCTTCGACATGGTGAGTGATGGCCAGCATTTTAAGCTCTGGATCCCTCCGAAAAATCGTTTCATCGAGGGCCAGAACCAGATCGAGACGCCCAATCCTAAGCAGCCGCTGGAGAATTTGCGACCGCAGCATATTTACGATGCCTTGCTGCTGCGCGCTGTGGACGTTGATCCTACCAAAGAAATTGCCGTGATGGAGTCGGCTGAAGAGACCATCACCGATGCCAAGGGCCATCAACATATAGAGCCGGACTACGAGATTCTGGTCATCCGCAACGGCGACCACGGCTGGTATCTCTCGCGCAAGATTGTTTTCAGCCGGGTGGACCTGCTGCCCCACCGGCAACTTGTCTATGACCAGAGCGGCAACCTGGAAACCGATGCGCATTACGAGGGCTACAAGGACTACAATGGCATCAATTTTCCCTCGCAGATCGAGATCAAGCGCCCGCAGGAGGAGTACGACATTACCCTGACCATCGTGAAGCTGCAGTTGAACGAGCAGCTTACCAACGATCAGTTTCAGTTGGCGCGCCCGCCCGGCTCTGAAGTCATCCATCTCGATCAGCCGCAGGCCGCGATGCGGGCCGGGGATGGAAAGTAAGCATTCAGCGCTCAGCCGTCAGCATTCATCCGAGAGCTGATTGCGAGTCACCTGGAATTCCCAGCTGAATGCTAAGAGCCCCAAGCGCTAGAGGCTAAGAGCTGACTCCCTATGATGAACCGAATGATCGCCGCCAACCTGCTGCACCGGCCCATCCGGTCGCTGATCGGCATCGTTGCCATCGGCCTGGAAGTGACCCTGATTCTTCTGATCGTCGGGCTATCGCTGGGCATGCTGAACGACTCCCGGCAGCGCCAGGCGGGCATCGGCGCAGACGTGATCGTGATGCCGCCGGGTTCATCGTTCATCGTCGGCCTCACCGGCGCGCCCATGCCCATCAAGATTGCTGATGTGCTGGCCAAGCTGCCGCACGTCGTGACCGTGGCTCCGGTAGTGACCCAGGTTTCAACCAATGGCGCCCTGGAACTGATTGATGGGATTGATCTGCAGAGCTACGAAAAGATGTCCGGCCCGTTCCACTACTTGCGGGGAGGGCCATTCCAGGGGCCCGATGACGTTCTGGTCGATGACCTCTTTGCCCAGTCCAAACGCGTGCGCGTGGGGCAAACCATCGAAATCCTCAACCATTCTTTCCGGGTCTGCGGGATCATCGAACACGGCAAAGGAGCCCGCAAATTTCTGCCCATCACCACCTTGCAGGACCTGAACGGTTCCAGGGACAAAGCCTCGATCTTCTACCTGAAAACCGACAACCCCGCCAACGCCGACCTGGTCACGCAAGAGATCAAGGCTCTGCCGGGCATGCAGAATTACGTCGCGGTTTCTATGGCCTATTACCTCTCGATGATGACCCCCAGCAATACCCCGGGCCTGAAGAGCTTTATTGATGTGGTCATCGCCATCTCGGTGCTCATCGGCTTCATCGTGATTTTCCAGGCCATGTATGCGGCGGTGATGGAGCGCACCCGCGAGATCGGAATTTTGAAGTCCATGGGCGCCTCGAAGTTCTACATTGTCAACGTGATTTTGCGCGAAACCATGTTGCTCGCCGTCGGCGGCATTATCCTGGGTATCCTGTTCAGCCTGGCGGGAGCGATGTTCATCCGCCACCGCCTGCCCCTGCTGCCGGTTCAGTTCAGCGGCCAATGGATGCTGAACGCGACCATCATTGCGATTGCCGGCGCCCTGCTGGGCGCGCTTTATCCCGCCTACAAAGCCGCGCAGAAGGATCCGATTGACGCGCTGGCTTACGAATAATGGCCGGCGGAAGTGGGCCGGTTCGAAAAGACATCACCTCAAAGGGCGCGAAGGACAGCGAGGTAAAGCCATGAAACCATTGCCTTCGTGAACGCTGGGACGATTTGTGATTAGCGGTTTTTGGCGGGCGGCGTAACGAAACGCCCGGCAAAGCCACTATTTCGAAGAGGCACTCACGCGCTTGCCGGGCCGGGGCCAAGGCGCCTTTCCCGGTTAGCTCCGGAATTCTTGTTTTATTTCTGGCAAGTCATAGAATACTGGCCCATGAATGCAGCCATTGCGGAGTCGGTTTCGGACCCGGTCATAGAGCGGCTCGAGGACCAGATCGGCTGGTACGACCGCAAAAGCAAGTCCAACATGCTGTGGTTCAAGCGTCTGAAGATGACAGAGATTGTTTCCGCGGCGGTTATTCCTCTGCTGGCAGCTTCCCATCTTCCCCGCACCGCCGTCGTCACCGGCATTCTGGGGGTTCTGATCACGGTGTTCGAGGGGACCTTACAGCTGAATCAGTATCACGAGAATTGGATAAGCTACCGGTCAACCTGCGAGTCGCTGAAGCACGAGAAATATATGTTCCTGGCAAACGCCGCCCCTTACGCCAACGCGGAAAAGCCGCGTGCCCTGCTGGCCGAGCGCATTGAGTCGCTGGTTTCACAGGAGGGCGCAAAATGGGAGTCTGCCCAGGAACAGGATGACAAGGGCAAGCAGGCATAACCGGCCGCTGGATTGGAATGGCGCTTGAACTCGACCGACGCGGTTTGGCAGCAAGTCCGCTTGTCCGTTGAGCCCGGGATTTCAGGCCTGAGGAGATGCGTGTTAGATCGAATCTTCGTAAGTTATCGGCGAAGTGACTCCGAGGGAGAAGCGGGCCGTTTGTTCGACGACCTGCTGCCATTCTTCGGTGAGCAGAGCGTGTTCATGGATGTGGCCGCCATTGAGGCAGGCTGCGATTTCCGCCTTGCCATCGAAGACGGAGTGTCCCGCTGTGGCGTATTGCTGGTTATGATCGGCCCGGAGTGGCTTAACACGAAGGATGAGGCGGGGGCGCGGAGACTCGACAGTCCTAAAGATTTTGTGCGCCTTGAAGTGGCTGCCGCATTGCAGCGGAATATTCCGGTCATTCCGGTCTTGGTGCGCGGCGCCAAGATGCCGGCCGCCGAGCAACTGCCTGGTGCTCTCACGGAACTTGCCTACCGCAACTGCGTGGAATTAACGCATGCCCGCTGGAAGTCCGACCTGCAATTGCTGGTCGAGGCATTGCGCCGCCTGGTGGGCGATACCAAGCCAGCCGCAAAGGTGGAACCCCCTGCTCCCGCTGTGTCCGACACCCCCCGCCGCAAAACTACAACCAAGAAAGCGTCAAAGGCGGCTGAGGCAAAAGCGGCCCACTTCGATCCCGCTGTTCTGCAGCGGGTCAATCGCGAGCTCGCCTTTTATGTCGGGCAAATTGCCGAAATTCTGGTCAAGCGTACCGCCTCGCGCTGCGCCTCAATTTCCGACTTGTATCTCAGGCTCGCAGAAGAGATTGATTCTCCTGAGGAGCGCGAGGAATTTCTTCGCAACTGTCCCGATTCGCCGGGCTCACTTTAGCATCTTGAGGGCTTTGGCCAGGCTGACCTGCACCCGGTTGAACGACGTGGTTACGGTTGCGATCTCATCTTTGCCTTTGACTGGTAAAGGCCCGGGATTGGTTTCTCCCTTGCTGATGCGGTCGGCAGCGTCTGAAACCAGCTTGAGCGGACGAATCACGATGAGATAGGCCCCCAGATCCAGCATGGCGATACTGGCCGCCAGGGTCAGCACCAGATAGATAAGCAACAAGTGGAACGCCCGGCGCGCGTTCTGCACCGGCACCGACATGGGAACAGAAACAATCTCCGCGGCTACGATCTCTCCGGGCTTCCATCCAAAGCCGTTGTTCGCGCCATAAGTGCTGACCATTACCGCGGGAGCCACTGCGGGACGGCTATGGCACCGCATGCATGAAGCTTCGGCCACCACCGGAGTTGCCACATACAGCGAAGGGCCCATGGCGGTCTCGCGCACTCCAATACGGCTCTTTTCCGTGGGATGATCGCGCAGATCTTGAATGATGTCGGACTCCCAATCGGTGGCGCGATGGTCGGGATTCGTCGGGTTCAACGCCGCCTCCTGAAAGGAGTAATCGGGGTACTTCTGCCGCAGCCGGTTGAAGATCGTCTCCGCTCCAAAGAACGGTATGGTCTCGGCAAGAAACTTTCTTTTGTGCGCCGGATTCTGCTCCAGCAAGGGGCCGATATCAGAGGCGGTGTAGTCACGCACGGCCCGGGCACTTGCCATCAGCAGCTCCGCTTCGTGCAGCACTTCCCGCCGCGCATTCTCGAACAGAAACGAGTGAAGCACCAACGCGATGATCAGACCGCCTGGGCCAAACGCCGCCAGCAGGATAAGGTTGAACTTGGTTAGCAGCTTCATTGCGGGACTCCTTGCTGTGGCTAACCGGGGTCGAGTCAACGAGTTTGAGCTGACCGCACTGTTTATACCAGAAGATATGTTGGCGAAGCCGGGACTGCGCCGGTTGTTCGTGATCCTAACTTCCAACTTCTAACGACAGCAGGGAACTGAAGTCAGGGTTCGTGTCGGAAAGAATCCGGCCGCTTCTCCATGCGGACGATGGGCAGAGACTCGCCGTTTCCTAAGGGCACGCTGAGGTTTTCCAGGCTGGCATAACCTCTGGCCTGGTAAAGGGGGACTCCAGTGAGGGTGGCGCCCATCTCAAAGCGCCGGAAGCC
>Ga0335079_10005274_pt1 | contig 14804 bp, 10 predicted proteins | sample Lox_Sample_33_FD_206719 | JGI IMG/M metagenome (GOLD analysis project Ga0335079, IMG submission 206719) | Soil microbial communities from Loxahatchee National Wildlife Refuge, Florida, United States - Lox_Sample_3.3 | ecosystem: Environmental > Terrestrial > Soil > Wetlands | place: USA...
TGCCTGGGCGAGATCCACGACCACGACCTGCTGCTCGCGTGGCTGGCGGGCGAGCAGGAGGAGCCGGCTCCGCCGGTCGAGGCGCGGCTGTTCGCGGGCGCGTGGCGGGTGCTGCCGGAGCGGCTGGCCGCCGACCGGGCCAGGCTGGAGCGGCGCTTCCTGCGGCTGCGGCGGCAGTGGCGCGCGCGCACCGAGCCCGCGGGCGCGGTCGTGCCGCTCGAGGCGCCACGGTTCGTGCGGCTGGAGGCGGCGCCCGTGCAGTTGAGGCTGGCGCCGTCGCAGAAGACCGTGGCCTCGCTCAGGATCGTGCGGTGAGCGCTTCGCGGGCTGCTCGGGGGGCGGACGACACCCTGCACCCCACACCCTACACCCATTCTCGTCAGGGATTATGACTAAGGATCAAGCCGCCAAAGCCTACGATGCGGAACAGATCCAGGTCCTCAAGGGCCTCGAGGCCGTCCGCCGCCGCCCCGCCATGTACATCGGCTCCACCAGCTCGCGGGGCCTCCACCACCTGGTCTACGAGGTGGTGGACAACTCGGTGGACGAGGCGCTGGCGGGCTTCTGCGACCGCATCGAGGTCATCATCCACCCGGACGACAGCGTCACCGTCAAGGACAACGGCCGCGGGATCCCGGTGGACATGCATCCCACCGAGAAGATCCCCGGCGTCGAGCTGGCGCTCACGGTGCTGCACGCCGGCGGCAAGTTCGACCGCAACACCTACAAGGTGTCGGGCGGTCTGCACGGCGTCGGCATCTCGGTGGTGAACGCGCTGAGCGAGCGGCTCGAGGTGTGCGTGGACCGCAGCGGCCAGCGGCACCACATGGCCTTCGCCCGCGGCGAGACGGTGAAGAAGCTGAACCTGCGCGAGAAGGTGAAGGGCACCGGCACCATCGTCCGCTTCAAGCCGGACGCCACGATCTTCACCGAGACGCGGTTCGACTACAACATCCTGGCCAGCCGGCTCCGCGAGCTGGCGTTTCTGAACAAGGGCCTGACCATCACCTTCCAGGACGAGCGGCCCGGCCAGGAGCGGCAGGAGACGTTCTTCTACAAGGGCGGGCTGGTCGAGTTCGTGCAGTGGCTGAACCAGAGCAAGAAGCCGCTGCACCCCAAGCCGATCGCGATCGAGACCGTGCGCGAGGGCGTGGACGTGCAGCTGGCGCTGCAGTACGACGACGGCTACACCGAGAACACGCTGACCTTCGTCAACAACATCAACACCCACGAGGGCGGGACGCACCTCACCGGCTTCAAGAGCGCGCTCACCCGCACCATCAACGAGTACGCCAAGAAGAGCGGCGCGCTGAAGAAGGCGGACTTCACGCTCTCCGGCGACGACGTGCGCGAGGGCCTCACGGCGGTGCTGTCGGTGAAGGTCCGGGAGCCGCAGTTCGAGGGCCAGACCAAGACCAAGCTCGGCAACAGCGAGGTCGAGGGGATCGTGAAGAGCGTGGTGAACGATCTGCTCGGCAACTTCCTCGACGAGCACCCGCCGGTGGCGCGGGCCATCGTCGAGAAGGCGGCCTCGGCGGCGCTGGCGCGCGAGGCCGCGCGCAAGGCCCGCGACCTGGTGCGCAAGAAGAGCGGGCTCGAGGGCGGCATCCTGCCGGGCAAGCTGGCCGACTGCTCCCTCAGCGATCCGGCGATGTGCGAGATCTACCTGGTCGAGGGCGACAGCGCCGGCGGCTCGGCCAAGCAGGGCCGGGACCGCCAGTTCCAGGCGATCCTGCCGCTGCGCGGCAAGATCCTCAACGTGCAGAAGGCGCGGATCGACAAGATCCTCAGCAACGAGGAGATCCGCACCATCATCACCGCGATCGGGACGGGAGTGTCCGAGGACTTCACCCTCGACGAGGCGCGCTACCACAAGATCATCATCATGACCGACGCCGACGTGGACGGCGCCCACATCCGCACGCTGCTGCTGACCTTCTTCTACAAGGAGATGAAGCAGCTCATCGACGCGGGCTACGTGTACATCGCGCAGCCGCCGCTGTTCCGGGTGGCCCGCGGCAAGGAGGAGTACTACGCCTTCGACGAGGCGGAGCGTGACGAGTTCGTGCGTCGCCTGTCCAATGGACAGGCTCCAGGTGCGAGCTCCGAGGACGCCGAAGCCGCGAGTGAGGAAGCAGAGGATGGGAAGCCGGCGAAGAAGCGCAACATCATGATCCAGCGTTACAAGGGCCTCGGCGAAATGAACCCCGGGCAGCTGTGGAAGACGACGATGGACCCGGCGACGCGCACCATCCTCAAGGTCGAGATGGAGGACGCGTTCGAGGCGAGCCAGCTGTTCGAAGTGCTGATGGGCGACGAGGTGGAGCCGCGCCGCAAGTTCATCGAGGAGAACGCGAAGTTCGTGCGGAACCTGGACGTGTAGGGCGCGGCGGCCCGGCACCGGCGGCAGCGCGGGGCTCCGGCCGGGGCCCCGCGCGCTGTTCCGGCCTCACCCGTCCAGCAGCCCCTTCACCTCCCGCTCCGCCTCGATGCGCTGATCCACGTACTCGCCGATGTCGCGCGCGCGCTCCAGCCACAGCGTCAGCTCGCCCACCGTGCCGGCACCCGCGCGCAGCTTCAGCAGCGCGAGCCGGACGTTCTCGAGCGCCGCCACCGTCTCGGCCAGCCGCTCCCCCGACCGGCCCTGCGCGCGCAGCACCTCCGCCTCCCGCTCCAGCCGCTCGACCACCGCCGGCACGTCCTTCACGGCCTCGCGCTCGGTTGCCGGCAACGCCTCCCAGGCCGCGAGCACCGAGCGGCCCAGCACCAGCTCGGTCGGGTCGGCCGAGGCGATGGCGCGCCGCTCCGACTTCCTGAGGCCGATGCCGGCGAGCTTGAAGAAGCCGCGGCCCACCTTCCCCGCCCAGATGCGGTGCCACACGTTGTTCAGGCGCCGGATCCACTTCCCCGAATGCATCTCGTCCGCTTCCTCGCGCTGCACCTGCGCCTCGGCCAGGAGCGCCGTCCGGATGTCCTCGAACGCGTAGCCTCCCCGCAACAGCCGGCGGGCGACGATCACCAGCTGGATGAGCAGGACCGTGCCGATGATGCCACCGAAGGAGAACGAGGACCCGTTGGGACCGGTGCTCAGCGTCGTGCCCCCGATGCCCGACGCCAGCACCACCATCGTGGAGATCTGGGCGTTCCTCAGGAACGAGCGCACCAGCGGCGGCGCCCGGAGATCGCGCCCCCGGGCCTCGCCGGCGATCCGCGCGACCTCGTCCCCGGTCTGGACCCGCGCCGCCGGGTCCTTCTGCAGGCACCGGTCGATGAGGTCGCCGAGCCTGGTCGGAACTTCGGGGCGGAGCGTCATCACTCGCGGCGCGGGCACCGAAACCTGCTTGGTGACGATCGCCGGCAGGTTGGCACCCTCGAACGGCGGCCGGCCCGTGAGCGCGTAGAAGATGGTCGCCGCGAGCGAGTAGAGATCGCTCCGCGCGTCCACCGTCTCCCCCAGGGCCTGCTCCGGGCTCATGTAGCGCGCGGTGCCCACGACCTCGCCGGTCCCGCTCTCGCCGGCGCGGCCGCGCACCGCGATGCCGAAGTCGGTGACGAGCGCCCGGTCGGTGGCACGCTCGATCATGATGTTGTCGGGCTTGATGTCGCGGTGGATCACCCCGCGCTGGTGCGCGTAGCCCAGCGCCCAAGCCACCTCCTGCATCACCTTCATCGCGAGCCGCGGCGCGAGCGGCCCGGACCGATCCACGCGCTCCCGCAGCGTCTCCCCGTCCACGTACCCCATCACGAAGAACACCAGGTCGCCCGATTGCTCGACCGCGTGGATGGGGACGATGTTGGGATGGGACAGCCCCGCCGCGGTGCGCGCCTCGCGCAGGAACCGGTCCCGCGCTTCGACGCTCGCCGCGAGGTGCGGCGGCAGGAGCTTGATCGCGACCAGGCGGTCGAGGGCGACGTCGCGCGCGAGGAGGACGATCCCCATCCCGCCCCGCCCCAGCTCGCGCTCGATGGAATAGCGGCCGGCCAGGACCTGCTGAAGGGCGAGGAACTCCGCGCTGACGCCGGCGGTCATGGGCATAAGCTAACACACGAAGGGGCCCTCGGCGGGCCCCTTCAGGTCGGCGTGTCGGCGGCTGGCCCGCTACTGCGACGCCGTCGTGCCCCGCGGGTCGTCGGTGGGTCGCACGTAGGTGATGGCGAACGGTCCCATGCCGTGCACCTGCACCACCGTCTTCCGCGCCGCGACCGCGAAGTGGTGCGCCTGCGCCGGCGCGGTGGCGAAGCCGTCCTGCCCCAGCGCCATGGCCTGCTTCGTATCAACTGAGTCGCCCATCCCGACGAGGAAGCGGCCCGAGAGCACGGTGATGTACTCGTCGGTGGGATGCCAGTGCGGCTTGATCACGTAGCCGGCCGGCATCTCGAGCCGCACGGTGTACACGCCCGACCCCGACGGGTCGCCCTGCACGACGGCGAACCGCGCGCCGGCGGGGAAGAACGGCGGCGCGGGGCCCCACTTCACGGCCGGGGTGGGGCCGGCGGCGAGCTGGAACGCCGCGAGACCCAGGACGAGTACCGCCGCGGCAACCGCGGCCAGGCGAATGGTACGCATGCGCAACCTCCGAGCTTGGCCGCGACGCTCGCGGCCGATGAGTGTGAGGAGAGGAGTGGTGTCGGAGGCTACGCTAGCAGGGTCGGCGCCAGGGCGCTTCGCCCGGAAGGGCCAAAGGCGCGACATGGCTCGAACGGGCCATGGACGACAGGGTCCAGGATGCAGGGTGCAGGGTGTGAAGGGCTAGAGCAGGCCGAGCTTCGCCGCCTGGGCGGCCGCCGCCGCGCGGGTCTTGAGGCCAAGCCGGGTGAGCAGGCTCGCCGCGTCCCGCTTGACGGTGTGCTCGCTCAAGGACAGGCGGCGCGCGATCTCGGCGTTGCTTGCGCCCTGGGCCACGAGCCGCAGGATCTCCAGCTGGCGCCGGGTGAGCGCCCCGGGCCCGGGGCGCGGCGGCTCGCGCTGCTCGAGCTCCCGGAGTAGCGCCTCGCCCTGCCCGGCCGCGCGCTCCGCGCCGAGGCGGCGCAGGAGCGTCGCCCGCCCGGTGGCGGCGCGGCAGTGGTGGTCTTGGCCCTGACGCCCTGATTTGTCCCAGCCGCCTTCTTCGTCGCCTAGGGGATGGACCTCTCCTGCCCCGCGCCCGCTCCGATGGCGAGACGTACTGGGTAACTCCTTCCTGGAAGCCCCATTGAGTCGCTTCGACGCCGCCGCGATGCCGGTGCGACGCGCGCACTACGCCTGAGGTTCAACTTGGCATGCAAGCAAGCGCGGGTCTGCTGGGTTCGGTCGCGGGACCGGGGGCAGCCCGGCGTCACGTCTTCAGGCGGGCTATGGGTCCGCCACGGAGGTGGTTCATGTTCCTCAAGTGGGAAGTGATGGCGCTGGCGGCACCGGTGGCGTTCCTGGTGGCCTGCGAACAACCCTCGGCGCCAGAGCCCACCCAGTCTGCCGTGCCGCTGGGGGCCAGTCCGTCGCTTTCCAAAGCGGCGCGGACGGTCACGATCAAGGATCTCGGCACCTTGGGAGGAGCCAACTCCTACGCCCAGGCGATCAACAGCGACGGCTGGGTGGTCGGCGCCAGCGACGTCTCCCAAGCCGGCGCGGGCCACGCCTTCCTATGGAAGGACGGGAGAATGACGGATCTTGGCACGTTGGGCGGAACCTCGTCCCAGGCGATCGGGATCAACGATGAAGGCGAGGTCGTCGGCAGCAGTCAGGTCGCGGGGGACACCGCTTGGCACGCGTTCCGCTGGAGTCACGGCAGGATGATGGATCTCGGAGGTCTGGGAGGCTCTTACACCGAAGGATTCGACATCAACGACGCTGGTGACGTGGCCGGCGGCGGCCTAACGCCGGCCAACCTCTTTCACGCCGTCCTTTGGCGGCATGGCAGGATCAGGGACCTCGGAACGCTCGGGGGGAGCTCCTCCTTTTCAAACGGCATCAACAACGAGGACGTGGTCGTCGGCGGCGCGATGCTCACCGGGGACCTGGTCGAAGACGCCTTCCTCTGGAGGGACGGTGTGATGCACGACCTCGGCACCCTAGGGGGAAGCTTTGCCGGGGCCTCGCACATCAACGGCGCCGGTACGGTGGTGGGAGGCAGCGCACTGGTGGGCGATGTCACCACACACGCCTTCCTCTGGCAGCGTGGCCAGATGCGCGACCTCGGGGACCTGGGAGGCGGCTACAGCTACGCGCAGTGGATCAACGACGCGGGCCAGGTCGCCGGCGGCAGCTCCCTGGCGGACGGGGCCTACCACGCATTCCTCTGGGACAATGGGGCGATGACCGATCTGGGGATCCTCCCCGGCGGGGGGGATGTCAGTTGGGCCCAGGCTATCAACAATCGAGGCCAGGTGGTCGGTGGTGCCGTTACCGCGACTGGCCAGGAACATGCGGTCCTGTGGGCCACGCGGGAGCAAGACCGCAGGTAGTCGCATCGGCAATCGGGACCGAGAAGGTGGGCAGCGCCCGGCGTCGTGCCGGGCGCTGTGCGTTAGGGGCTCTTTGACGCTGCATTGACGAACTCGTGGCGCGAACTCGGCTGCGTTCGCTCGAGCGCCACCCTACTGCGACGCCGTCGTCCCGCGCGGGTCGTCGGTCTGGCGCATGTAGGTGATCGCGAACGGCCCCACGGCTCAATGACGTATCCCGCCGGCATCTCGAGCCACACGCTGTACACGCCCGTCAACGTGATGAGAAGTGTGGTGTCGGGTTCTACCCTGCGACCGGGACGGCCAGCGCGCTACGCCCGGACGGGCCACGGTCGGTCCATGGCTCGAACGGGCCATGGAAAGACCGGGGTCTGGGGGGTGGGGTTTGGGAGTTGGGTTTTGGGAGTTCGGCGCGGTCAGAGCAGGCCGAGCTTCGCCGCCTGGGCGGCCGCCGCCGCGCGGGTCTTGAGGCCGAGCCGGGTGAGCAGGTTCGCCACGTGCCGCTTGACGGTGTGCTCGCTGAGCGCGAGACGCCGCGCGATCTCGGCGTTGCTCGACCCCTGCGCCACCAACCGGAGGATCTCGACCTGCCGAGGGGTGAGCGGGCTCGCCGCGGCCTTCGGGGCCGCCGGCGCCGACAGCTCGGCCGCGAGCGCGTCGCCGCGCGCCGCCTCCCGCGCCGCGCCCAGATGCCGCAGCGCCTCCGCCGCCCGGGCGGCCTCCCGCCGCGCGCGATCGCGCTGGCCGACGCGCGCCAGCTGCGCCGCCAGGTCGATCCGCGTCCGGCCCTCCTCGTACGGCGCGCCGCTCTTCCGGTAGAGATCGGCCGATTCCTCGAAGCCGAGCGCCGCGGCCTGGTGATTGCCGCGCGCGACCGCCAGCGCCCCGCGGGCCGCCGCGGCGGAGGCGCGCAGCGGATCGGTGCCGACCCCGGCGGCGATCCGCTCCAGCTCCGCCAGGTGGCCGGCGGCCTCCTCCACGTCCCCGCAGCCGGCGCGCGCACGCACGGCCAGCTCGACGAGGGCGGCGCGGCTGGTGCGATCCTCCGGCTGCAGCTGGCGCAGCAGGCGCTCGGCCTCCACCGCGGCATCGCGCGCCGCGCCGCGCTCCAGCATCAGCGCGGCCCGGCCGAGCGACGCGGACGGGTAGCCGCCGCCCTGGTCGAACAGCCCGGCCGCTTCGTCGAGGCGGCCCTGCCTGAGCCGCAGCTCGCCCAGGCGCGCCATGGCCTGGCCGACCATCGCCGGCTTGGTCGCGCCCAGGTCGCTCGCCGCCGCCGTCAGCTCCGCCTCGGCCGCGGCCCACTCGCCTCGCCAGATCAGCACGCCGGCATACTGGGAGCGGCACACCGCCGAGAGCGGAAGATTGCGCCACCGCTTGGCGAACTCCTTGACGCGGATGCACCACTGCGCCGCGCGCTCGTAGTCGCGCACCCGCTCGCAGGCGAACATCTGCCAGCAGCAGACGACGCCCACGGCGTGCAGCTCCTTCACCTCGCCCGCGGTGGCCGCCGCGGTGGCCTCGTCGAGGCGCCGCATCCCGTCCTCGACCAGGCCCTGGGTCACCAGCGCCAGGCCCTCCAGCGCCAGTGCGATCATCTCGACGCCCGGATCGTCCAGCGCGCGCCCGAGCTCGGCCGCCCGGCGCGCCAGGTCCCGGGCCTTCGCGGGGTCGTGGAGCCGGTAGATCTCGATCTCGCCCTCGCGCACCAGCAGCCAGCCGTACTCGCTGGTCCGCTCCCGGCCCTCGAGCAGCCGGCGCGCCCGTTCGAGCCACCCGCCCGCCACCGCGTATTCGGCCCGGTACGCGGCGTAGTCCCACACCAGCCAGATGGCCATCCGGGCGGCGCCGAGCGGGTCGTCGTTCTCGCGATAGGCGCGGTAGGCGCGCTCGCGCGCGTCGAGGGTGAGCGCGCCGTCGTCGAGCCACCAGGCCGCGAGCCCCAGGCCCTCCAGCGCCTCGGCGCGCTCCGCGCCCTCGAGCGCGGCAGTGAACTCGGCGCGCGCCTCCTCCCAGGAGCCGCCCGCCAGCGCCGCCTGGCCGGCCTCGATTCGTGCGTCGGGTGAGAGATGCTGCGACACCACGAAAACAACGGTAGGGCCGGTCCCGGCCGGAGTAAAGCCGGCGGCGGGCCACCGGCCGCGCCGGCCGCCGGTCGGTCCGGTGAGCGGCAACGGGCCCGGCGCCGCTGCGGGAGCGAAACCGGCCGCCCGAACCGGGCGGCCGTCTTCGCGTTCCCCAGGCGTCCGCGCGGGCGCCGGCCTCACACCTTCCGGATCGCCTCCAGCACCCGCTCCGGCGTCATCGGCAGGTGGTACACGCGGGCGCCGGTGGCGTCGAAGATCGCGTTCGCGATCGCACCGCCCATGTTGATGATCCCCGGCTCCCCGCCGCCCTGCGGGTCCAGCGCGTCGTTGGGCACCAGCACGACCTCGATCCGGGGCAGCCACGAGAACCGAGGCAGGGTGTAGGAGTCGAAGTTCGCATCCAGGATCTTCCCGCCCTCGAACCGCAGGCCCTCGCTCAGCGCGTACCCCAGGCCCATCGTGATCGCGCCCTCCGTCTGCATCCTGGCGCCGTCGGGGTTCACCACGATCCCCATGTCCTGGGCGCACACCACGCGCTCGACCTTCACCGCCCCGGTCGCGCGATCCACCGTGACCTCGGCGACGTGCGCGGCGTACGTCCCCACGTCGATGCCGCAGGCGATCCCGCGCCCGCGGCCGCTCCGCGCCGGGAACGGGCGCGCCTGCCAGCCGGCCGCGCGCGCCACCGCGCGCAACACGCCCAGCATCCGCGGGTCCTGCGTGTTCCTGAGGCGGAACTCCAGCGGATCCGTCCCGGCCGCCGCCGCCATCAGGTCGATCTGCGACTCGGCCGCGAACCGGTTGGTGTTCGCGCCCGGCGCGCGCCACGGTCCGGTCGCGAACGGATGGTAGCTCGCCGTGCCGCGAGTGTCGCTCTGCTCGCCGAACGCGCGCACCCGCCGGTTGGGAACGTCGTAGAACACGTCCGAGCCCCGCGACCCGGCGGCGTAGACGTCGTAGTCCCACAACGTCATGCGGCCCGCGGCGTCGATGCCCGACCGCACCTTCACCACCGCGGCGGGCCGGTAGGTGTCGTAGAAGAACTCCTCCGCGCGCGTCCAGGCGACCATCACCGGCTTGCCGGCCGCCTGCGCCAGACGCGCCGCCTCGACCACCTGCGCACCGGAGCCCTTCCCGCCGAACCCGCCGCCCACGAACGGCGTGACGATCCGGACGTTCTCCGGGCGAAGGTCGAACGCGCGCGCCACCTCGCCCTGGTGCCCGAACGGCGACTGCGTCGCCGCCCAGACCGTCACCTTCCCGTCCTGCCATTCCGCGACGGCCACGTGGGGCTCCATCGGCGCGTGGGCGACGTAGGCGTTGTAGTAGGTCTGGTCGAAGGTCTTCGCGGCCGCCGTGCGGCCGGCCGCGAGGTCCCCGCCTTCGTCCGCGGTCTCCGCGCGGGGCGATGCCGAGAGCAGGTGCTCGAAGATGCTCTCGGTGTTCACCGTCGTCGCCGGCACGTCCCATTCCGCCTTGACCGCGTCGTGCGCCCGGGCGGCGGTCTCGGGGTCGGGCGCGAGCACCGCGACGAGCCCGTCGTGGTTCACCACGCTGACGCCGGGCATCGCCGCCGCGGCCGCGGTGTCGAGGCTCCTCGGCGTGGCGCCGTGCGCCGGCGGGCGCACGATGCGGGCGTACAACATGCCGGGACGGCGGACGTCGCCGGCGAACTTCGCGGCGCCGGTCACCTTCTCGCGCCCGTCCAGCCGCTTCGGCGACCGGCCCATCACGCGGAACGCGCGCACGGCGCGCAGCACCGCCTTCTCGCCGACGGTGTGGGTGATCTCCTGACCCTTCGCCAGCTCGCCGTAGCTGACGTGCCGGTCGCGGTCGGCGGTGACGTACACGACGCCGTTCTCGGCCGTGAGCGCCTCGCGCGGCACGCCGAGGCGACCAGCCGCGAGGTCGGTGAGGACGAGCCGCGCCTGCGCCGCGGCGGCCCGCACCGCGGGGCCGAAGAACCGCGTGGTCATCGAGCCCCAGGTGCCCGCGTCCCACGGGCACGAGGCCGTGTCGCCCGCGACGACGGTGAAGCTCTCGAGGGGCGCGCCCAGCTCCTCGGCGGCCATCTGCGCCAGCGAGGTCGTCACGCCCTGGCCCATCTCGATCTTGCCCGAGAACAGCGTGACCTTCCCGTCCTCGGCGATGTGCAGGTAGGCGTTGATGTCGGTGGGGTACCCGCGGCGGCCCTGCGCCGCCAGGCCGGTCGTGAGCGCCGGGGCGCTGACCAGGACGAGCACGCCGCCGCCCAAGGCCTTCACAAAGCCGCGGCGGTCCATCCGGGTGTGACGGGCGAGGTCGGTCATGGCTGGCCCCCCTGCCCCGCGGCCGACTGGATGGCGGCGACGACCCGCTGGTGCGCGCCGCAGCGGCACAGGTTGCCTTCCATCCCCTCGACGATCTGCTCGCGCGTCGGCCGGGGATGGCTCTGCAGCAGCCCGAACGCGTTCATGATCATGCCCGGCGTGCAGTAGCCGCACTGGAAGCCGCCGTGCTCGTGGAACGCGGCCTGGAGCGGGTGCAGCTGGCCGTTCTGCTCGAGCCCCTCGATCGTGGTGATCCGCTTGCCCTGGACCGACGCGAGATCGGTCATGCACGAGCGCACGGCCTGCCCGTCCACCACGACGGTGCAGGCGCCGCACAGGCCCTCGCCGCAGCCGTACTTGGTGCCGGTCAGCTCGAGGTCCGTGCGCAGCACCCACAGCAGCGTGCGCTGGGGATCGGTGTCGAGGCTGACTTGCCTGCCGTTCAGGGTGAAGCCGACGGTCTCGGTCATCGGGGACCTGCCTGGTGGAGGGACGGACGCAGAGCCGGCGCGCCGTGGTGGACTACCCGGGGCTCGGCCGGCGGGTTCCGCGCGGACGGTCTCCAGGTAGCCGCCGCGCGACCCCCGCTGTCAAGGCCCGGGAAGCGCGGGCGCGCCGGCGCCGCCGCCCGGGCCCGGGGTTCCCCTACTCGCCGGCGTCGCCGTGCGCCTCCACGTGGGCGAGGGCGGCCTCCTCGGCGTTGTCGAGCGCCTGGAGGTGGTGGGCGTGGGCCACGTGGGCGTGGTGCGCGGCCTTGCGGTGGTCGCCGCTCTCGTGGTGCTTCGCGGCTTCGCGATGGTGCCGGGCCGCGTGCTCGTGATGCTCGGCCGCGTGGCGGTGGTGCTCCGCGGCCCTGCGACTGGGGGACATCCGGACCTCCCGGGATGCGGGGACGCCGCGCCGGGCCCCGATCGTCGGGGCCGCGCGGCCACCGGGGGAGGCTGCACCCGTTCCCGCGGCGTCCGGGTCAAGGCCATGTAAGAATCAGGTATCGGCGGGAGGCGCGGCGGGCCGCCCGCGGCGGCGGCGCCCGGGCGCCGCGCCCGCCCCGATGGCCCGCGATATGCGCTGGTCCGTGCGGGGGCGGACACGAACCGCCGTTGCCCGGCGCACGCCGGAGTCAGGACATGGACGTCCACAACCTCGGCCGCATCTTCAACCCGACCCGCATCGCGCTCGTCGGCGTCACGCAGAACCCCAACAGCGTCGGCGGCAAGGTGCTCGGCAACCTCGTCGGCGGGGGATTCCGGGGGGTGGTCTACCCGGTCAACGCGGGCCAGGAAGCGGTGCTGGGCGTGCCGTGCTACGCCGCCGTCGGCGCGCTGCCGAAGACGCCGGATCTCGCCATCGTCTGCTCGCCGGCGGCGGAGGTTCCCGCCCAGGTGGCGGCCTGCGGCGACGCGGGCATCCGCGGGGTGATCGTCGTGTCGGCGGGCTTCAAGGAGACCGGCGAGGCCGGCCGGAGGCTCGAGCAGGAGATCCGCGCGGTGCAGGCGCGCTACGACGGGATGCGGATCGTCGGGCCCAACTGCCTGGGCGTCATCGTCCCGCACCTCGGCCTCAACGCGAGCTTCGCGCCCGCGATGCCGAGGAGCGGCGACATCGCCTTCATCTCGCAGTCCGGCGCGCTGTGCGCGTCGGTGCTCGACTGGGCCCTGGAGAGCCGGATCGGGTTCTCGCACTTCGTGTCCATCGGCAACAGCCTGGACGTGGACTTCGGCGACCTGATCGACTACGTCGGCGAGGACGAGCACACCCGCTCCATCATCCTCTACATCGAGTCGGTCTCCGACGCGCGGGGGTTCATGACCGCGGCGCGGGCGTTCGCGCGCCACAAGCCGATCATCGCCTTCAAGGCCGGCCGCTTCCCCGCCTCCGCCGAGGCCGCCGCCTCGCACACGGGCGCGATGGCCAGCGAGGACGCCGTGTACGACGCGGCGTTCCAGCGCACCGGCATCGCGCGGGTGCCGGACCTGGGCGACGTGTTCGACTGCGCCGCGCTGATCGGGCGCGGCCGCATCCCCGCCGGGCCGCGGCTCGGCATCGTCACCAACGCCGGCGGGCCCGGCGTCATCGCCACCGACGCGCTGATCGCCGCGCAGGGGGTGCTCGCCGCGCTCGCGCCCGGGACCATGGCGCGGCTCGACGAGGACCTGCCGCCCGCGTGGTCCCACGCCAACCCGGTGGACGTGCTGGGCGACGCCAACTCGAAGCGCATCGAGAAGGCGGTCGGGAGCGTGCTCGCCGACCCGGGCGTGGACGCCGTGCTGGCGATCGTGACGCCCCAGGCGATGACCAATCCCACCGCCACCGCGCGGAGCCTGGCGAAGCTCGCCGCCGAGACCCGCAAGCCGCTGCTGGCGGCGTGGCTCGGCGGCCGCGCGATGCGCGACGGCCTGCCGCTCCTGGCCGAGGCGAGCGTCGCGGCCTACCCGACGCCGGAGCAGGCGGTGCGCGCGTTCATGACGCTGGTCGCGTACGCCCGCAACCTCGAGACGCTGTACGAGACGCCCAAGGACGTCGCGATCCAGTTCCCCTACGACCGCGCGGAGGCCAAGCGCCGCTTCGTGGCCACCCGCCTGGGCGCGGGCGGCGTGCTGCCGGAGGACGTGTCCAAGGAGCTGCTCGAGTCCTACGGGATTCCGGTGGCCCGGCCCGAGGTCGCCGCGTCCGCGGCCGACGCGGTCGCGATCGCCGGCCGGATCGGCTACCCGGTGGTGCTCAAGGTCCGCTCGCCCGACATCACCCACAAGACCGACGTGGGCGGCGTGGCGCTCGACCTGGCCGGCGCCGCGATGGTCGGGGCCGCCTGGGACGGCATCATGCGGAGCGCCCGGGAGAAGCGGCCGGATGCGCGGATCGAGGGCGTCACCGTCCAGAAGATGATCCGGGCCCGCGACGCGCTCGAGCTGATCCTCGGCATCAAGCAGGACCCGGTCTTCGGCACGGTGATCCTGGCGGGAATGGGCGGCGTCGGCGCCGAGCTGCTGGGCGACCGCAGCCTCGGCTTTCCCCCCCTCAACGAGCGGCTGGCCAGCCGGATGCTCGAGTCGCTGCGGATGTGGCCGCTGCTGGCCGGCTACCGCGGCCGCCCGGGCATCGCCGTCGCGCAGCTGGTCCAGACGCTGATCCGTCTCTCGTACCTCGCCGCCGACTGGCCCGAGGTCACCGAGCTGGACGTCAACCCGCTGCTGTGCACGCCGTCGGAAGTGATCGCCCTCGACGCGCGCGTGGTGGTCGATCCCACCCGGGCCGGCGCGGCGGCCGAGCCCTACGCGCACCTTGCGCTGCGGCCGTACCCCGAGAAGTACGTCAAGCGGATCGCGCTCAAGGAGGGCGTGCCGGTGACGCTGCGGCCGATCAAGCCGGAGGACGAGCCGCTGTGGCTCGCGATGCTGGGCAGCTGCTCGAAGGAGACGATCTACTCGCGGTTCCGCTACCTGTTCGACTGGTCCACCCACGAGGTGGCCACGCGGTACTGCTACATCGACTACGCCCGCGAGATCGCGATCGTGGCGGAGATCGGCGAGGGCGACGCGCGCCGGCTCGTCGGCGTCGGCCGCCTCATCGCCGACCCCGGCCACCAGGAGGGCGAGTACGCCGTGCTGGTGGTGGACGAGTGGCAGCACCGGGACCTGGGCGGGCTCCTGACCGACTACTGCCTCGAGATCGCCCGGGGCTGGAAGCTCGGCCGCGTCGTGGCGCAGACCACCACCGACAACCACCCGATGATCGCGGTGTTCGAGCGGCGCGGGTTCGAGGTCACCGTGGGTGAAGACTCCGCGGTGGCAGTGTCGAAGACGCTGTAGCCCCCGGGCGCCGGGCCTAGACGGCAGCGCGACCGATGCGCGCGAGCCGCTCACCCAGCTCGCGCGCCGATCCGATGCGGTCCTTCGGGGCCGGGGCCATCAGTTGCTCGATCAGGGTCGCGAGCCCGGGGGGCGTCTGCGGTGCGCTGGTCCGCAGC
>Ga0335079_10005278_pt1 | contig 14800 bp, 15 predicted proteins | sample Lox_Sample_33_FD_206719 | JGI IMG/M metagenome (GOLD analysis project Ga0335079, IMG submission 206719) | Soil microbial communities from Loxahatchee National Wildlife Refuge, Florida, United States - Lox_Sample_3.3 | ecosystem: Environmental > Terrestrial > Soil > Wetlands | place: USA...
GGTGTGGAAGTCCTCCCTGGCGCCTTCACGCTGTGGAATCAGCACCGCGACCCCTCGGTCGTGATCACCGCCGACTTGACCGGCTTGAGCGCGGGCCGGGCTGGCGCTCCGGTCCGCGGCAGCGGGATTTTTGTCAGCGGCGGCGGCGATCGCGGCGGGCGCCTCGTCGCGAGCCGGGTGGAAACCGGCGCGGTGCACAGTGATGGCGGGATTGCGCCGGGTACGCCGGACCGGATCACCGGCGGGGTGTTCGTCGTTTCCGGCGCTTTCGTGGACAAGGTGCGCCACCACGGTCCGGTCACGACATACGGTCCCAACGACATGGTTCTGGATAATTGGGGCGCCGTCAGCCACTGGGTCGCCGAGGAAAAGATCACCTCCCTCGGCCCGAGCGGCATCGGCTTCGTCAATTTCGGAACCGTCGACCGGCTCCAGGTGAACGCGCCGATCGAGACGTTCGGCCTGGGGGCGCGCGGGTTCAATGTTTACACGGGAACGGTGAACTCCGCGGAATTCGACCGCATCGTCACGCATGCCGATGGCGCGGTCGGGATCCAGATCAGCCAGCCGGTGGGCCGGATTGCCGTGCGCCGAGGCATCGAGACCTATGGCGGCACGGGCGAATCCTTGGTCAAAGGCGTCGTCGTCACGCTTTCCGCGATCGCGCTCAGCATCAAGCCAGGAGGCTCAGCCCGACAGATCGCGATTGCCGGCGGGCTGGTGACCCATGGTGAAAGCATCCATCCGTTGGAACTGCACGGCGTCGTCGGCTCGCTTCAGATCACGGACGGCTTTACTGCAGCCGGCGGCGGATTCGAAAAGATCTAGGCCGAATTTTCCGCCGCGCTCCGCAGCGCCGGTCTCATAGGGGAAATGGCATGAAAACGACGTTGGCGTGGCTCGAGGCGCCGGTTCGTCTCATGATCGCGCTGCTGTTCCTCGTATCCGCCACGATCAAGGTCACGGAAACGGCCGGGATCGAGGCCTATATGCAGGCCTATGGGGTGCCAGCGCTTCTCGTCTGGCCGGCAGCCGCGTGGGAATACGCGGCCGGGGTGCTGCTGCTCCTCGGCTTCTGTATTCGCCCGGTTGCGGTCCTCCTGGCCGGCTGGTGCGTCCTCACGGCGCTGATCTTACACACAAAGTTTTCCGATCTCGATCAGCTCATGAATTTCTTCAAGAACATGACCATGGCGGGAGGCTTCTTGAGTCTCGCGAAAAACGGCTCGTGGGGCGGAAGCATCGACGCCGCGCTGGCGTCGAGCAGGCGGCATGCGGGCTGATCGAGCGCCGCCCGGAGCCGGAAGGCGATGGCCACAACGATCTCAATCTCTTCATCATAGGGAGAAACGCGATGACCATGATGAAAGCCGCGGTGATCCATGAAGCGGGTGGTCCCGAAGTTCTGAAGCTCGAAAGCCGGCCCGTTCCCACGCCTCAGCCGGGCGAAGTTTTGATCTGCGTGAAGGCATTCGGCCTCAACCGCTCCGAGCTGTTCACGCGCCAAGGGCTTTCACCGGGCGTCAAATTTCCGAGAATTCTGGGCATTGAGGCGGTAGGCGTGGTCGAGAACGCTCCGGAGGGCGAATTCGGCAAGGGCGACATCGTCGCCACCGCCATGGGCGGCATGGGACGGCAGTTCGACGGCAGCTATGCGGAATATGCTTGCGTGCCGGCAACGCAAGTGCAGTCCGTGAAGACCGCGCTCTCCTGGGAGGTCTTTGGCGCCATCCCGGAAATGCTGCAGACCGCATGGGGCTCGCTGTTCAAGTCGCTTCGCCTCGAAAAGGGCGAGCGTCTTTTGATCCGCGGCGGCACCACCTCCGTCGGTCTTGCGGCCGCGGCAATCGCCAAGAACCACGGCGCCTTTGTCGCAGCCACCACACGCAGACCCGATCGCGAGCGATTGCTGCGCGCGAGCGGCGTCGATCAGGTGTTCATCGACACGGGATCGATCGCAGAGCAGGTCAAGGAGGTGTGTCCCGGCGGGGTGGACAAAGTCCTCGAGCTCGTCGGTACGACGACGCTCCTCGATTCGCTGCGTTGCGCCAAGCAACGCGGGATCGTGTGCATGACCGGTATGGTCGGCAACAAATGGTCGTTCGAGAATTTCAGCCCGATGGACGCGATCCCGACCGCCGTCGGTCTAACGACCTATGACGGCGGGCCGGAAGACTTCATGCGGACGCCGCTGGACGAGCTGATCCAACAGATCGCCGCCGGGAATTTGCGTGTTCAGGTCGGCAAGACCTTCCGCCTCGACGAGATCGTCGAGGCTCATCGCTGGATGGAGGAGAACAAGGCGGGCGGAAAAATCGTGGTGCTGGTCTGACAGCGGGATGAGCCGCGCCCCCATCACAGCCATCCTCCCCTCGGGACTGCGCGCCATTGGCTCCTCTCCACGCTGGGCCATCCAACGCCACAACTCTATGCCAACGCCGACTTATGGATTAGACAGCAAAGCCGGGAATGAATTTTTCCAACGGCGGGAATGCGATGGCCGATCTCAATTCGCTCGTGATCTTCGCCAAGGTCGTCGAAGCCAACAGCTTCTCCGAAGCGGCGCGCCGCCTCAAGATGCCGATATCCACGGTCAGCCGCCGCATCGCCGAACTCGAGGACGAGCTCGGCATCCGCCTCCTCGAACGGTCTACCCGCAACTTGCGACTGACCGAGCTGGGGGCGGAAGTTCTGGAGCATGCCATCCGCAGCGCCGAGCTCAGCGACGCGATCGAGAATGTCGTGTCGAACCGGCTCTCGACCGTCACCGGCGCGTTGCGGCTCTCGGCACCTCCCAGCATCTCCGACACGTTGCTGACTCCGCTGGTCTCCGCCTTCCAGGTTTCCTATCCCAATGTTCGCGTTCAGATTCTGGTAACCGACCGCTACGTCGATCATATCGCCGAGGGCGTGGACGCCGTTTTCAGGCTGGGTACGCTTAAGGACTCGGCCCTGGTCGCGCGGCGGATCCTGACCTACCGGCATCGGCTCGTCGCCAGCCCGGCTTATCTCGAGACCTGCGAGCCGCCGCAAAAGCCCCAAGATCTGCTCGGCCACCGGTTGCTCGCCTTCTCCTATTGGTCCTATTGGCGGCCTGAAAGCAGCTGGACCTTCATTCACAAGGACGGCAAAAACAAGGAAACGCTGACCTTTCAGCCGCAGCTGGCGATGAACGATTTCGCCGGCCTGGTGCCCGCCCTGTTGGCGGGCGGCGGTATCGGCGACCTTCCTCCCGTCGTTCAGCCTGAGCATATTCGCGCGGGTCGGCTCGTCGAGGTCATGCCCGACTGGCGCTTTCCGACCTTCGATCTGTCGCTCGTCCACCTCGGCAATCGGCACATCTCGAAGCCATGCCGTCTCTTCAAGGAATTCGTGACGCAGATGGCGCCGCGGCTTTTTCCCGATCTGCCGACGTGACGCCTTGCTCGGATCGAGAGGTCGACAGGCCCGGCACTGCACTGTGAAGTTCAGGCGGAGCGCGATAGCGGCAGCTTGGTGCCGGCGACGGCGCGCTCGAGCAGCACTTCCCGGCGGAAGTGGAAGAGCTTGGCGGGGCGTCCGCCGGTTCCGGCGGCGATCTTGCCGGTCTCCTCCACCAGCCCCTGCTGGTCGATGAGGCGCCGGAAATTCTGCTTGTGCAGCCGTCGCCCGGCGAGCGCCTCCACGGCGCGTTGCAGCTGCAACAGGGTGAAGCTCTCCGGCATCAGCTCGAAGACGACCGGGCGGTATTTGATCTTCGCTCGGAGGCGCGCGATCGCAGTGGCGAGAATGCGGCGATGGTCGAGGATCATCGATTCTCCCGGCAGCGCGCGGCTGTCGCGTGCTCCCGCCTCGGCGACGAGCCCGGCCTCGTAGAGCAGCTCATAGCGCTGCAGCACCAGCTCCTCGTTCCAGCCCTGGTCGTCGCCGAAGCCGATATCGACGCGCCGCAGCCGGTCGCGGCGCGCCGCCGGCTCCGGCGCCGTCTTGGCCCATTGCCGCAGCTGGCGCCGGACCGCCGCCAGCGCCGGCGGCGGTCCTGAACGCCAATCCTCCCAGGGGAAATAGCGATACCAGTTCTGCCAGCGTCCTTCTTCCCGGCCCGCCGGTGCCTCCGCCTCGCGCGTCAGTCCGAGATAGCTGATGGAGATGATGCGGCCGCGCGTATCGCCGCGATCGCGATCGGCAAAGGTGTAGAGCTGCTCGATATAGCCCAGCGGGTGATGGGTCTGGCGCTCGACCCAGGAGCGCAAGCCCATCTGCAGCGTGCGATGCGCCGATTCGAGCGGCCCCGAGGGCAGGGCCCGACCCTCCTGCAGCGAGAGGACGCGCGGCTCCTCGCCGGTGACGGCGACGACCACGGCCGTCAATTCGACCGCAGCGGCGTCTTGTATGGGGTGCGGCGAGGGTGTGTCCAAGCGGGGCGCAGTATGCCACAGGACGCCGCGCGATGCGTCATCGCTCAAGCGACGCGCTGCGGCGTGAAATGTCGCGGCGGGGCGGCCAAAGCGTCCTGCGCCGCGACGATTTGCAGCTCGGCTTCGCCCGCGCGCAGCGTCGCCTCGATCACGGCATGAACCGCCGCGGCCGTCATCGCCAGCGCCGCCCCCGCCTCGCGCGTGCGCAAGAGATATCCCAGGAACAGCGCCGCGGTGAGGTCGCCGGCGCCGTTGGCGAGGAGCGGAAGGCGCGGCGTCGTCACCAGGAAGGCGCCGTCCTCGCCGGCCGCCAGCATCGGGATCTCCCCGGCCGCACCGGGTAGACTCGTCGCCAGGACCAGGCGCGGTCCCCGCGCGCGCAGTGTCTCAGCCGCGGCGAGCGCGCTGGCGATATCGGTCACCGCGCACTCCGCAAGCAGCGCCAGCTCGAAGCGGTTGGGCGTGACGATGTCGGCGGCGGGAAGCGCGTGGTCGCGGAAGAACTCGGCGATGCCGGGACGGACGAAGACGCCGCCGTGATCATCGCCGATGACGGGATCGCAGCAATAGAGCGCGCCCTCCCTCGCCGCTTTCACCGCCGTCGCGGCGCCGAGCACCGCCGTGCCGACAGCCTCGTCGCCGAGATAGCCCGAAAGCACCGCCTCGCAATGCTCGAACTGGCCGCGCTCACCGATCCCGGCGATCACTTCGGCGATGGTCGCCGCGTCCCAGGCGCGGCCGCGCCAGGCGCCGTAGCCGGTATGGTTGGAGAACTGCACGGTATCCACCGGCCAGACCTCGAAGCCGAGGCGCTGCAGCGGGAAAACGGCGATGGAATTGCCGACATGCCCGTAAGCGACGGCGGATTGGATCGAGAGAATCGCCACGGGCCGGGATCAGGCGAGCGCCGCCAGCGCGCGCTCCATGAACAGCGGCGCCCATTCCTGGACGAAATGGCCGGCCTCGGCGACCTCGATCGGCGCCGGACAGCCACGGATGACGTCCTTGAGACCACGCATCACCGGCGGCCCGAGCACGGGATCGGTCATGCCGATCACCATGGCGGTGCGGCCGGCCCATTCACGCTTCCACCAGTCGCGGGCGCGGCGCGACAGCGCGGCGCCGCCGGCATCGGGCGCATCGGGGACGAGCTGCGGGAAACGCCGCACGCCGGCCTTGTAGCTTCCGTCGGGATAGGGCGCTTCATAGGCGGCGGCTTCTTCTGGTGTCAGCACCGGACAGGCACGCGCCATCAGCTTCGCCACGGCCATGTCCGGATTGGCGGCGCACCAGGCGCGCCAGGCGATGAAGCCCGGTGAGAGCGGCTGGTCGCCGGTGCCGAGCGCGGTGTTCATCACCAGGAGGCCGGTGAAACGGCGCCCCATCTCCATCGGCAGGGTGAGGCCGATGAGCCCGCCCCAATCCTGGCAGACGAGGGTGATGTCGCGAAGGTCGAGCCGCTCGATAAGGGCGGCGATGGTGCTGCGATGGAAGTCGAAGGTGTAAGCAGCGTCCTCGACCGGCTTGTCCGAGCGGCCGAAGCCGAAGAAATCGGGCGCCACCGCGCGGCATCCCGCTGCGGTGACATAGGGAATGAGCTTGCGATAGAGATAGCTCCAGGTCGGCTCGCCGTGGAGACAAAGGAAGACGCGCTTGCCATCGCGCGGCCCTTCGTCGAGATAATGGAGGCGCATGCCTTCAAAGCCGACGAGATCCTCGCGGTAATGCGGCGCGAAGGCGAAGCCGGGCAGGTCGGCGAAGCGTTCCTCGGGCGTGCGCAGCAAGGGGATCATCACGCTTCCTCCCGTCGATGTCGCGCCATCATGACGGCGTGCGCCGCTTCTGGCTATAGTTGCCCGTCCCGAGCTGCGAAGGAGATCGCCCATGGCCGCCACGCCGCGCCCGCGCCGCAGCGTCCTCTATATGCCCGGCGCCAATACGCGGGCGCTCGAAAAGGCGCGGAGCCTGCCGGCCGACGGGCTGATCCTCGATCTCGAAGATGCGGTGGCGCCCGATGCCAAGCCCGGGGCGCGCGGTCATGTCGCCGCCGCGCTTGCCGCCGGCGGCTATGGAAGGCGCGAGCTGGTGCTGCGCGTCAACGGTCTTGCGACGCCCTGGGGCTATGAGGATCTCGTCGCCGCGGCGCGCCTGCCGCTCGATGCGGTGCTGCTGCCCAAGGTGGAGAGCGCCGATGGCGTGCGCCAGGCCGAAGCGGTGCTCGCCGGCGCCGGCGCGCCCGCTGGGCTCGCGCTCTGGTGCATGATGGAGACGCCTCTGGGCTTGCTGCATGCGGAAGCGATTGCCGCCGCCAGCCCGCGCGTCGCCGGCCTGGTTCTCGGCACGTCGGATCTCACCAAGGATCTTCATGCGCGGCACACGCGCGACCGCTTGCCGATGGTCACTGCTCTCGGCCTCGCGCTGCTCGCCGGGCGCGCGTTCCGCCTCGCGGTGCTCGACGGCGTCCATCTCGACCTGGGCGATGACGAAGGCTTTGTCGCCGCGTGCCGTCAGGGGCGCGAGCTCGGCTTCGACGGCAAGACGCTGATCCATCCGAAGCAGATCGAGGCAGCCAACGCCGCTTTCGCGCCGGGCGCCGAAGAGGTCGAGTGGTCGCGCCGCATCATCGCCGCGCATGAGGAAGCCCAGCGCGCCGGCAAAGGCATCGTCCTCGTCGACGGCAAGCTCATCGAGACTCTGCATGTCGAAGACGCCATCCGCACCGTGGCGCTCGCCGACGAGATCGCGGCGATGGCAGCTTCGCGATGAGGGCGGCCCGATGAGCGCCAAGACCGATCCCGGCCGCTTCTTCGAGGATTTCCGTATCGGCGAGACGCTCTTCCATGCGACGCCGCGGACGGTGAGCGACGCGGATGCGGCGCTCTATCTCGCGCTCACCGGCACGCGCTTTGCCGTCAACTCGGCCGATCCTTTCGCTGAGGCGCTCGGCTTCGCGCGCGCGCCGCTCGACGATTTCCTCGCCTTCCATATCGTCTTCGGCAAAACGGTGCCGGACGTTTCGATCAACGCCGTTGCCAATCTCGGCTATGCCGCCGGTATCTTCGGCGCGCCGCTCTATCCCGGTGATACCGTCACCGCGCGCTCGGAGGTGATCGGGCTGCGCGAGAACTCGAACCATCAGACCGGCACGGTCTATGTCCGCTCGCAGGGCTTCAACCAGCGCGGCGACAGCGTCGTCGATTACGTCCGCTGGGTCATGGTGCGCAAGCGCGATCCCGCGTCGCCGGCGCCCGCGCCGGTCGTGCCGGCGCTGCCCGACGCGGTCGCGCCCGAGGCGCTGCGCGTACCGCCGGGGCTGGACCTCGCCCGCTACGACCGCGCGCTCGCCGGGGCGAGGCAAGGCTGGGAGGATTACGCGCCGGGCGAGCGCATCGACCATGTCGACGGCACGACCATCGAAGAGGCCGAGCATGCGATGGCGACGCGCCTCTATCAGAACACGGCGAAGGTCCATTTCAACCGGCACAGCGAAGCGCAGGGCCGCTTCGGCAAGCGCCTCATCTATGGCGGTCACATCATCAGCCTGGCGCGCGCCCTCTCTTTCAACGGCCTTGCCAACGCGTTCCGCATCGCCGCGCTCAATGGCGGTCGCCATGTCGCGCCCTGCTTTGCCGGCGACACGATCTATGCCTGGAGCGAGGTGCGCGACAAAGCGGAGATCGCCGGCCGCAGCGACGTCGGCACGCTGAGACTGCGCACCGTCGCCGCCAAGGACCATCCCTGCGCCGATTTCCCGGACCGGCAGGGCGAGGCCTATCATGCGGCGGTGGTGCTCGATCTCGATTACTGGGTGCTGATGCCGCGCTAAAGGCGAGAGGCGCCAGAGCGCCCTCGCGGGCGATGCTGACGCCTCTCAAGGAGCCGCTGCCGGCTCCCCTTGGCTCGACGAGCGGATGGGCTTGCCCCCATCGCTCGCGGCATCCGGGCGGGACGCCGCCTTCTTTCCGGCGCGGACCCTGTTACGGGCCCGGCGCGGCGCGCAGCCCTCGCATCGCACCGACCGCCAACCTGAAAGCGCGTCCCGGAGGATGCGCTCCCGGTCCGGCGCCGCAACGACTGTCTGGAGAGGCAGCCGGCGTCGCCTTGTGATCGGGGCAGGGCAGAGAACCACCCGCCTCGATACGACCTGCGCTGTGACGCACCGGCCGCATCGCCCGGAGAGCCCGCCTTTGACAGCGGGTTGCGCAACCTCTCGGCTCTTTCGCTGCCGACCCACCGCCAGATGGGCCTGCGGCTCCTGATCGAGGGGCCGTCGCTCTCGCGAGCCACGGGTCAATGATCGCAGAATCCGCTTGTGCGACAAGCAGTTTTCTTGCGCCAAACCAAGAATTCTGTGCATAAAGTTGCGCGAATTGCACAGCTTGTCCTCGCCTCGTCCCCAGGCTTTTCCACAACGGGCAAGCAGCGGTTGCTGCCGCGAGGCGCTGCGTTGCGCGGTCTGGCATGCCGGGGCTGACGTTGACTTGCGGCGGCGGCGGGGGCTACATCTTGCGCGCGGCGCTTGCGCCGCGCTCTGCGCAAGGCATCCGCAATGACAGAAGCCCAACGGCCGCTCTCGCCTCACCTCCAGATTTACAAGCCGCAACTCACCTCGGTGCTGTCGATCAGCCATCGCGCGGCCGGTATCGGCTTGAGCGTCGGCACCTTGTTCCTGGTGTGGTGGTTCGTCGCCGCGGCGACGAGCGACAGCGCCTTTGCCGCGGCGCAGTCCTTCTTCGGCTCCTGGCTCGGTCTCATCCTGCTGTTGGGCTGGACCCTCTCGTTCTTCTTCCACCTCTGCAACGGCATCCGCCACCTGTGCTGGGATGTCGGCTGGGGCTTCGATTTGCGCACCACTTACGCGACCGGCTGGACGGTCGTCGCGGTGAGCATCGCGCTCACCCTCATCGCTTTCATTGCCGGCCTCGTGGTGAGGGGCTGATGGCCGAAGAGCAACTGCGCACGCCGCTTGGCCGCGCCTTCGGCCTGGGCTCGGCCAAGGAAGGCGTGCAGCACTGGTGGGCGCAGCGCGTCAGCGCGGTGGCGCTCATCGTGCTCGGACTCTGGTTCGCGGCCGCGCTGATCGCCCATGCCGGCGCCGATCGCGCCGCGGTCGTCGCCTGGCTGCACGAGCCGCTCTCGGCGATTCTCGCCATTCTGATGCTCGCGGCGGTCTTCTATCACGCGGCGCTCGGCTTGCAGGTGGTGATCGAGGACTATGTCCACAGCGAATGGCTGAAGCTCTCCTCGATCGTCGCGATGCGGCTCATATCTCTAGCATTCGCGGTCGCCGGCATCTTTGCCGTGCTGCGCATCGCCTTCGGAGGCTGAGGGACAATGGCCCAGGCTTACGAGATCATCGATCACAACTATGATGTCGTCGTGGTCGGCGCGGGCGGCGCGGGCTTGCGCGCGACGCTCGGCATGACCGTGGCCGGACTCAAGACCGCCTGCATCACCAAGGTTTTCCCGACACGCAGCCACACCGTGGCGGCGCAGGGCGGCATCGCCGCCGCGCTCGGCAATATGGGCGCGGATGACTGGCGCTGGCACATGTATGACACGGTCAAGGGCTCTGACTGGCTCGGCGACCAGGATGCGATCGAATACATGTGCCGCAACGCCATCCCGGCGGTCATCGAACTCGAGCATTTCGGCGTGCCCTTCTCGCGCACCGAGGATGGCCGCATCTACCAGCGTCCGTTCGGCGGCCATATGGTGGAGTACGGCAAAGCGATGGCAAAGCGCGCCTCGGCCGCCGCCGACCGCACCGGCCACGCCATCATCCACACGCTCTACCAGCAATGCCTGAGGCACAACGCCGAGTTCTTCGTCGAGTATTTCGCCCTCGACCTGCTCATGGACGAGGAAGGCGGCTGCCGCGGCGTCATGGCCTGGGATCTCGCCACCGGCGCGCTGCACCGCTTCCGCGCCCACATGGTCGTTCTGGCTACCGGGGGCTATGGCCGCGCCTATTTCTCCTGCACCTCGGCGCATACCTGCACCGGTGACGGCAATGCGATGGTGCTGCGCGCGGGATTGCCGCTTCAGGACATGGAGTTCATCCAATTCCATCCGACCGGAATCTACGGCGCCGGCTGTCTGATCACCGAGGGTGCGCGCGGCGAAGGCGGCTACCTCACCAACAGCGCGGGCGAGCGCTTCATGGAGCGCTATGCGCCCACCGCCAAGGACCTTGCCTCGCGCGACGTGGTGAGCCGCGCCATGACCATCGAGATCCGCGAGGGCCGCGGCGTCGGGCCGCAGAAGGACCACATCCTGCTGCATCTCGAGCATCTCGATCCCAAGGTGCTGCATGAGCGGCTGCCGGGCATTTCCGAGACCGCGCGCATCTTCTCGGGCGTCGATGTGACGCGCGAGCCGATCCCGGTGCTGCCCACGGTGCATTACAACATGGGCGGCATCCCGACCAATTACCACGGCGAGGTGCTCAATCCGACGACGGAGGATCCGGAGCGAGTCGTATCTGGCCTGATGGCGATCGGCGAGACCGCTTGCGTCTCGGTGCACGGCGCCAACCGGCTGGGCTGCAACTCGCTGCTCGACATCGTCGTCTTCGGTCGTGCCGCTGCGCATCGCGCCGCCGAACTGGTGCGCCCGGGCGCGCCGCATAAACCGCTGAGCAACGGCGCGGGCGAGGCGGCGGTGGCGCGGCTGGACCGCGTCCGCAACGCCAGGGGCGGACTCATGAGCGGCGCGATCCGCCTCGACATGCAGCGCACGATGCAGAATAACTGCGCCGTCTTCCGTACCGCCGACGTGCTGCAGGAAGGGGTGCGCAAGATCGACCGCGTAGCGGCATCGCTGTCGGATCTCGCCATCACCGATCGCTCCATGATCTGGAATACCGACCTGGTCGAAGCGCTCGAGCTGGACAACCTGCTGGCGCAGGCGGTGGTGTCGATGCATTCGGCGTCTAACCGCACCGAAAGCCGCGGTGCTCATGCGCGTGAGGATTTTCCGGAGCGCGACGACAAGGGCTGGATGAAGCACACGGTCTCCTGGATCGATGGCAGCCACAAGGTGACGCTCGGCTACCGGCCGGTGCACATGTACACACTGTCGAACGAGGTCCAGGTTTTCCCGCCCAAGGCCCGCGTCTACTAAGAAGAAGAACGGAGAGCGTCGATGGCCGAGTTCACCCTGCCTGCCAATTCCAAAGTCGTCGCGGGCAAGACCTTCGCGGCGCCGGCCGGCGCCAAGCGGGTGAAGACTTTCAAGGTCTATCGCTGGGATCCCGACAGCAAGGCCAATCCGCGGCTCGACCGCTACGACATCGACCTCGATGCGTGCGGGCCGATGGTGCTCGACGCTCTCATCAAGATCAAAAACGAGGTCGACACGACTTTGACCTTCCGGCGCTCGTGCCGCGAAGGCGTGTGCGGCTCCTGCGCCATGAACATCGACGGCACCAATACGCTCGCCTGCCTCAAATACATCAACGAGGTGAAGGGCGATGTCGCGATCTACCCGCTGCCGCATATGCCTGTGGTCAAGGATCTCGTGCCGGATCTGACGCATATCTATGCGCAATACCACTCGATCCAGCCTTGGCTCCAGACCGAGACCGCGCCGCCCGATCGCGAGCGCGCTCAATCCATCGCCGAGCGTGCTCAGCTCGACGGGCTCTGGGAATGCATTCTCTGCTTCTGCTGCTCGACCGCCTGTCCCAGCTATTGGTGGAATGGCGACCGCTATCTCGGCCCGGCGATCCTGCTGCAGGCTTATCGCTGGCTCGCCGACAGCCGCGACGAGAAGACGGGCGAGCGCCTCGACGCGCTCGAGGACCCGTTCCGGCTCTACCGCTGCCACACCATCATGAACTGCACGCGCACCTGCCCCAAAGGGCTCAACCCGGCGAAAGCCATCGCCGAGATCAAGAAGATGATGGTGGCGCGGCGCTAGACTAGAACGTCACGCCGCGGGCGGCGTGCCGCAATCCAGCACCAGAATCGCGTCGTCGCTATCCCTTTCGGCGTCCTCGGCCGGCGAGACTTCTTGTGGGCGCAGGCGGTGGAAGCGCACGCTGCAGCCGCGGTCGCGCGCATCTTGCGAGACGATGACGCGGAAGGGGCCGGCGCAGCCGCTGCGCTCGAGCATCTCGATGAGCTGGCCGGCGAAGGTGAGCGCGGTCGCCAGCGCCCGGTCGGGTCCCGCTTGTGTCGCCTCGAAACGCAGCTGGTTGATCGCGCATTCGTAACCGGTCCGGTCGCGATGGCGCAGCGCGTCGAAAGCGGCCCCCGCGCTCAGCGCCTTCAGCAGCACCGCGCCGTCGCACTCGACGACGCCCTCGGCGAGGCAGCGCAGGATCCGGCCGCTCAGCGGCGGCAGCGACGCCGCCGCCAGCCCGCCGATGAGAAGCTGCATCTTGGCGTTTGCCCGGAGCGAAGGGCGGGCCATCGCGGCGGCGCTTTCAATCGGCGAAGGCGGCGTAGACGAGATCGCGGAAGAGCACGCGGTAATATTCGCGCTGCCCCGGCCCCTGGATCAGCAGAACGGCGAAGAGCGCCTCGGCGGGATCGACCCAGAAGGTCGTGCCGGCGAGGCCGCCCCAGTAATACTGGCCGACCGAGCCCGGCACTTGCGCGATCCCGGCATGCAGGCGGACCGAGAAGCCAAGGCCGAAGCCGTAGCCCGGGATCAGCAGGTCGGACGCGCCGGTTACGGGGCCGAGATGGTCGGCGGTCATGTATTCGACGGTCTTGCGGCTGAGCAGGCGGACGCCGTCGAGCGTGCCGCCATTGAGCAGCATCTGCAGGAAGCGCGCATAATCGGTCGCGGTCGAGACGAGGCCGCCGCCGCCGGATTCGAAGCTCGGCTTGGCGCGCACCTCGAGAAGCTGCACGGCGGCGCCAGTTTCGGGGTCGCGCTCGAAGGCCTCGGCAAGGCGCGGATGCTTTGCCGGCGGCACGTGGAAATCCGTGTCGACCATGCCGAGCGGGCGCAGGATGCGCTCGGCCAGCACTTCGCCCAGGCTTTGCCCGGTCAGCACCTCGATGACGCGCCCCAGCACATCGGTCGAGCGGCTGTATTCCCACCGCGTTCCCGGCTGATGCATCAGCGGCAGGCCGGCGAGCGTCGCCGCCTGCTCGGCATTGGTCTGGTTGCGGCGGAAGATCTTGGCGTTCATATACATCTTCTGGACCGGCGCGTTGCCGCGGAACTCGTAGGTGAGCCCCGAGGTGTGCCGCAGCAGATCCTGCAGCGTGATGTCGCGCTCGGCCGGCACCAGCTCGATGCTGCCATCCGCGCGCTCGACCGCGACCTTGCGGTCGGCGAATTCCGGCAGATATTTCGGCAAGGGATCGCCGAGCAGGAACTGGCCTTCCTCCCACAGCATCATCGCCGCCACCGAGACGATCGGCTTGGTCATGGAATAGATGCGGAAGATGTCGTCCGCGCGCATCGCGGCGCTGCTCGCGGGATCGCGCACGCCGAACGCTTCGAGATAAGCGAGCTTGCCGCGGCGCGCGACCAGCGCCACCGCGCCGGGAACGCGGGCGCTATCGACTTCGCCGTGCAGCACATCGCCGAGCCGCTGCAGGCGGTCGCGCGACAGCCCGACCTCTTCGGGCGCGGCGCGCGGCAGCGACGGCGTCGATATCGGCTCCTGATGTGCGGTCATGCTGGTCCCCCTCTACCTCCAGGTCTTCCGACGAGCCGCCAAGCGGGCGGCTCAGGTCTCGATCTCGCCGTCGATCTCGTGCTTCAGCCCGATCTCCGGCATGGTCAGCACCATCTTCGCCTTGAGCTTGGCGCCCGGCTTGGGTCCGGCCTGCCGCGTCGCGGCTTCGATCTCGCGTTGCGAGGTGACGCCGACCATTTTGAGGTACTTGCGGATCGACATGTTGAAGCGGTCTTCGTCCATGGCGCGCTCCCTTCTGCCTTATGGCCATCTTAGACGGCGCCGCAGGGCAATCCACTGCAGTGTGGGAAAGCTTGACATGTCGCTGCGGCTACCGCATTCTGTATACAGAATGTGAGGGCGATGATGCAGCCGCTTGCGATGCATCCGGACCTTGTCGAGCGCGCCTATGGCGCGATCCTCGATGCGATCTGCGATGGCAGCCTGCCTGCCGGCACGCGGCTGACCCAGGAAGAGCTCGCGCTCGGGCTTGGCGTGTCGCGACAGCCCGTCATGCAGGCGCTGCTGCTGCTGAGAACACACGGCTTCGTGTGTGAGACCGGGCGACGCGGGGTGATGGTGGCCGCGCTCGAGCCCGAGCGTGTTCTGCACCTCTACGAGATCCGGGGTGCCCTTGACGGGCTGGCAGCCCATGGCGCCGCGCGCCTCGGCGCGGCCGAGGCAAAGCGGCGAGGACCGGCGATCATCGCCGCCGGAAGGCGGGCGGCAGGCGCGCGCGCGATCGGCGCGATGATCGCCG
>Ga0335079_10005279_pt1 | contig 14798 bp, 19 predicted proteins | sample Lox_Sample_33_FD_206719 | JGI IMG/M metagenome (GOLD analysis project Ga0335079, IMG submission 206719) | Soil microbial communities from Loxahatchee National Wildlife Refuge, Florida, United States - Lox_Sample_3.3 | ecosystem: Environmental > Terrestrial > Soil > Wetlands | place: USA...
CAACAGGCTCCAATCTCGGCCCACTCAATCCCGCCCTGCTGGACGCAGTGAAGGGGCGCATCCAGGCGCTGAAGGACGCCGACGCGCAGGTGGGCGCGACCTCCACGTCAAACGTCCCTGTGGACCTCGTGACGGCATCTGGCAGCGGCCTCGATCCTCACATCAGCCCGGCCTCCGCTCTGTTCCAGGCCCCACGGGTCGCAAAGGTTCGTGGCCTCTCTGCGGAGCGCCTCGCCTCCCTCATCGCGCAGCACACCGAAGGCCGCGTGCTCGGGGTCCTCGGTGAGCCGCGCGTGAACGTGCTCGAACTCAACCTTGCTCTTGACGAGATCACTGGGCCCTCCACGCCGGCCGCCCTTTCCCCCGGACAGGGCACGACCGCAGCCGTGAGCGAGTAGATCGGCCCTCGCGAAACAGTCTCGCGATCCGCAAGACCCAGACGGGACGATCTGCGCAAAACGCAGGAGCCAGGCCTAGCCGTGGCCTGGCCGGATCACGATTGGCCCAGTTCCTTCGCGGAACGGATGGCACGCACGATGCTGTACACGGGGTATGCCGATGATGGCCCTCAAAGACCTGGACCTCAGCGGGCGAAGCTTCGTCAGGAACCTGGAGCAGGCGAGGCTCTCGGGACGCCTTCCGTTCGATCTCACCGAAATGAATCCGGCGCGCTGTGGTCTCGCATGGGATCCCGTTGAACTTGCGAACATTCTCGGCGAACGCCGTTCTGCCGCGAGCAAGGGGAACCCATCAAGCCTCGCGAAGGCGCGTGAAGCGATCTCGAGCTATCTGGCTAACCGAGGAGCTTCGCTGCCTCCCGAGCGCATCGTGCTGATGTCCTCGAGGGGTGCCGCGTACTCGCTACTGCTGAAGATCCTTTGCCAACCGCACGATGAAGTACTCGTCCCTTTCCCGAGCACTCCCTACCTCGAGAAGCTCGCCGAAGTCCGCTCAGTGAACCTCGCCAAGTATGGCCTCGTCTGTGACGATGAGTGGCACCTCGACCGGAGATCCCTCAAGAAAGCCATCACGCGGCGTACACGCGCAGTCGTCGTTGGCAATCCCTCGGAGCCCACCGGCGCGACCCTCTCCCGCGAGGATCTGGCCTTCGTCGAGAACCTTTGCAGCACCCGGGCCATCGTACTCATCGCGGATGAAGCCTTCGCTGACACAACCCCCGACCCGAGCCCCAGCGTGGCCGAAGCCACTCGCTGCCTGGCATTCCACGTCTCTGGCCTCTCCGGCATTTGCGGACTTCCTCAGCTCGAGGCAGAGTGGTTGGCTGTCGCGGGGCGGGAGGAACTCGTCGCTCCAGCACTGGAACGTCTCGGCGATGTCGAGTTTTCGATGCCGGCTCCGGTCTTGCACGCTGTCCCCGCGTTGCTCGCCCGCCGTGAACACTTCCTGCAGCCTCTACGAGCGCGGTTGACGAAGAACCGTTCGTCGCTCGCGCTGGCTGCGCTGCGCGAAGCGCCCTGGGCCCTCCAAAGAGGACGCGGCGGCTGCTGGGCTGTCCTGGAGGTCGGCACAGCACACAACGGAGAAGCGTTGTGCATGGCGCTCCTGGCGGAGGGCGTAGGGATACAACCCGGGTCCCTTCACGGCTTACCGGACCATGGCTACCTGGTCGTTTCGCTGCTACCAGCCCCGGAGATCTTCAGCGAGGCACTCGGGATCCTTGACCGGCGACTGCGTACACCGCTGTTCAGTTGAAACCGCTCCTCGAGCGGTCACCTTCTCTTCCGTAGTACGGTACCTACGACCCGGACCCGGGGGAAGGCGGTTACCTTTCGCCCCGAGTTGAATGACATCCAACGAGGGCAGGATCACCGAGAGCCGCCGCAGATTACCGGAACGCTGGCCTTGCCAGTTCAGCGCTATACGGACCCGGGCTAAATCTTCCCGGTTGCCTCAGCAGGCAAGAGGACCTTGCCCACGAAGAGCCCAATCATGGCAGAGGCCATCGCGGACACCAAGAGCGCGAATTTCGCACTTATGAGAAGCGGGCTGGTCGCGAAGGCCCCCGCAGCGATGTAGATGGGCACGGTCAGGCCGATTCCCCCGAGGCACCCAATAACCAGAATCCCGCGCCAGTTTGACGCCGCGCGGGAGGTGACTTGCGCCGGACCCCACAGCTGCAAGGCTGGCCAGCAGAATGCCAGCGGGCTTACCCAGAACACGTCCGATGACTACTCCTGCCATCACGGTCAGCGAGTCCTTGTTGTGCCAACTCAGGCCGTCGATCCTGAGCTCCTGGCTCGCCACCCGCAACCGTGCGCACGGCAGCCATGCTCGTAGCCCTCGACGAACCCCGCGCCAGCGAGCGCGCGCCGGAGTGCGTCGTCCCAGCCCACCGTCACGTGATGCATCGAGCCGTCGGGGCGTGGAAAGACCAGGCGCGAGGGAGAAGCCGCGATGGCTGCCTGGAGGTACGGCCCGAGCTCGGGGTGGATAGGGATGACGGCCGGCTTGCCGTCCTTCGTGGTCGGCCCGTCCCAGCACCGCTGGAGCCAGATCTCGCCCGCCGCGAGGTGGGTGTCCTCCTTGCGTAGCCCTCCGAGCTCGCCCTTGCGCATGCCAGTGTAGATCGCCGTAGCGATGACTTGCCGTTCCTGGTGTGCTTTGCCAAATCTCGATCCCCTGTCTTGACGGGCACTTACGGCGGGGCGAGGCTCGCCCGCTCATGTCGCCCACCCTGCTCGCTCTGTTGCGTTCAGTCCACTCCGCCCTGAGATCTCGCCGCCATCTGGCGCTGGAGAATCTGGCGCTTCGGCAACAACTCGCCCTCCTGCGTCACCGCTCCAAGCGGCCGCAGTTCGGAAGAGTCGACAGGGTCTTCTGGGCCTGCCTTTCGCAGCGCTGGTCGGCTGGCGCGATGCCTTGTGCTTGGTTCGACCAGAGACCGTGATCCGCTGGCATCGGCAGGGATTTCGCACCCTCTGGACCTGGAAGTCGAGACGTCGAAGGCCAGGACGTCCACCGGTGGGCTCCGGGCTGAAAGCTCTCATCCAGAAGATGTCGTTGGCCAACCCGCTCTGGGGCGCGCCCAGAATCCACGGCGAACTCCTCAAATTGGGCTTCGACATCTCGCAACGTTCGGTCGCCCGGCCGATGCCGCGTCGCCGAAAGCCGCCCTCTCGTAACTCCTCGCCCCGGCCCGAGTGGGCGGTAGGTGTCGGCGTGGCGCGGTAAGGTGGGGCCCGATGCTGCTCAAGGCCAACCCGAAGCTCTCCCGGCAACTCGCGTTGGAGGGCCTTCAGCTATTGTGGCGCGACAAGGCAGGCGGTGGGCGAGAGGGCCTGCTGATCACCTGCGGCGTGTGCCCGGACCTGGCGTGCACTAGCCGACATGTCTTGCTTTCCACGCGGTGGGTGGAGGACCGGCTCATCTCGGCGAGGCTTCTGCGCACGAAGCTCGTGATGAGGAGCCGACCCGGGACAGGCGAGGTGACCCGACACGGGTTTTACGCGTCGGTAGACGTCGACGATGGCACGGTCGAGTTGAAAGACAAGATCGCCGATCCTGCTGCGCTCGCATGGTTCAAGGCCGAGCTCGACACCGAGCTGCGCGCGGTACTGCTTGCTCGATTCGAGGGGGAGCGACGTCGGATTCGTGAATGCACGAGGGAGGTGTCCGCGGGAGGGGCTCCGCCGGCACCATCCGCCAGCGACGGAGGGAGCCCCGGCGACATGCCGAGGTCGAAGTCGGTGGCCTTCTCCTCGACGCCCGCTCCAAGCTCATCGCCTGCGCCTGCCGGGCGACCCGGAAGGAACGAGCCATGTCCGTGCGGCTCGGGACTCAAGTACAAGCGTTGCTGTCTCGGTCGCGCGGCCTGAGACGGATGGTCACGCTCTCGTCGTGGCCTCGTGCGGCAACGGCACTCGCTCACCGCGGAGCGCGGCATAGGCGGCGAGTTGCAGGTAGGCCTTCGGCTCCACGCCCGCGAGTTTCGCGCTCTCTATGATGGAGTAGAAGAGCGCCGCCACCTCGGTCCCGCGACGGGACTTGGACCCGTAGTGGTTCTTCCGCCCGACCACCACACCCCTCATTCCACGTTCGGTGCCATTGTTGTCGATGGGAATACGTGGGTCCTCGAGGAAGCGCACCAGTCCCGCCCACATGCCGTGCATGTAGTCGATGGCTTTGGCAAGCACACCCTGAGGCAGGGCGTGCGCCCTGGCAGCAAGGCCCCACGCTTGGATCCGCTTCACGACCTCACGCGACCGTTCCTCGCGTAACCGGCGACGGAGTTCGTCACCCGGTGGGCCTGTCGGACAGAGCCGCTCGACCGCGTACAGCTCGCCGATTAGGTCGAGCGCCTCCTTCGCCTGGGCGGGGAAGGAGACCTCAGCCTCAGTCAACTTACGGCGAAGGTGCGCCCAACAATTTGCGAGGATGAAACTACCCGGCTCGGAGGCCAGCGACTGGTAGACGCCGTAGCCGTCTGCCATCACCACGCCGTGGAAATCCCGGAGCGCCTTTTTCGCCGCCTTGGCGGAGCGGCTGTCCTCGATGAGGTAGGCCACCGCGTCCGGCGCGGCAACCGCCCACACCTGCCACTGCTTTGCCTCGCCCGCGTCGCGGCCCTTTCCATCGAGCAGCCGCCATCGCGTTTCGTCGGCCCCAATCACCGCTTGCTCCAGCACGTAGGCGTGGATGGCTTCCTTGAGGCTGCCCAGGATCCGCGCCAGCCGCTCGATCTGGTCCCAGAGGGTTTGCGAGTCGACGACGAGACCCTCACGCGCCATGATCCGCACCTGGCGCTCGAGCGGCTGGTGGTCCTGGTACTTGGCGTTCGCCACCTCGAGTGCGAAGTCCACCGAGTACCGGGCTCCAGGGAAAAGCTTCACCGGGCCAGGGGCCGTTTCGATACAGGCATTGCATTCGCAGCGGTACTTCAACCGCTTTTGCTTCTCCAGGAAGAAGCGGCGCTCGACGACGATAATCTCCTCCGACTCCTCGTACTGGCCCTTGAACTCGGAAAGCACCTTTCCGCATTTCGGGCAGATCTGGTCGGCTGGATCGAGGCCGAAGAACTTTTCGACGACGGGCAAGGCGGGCTGCTCTCGTGGGCCGTGACCGGCCTGTACCTTCTTCTCCGAGGGCGCCACCTTCTCCACCGGTCGCCTCTCCGAGGATCTGCCGAAGAGCAAGTGGTTCCTCACCGCGAGCTGCGCCTCGAGTTGCGTGATCTTGAGCTGCAGGTCATCAGGGCTCGCGCCCTTCAGCGCCAAGAGCTCGTTCGTGAGCTCGACCACCTTGCCCACCAACCGCGTGTTCTCCCGCTCCAGGATGACCGCTGCCTGGCGGAGGATCTCGGGGTCCTTCTCGTTGCTGAGGTCGAGCACGCACCCGCGGTTATCCCATGACCCGATCCCCTCGAGAAGCCCCATGACCCATAGACACTCACCGTGTCTGCAGAAGAAACGGTGTGGGGCTGAGCGGGACCTTGCCAACGAGGTCGCTTCCTTCCAGCAGGAGCGTGAGTTCGCTCACAGTCAGTCGTAGCTCCTTCCCGTCGCTGCGTTCCCAGGGCGCGACGAAACGCCCCTCCTCGAGCCTCTTCGCGAAAACACATAGTCCGGTGCCGTCCCAGTAAATCACCTTCGCCCGCCGACGGTTCCTTGATACGAAGAGGAAGAGATCGCCGGAGAGTACATCGCGCCCGAGCCCCTCTACCACCAACAGAGATAGAGAATCGAAGCTCTTCCTCATGTCGGCCGGCGCGCCGTAGGCGTGGACCGCGACCTGGCGCGTAGACCCGATCACGCCAGCTGCCGTACGATATCGACGAGAGTAGCCACGTCCAGCCCCTCGATGCGCAGGCCGCCAGGCGCGTGCACTGTGAAGCCGGCTACGGATGCGGCCGCCACCCTCACCGGCACGAACGTGGCGCTGGCGCTTCTCCGGCGCCTGGCCCATCGAGCCAATGTGCCGCTGCCGAGGCCCAGCTCCCGCGCGATCAGGCCGACCGGGGCTCCGGCCTGCCGCCGCTTGCGCAGGTAATCCTCCGCCCTCTCTTGCATCGACGCCGAGTACCGCCTCCCGGGACCCCGTGAGCGAAGGCGCCGCGTCGCCAACCGAAACTCCGCCGCCAGCCTCTCCACATCCATTGCAAGCCTCCGGGAAGAAGGCCGCATGGTCGTCCCTTACCGTCCTCAGGTCACGACGGGGCGCAGCGAGTACTTACCTTCGTTCTGGAGCAGGATCCGGCCGACGCCGCTCCACCCAGCACGAGCCATCTTCCCGTTACACGCCCTCGTAATCGCGCTCGCAGCCATGTCCGCGATCTGGAGGCCGGCAAGACGGTCCGACGACCTGAATCTGAGATCAGCCATCATACGGTTGAGGTCGGTGAAGCGGAACGGGCCCGCCCGGTCGCCCTCGGGAAGATGATCCCTGAGATGCGGGGGGCGGCTCTGGCATGACGTCCACGAACGGCACGAACGCGGAGTAGTCTGCGCTGATAAGGGACGGCGTGGGCGCCTCCAGTGACTTCGTCTTCAGCTTTGGCGCCGTGCGTTTCCTACTAAGAACACGTCCAACAATTGACCACCCGTCCCGGGCATGATCTACAGTGGTCATGGAGGCTCAATTTCGCGACATCCCAGATGCCTTGTGGGATCAAATCGTTCCACTGATGCCCGTTCGCCAGAAGAGCACTCTCCGCGGGCGCCCGCCCGTACCGGACCGGGAAGTCTTGGCCGGCATCGTGTACCGACTCCGCACCGGCTGCCAGTGGAAGGCACTGACCAAGGATTTCGGTTCGGGCTCGACCTGTCACGCCCGCTTCCATGAGTGGTGCGCTGCTGGTGTCTTCACCGAAATCTTCTCCAAGCTCCTCGCGCTTGCGATCATAGAACTGGAGATGCGATGTCCACCGGAAGCGACCCCGCGAGCGGCCGAACTCAGCCCTGTCCGGCCCCTCGTAGACCAATTCACAACCAGCGCAACCGAATCTCCGGTCCCTCCCAGTGAAGAGAGTCTTGCCGTATATTCACGTTCTGCTGGCGGTTTGACCGCCGCAAAGGGTCCGGCTAATAGCCACACTGCCGCACCTGAAGAGTGGCGCATACCTCAGTATTCGCACCGGAACGAGGGTTCACGCTACCCTGGATGTGCATTCCGACGTAATCGGTAGATTGAAAAGGCATTGAGGTAAGCGCAGTAGTGACCGTAGGAAGTGACAGGACCTGCTGAAGTGCGTCGTCTGCGAACCCAACCTTTACGTCTAAGCGATACGAGCTTGCCGATTCATTGCAAGGCCTAGCCATCGTGACACACGCAGGCACAGCATCGGTACTCACGGAAAGAATTGAAGTTGCCTGGCTGAGGGCGGGATAACTATTGACGTCGCAACGCATATATGGAGCGATTATTTTATCGTATTGCGTATGATGTAAGCGTTTGCATCCAACAAACGGCGCGCACGCGCATTGCGCTGTATCTAACCCGCCGTCCGCAGTGATTGTGTTAGCGCTCGCAATGCGCTCGACAACGGTATTGTTGTTGTACTTGTTCCCGCCATCTTGTTTATCAAACCGCACAATTCTGCAATTGTTTGGGACAGGCCAAGAGTACTGAGCGTGACATGCTGCGGTATGCTCGCACGAGTCGTTCCAGCAGTCGAGTATGTGAGGGTCGAGTCGCACCTCATCAGATTCCGCCGGGCACGTAAAGGTAGCAGTAGAAACGAATTGGAACTTCGCATTGATGGTGGCGGGCACACAAATAGGTAAGTACATGGCTGGGAGTTCTTTGGTCCCATGAAAGAACAGGAATCCAGTTGTGGCACGAGGCGTGACGCTAACCGCCAAGCACTTGCCACTTGCAGTCTGGATAGCTTCCGCAGGGACAACAACTGATAGCGAGTTGCTATCGGCAGCTCGCGACGGCGATAAATGCATCAAGAGATGGCGATTCTCGTCAACAAGATCCACAAGTGGGTCGACGCCCTGCCACACTGAAAATCCTCTTACGGTCGCGCGACCGCCCTCTCGCGGCACAATACCGGGTGAGTGCCCATCAAACATGAACGTGTAAAGAAATGGCTGAGCGCTCTTGACCAGTGGTATTGCATTTTGGAGCTGAGACGTAATGGTTTTGATTCCGTAAAGTAAGCGATCCACCCCTTCAAATGCGCACTGGGAACGGATCTGGATTAGCCGATCCAAGTCACTAACCGTGTTCTGGATTTGCTGCGCGAGCATGGCGGCGGTACCGGTAAGACTGCTGATCTGCAGACTGACGTCGTTGTTAATTAGGCGCCGAAGGTCAGCGACTGCGCCGTCTAAGGCGCTCTGCGCGCTGCCTGTGACAACTTGGCCTTGAACCCCGGCATCAACAATTATGTCTTGCAGCGCCTTCTTCGCTTCGTCGACACCTGCAAATAGTACGGCAACTGTCGCACTCTGGGCATTGGCGTTACTCGCAAAAGTCATAGCAGCGAGTGGCAGGGCGCATAGGATCATTCGACAGGCGAGATGGAAGGTTCTCTTCATGGCTGCTCCTTCAGAAGAAATGTGCCGCATAGTGAGATCTAGGACAGACAGGGACAAACATGGATTTCGTGCAATCCTAGCACGATGAGCATACTAGCCACGTGCAGGCCCCGTATGGGCGCCAGAAGGTTCTTTAGCAGCACATGCCTAACCTGAACGCATACGCCTGTGGCTGACTGCCGCATGGCGTAAGTCGCACGTCCATCTTCTTGACGTGGGGCGCGCGAACCTACCGATCATGATTTGGCTACATGGAGCGACGGAACGTACTGACTAAAGAATCCGCTACTGGCATCGCTCAGCGGCGCCCGCGGTTTCGTCACAATTGCCGGGCGTCCGGCTTAGGCAGTGGGAGGCATAGCTTTCCGAGGTTTCGGACTTAACTTGGCCGAACCCCAAGAGCGGCAACAATTCGTCCTCCCACGCACCGCGCCCTCCGGTCAAGACGAAGCAAACAGTACCCGCTCGCGGCGCGTTGAAATGTCGCAGGTTTGTGCTAGTTCTTGTAGCCCTCGCGCTCGACCGCCGTGACGAACGGCGGACGCTTCCCCGCCGGATGGGTTATTGGCTAGCGCCAGCCTTGGGTGGGTCCACCGGCGGTGACGCTCCCGACGGCCGCGCGTGACAAGCAGCTTGGAGGAGCGCCACCGCCGTCCACGGAGCGCGCGCAACACCAGCGTCACGCCTGCCGCCGTTACGCTCACGGATGGAACGTCAAGTTTGAGCTCCCACCGACAGACTGCCCCGCCTCGACCACGCCTACGCCACGACGGTCCACGGAAGCCAGGCCTCGGCGGACGACCGCAGGGACGACCGACGAGCGCGTCCTCATCGACGCGCCGACCAAAAGCCGTACAACCGTGGCGCGCAGCTCCGCCTGGTCGACCTTCCGGACCCCAGCCCTTTGTGACGTGAGCCGCCGCGCCGGCCGCGCCCGCCCCCCGGGATACTCCGGACCCTTGCATAGGTGTGCCTTTCCTTGCGCCGGCAAGCGCGGTCCGGTTGGTTCGTTCCAACTCGGGACAGTCCACACTTTCAGTCGACGCCGATCGACAACGTCCGTTCATATCTCATGCGTGGCGACGTGGTTCGGCAACGACGATCTGCTTCGGGCTCTCAGACGCAAATGGCGTCCCATCAAATGTCCCATACTTCTCGACCACAGCAAGGCCGTGGGCGTAGAGCAAGGCGTCCAATTCTTGCGGAAGGAAGAACCGCATGCGGAATCTCTTCGAGAACATCAACTCGCCGGCTTCGCCGACGTAGTCCCATCGCTGATCGCTGTCGAACGGGTCGACCAGGGCTGCGAGGTTGTCCTCGGCGCCCACCAGCGCGGAGTCGAGGTCGTCGTGGTTGACGTAAAGGCGGCCGACGAGCTCGGCCGTGTCGGCGCCCATCTCCGGAGCCGCGACGAGCGCTTCGGCGGCCTCTACGACGCGCGCGAGGCTGGAGAGCGGGATCTCGCGGACGGTTGGCGTCCCTGCGAGAACCTTTCGGTAGAACCTCTGGACTTGGCGTCCGACAGGGGTCGCCGTATAGCGCCAGTTCCGTGCCAGCAGGTCCGCGTGCCGCAGGATTCGGGACGCGTCCGTGCGGGCGGACGCCGCTCCCCACTCGCGCAGCTTGTCGAGGCGCGCCTCGAGCACCACCTCGTGTGAATCAGATCAGTAAGATCAGTACATCGCGATCATGGACGCGCTCGAGTCCTCGATCACGGACCTGACTCCGCGCGAGGTCGGTGCACGTCTAGATCAGGACCGCGCGTGCGTCGCCGACCTGCGACGCAACAAGCGCTCCCTCAGGAATGTGATCCTGGGCGCTCATCGGGTGTGGCGCAGGTTTTCAGCGCGGTCGTGAAGCCTGCCCTGTCGCCGCGCCGAATTCCCCGCCGCCTTGAAGCGTATCAGACCGCACGGACACCGGGGTGCGGCCTCTTCACTGGATCTGTTCGATAAACCCGTAGAACGCCTGGACTTACAGCTTCGGGCGCCGATGCGAGGGCAGCGGTCAGAGGCCCGTGGAGCACGCGCACACCCGGCTCGCCGCACTCGACCAGCCCCTGCGCCCTCCGCAGGCCGCAGGCGAATCTCCGGTGTCGGCGCGCAGATCGACTCCAGGTGTCGTCCTGGGCGTCAAACCGCCGTGGCATCGAGACGTCCAGGACAACGCTGTCCCCTTCCCCCGGTACTCCTGCCGTGGTCGGCTTCAACTCCGGAAGTCCGTACCAAGTGTAGAGTCCTTGCCCGGGGCCGGGATGCGTTCGGGCGCCGGAAGTGCATGGGGGAAGCCGTGTCGGGGCTCATCGGGGCTCATGTTCGACGTCGGGGCGACCATCGCTTCCTCCTGTGCCAGCTGCAGCGGATCGCTAGTCCGCCGCCGATGCGGTCTTGGCACCCACTCGAACCCCTTTTATGCGAAGGACTCTTGCGGGAATGCCTTCGCTCTGCATCCATGCGAGCCACGCCACTTGACTATCGCGAATAGCCTCGCGGATTCCCTTCACCTCCACAAACACGACAGTCTTGTCCCTCCAGACCATATAGTCCGGAAGCCCTGCGCGATTTTCATTCGGATTCGACGCGATCCGGCGAACAATCTTTGTGAAGATACCGGCGTCGATGACTGACAGGAACTCGCATACCTCGGCGCTCTGCAACACTCGCCGATAAGCGAAATCTCCGCGAACGGATTCAAAGACTATCCGGGTCCACGTGTCTCCATGTCGATGCAACTGCGCGGCGACGAATTCCGCGACGTTCGAGCGTGCTATGGCCGCCGCCTTTTTCTCTATCTGCGCGCGACGGGCCTCATAGAACTTCTCTCCCGAGAAGAGGTCCAAAGGGATGTCGTTATAAGCATTCGGCGCCCCGGTCCCGTCGAAGATTTCCTCCCAGAACACCAGCCCGAACATCGCCTGCCAGAACTGTACTTCCCCGCGCAGCGTCTTGAAGCCCTGCTCGCGGAAATGGGCCTGCGCGGCCTCCTCTGTCGAGCACGGCGTCCCCGAACTGTCTAGGAACGCCAGCTTGCCCTTCTGCCCAGACTTCAGGACTTCCACGATCTCACTCTGAAAAGTCTCTGTCGACGACGATTCCCGCAGTCCTGGCGCGGCCGTCTCGAGTTCGGAGTCTATCTCAAAGTTGCCGTACTTGATCTCATTCGCAATCGCCTGAAGTCGGCGGAGCTGCTGGACGTTGCCCTCCTCTTCATAGAGTTCCCACAGTGCGTCGAATGACGGCAGTCTGGGGCACATGTAGTGCTGCAACTTCACCGCTTTCGCGAACGACATCCCTTCGCCTGCATATCGATGGAACTCAGTCAAGAACGCTTTGTACAGCACACTGTCCTGTTCGCAGAGTTCGACGAGTTTTGTCCGCACCGCGGGGTCGAACCGGCGGCGGCGATCCAGATACTCGACGAGGTCGTTGAGCAAGAAATGCTTGTCCGAAGCCGAGGATACGCGCTCGAGCTGCTCCACTCCGCTCTGGAAGTGCGCGGTCGCCTCGAGGTCCGCCTGCCAACGGAAAAAGAGGCGCTCGACTTCATCATCGCAGAGCGTTGCCACATCGGGGCGATCTTGCCGAAGGGCGTCACCCACCTTCATTAGAAATCCGATACTTGCAGTCCGGTAGTTCGCGTGATCGAGGTTCGTGACGATTCGCTTGATCGATGTGGCGACCTTCCAGGTCGGCTCTCGGTGCTTCAGCAACAGCTGAATGTGGAGTACGCAGAAGGCCAAAGCGTCAGCAAGCTGCGCTGGGCTGGCGCGAAGTCTGTACGACTGGTTGTGTGACTTGCGGGCAGCCGCCTCACACTTCGCGGGTGTGTTTGCCTGCTGTACGTTGGCAGCGAGTCGGTCGAAATCAGGCGCTGCGCATGCATGTGCTTCGGCGAACGCAGCGATGCTGGACTTCATGTCCGCGACGGCATCGGCAAGACTCGCAGGCTGGGCGAATTCTGCCCGCAACCGTTCGACTGCTGCTTGTCGTTCTTTCCGCGCTTCTTCGCGCTCGCGCGCCCATTCGCCTGGATCCGGGCGGATGACCCCCATTCTCACGGTGATTCCAGGTGCAATTTGCTGAGTATCGATGCTTGCACTGTTGGACTCCTCGCTTCGCCTTCGTGACGAACGCAGGGCGCGGGCTGCAAGCCAAATCGCCAGTGCGCCGAAGCAAAGGATCCAGATCACTACGCCTCCCCGACCGTGATTCCGACGTCTAGGCACCTGAGTTTACAACTAAGGAGCTACGTGACGTACAGACTCGGCGGCCTACGCTCAGATGAGCCGCCGCCGCCCGGGATCGCCGACAGCACGAGACCGAACACGATGGCATCGATGTCCGCTGGATACACGGACAGTTCATGCGAGATATCCCCCTTGGTCACGCCCTCTCGGCGGAGCGCTGCGAATACCTTGTCGAGTACCTGCGAGGTCTCCCGCGGTATCCCGTCCGGCTCCGACGTACGGAGACCTCGCCGTGAGAGGTCGATGCAAAGGTGCCGGTAGTGCCACTCGGTGATCATCCCGAGCGCGTTCAGCCGGTGCGTGAGGGCCATGGTGGAAACCCTCCAGTGCTTTTTCAACTTTATCAACTGGTCCACACGGGGGTTCCGGATGCCGTGCGCAAGGACGCTGCCTTCGGGCATCAAGAAGGCCGATGCGAAGCGGTCCGCCTCGAACTCAGCGCTGCGCCCGGCGGGCCCCCCGTGCCGATGGAGGGCGAGGTGTCCCAGCTCATGCGCCGCGTCGAACCGCCCGCGCTCGCCCGTCTTCATGGTGTTGAGGAACGTGAACGGCACTTCACCGCGCCACACCGAGAAGGCGTCGACCTCCTTGCACTCTTGCGTGAGCGAGAACACCCGCACGCCCTTCGACTCCAGGAGGTGGACCATGTTGCTGATCAGCAGCTCGCCGAGCCCCCAGTGCATGCGGATGGCACCGGCGGCTGCCTCCGGCGTTGAGCCGCGAAGGTCGGGGATCGCCGGATCCGGGATGTCGAATCGGTCGTCGATCCATGCAGCGAACTGGAAGGCGAGAGCGCCCGCTGCGAGCGCGGCGTCCCGCTCGGCAGCAGACATGGAAGTCTGGGCGCGGAAGCTCGCGCTCTCCTTCAACGGCTCGGGCACGTCGTCGCCGTGGAAGAACTCGGGGGGGAAGCTCAGGGCGCGCCCGAGGGCTGCGATGGTCTCGCTCGTCGGGCTGATGCTGCGCGCCTCGAATCCCGTGATGCTTCGGGGCGTGAGGCCGACGGCCTCCGCCAGGCGGATCTTTGTCATCCCTCGGCGCCGTCGCGCCAGGGCGAGCCTCGATGGGTTGAACATCGCCGCCTCTAGCTAGTCCGCCGCTTGACCGGCACGTCGATCGGCGCGGGCGGCGTGACTTCCACAGTCGTTTCGGGCTCATGCGGGAGCGCAGGCAAGAGGATGCGCTCCACCCACGAGTCGAGCTTGAAGTCGGGCCCGATGTTGCGCGGCATCGAGAGCTCGCACCGGGTCTCGTCGGCAGCGACGTGGAACATGAACACCCACGTGACCCGGTTCAGCCGGTCGTCGTCGATGTCGGTGTCATGGAGCTCAGCCTCGGCCTCGGCCACCATCCCTGGGAACGTCCACGCGAGCTGTTCGAGGTTCTCCTCGACCGCGGCTTCCCAGGCCGGCCCCTTCGCGTACCGGGTCTGGGGCGGCGCGCCGTCGAGCCCGGTCCGCTCGTCGCCCGTGGAAACGGCGACCGCCACGCTTTCCGCGGGGTTGAGGACGGCCGCGAGCCGGCGGGAGTTCGTCCGCTTCCAGTCCCGTACGATGAGGAGCTCGCGAAGCCGACGCACCGTCCGACCCCAGGCGACCAGTCCGCCAAATCCCGGCGGATCGTTTGGCGTGCAGGCATTCCGCTCGGCGAGCCCTGCCCTCAACGCCGCGTGGAGGGTCTCGACGTCCAGACCGAGTTCCTTCAGGCGCTGCTCCACCAGATCCGGGTCCTTCACCACCACTACTCTCGCCGCGTCCATGTCCTCGAACCTCCACTCCGGTGCTGCCCAGGGCACTTCCTGTTTTCTTACCTCATACCGAGGCCGCAAATCAAGAAGTATCCCGAGAACCGACTCCGGCGGTCGCCTTTTTGGCAACAACGGCGATGGGGGCCTCTAGGTCCTTCTTCCCTACCCGAACGCACTGACACCGGCTCCGGAGAGCTCCACCCTTAGGACTCCCCCGAACGCAGGAACGCCTCAAGGGCATCCTGCGGAACCCGAATGCAGTTCGAAACCCGGACATGCCCGAGCAGCCCCGCCGCGCAGACCT
>Ga0335079_10005281_pt1 | contig 14791 bp, 12 predicted proteins | sample Lox_Sample_33_FD_206719 | JGI IMG/M metagenome (GOLD analysis project Ga0335079, IMG submission 206719) | Soil microbial communities from Loxahatchee National Wildlife Refuge, Florida, United States - Lox_Sample_3.3 | ecosystem: Environmental > Terrestrial > Soil > Wetlands | place: USA...
ATGGGGCGGGTGTTTGTGCTGAATCGGCTGAATGGCAAGCCGCTGCTGCCTGTCGAGGAGAGGCCGGTGCCGAAGAGCGAAATTCCTGGAGAAGAGTCGTGGCCGACCCAGCCGGAGTCGACCATTTCGCTGGTTCCGGAAACATTGACGCCCGAGGATGCGTTTGGAAAAGACGAGGCCGAACAAAAATGGTGTGCCGAACAAATCACCAAGGCACAGCACGGAAGCATCTACACGCCGCCGAGTTTGCAAGGCACGCTGGTGTTCCCGAGCAACGTGGGCGGAGTGAACTGGGGCAGCGGAGCCTACGATCCGCAGAGGCATTTGCTGTTTGTCGACACGAACCGGCTGCCCATTTTCGTGAAGTTGATTCCGCGGGCGCAGCTTGACGAGGCGCGGAAAAACGCAACGGATATGGACCGGCTACATGGCGAATTCGCCCGACAGACCGGCGCGCCGTACGCGATGTTTCGAACGCCGCTGCTGGCGCCAAGCGGGCTGCCCTGCAACCGGCCGCCTTGGGGAACCGTGACCGCCGTGGATTTGTTTGAAGGCAAAAAGGCGTGGGACGTGCCTCTAGGCGCTTTCTTGCCAGGCCTACAGACCGGCACGATTACGCTGGGGGGCCCAATGGTCACCGCGGGTGGGATCGTGTTCACGGCGGCGGCGATGGACAACTATTTGCGCGGCTTCGATTCAGAGACAGGCAAAGAGGTGTGGAAGTATGGGCTGCCGGCAGGGGGCCAAGCGACGCCAATGACGTACACGATTGGCGGAAAGCAGTATCTGGTGATTTGCGCAGGCGGACACGGAAAGTTGGGGACGAAGCAAGGCGACTACGTGATCGCATTCGCGTTGCCTGGGAAAAACTGAATGGTGGTATTCATGCAGAGCTCGGTTACTACTCTGACAGCAACGTCCGAAGAGAACGCGTCGAGCGAATCCGTAGCGCGCGGGGAAAAGGCATCTTTCTTTGCAGGGGGAATGCTGATCGTTGTCGCGATCGCGGTGGCGAAGTTTCTTCTGCACTTTTACTTCAACAACCGCTACGACTATTTCCGCGATGAATTTGATTACGTCGCGTGCGGCAAGCACCTGGCTTGGGGCTATGTGGACCAGCCGCCGCTCATTCCGGTGCTGATACGGATATGCACCGCCGTGTTTGGCGACTCGCTACGCAGCATTCGGCTTATTCCGGCAGTCGCTTCATCGGCGCTGCTCGTATTGACTGCAATGATCACGCGGGAATTGGGCGGCCGGCGCTTTGCGCTAGTTCTTTCCGCCGTGACGGTGCTGATCGCGCCGATGTATTTGTCCGATGGCAGCCTACTCACGACGAACTGCCTGGAACCACTGCTGTGGATGGGTTGCGCGTACTTCGCGATTCTCGCGGTAAAGCGAGACCAACCGCGCAACTGGCTGTGGTTCGGCGTCATCGCAGGAATCGGCCTGCAGGAAAAGTACTCGATCGCGGTGATGGGATTCGGCGTGGTGGTAGGGCTGTTGCTAACGGAGCAGCGTCGGGTTTTTGCGAACAAGTGGATTTGGCTCGGCGGCCTGTCCGCGTTGTTGATTTTTCTGCCGAACTTGATTTGGAACGTGCAGAACCATTTTCCGTTTGTCGAGTTGATGCACAACATCAAGGCGGATGGGCGCGACGTGGTGCTTTCGCCGCTGCAGTATTTTGTGCAGGACGCGCTGCTGCTGCATCCCTTTACTGCACCGGTGTGGATTGCCGGCGTAATCGCTCTGCTGGTGGCCCGGCGATTCCAGCCGTATCGGTTTCTCGGCTGGTGCTTCGTAACGGCCTTTACAGTTTTTGTGGCCTTGCACGGCAAAAACTACTATCTGGCGCCGATTTATCCGATGCTCCTGGCGGCGGGAGCTGTAGTTATCGAGGATGGCATCGAAAGGGTGCAGAAAAGCTGGCTGAAGGGAGTAACGCTTAGGGTGTTGTTCATCAGTGGAGCATGCCTGGCGCCCGTCGTCGTCCCGGTGCTGCCCATCGAAGGTTTTGTATGGTTTCTCGGAAAGTTGCCGTTCAAAGTTCCGGCTTCGGAGCACAGCCATGTGCGAGCGGCGATTCCGCAACACTATGCGGACCAGTTTGGCTGGCATGAAATCGTGGAAGAGACAGCAGTGGCATACAACAAGCTTGCGCCGGCAGAGCGTCGCGGTTGTGCGATCTTTGCACAAGACTACGGGCAAGCAGGAGCGATTGATTTTTTCGGACCGCGGTACGGTTTGCCACCGGCTCTGAGCGGACACCAGACATACTTTCTCTGGGGGCCGCGAGGATACTCGGGAAATTGCATGATAGTGCTGGACGACACGCCGGAAGTTCTTGCGCAGCTGTTCGACAGCGTCGAATACGTCGGAACGTCGCAGGACAATGCCTACGCGCTGGAACGCGAAATACCGGTGTACATCTGCCGAGGAGCAAAATTCGGCGATTTGGAAAAGCTCTGGCCCCGCCTGAAAAAGTGGCGCTAGCAGTAGCGCGAAGAGACATTCTCCCGTGGATGACGGGATCTGATATTGACGCAGCACCTTCCCGCCTCTAGGATTATCCGCACGGTTACATATCTTAGACATTTTTGAACCGCGATCTGAGGATGGCTTCGAGTCCATGCGTGCGCCGGAGCCGAGAGGAAGACTGACCATGGACTGGCTCAAGGGAATTCAGTTCGCGCAATTGGTGAACGCGGCGTACAGCAAATTCGAAGGCCAGCCATACACCACGCTGGGCTACAACGAAGTTGGCACGCTATATGCAAACGACCTGGCGACGCTCAAAAATCCAGGTCGCGGCAGAAATCGCGTTATCGTCGGGCTCGTGCTTCAAAACGATGCCGGAGACGCGGTCCTTGCTTTTCGCGGCACAGAGGGCATCAAGGAATGGGTGCAAGATGCAGAGTTCCTGGCGACGCCATTCCGCGAAGTGCCGAATGGGGGCCAAACGGAAGACGGTTTTACAGAGATGTATCGGTCAACCACGGTAGGTGATGGCGCGGGAGCGGTTCGATTGCTTCCAGCGCTCGGCGGCAATCTGTTCAGCAAACCGGTTACATCGATCACCGTCGCGGGTCATAGTCTGGGCGGCGCTTTGGCCACGGTTTGTGCTTTGGATGTTGCGACGAATGCCCCAGAGGCGTTTCGAAACCCAACCGTATTCACGTACGCCAGCCCGCGGACCGGTGATCGGACCTTTGCAGCGGCCTACAGCCAGCGGATCACAAATACTTACCGGCTCGTGGACAATGTGGACCTGGTGCCGAAATTGCCCAAGCCGATGCTGGTGCCGTTGATCACCTACATGCATGTGTGCGCGCAAATCGAAATGGATTCGCTCACGTTGATCCCGCCACGGGCGCTGCTCCAGCCAAACCCCGTTTGCTGGCACATTCTGTCGAGCTACTTGTATCTGATGGCTCTGGCTGCCGGAACGCCGACGCAAGGCCCTGAGCCACAATGCGTCTGGGCGGGGCTGGGCAAGGACATTCACGAAGTGCTGGACATTGCGTGTGCGCAGCTGAGCAATGAGCAGCAACTCAAGGACAGGTTCTTCGCGGATCCGCGGAAAAACATGGGAGCGAATCGAAACGGCCGGACCTAGCGGGCAAAAGTGCGTCGGCTGACAGGTTCCGTACGGTTTGCGCATTGCGCCGTACCTAGCGGCGCGGATACACTGCCGCAATGAAAAAACATTTGGTCTTTCTCGCCGTCTGCATCGCTTCCCTGCTCAGCGCAGTGTCGACGCCGGCGCAACAGCCGAAGGCACTTCTCTATATGACGCGAGAGCCGAAGTCGGCGCGCTCCTTTCTGGCTCACGCGGACAAGATCGATCTGCTGGTCCCAGCATGGTACACCGTGGACGGGAACGGGCTCGTATCCGGTGGCGCTAATCCGCTGGTACTGGAGACGGCGCGGCAACATCATGTGCCAGTTATGCCGATCGTTGCGAACGGCGACTTCGGGCAGGAAGAGTTTCACAAGCTAATGAAAAATCCCGACGCAATCGCCAATATGAATACGCAGTTGATTCGCGATTGCCAAGAGAACGGCTATGTGGGCTTTCAATTTGACTTTGAGAACGTGCACTGGACCGATCGCGACGCTCTGTCGGCACTGGTCGCGAATGCGGCGCGCGCGTTCCACAACGCGGGCCTGCAACTGACCATTGCGACGGTCCCTAATTTCCCTGGTCAGCCCGAGGAAGAGGGCTTTGCCGCCTGGATTTATGAGAATTGGCGCGGAGCTTACGACCTGAAGGCGCTGGCGCAATCGGTGGATTTGATTTGCTTGATGACTTACGACCAGCATACGCGCTGGACCGCGCCGGGGCCGGTTGCCGGCTGGGGCTGGACTACCGCCAATCTCGAATACGCACTTAAAGTTGTGCCGCCGCAAAAGCTTTCGCTGGGGATTCCGCTCTACGGGTATCACTGGTTCGCGGGAACGCCGACAAAGTCGGATGACAAAGGCAACGACAAGCCTAATCCTTCGGCAGAATATATCTCGACCGATGATGCGCTCGATCTCGCCAAAGCGTATAACGGCCACATTGAGTGGGACCCGACCGACCGCGCCGCCTGGTTTTATTTCTATCGCGGCGGTATGCGGGAATGGATTTTCTTCACCGACGCGCATACGTTCCGCGAACGCTACGACCTCGTGAAACAGCGCGGGTTGCAAGGCTTTTGCTCGTGGGTTCTCGGTAATGAAGACCCGATGATTTGGGATTTGCTGCCAGCCCGCAAATAGGCGCAAGGCGCGAGCAGGCAATCCTGGTTGTCGCGGACGACGGTCAGTCGGTCCCGGCGCGCGCTCGAGTCGAGCGTCTTCCCTTGCCGTGTACAATGGCGGAATGCCTCCCGCCAAATCGCGGTCGCGTGGTTTGCTGCTGATTGCCGTATTCAAGCTTCTGAAGGCTCTCGCGCTGATCGCGGTGGGCATCAGGGCCCTCAAGTTACTTCACAAGGATATGGCCGGAGTGGTCGAAGGCTGGGTCAACGCTTTTAGAGTGGATCCACACAACCGGTATATCTACTGGCTGTTAGACAAATTGGCTAATGTGGACGACCGGCGTCTCAAAGAACTCAGCATTGGCACGTTCATCTATGCAGGCGTTTTTCTCACCGAAGGCACAGGACTGGCTTTCCGCAAGCGCTGGGCCGAATATTTCACGATTATCGTGACGGCGTCTTTTCTGCCGCTGGAGATTTATGAAGTCCTTCGGCATGCCACAGTAGCGAAGGCAGTGGCCCTGCTCGTCAACGTTGCTGTGGTGATCTATTTGGTTTGGGAACTGCGACGCCATCCGGCCTGAACTGGGCTGCAACCGACATGATACATCTCCGAGATATGAAGAACGGCCGGCGCACTAGTATTGCTGCCCAAGTCTAAGCCGCCGGATCGTGGGCATTGCCGTTTGCGCCATTCGCTATCGCACTGCGCTTCAGGTGAAGCTAAACTCGAATGGTGCAGAAGAAAATCTTCTGGATTACGTTTGCCGCGCTCGGCTTGGTGGCCGACCTTGTACTTCCTTTCTGGTGGGCGGTAGTCGCAACGCTCCCCATACTCTGCATCAGTTGGTGGTTCGCCTACCGCAGCGATTGGTTCTAGCCTGACGCAAAGGCCGCAAGCTTTCAGAGGCCCGCTTCGTGTTTCGGGTCACCCTAAGAAACATCTTACGGAATTGTGAGACGATTTCCTTCGCGCACTGCCGTCGCGCTTTCTTGCCCGCGAAACCGATAGATCACGATCAAGATCTTGTCCGCGCCCGGCGCTGGATCACTACCCAGAGTCGCGTTGTTCACGTTGAGGGAGAGCATTCGCTCGCGGGTCATCGAGCGCAGCAGGTCGGTTACGTTGGCCATGCGACCCTGCACGCCGTAAAATCCGCGGAGAATGAAAAGCTCGCCCTCGCGGTCGGCCGGACCGGGGCCGGGGCTGCGGTCATCCCAGTCATCACGGCGGTCATGGTCGTCGCGTACGGCAAAGAAACTAACGTCGAATGCGCCGCCTTCCCGATACTCGAATTCCCGCTCTTCGCCGCGGCGATTGCGGGCCAGGATACGGAGTGTCTTGTCCCGGCCAGGCGCAGGATCGCCGCCCATGGTTTGATTGTTGACCGCAATTCGGCCGTTGAAGCCGCCGCGCGCAATCAGATCACGGAGCAAACCTGTTACGTCGTTGCGAGATTCGCGATAGCCGTAGTCGGCGCGAAGGATGCGCCAGCCTTCGTCTTGAGCGTGAGCTCGCGGCAGGAAAAATGGAAATGCTGCGAAGGATGTCAACAACAAGAGCAAGTATAGAAAATGTTTCGATGAGCCTTTACTGACCGTCATAGCTTTCCTCCGTCGTGTCGAAAAAGCGGCGTTGCTTGCAACTCTGCGCCACTCCTGCGGGAGCGACAGTGACCTACATCACCTGCGGCTGCCCATTCCTGATGAGCTACATCTTCGAAAAAGAAGGCTTGCCTCCTTTTTCCAGACTGTTATGCTGCGCGGTAACCCCCTTCCTTTCGATGTGTGCCCATCTGCCCCCGCGGCACACGGAGGCAATCCATGAAGAAGAGTTCTGCGGACCGCCGCATTTCGCGGCGCCACAGCTTTAAAACGCCTTTGCGTTTGCGTATCTGGAAATCCCCTGCGCCGGAACGGCAAGAAGAATCGGTGAACCTATCGCAGCATGGCGTGTACTTCGCCACCGACTCGCCTTTCAGGGAAGGCGAAACCGTGGAAGTCTTCTTCAGCATGCCTGAAGAGATCACCGATGAGCCGGCTACCGAGTGGCGCTGCACGGGCCACGTCGTCCGGGTCGATCGGGCGGCGAGTAGCGGCAAGCTGGGCATCGGAGTGCGCTTCGACTGCTACGAGGTCTCGCGCGGCCCAATGACCTGACCAGGTCGCAGCACAAAGCCAAACCGACACGATCTGTCCCATCGTAAACGGCCAACGCCATCAGCTTCGCCATTCCATCTTTCGCCGATGTTTTGCGGTACGAATAAAGGAGCCTGTAATGCAACGACGAGCGCTTATCGTGGACGACGAAGCCCACACGTGCGAAATGATTCAGCGGATTTTGTACGCAGCCGGCGTCGATGCCCTCACACTCACTAAGAGCACGCAAGCTGCGGGGTTTCTCGAAGAGGGAAAGTTCGACATGCTGTTCTTCGACTTGCACATGAGTTCGCCTGACGGAATCGAGTTGACACGAGAGGCTCGGAGCGGTGCCGCAAATCGCGGAACTCCTATCGTAATGCTGAGCGACGACCAACGCCCGAGCGCTCTGGCCGAGGGCTTCGCGGCGGGCGCCAGTTTCTTTCTCTACAAGCCGATAAACAAGTCCCGTTTGCTGCGTCTGGTTCGCGCCACGCAGCAACAAGCGGGCATAGAGCGACGGCAGACTCGCCGCGTTCTGCTACATAGCAAGGTGCTTCTCCGGTGTGGCTCGGAGGAGCTGATGTGCGATGTAGTGGACGTCAGCCTGAACGGCGTGTTGGTACGCGCACCGCGGGTCTTTCCGGTCGGCTCGGCCGTCCACATCAGCATGGGCTTAGCGCGGCACTCGCCTCCTCTTATGGGCGGCGGCTCAGTGGCTCGTATTGCAGCTCCCAATCAAATGGGCATCGCGTTGGATCACCTGCCCATTGAGGAAAGTGAACGGCTCCAGGAGTTCCTGCTGCCTAAGCTTCCGCGAGACTGAGCACATTGCTCCAGCTTGGCCACTGCTCGCGCACTTGCTTGCTCGTTGATTTTTCTTCGACAATTCTCTCCGCTATTTGCAAATCCGTGCGGCTTCGCGCATCATTGCTGTTTCATCTGGCAGCGCCGTACTCGTCTGGCGCAGCCTGCTTTCATTGAAGTGAACAACCACAAAGGAGTGGCATGGAAAAGCCCGCGAAGATCGCGCCGCCCAAGGGAAAACTCGGGATCTTGACGCCAGGTATGGGCGCCGTCAGCACGACGTTCATGGCCGGTGTGGAATTGGTACGCAAAGGCCATTCGCAGCCGGTCGGTTCGGTGACGCAGCTCGGTACCATCCGGCTGGGCAAGCGCACCGAGGGACGGTCGCCGCTAGTGAAAGAATTTGTGCGGCTGGCTGAGCTGAACGATCTCGTTTTTGGCGGCTGGGACATTTTCAAGGACGATGCGTATGAATCGGCCGCTAACGCCGGTGTCCTGAATCTCCAGGACCTCGCCAAAGTGAAGACCTTCCTCTCCAACATCAAGCCGATGAAGGCCGCCTTCGATCACGAGTACGTGAAAAAACTCGACGGGCCGAACATCAAGAAAGCCAAAAACAAGTACGAACTGGCGCTCAAGTTGAAAGAAGACATCGAGGAGTTTCGCAAAACGAAGCGCGTCTCTCGCTTGGTGACCTGCTGGTGCGGCTCGACGGAAGTATTCGTGAAGCCGGAAGACGTGCACTCGACGCCGGAAAAATTTGTCGAAGCGATGAAGTCCAACCACCCGGCGATTGCGCCTTCGATGCTGTATGCCTGGGCCTCAATCACCAGCGGTGTGCCGTTTGCGAATGGCGCGCCAAACTTGACCGTCGATATTCCGGCAATTCAGCAGCTCGCTTTGGAGCACAATGTGCCGATTTGCGGCAAGGACTTCAAAACCGGTCAGACACTGATGAAGACGATTTTGGCGCCCGGTTTTAAGGCACGCATGCTGGGCCTGGATGGCTGGTTCTCGACGAACATTCTCGGCAATCGCGATGGCGAAGTGCTCGAGGATCCCGGCTCCTTCAAAACGAAAGAGGAGTCCAAGCTCAGCGTGCTTGAATATATTCTGCAGCCGCAGCTTTATCCCATGCTGTACGGCAAGATGCATCACAAGGTGCGCATCAACTATTATCCGCCGCGCGGCGACAACAAAGAGGGTTGGGATAACATCGACATTTTCGGCTGGCTCGGCTATCCGATGCAGATCAAGGTGGACTTCCTCTGCCGCGACTCGATCCTAGCGGCGCCGATTGTCTTGGATCTGGTGCTTTTCCTCGATTTGGCGCACCGGGCTGGGATGAAAGGCATTCAGGAGTGGCTCAGCTTCTATTTCAAGTCGCCGATGACCGCGCCCGGCCTGTATCCCGAGCACGATCTGTTCATTCAGTCGATGAAGCTGAAGAACACGCTGCGCTGGATGATGGGCGAAGACCTGATCACGCACCTCGGCCAGGAATACTACGACTAGCTCTGGCGGTGGGTCGTGGGCGTCGGCGCGAAGACAGACCAATTTGTCCGGATCGCCATCTACTTCTTCGATAGCTCAAAGTCGTTTTTCGATTTGACGCTTTCCGGATCGCCGCGATACGCTTATAGCCCGATGGAAATGGCTGGTTTCCGCCGTTGTGTGCCTCCAAACCTAATTTCATCCTTTTTTGAGGAGATTCATGTCGAACGAATTGCGTAATTTTCTGTCGCATAGCTATGACGAGCTGGAGCAGATGAATCTGGGCGCCAAGGAACAGCGCAAGAACCGCGTTGCCGCGGAGAAGATCCAGGAAGAGCGCATCAAATACCTGACCGACGAAAAGCGTATTAAAGCCGTCACCGTCCTGTTCAGCGACCTAGAAGGCCGCCTGCACATGCTCGACTACGACAAGAAATTTCTGGTTAAGAGCTGGGACAACCTGACGTTTGACGGCTCCTCCATCCGCGGCTTCACTGCGCAGCGAGAAAGCGATCTGCGCCTGGCCATGGACTGGTCGGCGTTTTACTGGGGTCCTTCCGACATTTTTGGTTCCGGCAAAGTGCTGGTTTTTGGCCACGTAATTGACAAAGACGGAACGCCGTACGCCGGCGATATTCGCGGAGTATTGAAGGGCTACGCCGATGATCTTTTCGAGAAGAAGGGTTTCACGCTCAACGCCGCCAACGAAATTGAGGGCTTTCTCTTCAAAGGGTCGGACGCGGAGCGCCGTTATCACGAAACCGGCAAGTTCGAATACGTAAACACCGGCGGGTACTACCATTCCCTTCCCGGCGATCCGCTGCGCACGTTCATCGACACGACCGCCGAGGTGCAGCGGGCCATGGGGTTCCAGAACGAGAAGGATCACCCCGAAGTGGCGCCGTCCCAGTTCGAAATTAACTACGGCTATGGCGAAGTGGTGGCCGCTGCGGACCAGATTCAGCTGTACAAGCTAATCTGCCGCCAGGTCGCTACGAATATGGGATTCACGGCCAGCTTTCTGCCGAAGCCGGTCGTCGGTGTGAATGGCAACGGCATGCACACCAATGTTTCCATCAGCAAGGGCGGGAAAAACCTTTTCTGGGACGCCAAGGGCGAAGAAAAGCTCAGCAAGACGGGCTGGGAATTTGTAGATCGCATTCTCACCCATGGCAATGACATTTGCCTGATTCTCAATTCGAGCGTCAACGCCTACCGCCGCCTCGATCCGCACTTCGAAGCGCCAAACCAGCTCAAGGCTTCCCCCACGGATCGCGGCTCGATGGTGCGCATTCCCATCGGCAACGAGCGCAGCATGCGTACGGAAGTGCGCGCCGTGGCGCCGGACGCGAACCCTTACATGGTGCTCTACTCGATCTTCAAGACCGGACTGGACGGCGAAACCGCCAAGATCAAGAATCTGCGTTCAGCCGAGCGCTACTTGCCGGACAACATTTATACCGCTATCGAGAATTTTGAAAAGGCGGATTGGACCACCAAGCTGTTCGGAGCCGACGTCAAGGGGCGTTACGCGGATCTGAAGCGCGCGGCGGCGGATCGCTGCCCGCGTGCGCTGGGTACCTTCGTGAAAGCGCCCGAAGTGCAGTATCACCATGAGGTTTACAACCAATTTCTCTGGAATCTTTTCTAGAACGAATTTGCAGGCGCGCAAGATAGAAGCCCGAGCAGCAAGCTCGGGCTTTCTTGTTGTGCGTCAGCTTCGATCGCGAAACTGTGAGTTTTATCGTTAAGCTTCGGTGTTATGCGTTTTCGTCTTACCATTCGCTTATGATAAATTCTCAAGTTCGGTCACGCGGGCATACCCTCAGCATCCCTACCATGCCACGCTGTTCATCGCCGAAAAGCAGTCCGCACCCAGGGAGGATTTGCGTTCATGAAGAGTTCGTACAACGGTCAGGCCGTTCCATCGGAAGGCCAAGCCATCGGCTACAGCGGCAACGAATTGCAAGTGCCCGACACGCCGGTGATTCCCTTTATCGAAGGAGACGGCACCGGTCGCGACATCTGGAAGGCTTCGCGGCGCGTATTTGATGCCGCCGTACAGCATGCCTATGGCAGCAAGCGCCGGATCGCCTGGTTTGAGGTATTCGCCGGCGAAAAAGCGTTCAACACCTTCAAAGAATGGCTACCCAACGACACCGTAGACGCAATCCGCGATTTTCGAGTGGCCATCAAAGGTCCGCTGACGACTCCGGTGGGCGGGGGCATCCGTTCGCTGAACGTCGCGCTGCGCCAGCTTCTGGATCTCTATTCCTGCGAGCGGCCGGTGCGCTACTTCGAAGGCGTGCCCACGCCCGTGAAACATCCAGAGAAGATGGATGTGGTCATCTTCCGCGAAAACACGGAGGACGTGTACATCGGCATCGAGTGGAAGTCCGGCACGCCAGAAGCCAAAAAGCTGCTTGAGTTCCTGAACCACGAAATGCTCAAGGACGGGAAGAAACAGATTCGCTGGGACTCTGGAGTCGGCATCAAACCGATCTCGCCAACCGGTACCAAGCGGCTGGTTCGCCGCGCCATCAAATATGCGCTGGCGCACGGACGCAAGAGCGTCACCCTGGTGCACAAAGGCAACATTCAGAAGTTCACGGAAGGCGCTTTCCGCGATTGGGGCTATGACCTCGCTCGCGAAGAATTTCGTGCACAGACGGTGACCGAGCGCGAGAGCTGGATCCTGGACAATCTCGATAAGAATCCCAATCTCACTGTTGAGCAAAACGCCGCGATGATCGAGCCGGGCCTCGAGCAGGCGACCGAGGCATTCGCCAAGTCCGTGTACGGCGAGGTGAAATCTACTCTTGACGCTATTCGCACTACGCACGGCGCCGGTCAATGGAAAAAGAAGCTGATGATCAACGATCGCATTGCGGATTCCGTGTTTCAACAGGTGTTGCTGCGCGCCGATGAATACAGTGTTTTGGCCACGCCGAACCTGAACGGTGACTACTTGTCGGACGCGTGCGCGGCGCAGGTCGGCGGGCTCGGCATGGCTCCTGGTTCGAACATCGGCGATGGCTACGGCGTCTTCGAAGCCACGCACGGGACGGCTCCCAAGTACGCCGACAAGGACGTCATCAATCCCAGTTCCGTCATGCTTTCCGGTGCGATGATGTTCGAATTTTTGGGCTGGAACGAGGCCGCGCAGCTCATCGAAAACGGAATCGCGCGCACCATTCAACAAAAGCGCGTGACTTATGATCTTGAGCGCTTGATGCCCGGCGCAACAAAAGTAGGCACTTCGGCATTCGCCGGCGCCATCATTGAGAACATGCAATCGGCGGCTGTAGCGCGCTAGGGCTGGGCTCACGCGATTTTAATCTCCACTTCAGAGAGGACGCAGACTCCGCAATGAGCAGAAAAAAGGTCACGGTTGTAGGCGGTGGTTTCGTAGGTTCGACGACAGCACAACGCATCGTGGACCTCGAACTCGCCGACGTTGTTCTCACCGATATTCTCGATGGGCCGCCGGCCGGCAAGGCGCTCGATATGCTCGAGTCCGGCCCCATCACGCGCACGGATTCGCACGCCGCCGGAATCTCCACGGCTTCGGGCGACTATAGTGCGACGGCTGGCAGCGACATCGTCGTCATTACCGCCGGCTTTCCGCGCAAGCCCGGCATGAGCCGCGATGACCTGCTGAAAGCCAACTACGACGTGGTGAAGGCCGTCGTGGAACAGATTGTGAAGCATTCGCCGAAGTGCACCATCATCGTGGTCACCAATCCACTTGACGCAATGGCGCAGGCGGCGTTCAAGGTGAGCGGCTTTTCGAAAAATCGCGTGTTGGGTATGGCGGGTGTGCTGGATTCCGCTCGCATGAGCTCTTTCGTTGCCGCAGAGTGCAAAGTCAGCGTGGAAAACGTGCACTCGTTTGTGCTCGGTGGTCACGGCGACGACATGGTGCCGTTGCCGCGCTATTCGACCGTAGCGGGCATTCCGCTTCCAGATTTGCTGCCGAAGGAGCGTATCGACGCGATCGTGGAACGTACCCGCAAAGGTGGCGCGGAAATCGTCAACCTACTGAAAACTGGCTCGGCGTACTACGCGCCCTCAGCGGCTGCAGTAGAGATGGTCGAAGCAATTCTGAAAGACAAAAAGAAGATTTTGCCCTGCGCGGTGTATCTCGATGGCGAGTATGGAATCAGGGGGCTGTTCGTTGGCGTACCGGTGAAGCTCGGTTCCAACGGCGTCGAAGAGATCATTCAAATCAAGCTGACGCCGGAAGAAAACGCGGCTCTGCAAAAGTCCGCCGGATCGGTGAAGGAACTCGTCAGCGTTCTCGGGCTGTAAGAGAGATTCCAACTCAAGCCGACCAAAGCCTCTGCCCTCCTTATCTACCAGTGTAGTTATTGACAGGCACTGTCACTTTATGGAACGATAACGACACTTCGCTCTGCGTTGTACACCTCTCCCCTGAGCGCGGTTAGCTAGTCTAGGTTCGGCCCTTCCAAATCGATAGTCAAACGTTTGTCCATTCGCGACAAACGAGGAGGAATCCATGCCCCGAAATCCGGAACAATTCGTAGCCAATGCTGCGACAAAACTCAGCGATTTGCGCGAAGCGAAAACTACTTTTGCGGAGCGCCTGATTCACATGCCCCGAACGGAGCATGCGCGCCGGCTACAGCAGTTGCAGCTGACACCTTCAGCGGTGCGCCGCGTGCCAAGTGCTATCACTCCTATTCCGACAGAAAACGTGGTTGGGGTCGGAATCGGCGAGAAAATCAGCGACGGGCGGCAGACCGGCATGCTGGCGGTGAAATTTCTGGTGCGTTTGAAGTATGCACCATCACAGATGGATGCCAAGCACGCGCTGCCGCGAGAGATCGACGGCCTGCCGACCGATGTCGAGGAAGTGGGAACGTTCCAGCACTTCCCGGCCACGGCGGCAAAGCGCAAGCCAACCGGCATGCCAAATCCGCGAACGAAAATCCGGCCGGCGCAGCCCGGTTCCTCCATCGGCTTTCAGGATCCTGCGGGCGCTTTTGTGATGGCCGGAACGTTCGGCGCGGTGGTGAAAGATAAGAGTGGAACCTACGTTCTGAGCAACAATCACGTGTTAGCCGACGAAAACCGCTTGCCGATTGGCTCGCCGATTTTTCAGCCGGGCTTGCTGGATGGTGGAAACGCGGCCACGGACCAGATTGCGACGCTTACCCGGTTCATTACCCTGGAAACCACGAAGCCTAACTCCGTGGACTGCGCCATTGCAAAAGCCATCAGTGCCGGAATCCTATCCACGGAAGTGCTGCATATCGGTGCGCCGGCCGGCGTGGCGACCGCAGCGATCGATATGTCGGTGCATAAATTCGGACGCACGACCGGTTACACGGTTGGCCGCGTCACCAGCATCGATACCGACGTGACTGTGAAATATGACATCGGGAACATCACGTTTGCCGAGCAGATCATCGTCGTTGGCAACGGCAGCACGGCGTTCAGCCAGGCGGGCGATTCCGGGTCTCTGATCCTCGAGCGAAGCACAAACCAGGCTGTCGCATTGCTCTTCGCCGGCTCCGCCACGCACACTATTGCCAATCATTTCGACGCGGTGCTGAAAGCGCTCGCCGTCACGCTGGCCTGAA